>Ga0315306_10000009_pt1 | contig 115344 bp, 111 predicted proteins | sample TDP1_MG_FD_203803 | JGI IMG/M metagenome (GOLD analysis project Ga0315306, IMG submission 203803) | Freshwater sediment microbial communities from Lake Towuti, South Sulawesi, Indonesia - TDP1 | ecosystem: Environmental > Aquatic > Freshwater > Lake > Sediment | place: Indonesia: South... | reverse complement strand
AATGGATGCAAGTGCGCTGATCGCGGCAGAACCTTGATCGGTCACTCGTGGACCTGGGCCATTGCAACCGGTGCAAGGTATGTTTACGTTTGGACACTGGGCGCCGCAGCCTGCTCGTGTGGCGGGACCCATGCAGATCACTCCTTGATCCCAAAAGCACGTTTTCAGGTCGTCTGCAATTTCGTAGATCCTTTTTATCTCTGAGAGCTGTCTGTCCTTCTTCTCTCTTGGGCATTCGTCGCAAATGGATTTGTTCGGCATTAAAACAGATCCCTTTGGAGGTAACTCGTCCTTCAATAGGGCGTCGATGGCTTGAATTATGAGGGGAATCGGTGGTGGGCATCCTGACAGAAAGTAGTCTACGTCGACGGTCTGGGCTAGGGTTTTCACGGTATCGTAGAATTCAGGCAGTTCCAACTCTCCTTCTTTAACCTTAACGGAGGTTTTAGGCGTCACCGACTCAGGGTTCTTCGTCGACTGCGTCTGAGAGTACGCCCGTTCAAAGACCGTATCTCGGTTCCAAAGGTTTGCAAGACCTATGACACACCCATCACAGGCGCAGGAGCCGAAGGCCACCAAAACCTTCGATTTTCTCCTCAAGAGCTTGGCCATGTGTTCCTGTTCTTCGGTTCTTATGGCGCCGTTGAAGAAGCAAGCGTCAATGTGTTTATCCGGCATCGCCTCTACGTCCTTGTATTTGACGTCCATGGCTACTGGCCAGAAGAGTATGTCTGCCTTTGCAACGACATCCAAGATTTTTTCGTTTATGTCTAGCACCGCTATTTCGCAGCCTCCGCAGCTTGCAGCCCAATAGAAGGCAAGTTTCAGTTTTTCCATACTACCACCCGTTTGTAATAGCGTAGTATTTACTTATGAAGAACAGAAAAAGTGTGGTTCCTTAGATTTAAATTTAGCCATACGTGAAGGGGACAGTTATTGATCATCCTCTTTCAACTGCTATTTTGACCAGCGTGTCGAACATATCTGAGTTTTTCTTTCAAGAGCGTTGTTTATCGCTATCAAGGCGATGCCTGCACCGTTGTCTGCTATTCTGGCGATGTCCCAAAGTATGCAACTCACAGTTGGTATTTCAGGAAGCTCCCGTGTCAATTTGTCTCTTTCCAGCTCGATGAACTTAAGCATCTCTAGAATGCTGTTTGCAATCTTGATGTCGCCAATGAAGAAGCAGTCTACAGATTTCAGGACCAAGTCATGGGCTAAGTCATTTAGATTGCTTATTCTTTCAATTGCCCATTTGGGCAGTTGAGCTTTGTATCTTCGTAACAGTACAATGACTCTACGTGCTATACCTTCGGCGTAATCAGCAATCAACTCAAGATATCTCAACATTAGTCCAAAGTATAGAATATGCAAAGGGTCCGTCAATCCTATTTCTTCAGCTACGTCTCTTCTTCTTTGTGCAGAAATCAGGAGCCTCATTGCAAGCAAATACATTATGTCGGCTTCATCTTCCCGTTTCATAGCGTCTTTTGCTAATGATTCATTGAGGTCTACGAGTGCTTGTACTGCTTCCTTTACAATGGTCAATGAAATTATGGAAAGCCTTCGAAGTAGCATGTCCAAATGGAATTTTCTTGGGTCAACAGAACATTGGAGTGTGATACGATCAGGCGTCTCTTCAACGATTCCCAACCCGATCAGTTTAGACATTACCCCCCTGATTTCTTCGATGTGTTCAGAACGTATCCTTTCAGAGGATATTATTGAGAAGAGGTCACGGCCGAGAATATAGCTACCGACGATTATCCGTTCCAACATTTTTGGGTCGTCACACAAATCAGAGTTGCAGATGTACTCCTTGACTCCTTCTGTTGATTTTAGAAGCTTGCTTGGAAAAAGCTTAAGTGAGCCATCTTTTTCTGGCTCCAAGAAGACGGTGTCTCCACGTTTCACATCCATTTCCTTCACCCAGTTGCCGGGTAGAGAGACCGATAAGGTTGAGTGACCAACTTTTTGTACCCTTCTACTCTCCATTTGATGTATCACCCCAACTACTTATAGTATTTACTGATGCCTACAATATAAGCATTATGTATTTATAATCCACACGTTGTAAATATACTTTGTAAAAAAGAGGTAGCGTATATGCCGAAATGGAAGGCTGTAAGGATTCGGCAAGAACTCGTAGATGAAGTCAAGAAAGAAGTGGACAAGGGCCAGTACCAGAGTCTCTCCCAATTCGTTTCAGAGGCAATTCAACTTCGCATTCAAAAATTAACCAAAGAAAGAATATCCGAATATCTAGAGCGAGATAGGTATAGCAGGATTCCCCAGCTGTATGCACAAGTATTCTACACGCCGAAACACATCTGGGCCCAAGCGACTTCTGAAAGAAATGTAAAAATCGGAATAACCGATTATTTCCAGGGCCAACTCAAAGAGATAGTTAATATCCAAACTGAAAAAACCGGGGGAAAAGTTTCTAGAGATGAACCTTTCGGCGTCGTAGAAACTTGGTGGTTCACATATGACTTGTATTCCCCCTTAAACGGAGACATAGTCTCAGTTAACAAAGCGGTCACCGACGACCCATTCCTATTGAATGTGGACCCTTATCAGTGGATTGTGGAAGTTCAACCTAAATACACAGAAGTCGACTCATGGACCAATGGGCTGCTAAGTTTGGGGGAGTACAAAAAACTAGTCGCCAAACTTGCTCTACTGAGTGAAACATCTTTTGGAAGGTGAAAAACCGGGGTGGAGAAAAGCCGAGGGGTACAGGTAAGTTTGGAAACCTCACATCAACGGAGGTCTGACGTGCACACGTTGATTATGCCTTCACTTTCAAAATCACTTCTTATCAAGTTGGAACCATAGGAGAGTTGAAGGACGGGAAAATACATGCCGACAAAATGGAAAACTGTGAGCGTCAGAGAGGAACTTTGGGGGGCGGCAGAGAGGACGCTTGAGACAAGCCACTACCGTAGTCTCTCTGAATTTGTTTCTGAAGCTATTCGACTGCGCCTCCATGAATTGAAGCAAGGCCGCGAGGTCCTTGAGAGGCCGACTGAATATCCCGTGATTCGCGAGCGACTACTTTATACCCAGCGTCACATCTGGGCAATGGTAACTCCAGGAGGAAACGTAAGAGTAGGTTTATCAGACTACGCCCAAAGGCACCTGAACGGAATATCTGGCATCCAGACCAAACCAGTTGGATCCGAAGTGAAGAGGAAGGAGCCCTTCGGAGTTGTTCAAACATGGATGTTCATGTTTGACCTCTACTCTCCCGTCAGTGGCAAAATCATCCAAATCAACAAAGTCCTACAAGACGAGCCCTTCACGATCAGTAAGGATCCACATAAAGCAGGATGGATAGCTGAAATCAAACCCAATGACCAGATCACATTGGAAGACGAATTAAGGGATTTGATGAGTCTACATCAATACAAAATGTGGTTGATGAAGCTAGGTCGACGATGAATCCTAAGGATTTAATCAACGCGCCCTTTTTTCTCAACATCACGAAGCAGGCAACATGGAGGTGCTCCTAGGAATGGCGGTCGTTAGCTACGTTTCCAAGGAAAAACGGAGGCTACCACCGTGTCGTGCCGCATGTCCCGCCGACGTGAATGTTCAGGGATATGTAGCTCTACTTCAACAGGGCAGGTTCAAAGAATCGGTGGAACTTATAAGAAAGAGCATGCCATTTCCGGCAATTTGCGGCAGAGTCTGCTTCAGTCCTTGTCAAGATGCGTGTTCAAGAAAAAACGTCGACCAGCCAGTGGGGATTCGTTACCTGAAACGACTCGCCGCAGACATCGAACGCGAACAAGGGCGAATTAAACCAGATCCCATACCTAAAACGCACAGCGAAAAAGTGGCGATAGTTGGCGCGGGACCAGCAGGACTGAGCGCGGCGTACGAACTCGCGAAACTCGGCTATCCAGTCACAGTTTTTGAGCGTATGCCCGAACCTGGCGGCATGATGCGGCACGGTATTCCTGACTTTCGTCTCCAAAGATATGTCGTGGCCAATGAAATAGCTTACATCCAAGATTTGGGTGTGGAAATCAAGACAGGGGTAGAATTCGGCAAAGACATCAAGTTCGGCACTCTACGAGATGAGGGCTACGAAGCCGTATTCATAGCGCTCGGAGCGCAACTGAGCCAGAAACTAGAAATACCGGGCGAGGATTTAGAGGGCGTTTTTCGCGTGGTTGAGTTTCTGAGGAACGTATCTCTGGGAGTGCACGTTGATGTAGGCGAAAAAGTTGTAGTCGTTGGAGGAGGCAACAGCGCCATCGATGCCGCCCGCACTTCGCTGAGACTTGGGGCAAAGGATGTCACTATTCTCTACCGTCGCTCGCGCAACGAAATGCCAGCACTTCCCCACGAAATAGAGGCCGCCAAAGACGAGGGAATTAAGTTCAGTTTTCTTGTTTCGCCTAAACAGATTATTGGCGAGGGCGGGAAAGTCCGGGCTATAGAATGTTTGAGGATGGAGCTGGGAGAGCCCGACGCAAGCGGCAGAAGGCGCCCAGTGCCCATCGAAGGCTCTGAGCACACGTATGAGGTGGATACAGTAATTCCAGCAATCGGCCAAGTGCTGGAAACTTCATTTGTACCTTCCATTCTCTTGGATGAACGCGCACGTGTAATTTCGGTTGACCCATTAACGCTGGAAACTAGGATTCCAGGTGTTTTTGTGGGAGGCGATATGGCAACTGGTCCCGCCAGTGTCATCGAGGCTATAGGTGCAGGCAAACGAGCGGCTGTGTCTATCGACCGTTATTTGAACGGCCAAGATTTGAGGGCTGGAAGAGAAGAAGAAATTGAGGAGACAACTTGGGTTAAAAACTGGGAAAGGATGGCAAAAAAGCCTGAAAGGTACACCGCCCCGCACATGGACGTAGGAAGACAAAAAGTGAGCTTGGAGGAAGCCGATGAACTTTTAGTGAAGATTAAGGAGCTCGCTATGTCGGAAGCTCGGAGGTGTCTCGAATGCGGGCCGTGCAGCGAATGTCTCGAAAGTGAGGGGTTGTGTGAAGCTGACAGAGCGGTGGTTGACGAAACTTTATGCACCGGCTGCAACGTCTGCGCGGTAGTTTGTCCATCCGGCGCCATAAAGAAGAACGAGATGGGGATTGCACAAGTAGATGAAGAACTGTGCAAAGGCTGCGGCACCTGCAGCGCAAGTTGCCCTGAACGGGCGATTACCATGCGGCGGCTTACGGATATTCAAATTGCAAGTCAGGTACTATCCGCCTTGGGTGGAGGGGCCGCATGATGTTCAGGCCCAAAATCATCGGTTTTGTTTGCAACTGGAGTTTCCCTAGAGAGGCGGGCCTCGCAAGCCCTAGCAAAATACAGGGTTACCCTAAAATACGCATCGTAGGGACAATGTGTATCGGCAGAATCGATCCAGCTATAGTGTTAGATACCTTCGCCAAAGGTGCAGACGGCGTTTTAGTAATTGGCTGTCATCCACCCGACTGCCACTACATCGAAGGAAACCTTCAAGCAGAACGGAAAATCAAGATGGTGAAGAAACTTATTTCGCGAACCGGTCTCGAACCAGAACGCCTTCGGCTAGAATGGGCTCATGCATTCGAAATTGAAAACTTCGCAAAGACAATTGACGATTTTAGAAATCAGGTGACAGCTCTAGGACCGTCTCCTTTGGCTGGAGAAAGACCCGACACCGACATGTTTCTGAACATAGAGGCTGCTAAAGCCGCAGCAGAAGATTTTAGACTCAGGGTCTTGGTCGGCAGAGAAAAGGAGCTGACCGAAGACGGGAACGTGTACGGAGAGGAGGTTTCTCAGGAAGAGTTCGACCAAACCATGGACGACGCCATCAACGCCGAGTATATGCGCAACAGAATCTACCTCATGGTGAAGAAAGAGCCCCTCTCCGTCAATGATATTTCCAAGGACTTGGACATAGACCCCCGAAGTGTTTTGCGTCACATAGTTATCATGAAACAAAGGGGCTGGGTCACGGTTGACAGAGTGGAGGGGACCTCCCCGCTGTACACCGCACTGGAGGCGGGGCGATGAAGGAGAAGGTGGGGGCAGTTCTCGTCGTCGGCGGAGGAATCGCAGGGATACAGGCATCTCTGGACCTGGCGGACTCAGGGTTCAGGGTATACCTGCTAGATGAGGCGCCCAGCATAGGAGGTGCCATGGCTCAACTTGACAAAACCTTCCCAACCAACGACTGCGCCATGTGCATCCTCGCCCCGAAGCTTGTGGGCGCCGGAAGACATCCCAACATCCACCTCATAACAAATGCTAGATGTAAGAAGGTTGAAGGCGATGTAGGCCATTTCGGAGTGACCTTAACGAGAAGAGCCCGATACGTGAACGCTGAGAAGTGCACGGGTTGCGGCGTCTGCGCTCGAAAATGCCCAGTTGAAGCCATAGACGAGTTTAACCAGGGTCTAAGTGAAAGAAGCGGCATCTTCGTCGATTACCCACAAGCGGTTCCGTTAACATACATCATCGACAGAGAAAAGTGCATCGGATGCGGAACTTGCCACGAAGTGTGCAAGGCAGGCGCGATTGAGTACGACGAGAAGGAGGAAGATGTCACCCTTGATGTGGGGTCAATCATATTGGCGCCAGGCTTTGAGGAGTTTCACCCGAGCGTCAAGAGCGAGTACGGATACGGCCGATACGCAAACGTGGTTTCAAGCATCGAGTTCGAGCGCATTTTGAGTGCCTCTGGGCCCTATGGCGGCATGGTTCTGCGTCCGTCTGACGGAGAAGTACCCTTAAAAGTGGCGTTCATTCAATGCGTGGGTTCCCGGGACGCCAAAGTTGGTAATCCCTACTGTTCCTCTGTTTGTTGCATGTACTCCATCAAGGAGGCGGTCATAGCCAAGGAACACAACCCAGACCTCAACTGCACCATTTTCTTCATGGACATGCGCTCCTTCGGAAAGGAATTTGACGACTACTACCTAAGGGCACAGAAAGAGCACGGAATAAGGTTCGTCAGGAGCAGAGTCTCCAGAATAGAGGAGATACCTAAGTCCAGAAACCTACTGGTGAGATACGTGGAAGATGGAGAGCCGAAGGAGGAAGAGTTCAACCTCGTCGTGCTTTCTGTAGGAATGGAACCGCCTGAGCACGCTACAGAACTCGCCGAAAAACTCGGAGTTAAGTTGAACGAATACAACTTCTGTTCCACCGAGGTCTCTTCGCCGCTGAACACCTCCAGGCCAGGAGTATACGTTTGCGGGGCCTTTTCATCTCCTAAAGACATACCTGACAGCGTGGCTCAAGCAAGCGGGGCGGCAGCAAAGGCGGCCGGCGCAATAGCCTCAGAACGAAACAAGCTCATAACAAAGAAAACGTATCCTGCAGAGAAGGAAGTTGAAGGAGAACCTCGTATCGGAGTCTTTGTTTGTCACTGCGGCATCAACATCGGCGGAGTCGTTGATGTGCCTGCGGTTGTGGAATACGTCGAGAAACTTCCCAATGTAGTGTATGCAGAACATAACCTCTACACGTGCTCCCAAGACACTCAAGAACGGATAAAGGAGAAGATCGAAGAACACGGGCTTAACCGTGTAGTGGTGGCATCCTGCACTCCGAGAACCCACGAGCCTCTCTTCAGGGAAACCATTAGAGAAGCTGGGCTTAACCCCTATCTTTTCGAAATGGCAAACATCCGGGACCAGTGTTCTTGGGTTCACATGCACAAACCGGAAGAGGCGACAGAGAAGGCCAAGGATCTAGTTAGATCCGTGGTTGCCAAGGCACGGTTGCTGAAACCCTTGAGGAAACCCGTAATCAGCGTCACCCCCAGCTGTTTAGTGATCGGCGGCGGCTTATCCGGGATGACCGCGGCCTTAGAGCTTGCTAGACAGGGCTTCGAAGTCCACCTTGTGGAAAGGGAGAAGGAGCTGGGAGGCCATCTGCGTCACATTCACTACGTACTTGGCAGTGAAGATCCTCAGGAGATACTTAAGGACATGGTAAAACAGGTGGCTGAAAGCGAAAAGGTTCACGTCTACACGGGCGCAGAGATCCTTGGCATTGAGGGGTACGTGGGAAACTTCAAAACGACTTTGGCCTTCAACGATGGGGAAAAGGAGGTTGAGCATGGTGCGGTTATCGTCGCGACAGGGGGCGTTGAGTATGAGCCGCCAAAGCCGCCCGGAATGGATGGTCGAGTGGTAACCCAGTCTGAGTTGGAGGAGAAACTGGCAAGGGGCAATTTTGATGCAGAAACGGTTGTAATGGTTCAGTGTGTAGGAGCCAGAAATGAAGAGAATCCAAACTGTTCTCGAATCTGTTGTGCCCAAGCCGTGAAGAACGCCCTAAAGATAAAGGAACTGAGTCCACTAACGGACATTTACATTTTGTACAAGGATATCAGGACCTACGGTTTTCGGGAGCACTACTACTGCGAAGCCGCCAAAAAGGGCGTTATTTTCATTCAAACTGACGAGGAATTTGAGAAAATTGTAACCGTGAAAGACGGTTGCATCCAAGTCCTTGTGAGGGACCCAATCCTAAAGGAGACACTCCTCATTGAGCCAGACCTTTTGGTGCTTAGCGCCGCGACCCTCCCCCAACCGGGCAACAGGCGCCTAGCCGAGATGTTAAAGGTTCCCCTCAGCAAGGACGGCTTTTTCCTAGAGGCCCACATGAAGCTTCGCCCAGTGGACTTCACCACCGACGGCGTGTTTCTGTGCGGTTTGGCTCACTCTCCCAAGTTCATTGACGAAAGCATCTCCCAAGCATGTGGAGCAGCAGCCCGTGCAGCCACCATTCTCTCCAAAGAGGCTCTGGAGATCGAGGGAACGATAGCCACCGTTGACGAGAACCTTTGCAGCGGCTGCAGAATCTGTGAGGCTGTATGCGAATACGGCGCCATAGAGATGAAGGAGGAAAACGGAAAGCTTCTGTCAAGCGTCCTCGAAGCCGTTTGTAAAGGCTGCGGCGTCTGCGGTTCTGCATGTCCAGTGGGGGCCGTAACCATGCATCATTTCACGGGTGAACAGATTATTTCTCAGGTCAGAGCGACCTTGAGGGAGGCGGCAGGTTGACTGAGTTTGAGCCGAAGATAATCGGTTTTCTGTGCAACTGGTGTGCCTATGCTGGAGCAGACCTTGCAGGGGTTAGTCGAATTCAGTATCCCCCTAACCTCAGAATAATACGTGTAATGTGCAGCGGCCGGGTTGAGCCTAATTTCGTCCTAGAAGCTTTCAGGCAGGGAGCCGACGGCGTCCTCGTGGCGGGATGCCACCTACCCTCTGACTGTCATTACCTTACGGGCAACTTCAAGACCCAGCGGAGGATTCTGCTGTTGAAGAAGCTTCTGGAACAGTTTGGAATCGAACCGGAACGCCTCAGACTGGAGTGGGTGTCGGCAGCCGAAGGAGAAAAGTTCGCAAAGGTAGTCAAGGAAATGGTGAACGAAGTAAAGAAGCTGGGTCCAAGCCCCTTCAAAAACGGAGGTGAAAGTCATGTCTGAAGAACCTGAAGAGAAAGAAAAGGTGTTCAGAATCTCCAAGGAGACTGACCCCAGTTTCAAGTACGAACTGAGCAAGATCCCCGGGGCCGAAAACCTCACGGCTTGCTTCCAGTGTGGCACTTGCACCGCTGACTGCCCCGTTGCCCGTTTCAGCAACTCCTACAGACCTCTTCAGATTCTTCGGATGGCCGTCTTAGGGATGAAACACAGGGTCCTTTCAAGCAGTGACCTTTGGCTCTGCGCTGCTTGCTACACCTGCACCGACCGTTGTCCACGGGATGTGGAGTTCGCAAGCGTCCTGAGGGCCCTACGAAACATCGCCGTCAGGGAAGGCTACACGCCGGCAGTCTTCAAGGGAATGGGCTCCAACATCGTAGAAACAGGTTCCGTTTATAAGATGCCAGAATCAAGGCTGAGAAAAAGAGAAACAGCGGGGCTGCCTCCACTGCCCAAGTCTGACCCCCAACGCTTAGCAAGGCTCGCAAAGGCCGTAGGCTTCTCAAAGATAATCGAAAAGGACGGAAGATAGCATGTCTGAATTGAGGTATCTCCTTTATCTGGGTTGCTTGATTCCTTACCGGGTTTTAGGCTACGAAATTTCAGCCAGAAAGGTCGCTGAGAAACTGGGAATAAAACTTGTGGAAATGCCTGAGTTCAGCTGTTGCGGTCTGCCCATAGACCCCATAAGCCATGAAATGATGCTTGTTCTGGCTGCCCAAAACCTGTGTTTGGCGGAGCAAGAGAGCATGGATATCATGACCCTCTGCCCCGGCTGCAATTCAACTTTGCGGAAGACGAACATGACGCTCAAAGAAGACGGTGAGCTTAGAAACCGGATTAACGGTTACCTGAAAGACGAGGGCATGCAGTTCAAAGGAACAATAGACGTGAAGCACTTCATTCAAATTCTCATAGAAGAAGTTGGCCTAGAGAAAATAAAGGATGCAGTTCAGAAACCCCTACATGGCCTTAAGGTGGCAGAGCACTACGGATGCCACATTTTACGGCCTACAGAATACGCAGGTTTTGATGATCCTGAGCATCCAACGGTCCTCAAGAATTTGATCAATGTCACGGGGGCGCAGTGCTTGGACTACATGAACGAAACGGAGTGCTGCGGTTTCCCCATCGTCGATGTAGATGAGAAGATTCCTCTCCAATTGGCCAAGGACAAACTTGAGGCCCTCAAGGAGGCGGGGGTGCAGGCGCTGATCACCATATGTCCTTCTTGCTACCTCATGTTTGATGTCAACCAGCCCAGAATAGAACGGCTTTTCAGCGAAACCTTCGGCATCCCCGTGCTCCATTACACTGAGTTACTAGCGTTAGCCATGGGCGTTAGCCCGGATGAACTAGCCTTAGACGAACACAGAGTGAACTTATCCAATCTAATCGAGGGCTTGTGAACATGGAAAACCTGAAAATTGCCTTTTACTGGGCCGCAAGCTGCGGAGGCTGCGAAATTGCAGTGCTCGATATAAGTGAGAAGATTCTCGATGTTATCAAGACCGCCGACATAGTGTTTTGGCCAGTGGCGATGGATATCAAATATAAAGATGTTGAGGCGATGCCAGATAGGGGGATAGATGTCTGCTTCTTTAACGGCGCTATCAGAACAGAGGAGAACGAGCACATGGCCAAACTGTTAAGGCGAAAATCGAAAGTTCTGATAGCCTTCGGCTCTTGCGCCCAGGAGGGCGGTATTCCCGGTCTAGCCAACATATCAAACAGAAAAGAAGTCTTTGAAAAGGTATACTTACAGACGCCGTCGACAAAAAACCCCAACTCAGTGACACCGCAGACCTCCTTTCACGCCGAGGAAGGAGAGCTAAAGTTACCGGAGTTTTACGACACTGTGAAAACGTTGGATCAAACCGTTGACGTGGACTACTACGTGCCAGGATGTCCCCCACCAATCAGCCTCATAGTGAACGCCCTAGAAACTATCGCTAAGAACGAGCTGCCTCCGAAAGGCTCAGTGTTGGCCCCTGAGAAATCGGTCTGTGACGAGTGTCCCAGAAAAAGAGAGGACAAGAAAATCACGGAGATAAGAAGGGTGTTTGAGGTGGTCCCGGACACGGAGAAGTGCCTTCTGGAGCAGGGGATTGTATGTATGGGACCGGCAACCCGCGCCGGTTGCGAAGCCCAATGTATTAAAGTGAACATGCCTTGTACTGGTTGTGGCGGCTCGTGCCCAAATGTGCCGGAGCAGGGAGCGGCGATGATGAGCGCCCTTTCATCTATTCTTGGGGTAGGTGGAGAAAAGGAGGAGACGTATGATGCTGAAAAACTGATCGGCCAGATCAAGGATCCTCTGGGAACCTTTTATATGTACTCTCTGCCGGCTTCTATTCTTCGGAGAAGGATAATGCAATGAAAAAACAAAAGACAATAACTATAGAGCCTGTCACAAGGCTGGAAGGTCACGGAAAGATCTCTATTTTTTTAGATGATAAGGGAAATGTGGAGAATGCCTATTTTCAGGTTCCGGAGCTCAGGGGTTTCGAGAGGTTCTGTGAGGGAAGGAAAGCCGAGGACATGCCTCAGCTAACGAGCAGAATATGCGGTGTCTGCCCGGTTGCGCACCATCTAGCCTCAACGAAGGCCCTAGATGCTGCCTTTAACGTTGATCCGCCTCCGGCGGCTAAAAAACTCAGGGAGTTGATGTACAGCGCCTACATTATCTATGACCACATTCTCCACTTTTACTTCTTGAGCGGACCAGACTTTATTGTGGGACCAGACGCCCCTGCCTCAGAGAGAAATATCGTTGGCATCATAAAAAAGGTCGGTCTAGACATCGGCAAAGAAGTGATCAAACACCGAGCTTACGGACAGAAGATCACGGCGATAATAGGTGGAAAGGCAACCCACCCGGTTTGCGGACTTCCAGGCGGCATCTCCAAAGTCTTAACAGAGGAGGAGAGGCGAGAGATCGAAAAGATGGCGGAGTCCTGCATTGAATTCGCTAAGTTTTCCTTGAACCTATTCGGCGACATTATCCTGAAAAACAAAGAGTACGTGGATCTCATCTTGAGCGACTCATACGCCCTGAAGACCTATTACATGGGCTTGGTCGACGAAGACAACAAAGTTAACTTTTACGAAGGAAAAGTCCGCGTCGTCGACCCTAAGGGGAGCGAGTTCCTGAAGATCGCCCCCTCAGAATACTTGGACGTTATAGAAGAACACGTGGAAGAGTGGACATACTGTAAATTGCCGTATCTAAAGAAGATTGGATGGAAGGGCTTGATAGATGGACCGGACAGTGGGATCTACCGCGTCGGACCCCTCGGAAGACTGAACGCCTCAGAAGGCATGGCGACGCCCCAAGCCCAACAAGAGTATGAAAGGATGTACGAAACTCTAGGTGGAAAGCCTATACACTCAACTCTTGCATTCCACTGGGCTAGACTGATCGAAATGCTTTACGCGGCTGAGAGGGCCTTAGAACTGAGCAGAGACGAGGAAATAACGAGCAAGGAAGTTAGAAACAAGCCGGGCAGCCCCGGGGAAGGGGTTGGAATAGTCGAAGCAGCCAGAGGAACCTTAATACATCACTATAAGCTGGATGAAGAAGCCCTGGTGGAGAGCGTCAACCTGATAGTGGCATCAACAAACAACGCTCCCGCCATGTGTATGTCCATAAGAAACGCTGCCAAGAGCCTTATACTCGGCGGAAAGGTCAGCGAAGGACTGTTAAACAGGGTGGAGACGGCCTTCAGAGCCTACGACCCATGCCTCGCCTGCGCCACCCACTTCGCAATAGGCCAGATGCCTCTCGAAGTGAAAATATACAACCACAACAGGCAGTTGCTGAAGGCTCTTAAAAGGAACTTTTAACATCCTTAAGGCCTAAGGGTTAATTAATTTTCTAACGTACTTACGTGATTCTTAGAGGAAACGGGCAGATGAAAGAGTTCGGTAAGGCTGATCTTGGGAAGGTTGAACGTGGCCTGCGAACTTGGCTTTCTTACGCCACAAGAGTGGTTGTTGCGGGTGTTGGAAGCTCGCTTAGAAGGGACGATTTTGTCGGCGTCGAGATCGTGAGGAACCTACGGAGCAACGTATCAAAATCCGTATACCTGATAGAGTGTGAGACTGTTCCTGAGAGCTTTATCGAACCGATAAGCCAGTTCAAACCCACCCACGTGCTGATCATCGACGCTGCCTTTCTAAACCTTAAGCCCGGGTCCTCAAGTCTAGTGGAGACCAACAAAATAGCGGATGTCCCAATATCGACCCATGTTCTGCCTCTCAGCATATTCTGCAAGTACTTGACGGAGACCACGGGGGCGAAGGTAGCCTTGCTAGTGATACAGCCAAAGGAGACGGGTTTCGGAGAAGGACTGTCGGAGGAGCTTGAGAAAGCCACGGAAGACTTGACTGACGTCCTATTGAAATTTCTTCCTAAATAATTAGCATAGGTTTCAAAAATGCATATAAAATGAAAGACTGGCGAAAGTGTTTCTGTTGTCGGTTGCGTGCGCGAAACTTACTTATGTGGACATTATTCCAAACTGATACCAATACATTTTAATATGTGCTGCACCATATTGCGTTGTGATTGAAATGGAATTAAAATTGGATGATGCTGTTTGTATGGAGGAGACCGCTATAACTGTGCGCGGATACCGGCGGAGAACGACGGTTCCTTCAAGGATATTCAAGTTTATGGGGCTTAAAGAGGGAGACACTTTGAGATGGATAGCAACGAAGGATGGCACGGTTTTTGTGATGAAAGTTGAGCGTAAATAAGAATTAGAGATTAAAGATAACCATACCCTCAAACTAAACCCCCGCATTATACTTCAGCGTTTCCTTGAAGCTAGAACTCGCAACACTGATAATTTGCGCCAACCAGAACCTACCAATATTGGTTTTAAACCAATCAATATTGGTTGTCTACCAAAACATTTATATGTTTAGTTGTGGTACATCATAGTCGTCGAGGTAGCTGATGTGAACAAAAAAGTTGTAACCACCGTCGTTCTAGCTATCATAGCAGCCACTGTGGCATACGGCCATTTTGCTAGCCAAGGCGAACTGGAGGGTACAATAAAGGTGTCAGGGGCATGGGCCCTCTATCCAATGATGGTTAAGTGGGCTGAAGAATACCAGAAAATCCATCCCAAGATGAGGATTGATGTATCCGCAGGCGGAGCAGGTAAGGGAATGGCCGACGCTCTCGGGGGATTGGTTGACATAGGCATGGTCTCCAGAGAAATTTTCCCTGAGGAAATCGATCAGGGAGCCTTTTGGGTTTCTGTCTGCAAGGACGCCGTGGTCCCAACCGTGAACGAGAATAACCCGGTATTAGAAGACATTCTAACTAAGGGAATAACGGGGCAGACCTTCATAGATATCTGGATCAATGGAAACGTGACCACCTGGGGCGAGGTGGTCGGCAGACCAGAGGTGCCCTACGAGATTCATGTTTATACGAGATCTGATGCCTGCGGCGCCGCCCAGACCTGGGCTGAGTACCTAGGCCACAAACAAGAGGACCTCTTGGGGGTAGCAGTTTACGGAGATCCCGGGCTTGCAGAGGCGGTTAGTGAAGACTCTTTGGGAATAGGCTACAACAACATCAACTATGCCTATGATATGGAAACAGAACAACTAGTCGAAGGGATAGTGGTGATTCCCATTGACCTCAATGATAACGGTCAAATTGACAATAATGAGAGTTTTTACAATACTAAGAGCCAAATTGTCGAGGCGATAGCCACGGGGGCTTACCCGTCTCCGCCAGCGAGGAACTTACACCTTGTGACCAAGGATGAGTTCACCGGCATAACAAAGGAATTTGTAGAATGGATCTTAACTGACGGGCAGCAGTATGTTTCCGAAAATGGATACATCGAATTACCTGAGGAAAAGCTCGCGGAGGAGTTAGCGAAGCTGGAGTAACATGGTCAAAAAGGCGGCGCGGGGGACAAGATGAATAGAAGATTAAAAGATTTCATTGCCAGCAAGCTCATGTTGTTGGCCACAGTTTTCTCAAGCCTAATCGTCTTAATCATAGCGTTGGTCTTGTTCCAAAGGTCGAGACCGATCTTGGCAACCCAACCCCTAAGCGAGCTGCTTCTCTCATCCTCCTGGCGCCCCTCACAGGGAGAGTTTGGCTTTTACCCATTCATTATGGGCACCCTCTGGGTAACAGCGCTGGCCATGGTTTTAGCGATCCCTATTTGCCTCTTAAGTGCGATCTATCTTGCTGAATACGCATCGCGCAGGGTTCGAAGAGTCATAAAGCCTATGGTAGACCTGCTTGCAGGCATACCGTCTGTAGTCTACGGGCTGTGGGGCGTGTTAACTCTGGTACCGCTGATAAGGGATTACGTGGCTCCCTTTGTGGGAGCTACCACCGCTGGCTACACCGTGCTCACGGGAGGTATGGTACTGGCGATAATGGTCTTTCCCATAATAATTTCCGTCTCAGAGGAAGTGCTTAGGGCTGTGCCCTATGCGGTTAGAGAAGCCTCCCTTGCCTTGGGCGCCACGAAGTGGCAGACAATGAAGCATGTGGTTATGCGGAGCGCCCTTCCAGGTGTTGTCGCCGCCATTATCTTAGGCTTCTCCAGAGCCTTTGGAGAAACGATGGCTGTGCTTATGGTAGTGGGAAACGTGTCCCCCCCCAAGGCTCCATCATCGGTGTTTGACCCGGGTTACCCATTGCCGGCGCTGATAGCCAACAACTATGGTGAGATGATGTCTATACCTTTGTATGACTCGGCGCTGTTACTCGCCGCTCTAATTCTGCTACTTGTGGTGTTGTTCTTCAGCGTTGTAGCGAGAATCGTATTGCTGAGAATAGAGAAGAGGTCGATGTAATTGGATAAGCGAAAGCTAGAAGAGTCCCTCTTCAAAGGGCTGATGATAGCCTCCATACTTATAGTTACATGCAGTCTCTTGGCCGTAATTGTGGTTGTGGTTTTAAAGGGCGTGCCAGCTCTCAGCCTTTCAATGATCCTTCAAACCTCGAAAGGAGGATACTACTTGGGAAAAGAGGGTGGGATATTAAACGCCATAGTCGGGTCATTGTATGTGGCTGGTGGTGCAACCGCCCTAGCATTTGTCATCAGCCTTCCCGTTGCGCTTTACTTGGAGGAGTACGCTGGAAGGTCTAAATTGGCAAGTTTTGTCAGGCTGTCCCTTGACGTTTTGTGGGGCGTTCCATCCATAGTGTATGGGGCTTTTGGCTTCACTATTATGCTTTACTTAGGGATGAGAGCGTCGTTGTTAGGGGGTATCATTACAGTAGCGCTGCTTGTGCTTCCCATTATGATCAGAGCCATGGACGAAGTTGTGAGGATGGTTTCACTCGAATTGAAGGAGGCATCTTACGCTCTAGGAGCGACGAAACTGGAAACCGTGTTGAAGGTCGTAAGCAGGCAAGCGTTGCCAGGGATATTGACGGCGGTTTTGTTAGCCTTCGGCAGAGGCATTGGAGATGCCGCTTCAGTATTATTTACTGCAAGCTACAGCGATTACATTCCTGCTTCGCTGTTGGATCCCGTTGCAACACTGCCATTAGCCATCTTCTATCAACTTGCAACTCCCTTCCCAAAGGTTCAACAGAGGGCATACGCATCTGGACTCATACTTTTGGTCATGGTGTTATTAATCAGCGTAGCGTCTAGGCTTCTAACAAAGAAGTTTACAAAATATGTAATAAGGTAGGTGATGATAGGCGTGTTTAAACCTCAAATAAGCATTCAAAAACTCAATGTCATTTATGAAGGGCATCACGCGTTAAAAGACATAACCGTAGACATCCCGAAAAAACGGATCACCGCCATCATCGGGCCTTCTGGCTGCGGAAAGACAACTCTCCTAAAAAGTTTGAACAGACTGACAGACCTAGTCGAAGGGGTTAAAGTTTCTGGCAAAATACTAGTCGACGGCATTAACATTTTTGATAATGGGATAGACATCACTGATGTAAGGAAGAGGATGGGGCTGATAGCTCAAACGCCTAACCCATTACCCATGTCAATTTACGACAACATAGCCTACGGCCCAAGGATTCATGGGGCAAAAGACAGGAAAGAATTGGATCAGACGGTTGAAAACTGCCTGCAAGCCGCAGGTTTATGGAATGAAGTGAAGCATAAGCTTAAGGAACCTGCCTCAAAGCTTTCTGCAGGGCAACAACAGAGACTATGCTTGGCTAGGGCTCTCGCCGTGAAACCTGAAGTCCTCCTGTGCGATGAACCCACGTCGGCTCTTGACCCAATATCTGCACGGCACATAGAGAAGCAACTTTTAATCCTTAAAGAAGACTATACCGTAATATTCGTAACCCACATTCTTCGTCAAGCAAAGAGACTCGCTGACTATGTGATTTTTCTCTATTTAGGTGAGATAATCGAACATGGACCAGCTGAAACTGTCTTCACTCAGCCCAGCAATCCGAGGACGAAGGCATACATAGAAGGCGTGTTTGGCTAGCGCGCACATCTCTCTAGTTTCTGCAGTGGATTTATCGAGTGGTAGTCATGGTTTAAGGGTCATGAAAGGTAACATCCCCGTTTTTTCACGGGCGTTTTCAAGCTCCTTTTTTTAAAAGGAACTTGTAACAAAGTCCTCAGATTTTCTTTCTGAATCTCTCTCCAAATTTTGGAGGGGGGTCATCCTTGTTTTTCACCTTCCTTTTTGGAAAAGGCGTCTGATTTCGGGTTTTCCTCTTTTCGCTGAAGGGTCATGTTTAGTAACATCTAAACTCCCAGCCTCCCCTCTTCTTCATAAATGTACAGATTTAGTGTTGACAAAACTAAGTCAGGTGTGCGCGCGCTCTAAATAACGTCGATATCTTGGCTAAGATAATCTTTAGAGAAACTGGCTAGATGAAAAACTTGGTGCAGTTGACATTTATGATATTGATGATAGCTTGCGAGCTTGGCTTTCAAACGCCAGAAGGGTGGTTGTCGTGGGTGTTGGAAGCTCACTCTGCGGTGTAATAGGAGACGCCATAATGATTGGTTGCTCTCTTTACGCCCTGATTTACTGCTGTTTATAATTATAAGTGTGAAAAGGAATTTATATGTATGGTGAGCTTTAGAGATAGGATTGGAGAAGTTTGAGGGTGCAGGGAAGGATGAGCGGTGGGTCTTAGGCATTATAGGGATTGGTTGTGGGTCTTCGCACTCTTAAGCATACTGACTGCATACACTGTATGGTATCTTCAACTAAAGCCGCACTTTATTTATTCCCTTGCGATCGCGTTTTCCATTGCAATGATTTTTTGTGCACTGTTAGCCCTGCGACCTGAATATAGACAAGGCCTTACCAGGCGCTTGCTTGGGCTTCACAAGAGAGACCTTGAAAGGGGAGGGTGGCTCCATCGATATGGAAGGCTAGCCGGTATCCTCATTGTCATAAACTTGATGATCTTCCGTTTGATGCTGCAATTTCAACTTGTCTCCTCTCAATATCCCCACTTCGTGTTAACCTTTATTTATATTCAAATGGCCCTTGGCATAATCCTTCTTGTTAGCTTTCTAAGGGTGGCGGGAAAGTGGTGGAGATACCCACTAATTACAATGCTAATTCTAACGCTAGCGGTAATAGTAGCAGTAACCGCGCTACTTGTCTTCTCGCCTTAACCTTACATTGAAGAGTATGCGCCGAGAGGAAACAAAACTGACAGAAGCCCTGTATGAGCCGACGTTTGATGATTTTGTTGGTGTAGAAATCGTAAGAAATCTATACAACAAGGAAAAGTGTTAAGTTTAGGTTTAATGAAAAAAGATACGCTATGAATTGGAAAGGGTGATTGAGGGATTCAGATGGCAGTGAAGGTTGGTATCAACGGGTTTGGAAGGATAGGGAGGCTCCTGTATCGGGCAGCCCTGGAAACTGACGCCGACATCGACTTTGTAGCGGTGAACGACCTAGCTGGCGCCAAGACATTGGCCCACCTCCTAAAGTACGACTCAGTGCATGGCAAACTGCCCTTCGACGTCAAAGCCAAGGATGGAGCTATGATCGTCGATGGGAAGGAGTTGAAGGTTTTGTCACAGTTGGACCCTGCGAAGTTGCCTTGGAAGGAGCTGGGCGTATATCTGGCGGTGGAGTCAACGGGAAGGTTCACGGACAGGGAAGGAGCCTCAAAACATTTGCAGGCTGGAGCTAAGAAAGTGTTGATCTCTGCGCCGGCAAAGAACCCAGACGTAACCGTAGTGTTGGGCGTGAACGACGACAAATATGATCACAAAAGCCATAACATAATATCCCTAGCCTCCTGCACGACGAACTGCTTGGCTCCCGTGGCCAAAGTGTTAAACGACCGGTTTGGCATAGAGGCAGGTCTCATGACAACGGCCCACGCCGTCACTAACGATCAGAGGCTCCTCGACATGCAACACGAAGACCCTCGGCGGGCAAGGGCGGCAGGCTACAACATTGTGCCAACAACCACCGGAGCAGCCGTAGCGGCTACCTTAGCGTTGCCGGAGCTTAAGGGAAGAATGAATGGACTTGCCTTGCGTGTCCCTGTTCCAAACGTCTCCATAGTCGACCTCGTGGCTACACTGAAGAGAAAAGCCACCGTAGAAGAAGTCAATAACGCATTCAAGGAAGCCGCCAAAAAGGAGCTGCGGGACATTCTGGCTTACACTGAAGAGCCTTTGGTGTCATCGGACTTCATGCACAACCCCTACTCAGCCATCGTGGACGGCCTCTCCACCATGGTCATAGGAAACCTAGTCAAGGTGTTGGCGTGGTACGACAACGAGTGGGGCTACTCCGTCAAGATGGTCCGGATGATGGAGAAGATCGGCAAGATAGCCGGCATGTAACTGAGCAGGTCACAGGAGTCTCCGAACCTCAAATACACGGTTTTCTCTTCTAAAGTAGGTGAGAGGATGCCCAAGTTTCTTACCATGGACGACTTCGAATTTGAAGGCAAGGTAGTCTTAGTTAGGGTGGACTTCAACTCGCCCGTAGACCCCCAGACCAAGAAAATCCTAGACGACACTAGAATACGGGTGCACGCGGAAACCACCCTCAAGGAACTAGTACGCAAGGGCGCGAAGATCGTGATCCTAGCCCATCAAGGCCGACCTGGGAGCCCCGACTTCATCCCCCTTGAACAGCACGCTGGAATACTCGCAAAGATACTGGGCACGCCGGTAGAGTACGTGGATGACCTCTTCGGAGAGGGAGCCAACGGAGCCATCAGGGCGCTGAAGAAAGGGAAGGTCCTCGTTCTAAAGAACGTCCGAACCTACCCCGACGAAGAGAAGAAGGGCTCACCAGAAGAACACGCAAAGTCAGAGTTCATCCAGAAGCTGGCACCCCTAGCCGACATATTCATTAGCGACGCCTTCGCCGCCGCCCACCGGCCTCACGCCTCCATAGTCGGATTCACTGTGGTGCTTCCCAGCGCCGCCGGTCGAGTCATGGAGAGGGAGCTCAAGGCCCTCAACAGAGTTATGGAGGTCCCCGAGAAGCCCTGCATATATGTCTTCGGAGGAGCGAAGGCCGACGACTCCCTAAAGATTTCCCGGCATGTGTTGACAAACAGGATTGCGGACCGCGTGTTGACCGGCGGGGTGATAGGCCACCTCTTCCTCGCGGCAAGAGGTTTCAACCTAGGAAAACCGAACATAGAGCTCCTAGAGAAGGAGGGAGTAATGGGCCTAGTGCCAGGCATACGGAAACTTATGGAAGCGTACCCTGGAAAGATCGAGGTTCCCATCGACTTGGCTGTGGAGGTGAATGGCAAGAGGAAGGAAATCACTGTCGACGAGCTTCCCATATCCCACCCCATCTGCGACATTGGGAAAGGAACCATCAAGAAGTATGATGAGATACTCCGCGGCGCCAAGTCCATCGTGGTCAGCGGCCCCATGGGAGTCTACGAAAACAGGGAGTTCCTGTTGGGCACCAAGAGAACCTTCGAGGCAGTAGCATCCTCCAAAGCCTTCTCCCTAATCGGAGGAGGCCACACAGTAGCCGCCACCAAGGAATTCGGGTTGACTGACAGAATATCCTACGTCAGCACGGCAGGAGGGGCGCTCATAGAGTTTCTCATGGGAGAACAGTTGCCAGGAGTTGTGGCCTTGGAGAAGGCGGCCGCCAAGGCCTCCAGCTAGTTTTTTATCGCAGTTTTTCTCTTATGGTCGGTTCTTCACGGCCTATTTCTGTAGAAGCTTCAGGATTTCCCGGCAGAAGTCTGGAAGGTCATCCGGAACCCGGGACGTCACTAGTTTTCCATCCACAACCACCGAACGGTCCTCGTAGAGCCCGCCAGCGTTCTTCACGTCTGTGGCTATAGCCATGACGCAGGTTGCCCTCTTGCCCCTTAACACGTCGGCTTCGATGAGGAGTTGAGGCCCGTGGCAGATGGCGCCTATCACCTTCCCCTTCTTGAAGCCTTCCCTTACTAGGTTAACTAGGCCTCTGTCCCGCCTCATGCGGTCTGGAGCTTGACCTCCCGGAATGACTACGGCTATGTAATCGTCAATTTTGACATCTCCTGGGGACAGGTCGGATTTTATGGTGACCCCGTATTCTCCCGTGTATGTCGTCCCGGCCGTGGGCCCAACTACCTCCACCTTGTATCCGGCCTCTTGGAAGCGGAAGTAAGGGTAGATCAGTTCCTTGTCATTGAAACCCTTCTCTGCCAAAACCAACACTTTCTTCATGACAACTCACCCTTCAGGGCATTACGACCTGAAATATTTATCAACTTTACGGTAGTTCAAGCTTCTGGGGCCCCGCCCAGCATTTGGATGTTCTATGGAAAATGAGATAAAGGGGGATTAAAAAGATAAAGGCACCAATATGCCGGTTCGATGACACGCATAGAGGCGTAAGGTGAATCTGATGAATGGATGGAATGGACGGATTCTGCGGGTGGACCTGTCGAGGTCGAAGTCAACTGTGGAAAAGTACGACTCCGATCTCGCCCTCAACTTCATTGGTGGAAGGGGCTTCGCTGTCAAGATTCTGTGGGACGAGTTGAGGCCGGGTGTGGACGCCCTCTCGCCTGAAAACAGGCTCATATTCGCCGCAGGCCCCTTAACGGGCTTCTCGTTGCCCAGTAGCGGCAAGCTTGTCATCGCTGCCAAGAGCCCCTTAACCGGCGGGTACGGGGACGGCAACATCGGTTCCCGTGCTGCGGTGAATTTGAGACGGGCGGGGTACGACGCCTTAGTGTTGACGGATAAGACTGAAAGGCCGACTTACCTTCTAGTCGAGAATGAGAAAGTAGAGATTATGGATGCCAGCGACCTCTGGGGCCTTGGGACCTTTGAGGCTGAAAAGAGGCTGACAGATGAACATGGAAGGGGAGCGGGCGTTCTGGCTATAGGCCCTGCAGGCGAGAACCTAGTCAAGTACGCGACCGTTATCTCACAAGAGGGAAGGTCGGGCGGAAGGCCCGGCATGGGGGCGGTGATGGGATCCAAGAGACTGAAGGCCATCGTTCTCTTGGGGTCTAAGGCGGTCTCCTCAGCCGATCCTAAAGGGTTGAAGGCCCATGGCGCCGACGGGTATAAATCGATCCTCGGGAAGCCCAATTACGAGTTCTGGAGGAGGCAGGGGACGATGTCCGTGGTGGAGTGGGGTCAAGAGAACAGCGTCCTGCCCACCTACAACTTCAGGGAAGGCGTCTTCGACAAGGCAGAGGACATCGGCGGCTTCGCCATGGAGAAGATTAAAATCTCCCAGAGGGGATGCCCCCACTGCAACATGATCTGCGGCAACATCGTGACAGACGACGAGAACCAGCCTTCAGAGCTGGACTACGAGAACGTCGGCATGCTGGGATCCAACATAGGTCTAGGCGACCTAAAACAGGTCGCGGACCTGAACAGGCTGGCAGACGACTACGGCGTGGACGCCATATCCCTCGGAAACGTCATAGGCTTCGCCATGGAAGCCTCGGAAAAGAAACTCCTTGAGCAGGCCATCGGTTGGGGCGACTTCGGTGCCGCCAAGACGTTAACGGAAGACATAGTGCACAGGCGAGGGCTCGGTGACCTTCTTGCAGAAGGGGTTAAAAAGTCGGCTGAGAGGCTGGGCGGAGACTCGGCACGCTGGGCTATGCATGTGAAGGGCCTTGAGGTCTCGGCTTACGACTGTCACTCAACCCCGGGGATGGCACTCTCCTTCGGGACCTCGCCTATAGGGGGGCACCACAAGGACGCTTGGGTCATTTCGTGGGAGGTGGCTCATGGACGGGAGACGTACGACGAGGGCAAGGTCGACAAGGTTCTGGAGCTCCAGAGGATCAGGGGATGCATATTCGAGAGTCTGGTGACCTGCAGACTGCCGTGGGTGGAGGTGGGCTTCGAACTGGATTTTTACCCGCGGTTCCTCAAGGCAGCCACAGGAAAGGAAATGACCCTGGATTACCTCTTCACCGTCGCGGACAGGATTTACAGTTTGATGAGGGCATTCTGGATTAGAGAATACGGGAACAAGTGGAGCAGGGCTATGGATTATCCTCCGCCGAGGTGGTTTGACGAGCCCCTCACCAAGGGCCCCTACAAGGGAGCCACCCTCAACAGGAAAAAGTACGATCAGATGCTTGAACTATACTACAGAAAGAGGGGATGGGACCGTCGAGGCATACCCACCAAGACCACCCTGGAAAAGCTCGGCCTAGGATACGCAGCCCAAGAACTCCAGAAACACATACAACTGACAAAATAAATCCGATTCTGCGAACTTTTCCCCTCTCCACGAACTATCTTCTAAAGGGGTCTGCCAGCGCGCAAGGGTTTTTCGAAAGTGAAAACAACATTAATGTAGTTCAAGATGCCATTCTCCCCTTAAAAGTATGTGGAGTGGCGATAGTGAGTGAGAAAGTGTGAGTTGCAGGCTCTAAGATGTCCTGTTGATGGGAAAGAGCTTGGTATCAGACAGGGAGAAAAATGGGATGGCAATGATTTAATTGAGGGTAAAATAGCTTGTGCTGAAGGTCACGAATGGAGCGTCTCTGAAGGTATGCCATCCTTAGTCAACATGGATGAGGTCTCAGAGAAGAATATGAAGCTGGTACGTGAATACGATGAGCACGCTGAAGAATATGACGAGAAAGTTAAGATCTATGATGCATTTTTGAGGACTGACATGGAGAAAGAACGCCAACAATTAATGGCGATGGTACCGCTGGAAAAAGGTGCCAGAATAGTGGACGTTAGTACTGGAACCGCTGCCAACTTCGTAGCCATGGACAAAGTAAACCCGGGTCGGATGAGGAAGGTGTTCTTACATGGAGTTGATCTTTCCCGCGGCATGCTGAAGGTTGCAGGAAGGAAGCTTAAAGCGAGAGGCCTCAAATCAGTGCTAGTCCATGCGGACGTTAACAAAAGGTACCCATTCCCAGATGATTACTTCGATGCTGTAATACACACAGGCGGTATAAACACCTTCTCGGATATACCTCGTGCCTTCTCGGAGATGTTGAGAATCTGTAAGCCTAGTGGAATAGTATTGGTTTCTGACGAGGGTCTGTCACCAAAGCAGGAGAAAACGGAGTTCGGTCAATGGGTGATCAGCCAGAACTGGCTATTTAAAAGTAAACCTCCCATCGATAAGGTTCCTAAGAATGCAAAAGAATTGAAATACTGGTGGATCATGAACGACACCTTCTATGTCATAACTTTCCGCAAGCCTCAGACCTAACGTTTTTTGGCAACTTTAGCAAAAGACATCACCGTTACGGGTTTGCTTCAATGAAATTGAATGGAGAAGGTTTGGAGAAAGCTAGATGCTTCCTATGCCACTTGTCACTAGGGCTTGTAAGGCTGTCAAGTTGTATGCTAGTCCTGCAGAGGCTGCTACTTCACCAAGTTCTGTTGCTGTTTTCACTCCCAGTATCTTTAGAGATATCCTTGCAGTTGGATGGGCTGAGACGGCTCCTCCAATTATCCCTACCGGCATAGGCATCGTTAGCTCCCCTATCAGATCGCCTTCTTTGTTCTTGCGCCATATGGAAAGTGGACGATACCGACCTGTAATCGCAGCGTAGGCGTGAGCACCTGCTTCAACTGCCCTCGTATCGTTATTTGTTGCCAAAAGAACCGCTGAGACAGCATTCATTATTCCCTTATTATGAGTTGCAGCTCTAAATGGGTCATTTTCAGCAAAGGCGCTGGCTTCGACAATTCGCTTAACGATCTCTAATCCTCCGACGGCATTTTTAGAAACATCGGTCTCAACGTGGACCAGTCTTTTCGTTGCAAGGTTAGAGACCACTTTCAGGTTCGACTTTCCTTCTGATAGATTTTCAATTAGTGGTGCTACAGCTTCGCACATGGAGTCGACCACATTTGCCCCCATGGAATCTTTGACATCGACAAGCAATTCCACAATGAGCATAGGACCAATAGAAGTCTCTAGGGTTTTCACTTTAACGTCCATTGCCCTACGGGTTCTGGATTGAGTATTCGCCTCTCGTAAGATCTCTTCCTTATTATCCAGTATCCTCTGTTTTGCTTTTTCAAGGTCTTTGACCTTTGTTAACTGAATCTGACCAATCATCGTTGACCCTGTACTCTTCGCCTTGAAACCTCCAGTCGCTCGGGTCAATTCTGCACCTCTAGTAGCCATGGAGATTATTCCTCTCATCTCGGTTGCCATAGGCACTAGGTATTCTTTGTCGTTTACAATGAAACCTGTGGCTACGCCGAACGGAACAGGCATAACTCCAATAACGTTCTCTATAATCCGGTCTGCCAAATCAAGCCCTAGAGCCCCCGACGATAAAAGAAGTTTGACCTCTTCTTCAGAAAGCTTTGCAAACTTCTTCAAGTAATTCAACCTTTCCTTCGGGCTAAGCTTGTAAAATCCTGAAGTTTGGGAAGTCATATCAAAGATTATTTCTTCTTGTTGAATATAATACTTCTTAAGCCAATGACTTAGCAATCCTTTATATTTGTCTCTATGGAAACGAGCTGTCTGTATTCTTCGTTTATCCTGCGTTAAACGCGACACTTTAATACGTTATTGATAACATGCGTTTCACTACGATTTTCGTAACGTTTTTATTCTTTGAGGCCTTAAGGGACACCCATGGACGAGATAGATGAGAAGATTCTGGAGATCCTGAAGCGAGACTCTCGGGCGAGGTACGTGAAGATAGGTGAGCGTGTCGGCCTGACTGAGGGCGCTGTGAGGAGGAGGATAAGGAAGATGGTGGAGGAGGGGGTCATAAGGAGGTTCACGGTTGAGACGAGGGCGGAGGTGGAGGGCATCGTCCTAATAAAAACTGACCCGGCCCAAACCAGAAACGTAGCCCTGAAGATTAAGGATGCCTCCGACCGGGTCTTCGAGGTCTCCGGCGACTACGACATCGCCGCCCTCATCCACGCTTACTCTATGGAAGAACTGAACAGGAAGGTCGATAAGATAAGGAGCCTCCCAGAGGTCCTGAACACCAACACCCTCATCAAACTCATAAGCGACTAACCCTGCCAGAGGTAGAAGCTGAGCCTCAAGGGACCATGAAGGCAGCCCTGCAGTCAGCAACATGGACCAGACACAAGTGGCTAGTACACGGAGACCCTAGCCACGCCCTCGATCTTCAGAAACTCTGGGATGAGTTCCCCTGGGATCTTGGTCTCGGCTATCAGGGTGAGCTTGGGCTCGGGCGAGAGTTCCGGGTCGCCCACTATGGCCTGGCGGATGCTGATGTTTCTGCTGGTTATGAGGGAGGCCGATTTGGCGAGAATTCCAGGAATCCTCGGGTCCACCACCTCGATCTCCACCACCCCGAGACCGAGGTACCTCGCGATCTCCCTGAGGGAGGGTCCAGCCGACCGCAGGTGCCTGAATATGGCCTTCAACTCCGGGTTTCCCTCGATCATCCTCACCGTTTCAGCCACGGTTCTCCGGTCCACCCCTGCCACTCGGGCCACCCTGACAGGCGGAATCTCGATCTCATTGCAGTAAATCTTCCCAGCCCTCACGCTTAAGCCGTTCTCCACGAGGACCCTGGCCACGGTGAGGCGCTCCGGGTAACCCTCCAAGCGCTCAACCACTTTTTTCCACATAACGTTACGCCAACGTACAGTTACGTACAGGTAAGTTATAAGTGTTAAAAAGCTAGTGGGCGGTGACCTTAGCTATCGGTACGTCCGGGCTCTCCTCTAGATAGGCTATCAGGGAGGAGACGAAAAAAGGAGAGGACAGAGGCTAATAAGGCAGGGTTTCCAGCCACGGATACAGTTTCTTCAGCTTCTTCACGGCCTTCTGCACTTCTTTCTCCGGGTACTCGTAGGGGGATAGCTTGCCTCCAAGGTAGTCGTCGAAGGCCTGCATGTCGAAGTGGCCGTGACCGCACAGCAGAAACAGAATGGTCTTCTTCTCCCCCGTCTTCTTGCACCTCAACGCTTCGTCGACGACGCCCTTAATGGCGTGGGCGGGCTCAGGAGCCGGTATCGTGCCCTCGGTCTTCGCGAAGAGCTTAGCTGCGTCGAAGACCTCCACCTGGTTGTAAGCCCGTGTCTCCACCTTCTTCTCCCGGGCCAACAGGCACAGGGTTGGGGCCTTACCGTGGTAGCGCAGGCCTCCGGCGTGGATCGGCGGCGGTATGAACTCGTGGCCCAGGGTGTGCATCTTGACCATAGGCGTTATCCTGGCCGTGTCGCCGTGGTCGTACATGTATTCCCCCTTGGTGATCGAGGGGCAGGCCGTGGGCTCGACAGCCACGAACCGCGTCTCCTTCGGGGCTTTCCCCGAAACCTTATCGTGGTAGAAGGGCCAGTAGAGCCCGGAGAAGCTGCTGCCGCCGCCTATGCACCCGAATATCACGTCAGGGTAGTCGTCCACCAGCTCAAGCTGCTTCTGGGCTTCTAATCCTACCACGGTCTGGTGCAGGAGGACATGGTTGAAGACGCTGCCTATGCCGTAGTTGGCATCCTCATGGTTGAGGGCGTCCTCCACGGCCTCGCTGATGGCGATCCCTAGGCTCCCCGGACACTTAGGGTCATCTTTCAGAATTTTCCTGCCCGCCTCCGTGTTGGTGCTCGGGCTGGGATAGACCTCGGCGCCCCAGAGTTCCATCATGACCCTCCGGTAGGGCTTCTGGCGGTAGCTCACGTTCACCATGTAAACGGTGGACTTGAGTCCGAAGGTCATGCAGCCGAAGGCTAGGGCAGAGCCCCACTGACCGGCTCCCGTCTCCGTGGTTACCCGTTCCTTGCCCTCCTTCATGTTGTAGTAGGCCTGTGCCACGGCGGTGTTTGGCTTGTGGCTCCCGGGGGGACTGACGCCCTCATGCTTGTAATATATCTTGGCCGGGGTCTTCAAAGCCTTCTCCAGTCCAACAGCCCTGTGGAGAGGGGTGGGCCGCCAGAGCCGGTAGACTTCCCTCACCTCCTCGGGGATGTTTATCCACCGCTTCTGGCTAAACTCTTGGGCGAGGATCTCCTTGGGGAATATCAGCGGGACGATTCCCGGGCCGGGCTCTTTCTTCGTCGGATCTATTATCGGCGACAGTGGCCTCGGCAGATCGGGAAGTATGCAGTACCACTGCTTCGGTATCTCTTCTTCGTCCAAAATCACTTTCCTGGATGGCATACGTTTTCACTTCACCAGTATTGCCGCATTTGGGCTTATTATTGATACAGAAGGTCAACTTAAATCTTATGTGTACAATTTTGTACATGTAACGAACAACTGAGGTCTTCAAACGCCACATTCCCGCAACCGCACCCCTCGCAGGCCTCCCACCAACAAGATTTAAGCGTCACCCAGACAAAATAACTGTCCACGGTGAGCCTAATGCCCATAGAGGAAAGCAAGTACATATGGTTCAACGGGAAGCTCGTACCCTGGGCTGAGACCAAAACCCACGTCTTAGACCACGCGCTACACTACGGGACCGGGGTCTTCGAGGGGATCAGGGCCTACGAGACCCACGACGGCAACACCGCCATCTTCAGGTTGGAAGAGCATGTGGAGAGGCTGATCAGGTCAGCCAAGGCTTTGCGCATGTCCCTTCCCTACAGCAAAAAGAAGCTCATGGAGATCATCGTAGAAACCGTCCGAGAAAACAAACTGAAGGAGTGTTATATTCGACCCTTAGCTTGGTACAGTTACAAGGAGATGGGGTTGCATGCCCAAGACCTCCCGGTCAGCTTCATAGTGGCCGTTTGGAGATGGGGAAAATACCTCGCCAAGGAAGGTTTGAGAACAAAGATCAGCACATGGACGAGGAACCACCCGAACTCCTTCCCCAACGAGGCCAAGATCACCGGAGGCTACGTCAACTCCATCCTGGCGGTCGAGGAGGCTAGGGCCGCTGGGTACGACGAAGCCATACTCCTGGATCACCGAGGTTTTGTCTCTGAGGGACCCGGGGAAAACCTCTTCACCGTAGAAGAAGGGGTGCTGATGACGCCTCCGCTCCACGCCTCAATCCTTCCTGGCATCACTAGGAAAACGGTGATGACCCTCGCCCGAGACCTAGGGTACGAAGTCAGGGAGTCTGACATCAACAGGAGCAGGCTCTACAACGCCGACGAGGCCTTCTTCACGGGCACCGCGGCCGAAGTCACACCCATCTGGGAGGTGGACGACAGGAAGATAGGGGATGGAAAAACGGGGCCTGTCACCGGGAAGATTCGAGACGAGTACTACGCAGTTGTGAGGGGGAAAAGACAGCAGTACAATCGTTGGCTCACTTACGTATACAAATAACCACCAAACCTTTGAGCCTCTTGATCCCCCTGTAAGGGGGGTGTTAAATAGGCGGAAACCGCGGGTTCGAATCCGGCCCCGTACTCCCAAAGACATTTCGTCACAGTAGAATTTCTAAAACGTCATACATCTTCTCGTAGGCCTTTGGGAAATCCACATCTTTAGACAGCAGTCCTCGCACTCGGTCGTAGAAGGCGGTAAACTTTTCCTCGTCCTTCTCGGCGATACACCCTCTTATGGTCTCCGCCTGAGAGAGGAACCTGTCCAGGCAACGGGCGACATACTCGTTGTTCATTTGAAGCGAGGCATGCAGGGCCGGGTCTTCAGCCATGATGCTCTCGGCCAAGGTCAACTGCAGCTTGAAGGTGGTGCCCTCCAGTTTCTTCAGCACCGCAAGGTCCTCGCCGCCGATGACGGAGGCAAAGGCCATGTTCACGAAGTAGGGAAGGGAGAGGGTGAGGGCCATGGCCCGATCGTGCTCCTCCGCGGCTGCCACAACAATCTCAGCCTCTGGGAAGAGCTCCTCGGCCAGCTTTGTTTCGGCCTTGGAGTCAAGGATGGGAACCACCGCCACCTTCATCCCCTTCAACCTTCGAACCCCAGGCCCGAAGAGGGGATGCAGGGAGAGCGGCCTCACGCCCAACCCTGCCAGTTCGGCTAAGGCCTCCGCCGCCCGGGCCTTGAGGGAGGATATCTCTGCGATAACGGTTCCCTTCCTCGAGTGCGGGGCGATCTCCCTAACCACCGCGGGCGTAGCCCCTATGGGAACTGAGACCACCACCAGATCGGCGTCCTTCACGGCTTCCACGTTGCTTCCCGCCACCTCAACCCCGGCCTCCTCGGCAACAGCCCTCGCCTCATCCAACCTCACATCTGAGACGACGACCCCGTGCCCTTGGGAAACAAAGTACCGAACCAGCCACCGTCCCATCCGCCCCGCCCCACCTATCACCGCTACCTTCACCTTAACGAACCCCCTGAACCCTTTTCGCCTCAACCGTCAACAAGTCCAGTAGCTTGAGGCCGAAGCGATCGTCAACGCCACAGATTTGGCATTCTTTAAGAACGAGGCGCCTCAACTCCCTCTCCACCTCCAAATCCTCTATCGGCAAAGCCCTCCGCCGCTTTATCTCACCAATTTCTCTAGCCAACGCTAATCGCCTCCCGGCTAATCGGATCACCTCAAGGGTGACCTCTCTGACCTCCTCCCGCAACCTTTCCAGGCTTGATCCTTCACCCACCTGAATTCTGCCCCCATTCTAATCTTAATAACTGTTTAAGGTGATAAAAGGCTGTTCTTCTCGAAGGGATTAGGGGAACACTTCAGAGGGTGTGGCTGCAGGGTTGGGGGCGCCGTGAATCAACCGTCACTTAAGTGTGGAGTGACTGCTCTGTGGCCGACCTCACGAAATTTATCGTTTACCTAGGCGATTGGCTTCTGCGAGCTTGTTGTGGAAGCAGGTCTTTTCCCCCGTGTGGCAGGCGTTCCCCTTCGGTTCAACGAGGTAGACCAGGGCGTCGTAGTCACAGTCAACGAGGATGTCTCTAACCCTCTGAACGCTCCCCGAGGTTTCCCCCTTCATCATAACTCTGCCGTGGGACCTCCTCCAGTAGTGGGCGTAGCCGGTTTCAAGCGTCTTTTCCAGGGCCTCCCTGTCTGTGTAGGCCAGCGTGAGCACCTCCCTGGATTTGAAGTCCTGAACCACAACGGGGATTAACCCCTTTCCCTTACTGAAGTCCAAATCTTGAACGTTGAGGGTCTTCAAAGTCTAACCGGCACCCCCCTCTCGTGCAGAAAACGTTTCACGACGGGTATCGGATATTTGTCATAGTGAAAAACCGAGGCCGCCAAGGCAGCGTCAGCCTTTCCAACCGTAAGGGCTTCGAGGAAGTGCTCAGGCCTTCCGGCTCCACCGCTGGCGATCACCGGAACATTCACCCCCTCTGAAATGGCACGGGTTAACTCCAGATCGTATCCGTCCTCGGTGCCGTCCCGGTCCATGGAGGTGACGAGGAGTTCACCGGCTCCTAAGTCGGCCGCCCGTTTGGACCATTGGATCGCGTCGAGGCCAGTGGGCTTCCTTCCCCCGTAAGTGTAGACCTCAAACCAGCACGGTCCCTCCCTCGTTTCAACCGTGACCGCATCTCCTTTACTTTCGTACCGTCTCTTGGCGTCAACGGCTACAACAACAGATTTTCGCCCAAAGTTTTCTGTGAGTTCCTGTATCAGACTGGGGGTGTTCACCGCGGCCGTACCGATGGAAACCCTGTCCGCTCCACTGTCCAAGACGGTTCGGGCGTCTGAGACCGTGCTGATTCCGCCACCCACTGTGAACGGGATAGTTGCCTCCGCCGCTACGGCCCTAACAACATTCCTTAGGATTTTCCGCTTTTCCGCCGAAGCTGTGATGTCGAGGAAGACGAGTTCGTCGGCGCCCTCTTCGCAGTATCGCTTTGTCAGCTCCACGGGGTCCCCTGCGTCCCTGAGGCCTACGAAGTGAATTCCCTTCACAACCTTTCCGTGGTCCACATCTAGGCATGGGATGATCCTCTTCACCATGGCCACCTACCTTTCCCTCGCGACTTCTATTGCCTCCCTTAACTTGAAGGCCCCCTCATAAAGGGCTTTTCCTATCACTACGCCCCGAACGCCGATCCTCTTGAGGGCAACCAAGTCTTCTAGGCAGCCGATCCCACCTGCCGCAAGGACTTCAGCCCCGGGGTAACCGCACGCCTTGGCCAGCATGTCATAGTCAGGGCCTTGGAGGGTTCCATCCCTGGTGACAGAGGTTACCAAGAAAAGCCCGGCGCCGACGCTTAGAAACCTCCCCATGGCCTCCTCCACACCGAGCTTCGTCGCGGTCCTCCATCCCCGAATCACAACCACGCCCCCCCGGTGGTCTAGGGCGACCACTACCCGTTCACGGCCGAAGGCCTCTAGGAGTTTCCTCAGCGCAGCAGGGTTCTCAAAGGCCAAGGCTCCCACGATGACCCGATCTACTTCCGTCGCCAGCAGGTTTCGGGCGGACTCTAGGTCCCTTATCCCCCCGCCAACTTGAACGGGAACATCGACGGCGCGGGCGATCTGCATCACCACCCCGAGGTTGCTCCCCCGATCCAAGGCCGCGTCCAAGTCGATGATGTGGATGGCGTCAGCTCCCTCCCTCTCCCATCTCTTGGCAACCGCCACTGGATCTCCGAAGCTCTCATACGCCTTCAACGTCTCAGGGTCTCCTCGGGTGAGGCGGACGACCTTGCCCTTCATCAGGTCTACGGCAGGGATCACCTCCACTCTACCCTTCACCTCCTGACGGCTTTGAGGTGGCCTCCAGAACAGCGGTCCTCACATTCGAGGAGAATGTCTCTGGGATCAGATCACCCCCTTGGAGCTCGGGGTTCCCTTCCTCCGCGGGTCGATGGCCACCGCCTGTCTGAGGGCAAGGGCGAGGGCTTTGATGGTCGCTTCGGCCTTGTGGTGGTCGTTGGTTCCGTACTGGACCCAGAGGTGGAGGCTCGCCTGGAGGGAGAAGGCCAGGGTTTCGAGGAAGTGGTTGAGGTCTTCGCACGCCAAGTCTTCGATCTTCCTTCCCCTGAGCTTCAGGTCGACCTTGGCGTAGGGGCGCTTGGCCAGGTCTAGGGCCGAGAAGGCTAGGGACTGGTCCATGGGAACCATGGCGTACCCGAAACGGTGTATCCCCTTCTCGTCGCCCAGGGCCTTCCTCAGGGCCTGGCCCAGGCAGATGGCCACGTCCTCGATGATGTGGTGCTTGAGGTCTCCCTTCACTTCGGCCTTTATGTCGATGAGGCTGTGGGTCGCCAGCGAGGTGATCAGGTGGTCGAAGAAGGCTACTCCAGTGTGGACATCGGCCTTTCCCTCCGCATCCAAGTTTACCCTCAGGGAAATCTCGGTTTCCCGCGTCTTCCTACGAACCTCGGAAATCCTCACGGCCCTTCCTCCTTCAGTGCCTTCAAAACGGTCGGCAGCTCGTTAACGGAGGGAACAACTGCCTCGACCCCAGCCCCGAGGAAATCGCGCAAGACATCCCCCTTGCAGTCTGAATGCTCATATACGCCCGCAAACATAAAGCGGGAATCCACCTTGTTGGCCTCCTTAACCAACAGCACATCCTCCATCGAATCCCCCACGTACAAGGCAACTTTGAAGGGCTTTAACCCTTTGGAGGCCTCCAACAGGGAGAAGGGGTTAGGCTTCCTCAGGTTAACCGCCGTTCCCCGGCTTCTCCACGCTTCCCGTTCAGCGGCATCAGTGTCGTCTAAGAAGACCAGCGCCTTGGGGTTAAACCTCCTCAACAGCCCCTTTAAGGTGTGCTCGGCTAGTTTGGACAGTCTCCCGGAGGCCACGCCGAAGTTTGCCTCGCCCAGTAGGGAAGCCAGTTGGTCAAGGGCTTCAGGTCGAAGGATCACCCTTTCATTTTCGATCAAGCCCCGTTCTTGGTGAATTCTGGGCTCGAGTTTGTACACTTCCTTAAACAGCCGTGGACCACAGAAAATCTCCTCGAAGACCGCCACGAGGAGGCTTTCACCCACCCCGCCCGGATAAGAGAGCAGGCGCTTCACGGCGGCGTAAAATTCACCGACACTCGCCGGAGCGTTCTGGGGACCCGCCAGCTTTTCTTCCACGGAGACTACTCCGGAAGCGTCCGACGTCTCAGCCAACTGTCTTAACGAGAGCCCCAACCCGACCGTAACGTCGTCCAAGCTGTCGGCGTTGTACTCCTTTCTGACCCCCTTCTTGACGGAGAGGAAACGCCTAAACGGGTCCTTTTCAAACTGATTAGCATCCACTTGTTTTTTGAAGGCCTCCTGAAAATCCCCCGGCAGCTCGCAGAGGATGAAGGCCAGTATGGCGTACGCCAGATCCCAGTCGTTGTTGAAGCCGCCGCTCCTTTTGAAGAGGTAGATAATCTCCCTGGAGACCAAGTCCTGAGGAAATGAGGCTCCGGTGAGTTCTTCGAGGAGGTAGGTGACGGTTTCGGAGATGGCTGCGTTGTATGAATCCCGGATGTCGATGAGGACACCGTCGCAGTCAAATATGACCGCCCCGACCTCTCTCAGTTTCCCTACTCTGTCGGCCTTGATGTACACCTTTTCCCCGCGGATCTCCGTCTGCAAGTATCCCGTGACCATTTTATCCACCGCAGATTCCCTTTAAGGCGGCCAGCAGTTTGTCGTCCATTTCCGGAGGCCCCACGGTAGCTCGGAGGCACCCGTCTAGGTGGAGAACCCTGCCAAAATTTCTAACGAGGACCCCCCGGTTTCGGAGGGCCTGATAGACCTCGTCGGATCTCCTCTTCGTTTGGAAGAGAACGAAGTTGGTTTGCGATTCGAAGGCGGTGACACCGTCGATGTCGTTGAGTTCCCCTATGAGCCTCTCCCTCTCCTTCTTCAACCGCTCGACAGCCTCCTTCACGATTTCAATGTTTTCTAAAAGCTTCAGCCCCATCTTCAAGGCGATGTGGTTCACGCTGTACGGTAGCTGGGCCCTTTCCGATAGGGTTATTGAAAGATACGGGTTGGAGACCGCGTAGCCGAGCCTCAGACCTGCTAGGCCGAAGGCCTTGGAGAAGGTTCTTAACACCACCAGATTTTCGAACTTCTTCACCAGCCGCACAAGGGAGTGGCGAGCAAATTCCGCATAGGCTTCATCGACCACCACAAGCCCAGAAACCCTTTCAATCAGAGACTGAACTTCCTCCGTTTTAAACTGGTTTCCGGTGGGGTTGTTGGGGGAGCAGAGGAAGCACAGCCTCGTCTTGGCCGTTACGGCGGCGGCCATTCTCTCGGTGTCCAGGGAAAAGTCTTCTCTCAGGGGAACCTCGATGTATTTTCCCCCTTCGAGGGCTACGAAGTATCTGTACATGGGGAAGGTTGGTGTGATCGAGAGGGCTTCGTCTCCCCTTTCCACGAAGAGGCGTGTGATCAGCTCTATCAGTTGATCGCTTCCACCCCCGACCGTGACGCACTCAGGAGGCACTCCCACGTACTCGCCCAAGGCCCTCCTGAACTCGGTTTCCTCTTCTCTCGGGGGGTAGACCCTAGGATCGACTTCTCCTGCGACCTCTATGAGGAACGCGGACAGTTTTTCTCTGGGCATGAAGAAGTTTTCGTTGGAGTTGAGCTTCACGACTTCGGAGGGCTTTATCTTCAACCTCCGCACTAGGCTCTCCTCGGTTTCGCCGACGGCGTACCCGCTGAGAGATCGAATCTCATCCAGCCTTTCCTTGAGCCATTCTCCGCCCTGATCATTCAAGTTTGAACCTCCCCTCCACGGCCAGAAAGTGGTTCGGCAAGTTCTCGGCCTCCGCTAGAACTCTCACCTTGTCCCTCAGCCTCAGCAGCCCCTCCTTGGAACACTCGGCAAAGTGGACCTTCTTGACGAAGTCGAGGACCGACAGACCTGAGAAGGCGTGGGCAAATCCGCCGGTTGGGAGGACGTGGTTCGTCCCGATGCCGTAGTCGCTCGCGGACACGGGGGTGTACCTCCCCATCAGAACCAGCCCGGCAGACGTGATCTTCTCGGCGACCCCCCTCGGCCTCTCTGTGATTATCTCCAAGTGTTCGGGGGCGAAGGCGTTTGCAAACTCGATGGCCTCGTCCATGGTCTCACAGACGACTATGAACCCGCGGCTGGACAGGGCCTCAGCCACAACCTCGCCTCTGCGCAGCGACGGAACCCTCCTCCTGAGTTCCTTGGAGACGTTTTTGGCCAGTTCCTCGGATGTGGTCACCAGCCCTGAGATGCCCTCGGCCCGGTGCTCCGCCTGGGAGATCATGTCGAGGGCGACGAGTCTGGGGTCCGCTGTTCCATCGGCTAAGACAAGTATTTCGCTGGGGCCCGCGGGCATGTCAATGGCGACGTGACGGGAAACGAGGATTTTCGCCATGGTAACGTACTCGTTCCCGCTTCCGACAACCTTATTCACGGGCCTGATGGATTCGGTCCCGTAAGCTAAGGCGGCGATCGCCTGGGCTCCTCCTACTCTGTAGATTTCGTCGGTTTCAACGAGGTCTGCGGCTACAAGAATCAGGGGGTCAATTGTGCCGCCGCGAGTTGGGGGCGAGCAGACGGCGACCCTGGGCACTCCGGCGACTTTGGCGGGGGTAACCGTCATGATCAGCGTGCTCGGGTACACGGCCTCTCCGCCGGGCACGTAGCAGCCCACGCTCTGAACTGGACGCGGTAGGCCGTACACTTTTACTCCTTTGTCTTCGATTTTGGTGCTTAGCCTTCTGAAAACGAGTTTCTCAAGCTTCTCCACCCGGTTCTTCAGGAACTTGAGGGCGGAGACCTGTTCCTCCCTGACCGCGCTGTAGGCGTCCTCGATCTCCTCCTCGGTTACGCGAAAACCCTTAGAAGCCAGGTCCACGTTATCGAACTTTCTCGTAAACTCGATGAGAGCGGCGTCGCCCCTCCTCTTGACTTCGTCAATGATCGACTTGACCTGGGCTTCGAGCTCCTCGGTCATCTCCCCGCCCATGATCCGCCTCTTCTCGATCCACTCGGGAGGCACGGAAGAGGCCTTCCAAACCCTGATGAAGGGGCCTTCACTCAACCTTCTCCTCTCCTGCTATCTCCTCAAGGGGGAGGATCTGCCTCGGCTCGTGCACCACTAGGCCTTGGGCGAGCTTCCGGAGGGTGGGCAGCAGCTCTAGGAAGCGTTCCCTTTCCATGACGGTGTTGACGGAGTACCAGCCCTCGGCCGAGAGGGGGGAGACGGTGGGTTTCTTCAGGGCTGGAAGTTTGCTGAGGAGCTTGTTAAGGTTCTCTTTTTTGACGTTTACGAAGATGTGGAGGTTCTTCCTGCCGTCCACCACGCCCTTAAACAAAGTCAGGACGTCGTAGATTTTTTCCCTCTTCTTCGGTTCGGTCAGGGCTTTCTTGTTGGCTATTAGGACCGCGGTGGACTCCAGGATGGTCTCCACGGCCTTCAGGTTGTTCTGCTCCAGGGTGGTGCCGGTTTGAATGAGGTCCACGATGGCGTCGGCGTCTTCGGGAGGTTTGGCCTCCGTGGCCCCGAAAGAGAGGAGGAGTTTAACCCTGGGGTTTATGCCCCTCCTCCACCATGGGGTTATCACCAAAGGATCAGAGTCCTTGAAGAGCCTGCGGTAGACGGGGTTGATCTTTACGTATTCGGCGGCGCTGTTCAAGTACTCAGTGGATATCCTGACGTCTTTTCCCCTGCGGGCGAAGTCTTCCAGCAGGTCCGAGAGGGAGTTTATGGCGGTCCACGGTTCAGGGACGGCGATGACAAGCCTAACCGACCCGTATTCCAAGTTGAGGAGAACTTCCACGTCGGCGCCCGTCTCCCGGATCCAGTCCAGTCCCGTGATGCCCGCGTCCTGCAGGCCCTCTCCCACGGCAAGGGGGATCTCCTGGGGCCTGAGGATCTTCAGCTCGATTCCCGGGTCGTTGATGGTAGGCCGGTAGGTGCGCTCTCGGCCTGAGATTCGGTATCCGGCGCGCTCCAGAATCTCGAAGGTCGCCTCCTCCAAAGAGCCCTTGGGCACAGCGAACCTTATCTTCTCCACGGTTCAACACCTCTAGGCTTACCGTAAACATTCTCCAACATGAAAAAAGTGATGCAAGATTTATTTTTCTTGTTATAAGCTTTTGATCTCGACGGGTTGGGGGCTGTAGACTCTTTTATCTTATAAGATGCCTGCGGTTTGGCGCTTAAGCTGGGATTGGGAAGGTTAGGGATGAACGCAACCGCCTTCCGTGAACGCAATCCCCCACTTCATATCCCTCGCCCTAAGGAAGGCGAGCGTCTTCTTATAAAAGTTTCGCATGGAACCCCACCTCTCCTTTTCTAAAAGGATAAAGGATACGCCTCGGAACAAGAGGTACAAGATTCAAGAAAACCTTTCTCGTAGGGACTTTAGGGTTCCGGAAACGGCCACCACGTGGATGGCCGCGGGCTTTTCGTTGATTTTTGTCACGGAGGCCAAGGAGGCTCTCACCATGTTTAGGGCGTTGTGGGGGCAACGGAGGACGGCCCGGTTTCTTTCCGGGTTGTGCTCGATGAGGTTGAGGTCAGCTTGGCTGGCACCGTGTTCCCCGAAGAGCCGGAGGACGGAGTCCCAGACCGCGTCGGTGAGGTCCCTCCTGGGAACGGGCTCTTCACTAACGATTTGAAGGGCGAGGTAGCGCCTCCTCACGCGTCCAGGCAGTTCCCTCCCCTCCTTATGACGCGTATCCCCGGGGCCACGTAACCCGGGCTCAGCTTCTCCCTGTTCCGCTCAACGATGGACCGAGGGTTCTCTGAAAGGGCCTGCAGCCCAAGCGGCAGAGGCAGATCAAAGACGGTTGCCAGAGCGGCGTAATCTTGGGGCGTCCTCAAGAGATACTCGCTGGCGGCCCCGCTGGAAGCCACCACAGGCACCCCATGCTTCCTCGCGATCTTCACCTCCCTTCGCAGGCTGGAAAGGAGACGGGTCTTAAGAACCCCCCTTAACAGGAGGAGGGGCGCCATATCCACCTCTAGGGATGTCAACGAACCGGAGGCCAGCTCCGCCTCAGCTCGGTCGAAGAACCGCCTCCGCGGATCCATGGGGAACGAAAGGAGGTCGACCCGCCGATCCTTGGCCGCCTGCCTCGCCACAGCCTTTGAGATACACTCCACCGACACAACCTCAAACCGGCGCCTGAGGCGACGAAGCTCCCTCAATAGCTCCGAGGGCCTCCCAGGCTTGAGATCCAACCGCGTGACGAAGTCTAACCCCACCCCGCTACAGATCTCCTGCAACTGGCGGACCTCGCTTCGCGGGGCGCGGGGCGGGAGGGGCACTCCGACAAAACGGTATCCCAGCTCAGAGGCTGCGCAGACCATCCTCTCCGTCTGGCGGAGGTTCCCCAACGGAAGACAGAGGTGGAGGTCCCCAAACCCCCTCATGACAGCATCCCGACCTCCCGGCAGAACCGGACGATGTCCTCGGTTTTGCCCTTCCTGAACCGGACGCGCACACGGACGGGGTCGGCGGCGCAGAGCCTGACCTCCCCATGGAGGGCGGCCTGCTTGTCCAGGCGAAGGTAAAGGCTCCCTTCGCCCACGTGGCGGTCGATATTCCTGAACAGGCTCTCCTTGTCTTGCTCGTGGAGGCGTGAGGCAAGGTTTTCAATTAAGGCCTGGACGATCTTGTTCCCCTTTATCCTAGTCTCGAAAAGGACGATGGGGTTGCCGTAGTGGCCCCGCAGACTGCTTCTCTCGAACTTTACGCAGTCCACAAAGGAGGGAGGCAGGATATTTCGAACTGCCTCCACCACCCTGCCGGGATCTTCGGTGGCGTGGGCGGAGAATCGGATGTCCACGTAGGCCATGGGCGTTCGAGGCAAGGTCATCCCCTCCGCGACCGCTCCTTATTCATCTCTCCACAAGTATTTAACCCATCGCCGATGGAAAATATGGGCTCGTTGCTGAGGCCCAAGGGAACATGGACCGGAAAAACCTGAGGGAGATCCTTCAAGGGAAGGTCAGGGAGATGGCGAAGGTGCGGGGAGTTGAAATCGGAAGAATTGGCTACTGGATGGAGGTTTTAGAGTTGCCCCGGGCGACTACGGCCGTGTCTTGACGGCCCTAGTGTACGCGCCCTGACCTTTCAGGCACCGCGTCCCTTCATCCCTTTCTTCGCTCGCGAACCGCCCTGCGGCTCGGCCGAGCCTTTTCGGCTCCACTTCCCCTGTGACGGAGCCCCCGGACCTCTTTGCCGGCGCTGGTCAGTCCTCGGAAGACTCTGCTGCGGTGGGGCTTCCCGCAGATCCAGTTGATGTCCTTGTCGGATTGAACCGCCGGGTGGTAGGGGTCCACCATGACGACCTCGAACCACTTGTACCGACCGTCCTCCCCAACCCAGTAAGAGTTGAGGACCTCCAAGTTCGGAAAACTCTTGGCCGCCCTCTCCTCAGCGATCAGCCTCTTACTCTTAGCTGGCTTGAACTTTGCGACACCCATCCGCTTGGGCCTCCGACCAGACCTCGGCCTAGCCTTCTTCAGGCCCCCCCGCCTCACCCGAACCCGAGCGACCAAAAACCCTTGCTTGGCCTTATACCCCAGTTTCCTCGCACGGTCAAGTCGGGTCGGCCTATCCACTCTCTGGACGGCGGTTTGCCTCCTCCATTCCATGACCCTGTTCCGCATCAGCTCCTTCATGAAGGAGGCTTCCGGCCTCTTCCAAGCCTCCGCAATGTATTTGTAAGACACTATCTCAGCACCATCCCTCTTGCTTAAGCTTCGCTCCGGCCACGCTCCCGCAGCCCGCCTTTTGGTGCCTAAGATGGGGAGACAACTAATAAACTTTTCAATAGTTCGCGCGTGGATGGCGATTGTTCCCCTTGCAATTGTTGCTGTTTCAAGTTCTTGATTGGCTGTTCAAACTCTTGGAAATTTGACATGATTGACGTTTCTATTCGCCCAGAACCTTTGCTATTGTTGAAAAAGTTAAATGAACCTCGACGGAAACCCTTCTAACACCAGGGGGACTTAACCGTCGTTTGCGCGTCCGCGTTTTTCAACTTGGCTGTTTACCCCCACATGGTTGATTTCCGCTTCGTTGTAGCTCTTGTTAAGGGTCTCCGAGAAAGCCCTACGCGCACGATCCTCAAGCACATCATTGAGCCGAACGAAAGCCTTGAGGAAATGGTGTCCCTTCTCGGTTGTCACGTACCAACCTGAATTATGCGCAAGCAGATCTCGTGACGTAAGAAAGGCCAGGTAGGTCTTAAGCTGTGTATGACTTAGGTTGGTTCCGTACATGATGCGAGTTTTCCGCCTCTCCCGTATACAGAAGGCCAAAATTTGAGCCATGATTTCGATTCGTCGTCTCTTCACCTTGGAACCTACCCTGTATTCCAGCGTGCGCAGTCTGGGATTTGGAAGTGTAGACTTTTAAATTCATGTGACTGTGAGGCAACAGCAACATAATCTTAAATATCTGATACTTTCAGAGAAATTTTTGGTGATGAAGTGCACGGGAAAAGTTCTTTCTCTTTCAGTTACAAACTCTTTCTAGACCGTAACGGCACCCCATTTTCAATTTGGGCGGAGAAAAAGCTATGTTTGTAAATTTCAAGAAGCTCTTTGAACCGATTGAAGTTGGAAAGAAAATTGTCAAGAATAGAATATGCTTGCCTGCCATGTGTATGAATTTTGCAGGACCTAATGGAGAGGTTACAGAGCCGGATGTAGCATATTTCGCGGCTAGAACTAGAGGAGGAGCAGGGCTGATAACTATAGATTACGCATGTATTAGCCCCGAAGGGAGGGGGATGCCCGGACAACGAGGAATATGGGATGACAAGTTTATACCCGGTTTAGCAAGGTTGGCCGATGTGATTAAGGCTTCAGGAGCAACGGCAAACATACAAATTCACCACGCTGGTTTTAATTCTATGACGGGTGAGGTTGTAGGCCCAAGTCGTCTCAGCAACCAGTATTATTTCATAAGTAAGCCTAGAGAATTGTCCACGGAAGAAGTCGAACAGTTGGTTGAAAAATTCGCCAATGCAGCGCTTAGAGCTAAAATGGCGGGAATTGATATGGTTGAGGTTCACGGAACCCATGGGTACCTCGTGTGTCAATTCCTCTCTCCTCTTACAAACAGGAGGACCGATAAATACGGTAGAGATAGAGGGCTTTTTGCTTCAGAGATTGTTGAGGCTATAAAAAAGAGGTGCGGTGAAGACTACCCCGTAATCTTCAGATTGTGCGCAGACGAGTTCATGGACGGAGGTATAACACTTGATTCTGCGAAGGAAGTGGCTAAGAGACTTGAAGATGTAGGCCTGGATATGCTAAATGTCACAGGCGGTAACTTTGACACGATATATTATCCCGCACCCACAATGTATGTTGAGGGTGAAGAGGGAGAAGCTTACTACAGGTTTATCAGATTAGCTTCAGAAATAAAAAAGATCGTCAGCATTCCAGTATGCAGTGGAGGATTGATATTGGACCCGGAGATAGCTGAGAAAGCCATAGAAAAGGGTATGGTGGACATGGTATTCATTGGCAGGCAACTAATCGCTGATCCGGACTGGCCAAGAAAAGTAATGAGCGGAAAGTTAGACGATATACGACCATGCATTGCATGTAATGATGGATGCGTCAATGAGATTTTCTCTTACAGAACTGGTAAGTGTACTGTTAATCCCTTGGTAGGGTTTGAATCTAAATACGGAAGTGAGGAAGAGTTACCAACTGCGTCAGAAAAGAAGAAGATTTTGGTTATTGGCTCTGGCCCGGGAGGACTAGAATCTGCCAGAATAGCCGCTATTAGGGGACACGAAGTTCTAATTGTCGAGAAAAGCGATAGAATAGGAGGCACTCTGAACGTTGCAAGCGCACCTACTTTCAAGAGAAGGCTTAAGAGGCTAATTGATTGGTACGGCACTCAATTGAAAAAACTTGGAATACAGATTATTTTCAACACTGAGGGAACGATGAAGCTAATAGAGAAGGAAAACCCTGATGTCGTCATAATAGCAACAGGTTCCGAGCCTTCAATACCAAACATACCAGGAATTGAGGGCGCGATTACGGCTGACGACTTGCTCCTGGGCAAGAGGGATGTGGGAAATGACGTTATAATCATGGGCGCTGGGTTAGTGGGGTGCGAAACAGCATTGCACTTGGCAAAACAAGGTAAAAAAGTTACAGTAGTTGAGACACTACCAGAAGCGGCTAAAGATATGGAAATTACATCAAAGATTTTCTTTACAGACCCTAGAGTGGGGTTATTCAAAAAGTATAAAATCGAAGCTGTGACGAAAAGACCGGTTATAGAAGTCAGGAAAGATGAAGTGATAGTAACCGATGAGCTTGCTAGGAGAGAAGCCATTAAAGGTGACACGACTGTATCCGCAATTGGTAGGAGATCCATATTAGACAAAGGCCTTGTGGAAGAGCTAAAGAGGGCTGGTAAAGAGTTTTACATAATAGGAGACGCAAAAGAACCAAGAAAAGCTTTCGATGCAATATATGAAGCTTTCTTTGCGGTCATTAGTACTTAAACTGGGTTAAGCGTAGACACACTTCTCATACAACTTTAACTCTTTTTCTTTTTTCCTTTTCTTCGTACAGAGTTCTGATTTGGGGGAAGAGGGGTTTTAGGTGCTTCTCGATGAATCTCCGGTCTACGCTTTCTCCTTTTGGCGTACTTAAACCCTTGCAGGGAAGAAGGCTGAGCATCCACTCATCATTCTTGTCGATTTTCAGGTCGAAGGGGTAAATTCGGCAGAGGACCGGCCTATGCTCATAAATCGCACAGGTGTACGAGCCAGAACCTAAATCTCGTCTGAGAAAGATGCACTCCCCGTTGGCCTTGTTTCTAAGACTTCGCCCCTCCACGAACAGCTCTCTTTTGATGTCAGTCTCCTCCAGTCTTACCATATCCCTTTCGGTCAGTTGGGGCCCTCCTAGCCTGCAACAAAAGGTGGCGCAACGACAACACCCAAACCTGACGCCGTCCTGAAAAATCCGCCCAATCTTGACACGCGTGTTTTCGACCCGGAAAGAACACACCTCAGCCATTTACCCGACCTTCAACCATTAATTACAGGAATCAAAGCATGAAAAACGTTGTGGATGCAGTTTACTTTTTTACAACAAGAATATCACAGTGAGCTTTAGATACCACGTGTCTAGAAACACCGCCTAACAGGGACAGGAAGGGCTTGGTCACCAAACGATGGGACGAGGATAGAAAGGGGTTCGTTTGGCAAATCACGAAGGACTACAGCCTTCAGGAACTGATCGAAAGGTTCCCCGAACTTCACCAACATTCCATCTACTATCATGCAGTGGCTGAAACCCTAGGGGAAAAGATCGACATGGAGAAGGCCATGCGGATGCTTTACGGGATATCAGGAGGCTCCGAGAAGAGGCCGTCGGTGGAGAGGACAAGGAGGAAGGTGAAGCAGAAGTTTCAAACTTAGGTCGCCACTAACCCCAGTTCCTGGGTTTATTCGGCGAATATCTCCTTGCCACACCTTCCACCGCGTCTAGGGCGTGCTCGATGTCTTCCCTCTCGATTCCCCGATGGGTCACCATCCTCACCAGGGTCTTCCCCAACCTAGTCGCCTTGACGCCGTGTTCCTTCAGCTCGGAGATGAACCGGTCGGAATCGGTCCCCAAGCCGCCCACGTCAAACACCACGATGTTTGTCTGAACAGTTTCCATGTTGATAGAGATGCCCTCCACCCGGACCAGCCCCTCAGCCAGGATCCTCGCGTTCTCATGGTCGTCCCTGAGCCGATCCACCATCTTCTCTAGGGCTATGATTCCCGGGGCCGCTATGATCCCCGCCTGCCTCATGCCTCCCCCTAGCATCTGCCTCACCTTCCTGGCCCTCTCTATGAAGTCGCGGCTCCCCACCACCACCGAGCCCACAGGGCAGCTCAGCCCCTTGGAGAGACAGAACATCAGGGAGTCCACATGCCTCGTCAACGCCTTCACGTCCACTTGGAGGGCCACGGCGGCGTTGAAGATTCGGGCTCCATCCATGTACAGCTTGATCTGGTGGGCTTTCGCTACGTCGCTGATGGCCTTGATCTGGGCTGGAGAGATGCACGTGCCTCCGGCCAGGTTGTGGGTGTTCTCGATGCAGATCAGGGTGGTTTCTGGATAGTGGAGACTCTTGGGCCTTATGGCGTTCTCCACGTCTGCCGCATCCAGCACGCCCAGCTTTCCCTTCAGCGGCCTCGCCAAAACCCCTCCCAGAGCGGACATGCCCCCAACCTCGTAGTTGTACATGCAGGAATCCGCCTCCAGAATGACTTCGTCCCCCCTCTTCGTCTGGCTCATCAGGGAGACCAGGTTGGCCTGGGTGCCGCTTGTCACCAGCAGGGCTGCCTCCTTCCCCATCTTTTTGGCCGCCAACTCCTGCAGTCGGTTCACGGTGGGGTCCTCCCGGTAGCCGTCGTCCCCTAGCTTTGCGTGCCTGATGGCGTCCAGCATTTCCTCTGTGGGAAGGGTGACCGTGTCACTCCTCAAGTCGACGATCCTCATCCCAACCACTTACGGATACTGAATGCCCCAAAACTTTAAAGCCCTTTCTCATTCAACGCCAACGCTTCCATCGAAGACAAAAAGCCGAAGGGTTGAGGGCGCCGCAAGGTTAGAAGCCACCCAGCCAACCATGCCTTCCCCTTAGGGGAACATAAAGCACCTTTTCGATGGACTTGGTTTTTAGAGTTCCATCTTGTTTTTTCTCCAGCAGAACTAGGTCTTGAGGAAGCTCTGGGCGGCCGATCGGCGTTATCAGCCTCCCTCGAGGTTTCAGTTGCCGAATCAGGGGCTCTGGGATTTTGGGGCAGGACGCCGTGACGCACACCTTGTCGTAGGGTGCCTCGGGAGGATAGCCCAAGGAGCCGTCTCCGAGGACGAGCAGAACATCTGTGTACCCCAGTTTTTCCAGGTTCTTTCGGGCGAATTCGTGGGTTTCCGGGTCTATCTCCACGGTGACCACTTTCCCCTTCCCCCCGACGATTTCCCTCGCCAAGGCCGCCCCGTATCCAGAGCCTGCCCCCACTTCCAGAAACCTGTCGCCCTCCTTTAGACCTAACGCCTCATAGAAGAGGGGATAGCTGTGGGGGCATGAGATGGTCGAGTCGCGTCCAGGAATGGGCAGAGGAACCTCGAGATAGGCGTAGTCTCGGTACATCTCCGGCACGAAGGCTTCCCTGGGAACCCTCAGCATCGCACCGATGATCCCCTGAGACTTAAGGAGGCCCTCCTCCACTAGACATCTGGCTCTCATTCTCCTTTCTTTTAACAGTTCTGCCTTCGTCTTTTCCGGTCTCTTCGGCGGCGGAACAATCCATCCCGTCATATCAGGGAATCATAGCACACGCTGAGGTAATATAGCTCGCGCTTTCGCCCACTCTCCAGAATGGAAACGTTAATCAGGCTTTGCATGTAAACTTTGGGTTAGATGTTAATAAATAAACTCATAGGAAGCATACCCACCGTTTCATATTTACACTTTTCCGCTTCATTCCTATGAAGCCCTCTCCATGCTTGCAAAAAGAACCTCCCTTCTGTACTCTGGCTCCGTTAACCATGAATCTTCAGAGACCACTAATCTTTCATCACTCATTCACCAAGTCAAGTTCTCATGTATTTACCACTCTGCATTTCTTGCTTGTTAAAATTCAAGGGTGACGACAGGGCTCCTACGCCAAGGAGAAGGGCTACATCAAGTAAATCCTTTGGACTTCTCTATCCTCTCCCGTAGCGCCGACTCCACAAACTGTTGGCGGTTGCAGAACAGCTCAGGGCGCTCCTCGACCAGCCTATCAACTTCATCCATCATGGGCTTAGGTAGGCGGATGCCCACCCTAGGAACCGCGTTTTTCCTAGGCACCACTTATCACCTCCTTTCTGTTTGGGGCGGGGTTCTTTGCGTTTGCTGATGCGGATGATATAAATAACATTTTTGGCTTCGCGCTTCTTCGCCCACTCAATCTCCTCCACACCCAAGCCAACGGCGCCCTAGGATCCGGTTCATTTCCACGAATGCTACAGCCTGTTCAGCGTTTTTTTTGCCATACGTCGGTACAAACCCCAGACTACACACATGCAATTCCACGGTACAAACCCCCTGTACTGACCTCTGGACAAGAACAGAGATACATACGGGTGGTTCGCATCCATTGCTCAACTAGGGGTTAAGAGAGGTTTATCGTTTCACCTAATGCCACCATTCAATTCTTGAAGACAAACTTTTCAGCCTCATAGCAAATTAGTGAAGAAAATACATCGACTGTTATCTACGAATTGCAGGATCTATCTCCCAGCAGCGAAGCATTTGAAGTACAAATAAAAGAAATCGAACAGACCAGCCTACAAAGTTTCAGGGTACGTTACTCAATTAGGAAGGATAATTAGCTATGCGCGCGCCACAACATGATATAAGGCTGAACTTCATAAATTTTCTTCGTAAGCATTGTTAGACTAGACTCATCTGTTCCTCGCAAATATAGTGGGCTGAGTTGCGGGTTAAAACCTTATAAACTTCGAAGGCGTTTCCAAGTTTAGAGAACAAATCAATCTAGGTGACTCTTTCGGATGAAGGACGAGGATGTGGGTTATGGGGGTTCACTGAAATGATTGAAGCGGTTGTCTTTGTGGTTGCGGCGGTCATAGTGTTAGCTTTTTATCTGTTGGGCGGACGGGAAAAGTTTGTGAGCGGGGAAGAGGTCATCCTTCTCTTCTTCTTGGTGTTTATCATTTGGGTGGTCATAATGGTTGTTATAGCCGGATTCCACTATTATGGAAGTTGAAAGGAGAGTTGCCATTAAAGTATTTTAAGCAAATACAGGTGCTCTCCTATGCCCTTCATTATTTCAACAAGCAACTTAATTGGGCGTACGCTTTTCTTCTCATCTAGGGAGTAAGCGCACCAAGCAATAGGATAGACTAAAAGTGCTAAGGGGAATATGAAGGAGAGTGGAATGGCGTATATTAGCGCGTTTCTGAAAAGAAAGGCCAGAAAATGCTTCGGGTTGAACTTGACATACCACAACCCGTATTTTCTAAGGTAAGTAACGTAATTTCCAGCATAAATCATGTCCTTTAGATACCTCTTGCGAGACCGTGAGATGTGGAAGGCAAAGAGGCCGTCGCAGTAATGGGAACGTATTCCCTTCCGATGGGCAGAAACCACGAAATCCCAGTCTTCGCCCCTCCTAAATCTTTCATCGTAGTCCACCATGGAAAATATCTCTCTCTTCATCGTACAAGCAGCCTGGACGATACCGAGCTCCTCGTGTACGGGCTTCTCTTCGCAAGAAACCTCCGGTACGCTTCCGTTCGGCAATCTAGGGTGGAACCTGCGCGCGCTGGATAATATCTTAATATCCCTCCTTTCCTGAACTTTGAGATGCAACTCAAGCCAATTTGGGGGGATCTCTACGTCGGCGTCAACCCAAGCGATTATGTCACCAGTTGCATGACTGGCAAGGATTTTCCTCGCTTTCCCTATCCCCCTCGCAAAACCTATCACCCTCACGTCTGGATATTTTTCGATGATTTTTAGGGTTTCATCTTCACTGTACCCGTCGACAACCAGTATCTCGGCAGGCTTTACCGTTTGATTCAAGATGCTACTTAGGCAGCTTTCGATGGTTTTCGCTGCGTTGTAGGTTGGGATGCACACTAATACGTTCATTTTTCTTCTTGTGTGGCTTCGGAATTTGTGGGATGCCTCCATCGAAATCCCTTCGCAAAAACTTATGTTTGCCTTTCCTAACGCACGTTTTTCACCAAGTTGGTATGACCGTAAGCCAAATAAAAGTTTGTTAAGGTGCGCGTACAAACATTCTGTGTCGTATGGCCAGCGGTAGACTCTAGGCACTCCTTTTTGGTATTAATATATAAAAAGACGTAAAATACTTAGAAAACTAGGAAGTCGGGGTCTTGACTCGGTATCGACTGGTGATCACCGTAAAAGAAGTCCGAGGAGACTGTCCCTTGTACCGGATCGGCGACGAGATAATCATCGACAAGTTTTACATAAACGCGGGCGAGTCGAAAAACGTTTGCATGCACGCCTTTTCGGCGATGTCTACCCTGTTATCCGCTTTCGTCCATGGGTCATCTGCCACAGAATTGGGCATCGGAGCCGAAGAAAATACGGGGTATCTTCAGTGTCCTGATCCGGGACCGCCTCATACTAAGGGAGGAACCGTGCTGTTCGAGATAAGGCGTGAGGTGATTGAAGAATGACGGACATGATGATTGTCGTGGGTACGAGGCCTGAAGTAATTAAAATGGCTCCTGTCATCAGGGCGTTGCGGAAACGAGGAAAACGGTTCACCTTCATCCATAGTGGCCAACACTACGATTACGATTTATCTCGACGGTTTCTGGAGGAGTTAAATCTGCCCGAACCAGACCACAGCCTAAAGGTTAGGGAAAGGTCTCCAGCCGCCCAAACTGGGAGGATGATGATAAAACTGGAGAAGATCGTTCAGCGTGAAAGACCTGAGTTGATGCTCATCCAGGGCGATACGAACACCATGCTCGCGGCAGCCCTGACAGCCTTCAAGCACAACGTGCCCGTGGGTCACGTGGAGGCAGGTCTCCGAAGCTACGACTGGCGCATGCCGGAAGAGCACAACAGGCGTATGGTAGACCACGCCTCCACGTACCTCTTTGCGCCCACCGAAAAAAACAGGGAAAACCTAATGCGGGAGAACGTCTGGGGAAAGATATATGTAACTGGGAACACCGTGATCGACGCCGTCATACAACACATGCCAATGGCTGAGAGAAGGTCGACCGTCATGAGCCGGGTGAGATTTGACGAATATATCCTAGCCACGGCCCACAGAGCTGAAAACGTCGATGATCCAACCGTTCTTAGAGAGTTCGCAGAAACGTTTATGGAAGCACCGGCACCCATAGTCTTTCCCGCTCACCCTAGAGCGGTGAAGAGGCTACGCCAATCCAACCTTTGGATGAAGTTAACAGATTCAAAAAACCTTCAGATATTCCCGCCGTTAGGCTACTTTGACTTCCTCATTTTGATGAGGAATTGTAGGCTTATACTGACTGACTCGGGTGGACTTCAAGAGGAGGCCACTGCGCCACCGATAAGAAAACCGGTTCTGGTCCTGAGACTGGGGACAGAGAGACCTGAAGCCGTCAAGGCGGGCTTCGCAGAGGTGGTGGGCGTGGAGAAACAGAAGATATTGAAGGCCCTAGGAAGCTGGCTGGAAAACCCGCCCAGGCTCCCTGAAGGTTCACCCTACGGAAACGGAGAAGCTGGGGAGGAGATAGCGAAAATAGTGACGGAGGAACTGGGTTGAGAAAGGAAGAATTAGTGGAAAAAATTAGGAAGAGAGAGGCGAAGATAACCGTAATAGGGTTAGGCCACGTGGGGCTGCCAACCGCCAGCGTATTCGCCAACGCAGGCTTCACGGTGACAGGCGCAGACGTAAACACAAAGATCGTGGAAATCGTGTCCAAGGGAAAAAGCCCCATAAAGGAGCCGGGTGTAAACGAACTTGTTGAAAGGGCCGTTAAAGGAAGCAAATTAAGAGTGACAACGGACATCCTACAGGCAGCCAAAGAAGCTGACATAGTAATTGTGTGTGTTCAAACACCCCTAACCGAGGGAAGGAAGCCAAACCTGACATACTTAGAAAAAGCCTGTGAAACAGTAGCAAAAGGCCTCTCCGAGGGAAAGCTTGTGGCTGTGGAAAGCACGGTCCCTCCAAAGACCACAAGCAAGTTCGTAGCACCAATCCTCGAAGAGGGAAGTGGACTGAGGTGCGGAGAGGATTTCTGGCTGGTCCACTGCCCGGAGAGAATATTGCCCGGAAAGGCTGTGAACGAATTCATTGAGAACCCGCGGATAGTGGGCGGATACGATAAGGAGGGCGCTGAAATCGCCGCTGAGCTGTTCAAGACGGTGACAAGAGGGAAGATACTCGTGACAGACTCGACGAGCGCGGAAGCGGCGAAGCTAGCTGAAAACACCTTCAGAGACGTGAACGTAGCCTTCGCTAACGAGCTCGCCTTGATCTGCGAGCGGGTGGGCATAGACGTGATGGAGGTGATGAGGCTGGCTAACACGCATCCGAGGGTTGACATTCACAGGCCTGGGTGCGGTGTGGGGGGGCCGTGCCTACCGAAGGACCCGTATCTGCTTCTGCATCCGGTTGAGGAGGAGGGCTTCAAGTCAAGGGTCATAAGGCCCTGTCGAGAACTGAATGATTACATGTCGATGCGCACGGTGGAACTGGTTGTCGAGGCTCTGAAAAGGGCCGGCAAGGATGTCAGCGGCTCGAAGGTAGCTGTTCTCGGAGCCGCCTACAAGGGAGAAGTGAACGAAGCGAGAAACAGTCCGGCGGAGAGGGTGGTGCATGGGTTGCTGGGTTTAGGTGCAGATGTTGTGGTTTATGATCCATACTGTGAGGAAAGCTTTGGAGCGGAGAGGGCCAGAGATATTTATGATGCGGTTAGAGGGGCGGATTGCATAGTGATAGCTACAGACCATAAGATGTTTAGAGAGTTGGAGCTAGAAAGGATTAGAGAATTGATGAATGAAGACCCAGCGCTAGTTGACGGGAGACGAGTTGTGCATTCCGTTGAAGCGAAGAAGCAGGGCTTTACGTACTATGGAATAGGGTTCGGTGTTGGATAATTCATCAGTCTGATTTTGAGCTTGAACATTAGTATTGGCAAAACACTTAGCTGTGCAATGTTGCGGGAGAAAACCCTTTCTCTTTTATTCTAGCCAAACAATTATAAAGTTCTTGTATGCATGTAGGTGGTAAAGGAAAAGGAGGTTGATGGGACATTGAAATTCGCAGATTTGGTCTTTAGGGCTTGGTACTACTTCAGGATTGGCTACACCCAATACTTGAGTTTCTTTGTTGGATTCCTTACGTTCGTCGCCGTTTTGTGGACAGAAAGGCTGCCTTTCCTGCAAAAGCTTTTCCCGAACTTCTACCTGTTCATTATGCTTGGGATATCAGCGATTGTTCCGTTGAGTCTGCTAATAGGCTGGTTTCACATGAAGAGAACTCCTGCCTACCCAACTGAGGCCGCCATAGGTGTTGAATCAAACCCGTACAACTATGTAATCGCACCCGGAAAAGAGACGGAAGCAATTGTTCCAGCTTGGATGCTCACCGTACAAGCGTTGCAGAAGATTCTGGAAAAAGAGAACATGATGTCCGCTGAGGAGAAGAGGGAGTTCGAAACCATAGTGGCTAATTTCAAGAAACTGTTAAGGGGCGAAGTGGTTGGTGTGCCAAGGCAGCGACAAGTGCTAGCGATGTTAAAGAGGGAAGAAGAGTCAATGAAACGAAGCAAAGTGAAGCCGTAGGGTTCCGGCTCTCCCATGTTCTTGCTTGTTGCCATGACTGTCTATGCTGGGATTGTCATAGGAGGATATGTGCGCGCGGTAAAATCAACTGTGCAAGCTTAGGTCTAATATCTCCATTGCCATTTGTGTTTTTCATATCCCCATAGCATTCCGTTGTTTTGGTACCATTCTATGGTCTTCCGTATCCCTTCATCAAACAATGTAGAAGGCTTCCAAGATAGAACTTTGCGAGCTTTTGTGTTGTCCGTAACCAGCAGATTTACGTCTTTGGGGCGTAATCTTTTCTCGTCGACTACAACCTCCTTCGTTTCGGCTTTTGTGTTCTTTCTTATCATTTCCAGCATCTCTCGTATCTTCTACGTCTTATGAGTTCCGATGTTTATGATCTCTCCTTCGATCCCTTCGGTTTCCAGCGCCGACACCATGGCTTCAACAGTATCTTCAATGTACGTAAAGTCCCTGCTCGTTTCTAGGTTTCCCACGTGGATTATGTTTTCTTTAGAGCATTGCCTTATCATTTCAGGTATGAAGTATGGTAGGCTTTCTCTCGGTCCAAAGGTGTTGAAGAGTCTCAAGATAACGACAGGGAGTTTGTGCTCCAGAAAGAATTTTGAGCCCAATGTCGGCAGCCGCTTTGGCCACTGCATACGTACTGTAAGGGTTTAGGGGATGTTTTTCGTCCATTGGATTGTACTTAGCTGAGCCGTAGACTTCACTGCTGCTAATGTGAACTAGGCGACTAACATTATGGTCCAAGCAAGCCTTGAAGACGTTGATGCTTCCTATAGCGTTTGTTTCGGATATCTGCAATGGTAGTTGGTAACTTAGTGGAATGAAGGCTTGCGCTGCCAAGTGCATTACGTACTGATGGCCGCGGACGACGCTGGATACCAACTCAAAATCCATTACGTCGCCCGTAATTACCCTCAGTTTGTCGTCTGGTAAGTTGTCTCGTAAGCCTATACTTAAGAGAGGTTGAGTATGAAAGGATCATCAATTGTTTGATAAAAGGGGAGTCGTCATTAAAGTATTTTAAGCAAGTACAGGTGTTCTCCTATGCCCTGCATTATTTCAATAAGTAGCTTAATTGGGTGGTAGAGAACCTTCCAGTGTATGGAGCAAGCGCACCAAGCAACAGGATACACTAAAAGTGCTAAGGGGGATATGAAGGAAAGTGGGATGGCATATATTAGCGCGATTCTGAAGAGAAAGGCTAGGAAATGCCTTGGGTTGAACTTCACATACCATAACCCGTATTTTTTAAGGTAGGTAACGTAATTTCCAGCGTAAATCATGTCCTTCAGATATCTCTTACGAGACCGTAAGATGTGGAAGGCGAAGAGGCCGTCACAATAATGGGAACGAATTCCCTTCTGATGGGCGGAAACCACGAAATCCCAGTCTTCGCCCCTCTTAAATCTTTCATCGTAGTCTACCACGGAGAATATCTCCTTCTTCATCGTACAAGCAGCCTGGACACTACCGAGCCATTCATGCACAGGCTTCTCTTCGCAATAAACCTCCGGGACTTTTTCATCCGGCAATATGTAGCGGCGGAACGTGCGTGAGCTGGATAATATCTTAATTTCCTCCCTTTCATGAAGTTTAAGATTCACCTCAAGCCAATTTGGCGGGATTATTACGTCGGCGTCAACCCAAGCGATTATGTCACTGGTTGCATGATGGGCAAGGATTTTCCTCGCTTTCCCTATCCCACTCGCAAAGCCTATCACCCTCACGTCCGGATATCTTTCGATGATCTTGAGGGTTTCATCTTCACTGTACCCGTCGACAACCAGAATCTCCGAAGGCTTCACTGTTTGATTCAAGATGCTTCCTAGGCATCTTTCAATGGTTTTCGCCGCATTATAGGTTGGGATGCACACTGACACCTTCAATTTCTTTCTGGCACGACTGCTGAATTTGTGGGATGCCTCCATCGAAATCCCTTTCACAAAAAACCCATGCTTGCCTTTTCTAACGCATGTTTTCGTCGGGTTTATGTGACCGTAAGCCAAATAAAAGTTTTGTTTGACATGTGAGATACTGTTAAGATAAGGTTTTTGTGGCTTCGAGAGGCCTTTTATTTTGGAGGTGATTGGTTTTACGTTACACGTTTCGCGTTGCAATTGCACGTGCTTTTTTTCATTGTTAAACTGTCGACACCACTCCGTAGATCTATCGGTTAGATTCTCAATGTCATCGAAAGAAAAACCAATGGTGCAAAATTATCAATCGTAAGATTAATTTAAATTGAATAGTTACAATGTTATTGCGATCAAGCGAGAGATGTGATAATGGGGTTAAAGAAAAAAATCAAGAAATTTTGGAACTCTAACCCATGCGGGCAGGCATTCACAGCAAAAGAGGTATGGAGTAAAGATTTCTTTGAAGATTTGCGGAAGCACAGATACTTAGATGCAGATTATTTACTAAACCTGTTGAGAAGCGTCGATTTTAAAGGAAAAAGTGTATTAGAAAATGGATGCGGTCTTGGAACCGATTTAAGGCAAATAAAAAACATGGGTGGAAACGTAACCGGGTTAGATCTTTCAATAGAATCACTTAAGCTAGCCAAAAGAGGATTTGAAATATGCGGATTAGATGGAAACTTCATAAATGCTGATGTAGAAAATTTACCATTTCAAGATCGTATATTTGATATAACATATAGCTTTGGAAGTCTACATCACACGCCTAATACCAAAAATGCCATCAGAGAAAACCATAGAGTACTAAAGCCGAAGGGCACAGCAATCGTAATGTTATACAATCGAAATAGCTTTTACTATTACATCGATTACAGATTCGGAATCGCTCGTATGAAAAGGGCATACAGCAAAACACATGTACTACTAGCAGAAATTATCAAAGGTATCGTCTTGCGCTCCGATGACGTAAAATTCGCCGATGGAAAAGACAATCCACTAGGAAAATGTTATTCCAAAAAAGAGTGTAAAGAACTATTTGAACATTTTTCGCAAGTGAAAATATTAATTCGTTATTTTCCATCTTGGATGATCCCCTCAAAATACCTTCGCCTCCCAACAACATTTCTTTATCCATTATCTAAACTAATTGGATGGCATACAATAATAATCGCTAAAAAGGAACGTTAGATTATCCTCACTTCGATAGTAACATCAATTCAACCTAAACTTTCTTATTCGATCAAAAGGAAAAGCAACAAGCAATGCAATATATAGTGCGATTGCAACGTGAAACTATAGTGCGATTGCAACGTGAAACTTGGCCAAAGTCGGTTATTTTTCAACTCTTTTCTAAGCACTTTAACTTAAATAGAATGGACTTTAAGGTTTGATACAGAGATAACCAGCTCTATAACCAAAGAATCCCAATTGTTTCCATATCACATTAAAAATCCTTGGAAGACCATAGTAAAATAATCTGATAGTGCAAGTTTCAGAGCTGAATTCAATAGATTTCAAGCCACATCGTTTTAGCTCTCTTTTAAGCTCCCAAGGCGTGTAGAAATACGCAAAGCCGTAAACCGTCTTCCCTCTTCGTACTTGCCGTATGTCCACTAGGTAGTTCAGAAGGTTCAGTTTGTTAGGAAAAGTAATAACAACATAACCACCTCTCTTCACTACCCTAGCTATTTCTCTTAAGACCTCTAGTCGAGCCTTCTTACTTGGTATATGTTCAATGGTCGAAAAGGCAGTAGCAACGTCAAACACTTCATCGTTAAAGGGAAGTTTTACCGCGTCAGCCTGAATCTTCCTTCTTCATCGTTACGCTTTCGATGCCACCCCACTTGGGAAGGAAATTAAGAAATTTACTGAATAGTTTTCTTTTTCTTCCTTGACACAAAAATCCCCATATTCGGTCATAATATACTTTCTCCTTTTTCTCTACAGTAAATCTTTGAAAAACGACGGGTGTAATAACTCGTTTATGAAAGTATATAGGATCGTGTTTTTGCAGGCCCCACGCAAAATTTAAACACCACTTCAAATCCAAAAAGCAGAATGGGTAATCAGATATTAACTTAGCAAGAACGTAATAACAGGGATTGGCATATCTTTTCGGTGTTAACCAACAGATAAAGATGCCTTCAGATTTTAGAACCCGTCTAACTTCAACGACCGCCTCTTCGGGGTTGTCTAAATGCTCTAAAACACAATGGCATTGAACTAAGTCGAAGACTTCACTCTGAAAGGGCAAATGCTGTGCGTCAGCAAATATATCTGCGTCACTATCACGGCTAATATCCACTCCTATGGAACCTGACAATTTGTTAGATCCACAACCAACATCAAGTGCCATCAAAGTAATTATTCCTACTATGGAATTGTTGCTGCCCCGATTTGGTCTTGAGTTGTTTCCTGCCTGACTTAAACTCTTCCTTAAGTTTACGCGCAATAGTTTCATAGTGCATAGAATCGAATTCGTTATCAAGAAAAATCCTACACCATATTTCAAAATTTATAAGAGCGCCTAACAGACTGCTGTGGTCTTTTTTGCCTAAAGTATGCTCATTTAAGATTTTCTTGACGTATTCTGGTTTGAAAAAGCCTCGTTGTACCGTCTTTCTCTGTAGAAGTAACTCATAGACATCTTGTCTAAGATCAGTTCTCAACCACGGACCAAGTGGAGCTCCAAACCCGGCCTTAAGGCGTTTCGTGATACTAGGTGGAAATCCATGTTCTTCTAAAAGTTTTCTAAGCATGTATTTTGTCTGCATATTTTTTACCAGAAGTCGCGGAGGGATTCTTAATGCACTTTTAATCATTTCACGATCTAAGAAGGGGTATACTGCTTCGACTGAGAAGACTTTATGGTATGCCTCCTCAGTTCTTAAGCGAGGATTGAAGAATAACAACATTTCTAGATAAAAATATCTTTGGTTTTCGAAAGAATTATCGGTAACATCGAACTTCCTCAGCCGTTCTGGGAGTATACAATATCCTTTAACTTTGTCTAGGAATTCCTTTGTAAAGAGACTTTTAACTTTGCGCTTGACGTAGGCGTAATATAGTTTTTGTTCAAAAACTGGTATGGTCCCTTTCAAGACTGTACGAGAAAGTATATAAAAAAGTCCCCGACTCCAGCCAAGGCGCCTGACTTTAAATTTTGTCCAATTCACAAGTTCGCGAACTTCATTAATATCTATTCTTCCCCTCCAAAGCGCTGAATGTATTATTGATGCAACTCGTTCATCTAAGAAACTTTCATAGCCACAGAACAGTTCGTCGCCTCCTTCGCCGCTAAAAATGACGTTTGTATGTTTTGTTGCCAAACGTGCTGCATAATAATAGTGAATATTGTTATTATAAAACGTAATCTCTTCAGCGTGCCATGTTGCCTTAGCGAGGTCCTCCCAAAAATCTTCTGAACCTACGTGTTCCCAGTAATGGTTACTTCTGATGATGTTGCTGGCTTTTAACGCGAACGGCGTTTCATCCCCTATACCAAACGATACAGAGAAGGTGTTTAATGGTTCCTCAGTGTTTTCTCGTATCATGCATGAAACAGTTGTTGAATCAATCCCCCCGCTCATGTAGCTAGAAAATGGTGATTGGAGATATCTAAGTCGCCGTTTAACCGCATCTTTGAGTTTCTCTTCGATGGTTTTAACAGCCTCATACTCATCATTTATATATCCTTTACCTAATATTTCACGAGCATCCCAATATTTTACAGTAGATACATCACCATGAGAGTCTGCTATTAGCATCGAACCCGGCTCAATACGTTTAATGTTCCTCAGAAAGGTTTTGCTACCTATGACTCCTTGTGAAGCGAAAAAATCCATAACGGCTTTATAATCAAGCCTTCTAGTCACACCAGGGTACATCAATATCGCTTTCATTTCAGAAGCAAAAATGAGAAAACCGTCCATAATCGTATAGTATAAAGGTTTAGTGCCTAAATGATCCTTAACTAAAAATAGTTTATCCTTCTGTGAATCATATATTGTAGCGGCAAATTCCCCATTAATGTATTCAGCAAAAGAGGCCCCTTCTTCTTCATAAAGGTGAACAAGAACCTCAACGTCATTGTCAGTTCTAAAAACATGTCCTAGACGCTGAAGTTTCTCTCTGAGAGAAAAGTAGTTATATATTCTTCCATCACACACCGCCCATACTGAGTTATCTTCATTGGTTAACGGTTGACCAAAATCTGCTTTCCCCCCGACAAATCCAACATGTACGTTTTTGCCTGTGAAACTTTTTATTATGTCTGAACCCCTATGTGTCATCACGTTAAGCATCTTTTTAACATACTTTCTCAAATTAGGTTCCATTAAGGCCTTTTCATTAAAGCGCCATACGCCTGCGATGCCTCCCATTCCTTCCAAATCCTCTTAACTTTGGGCGCTGTGCAGTTGTTGGTTAGCTTTTATGTTATGCTTGTGTTGTTAATGGTTTGTTGTGGATATAAATGTTTTTGACGTGAACTTATGTAAATCCTTTATTCGATATAAAAATAACTGATGTGGCTGATACCATATGGTGGGGACGGGTGCAAGTCGTGTGGACGCAGTTATTACCCGATTATTGCAGGAATAAAGAGGCGCCTAGACGATTTGTTTACCGCGGTCTGGGAAGGGGGGTTGGGCAAGATGAGTAAGACTGTTCCTAGAATTTTGGGGGTTAATGCTTGAAAAACATGTGTTCTTGTTTTTTTAAGTGTGTTGGCTATTTTCTAGGTGAAGCATGATGTAAACCAGTTTAGGCTAAATTTTTCACCGATTTGGGTAAAATCCTTCTTATTGAAACATCCTCTAACTTGATTTCAGTTCAGTATGCAATAGGCACTATTTTTGGATCTTGAGCTTTTCTGGTAAACAATAAGCATATTTACTAGATTGTTGATGTTAAAGTGTAAAAAATGAAAGTCTTGCATCTTTCACCTGATGGTCTTCCGAATACGCAAATCGAAAGATGTGCTCAAACTGGAAAAAAGGAAGGTTATAGTACCTGTTTTGCAGGTCCTTTTATTAAGGGTTTGAGTCTTCCTGTCAAGTCGTTTGATAAATTCTATGAAGCTCCCTTCAATAAATTTGCAAACGTAAAAATTCCTTCTTATTGGCGAGCCTTAAAAAGAAAACTATCTCAAATTCTCTATGAATATCATCCAGATTTTGTCCATGCTCATAACATAGTTGCTGCCAAATTAATCAGCGAATTTCAAGTTCCCTTCGTCTATGATGACCATGAGTACTGGCCGAAATATTACAAATTTCGAGTGAATATACGGAAACCGCAAAAAATTTTTGTATATCGGTTGTATGCTCGTTGGGGAAAAGAAGTACTTCGTAAAGCATCCGCGACGATAACGGTCAGCGAGACCATCGCAGAAGAGCATGAAAAACTGTGTAGTCATGTTTATGTTGTTCCAAATTTTCCCTCGCGCATTGAAACTGAGTCATTAAAGCTAGATTTCGTCAAGAACAAACGCTTATCTTCAGTATACATTGGTTTAGCCGACTTTTCTAGTTCACGTGCGCACATGCCCGTGCCCACTCGAGACACTGATGGGTTTCTTGATTTCTTCCTTGACAACAGTGTCGGAACGTTGACAGTGATAGGTGATCCAAAATTACTTTCGTCTCGAAACGTAAATTCTCTGGGCGTCCTTCCCCATCAAACAGCCATGAAAGAATTAGCAAGACATCATCTCGGCTTATTGCCTTGGAAGAAACACTGGTTTCACAAATACTGTAATCCAAATAAGCCATACGAATATGCACATGCGGGACTTCTTGTGCTCGCTGTTTCTGATCTTCCTTGTGTAATGCGACGCTTAGGGGACTATTGCGTCACTTTTAATGACTTCGATGAACTGAAAGAGTTACTGCTATACTATGCAGCCAATTTAGATGAAATACGTGAACTTAGGCCTAAAATACGAAAATTCGCGTTGAAGAATTTAATTTGGGAGAAGAAATGTGAACCACAGATTCTCCGAGCTTATTCAAAAATGTGATTTCCATCGATTTGCGTTGATGTTGGTTCACCCTAACTCCGAGTATAATTGAAGTAATTTTGCTCCGTCAATTCTCCAGTTGTACTTGTTCTCGACGGATTTTCGTCCCCTTTTCGACATTTCCTCCATTAGCTTAGGGTTATCCACGAGTTTCAGAATTACATTTGCTAGTTGTGAGTAATTTCCCGCTTGGAAGATTAATCCGCACCCTGTCTCTTTGACTATTCTTTTCAGGGGTTTTACGTCGCTGACGAGAACTGGTTTCTTGAGGTACATGGCTTGGAAGATCTTGTGCGGGACGGTGGCGTTTGTGAGGGGTGTGTTGTGATATGGAATAGCGCTCAAGTCGCTGATCTGAATGTATTCCATGGCCTTGTCGAAGGATACCCATCCGGTGAATGTCACATGTTCTCTAACACCTAGTTGTTCAGACAGATTCTCTAAGTCCTTTCTTTCTGTGGGAGAGTGGCCTCCTACAATCAAAAGATGAACATGAGGCTTTTGTTTGACTATTAGGGGCAGTGCCCTTATGAGAGTGTCTATTCCCCGATGGTATCCAAATCCTCCAATGTAAGAGACTATGAACTTATTTTCCAAAAACTTTCTGGGTGTTTTCTTTTCAAATCTCTTCAGGCGCTCCGGATCTGCCGTATTTGAAACCACTACTATCTTGGTTTTGGGTATTCCGAGGTGAATTACTCGTTCAGCGTTTTCTTCAACAACTACTATAACCGCGGTGGCAAGTTTACAGGCTAGAAGTTCCGAAAGACTCATGTAAAACACCCATAATCTGCCCAACTGGGTTCGCACACCCGCTTCTTCTCTGAACCTTCCGATTTCGCTTTCGTGTGCGTACATGCCGATAGGCTCATGCATGTCAAACACAACTTTTCTTCGGGAGATCTTAGCGAACACTATCACGGGCAAAGCGTAGGGAAGGTCGTGAACATGCAGTAATTTAACGTTATACTCTGAAGTGATGAGGATCAATTTTATGAGCAACGCAACTCGGGCAACCACATATGATAGTATCCTTATCTTTTTAAATGGCCAATCCATCCTCAAAACGTAAATGCCCTTGTAGGCCTCAAAGTGCGCTTCGCTTTTCCTTCGGGAGGCCAGAAGAAAAATGTTGTAGTTTTTCTTTAAGGTTGTAACCTCTTTTTCGACTCGAATGTCTGGGGGGAAGGGTTGGTCGAAGAGAACCATTAAGACATTCGTCTTTGCCTTTAGCATAAGAGATCTTCTCGGTTTAGTTGATTAAATATTTAGTGTGCATTTTATAGAGCGACGAGAGGGCAAAAAGCATCCATGCCTGCCCCCAGCGGATGTACGGAGTTTTATCCACCATCCACCGATAAAATCTATAATAGAAGAATCCTTTCTTGTCCTGCATGTTTTTTATGGTCCAAAACGCAACTTTTCTACTTATGTTTAAATATTCCGTATTTACTTCAGAGTGTTTGGTCAAGGTGATGATCATCTGCGCGCAACTGTGAATGTCAATGGGATAAATGTTGTCAGGCGTCATTTTCGGTATGCTCTCGTCTAAGAGTAAATTTTTGACATAGAAGTCCACGCCTCTTTGAATGTTTCTTTTCACGTTAAAGGAAGAGATGTACTTGTCACAGTCGATTAAGCATTCAATCATGAATCCTGTATGGAAATTATCAATGATATTACTTGCTATCCGATTCTCATCTGCATATTCGGTGCTCCAGTAGCGCCACGCTCCGTCGTCTCTCTGGTCACTTAACGCAAAGTTCACGGCTTTGATCACTGTTCTTTTGAATAAATCATTTTTTGTGTGAAACGCAACTCTGGCTAGAAGAGAAGCACACCAAAGGTTAGCATTGTGGACCTCGTAGTCATCCAAGGGGGTGTAGCTAAAGCAGAGTTTCTCATTGTACTCTTTTCTGTTTAGGTCATGGAGAATAAATCGACAAACGTTTTCAGAGATCTTTAGATACTTTCTTTTTCCCAACAAATCGTAAGCGTCCAGAAAAGCGTGTCCAGCTATGGACGAGACGACGCCGCATGGGGTTCCCTGGGGGAAAAACATCAGTGACTGCCAATCAAAAGGGTATCCCCAACAGTATGCTGAGTAACCTTTAGAGAAGTTTTTTTCGAGCCAACTCAGGCAGTTGAGCGCTCTGTCCAAGTATTCCTCTTTTTTAAAGCATTCGTAGAGGTTAAGATATGCCCTGGCGAAGAGAGCCATTGCCTTAGCATTCACCGCCTTTTTCACCCTGAAAAGAAGTCTTGTAGTCCTCGGGAAAAAATGAGGGAGAGCTAAGAAAGGGAGCAAAAATCTCCTGTAGAGAGTGTCGCGAAACGTGAATCGTTGAACCCTTAAGAAAAATGGTGTGCCCAAAACGTCGAATGGATCGTATCCGTACCAGCCATTCTGTTGAAGCCACCGATCGAGGCTATCAACGGAGGCTAATACCCACTCACTCAGAGAACCACCCCCTTAACCCTTTACTTGAGGCAACCTTAATAGTTATCATTGAAAATATTTAAAGGCTCGGAGGGAAGTACAGTTTCAATCCCCCCTTTAGCTTACGAAGGCGCTATGTTCTCCTTTCGATGTAGTCCAAGAACGAGAAAGCAACAACAGAATTAATCCAAAAACCATAAAAGAACTTAAATCAGTTCTAACATATACTCATTCAAGTGACCGAAAATGGAAAAATGGACGATCTTGACACTCATCATACTCCTATCCCTAATTGGGTCCTTCGGCAACATACTATGGAAAGTGGCCAGTAACCAGATCGGAAAGATTTCATGGGAACAACTATTGAACATTCGATGGGACATACAAACGTTCTTCACCCCTATAGTGTTCATAGCTCTGTTATGTTTCTTCCTCGGGCGCTTCGCCAGCATTGTACCAACAGGCTACATGGGCATCACCCAACTCGCTATATCCGTCACAATATTGTCTCTGATCTTCACGTTGCTCTTAGACACGGCTTTTCTAAAAACTAGATACCCACTTACCGTCTGGATTGGAGTACTAATAGGTTTAATATCTGTTTACTTAATAAGCTACAGCATAAAACTATAACAAAGCAGACACAAGCATTTACACTTCGATTGACCTAATAAACCGCTCGAATCCGATGTCTTCAGTAGTTCTATCCCCTTCCATTTCAGGTACTCAGCTCGACTTCTAGATCCAAATCGGCAAAAATCCTCGCTATAATATCCAAAAATAGACACATACAAATTAGGATAATTGATCGATGCAAAATGGGTCTCAAAAATCAATGGCATATGCACGAGGTCACGGTCAGGATCATAGCTCTTTTCGTCCCAGAAACATAAATTCGCCTCCGAGCGGAAGGCGTTGCATTCTCCTTTCGAGGCAATCCAAGAACGAAAGAACAGCGGGGAAGAACGTCAGGTACTCTATGTCTACCTTGTCAATCTTGTTTGCGTTTGCCAAACTTGTCACTTCCTTGGTGTTCAACAACACTGCGCCTCTGTCGATCTGACAGCCTCTTACGACTATTCTCGTAAACGGATTTTTAGGATTATGCTCGAAGACGACCACATGCCCACCAAACGCTACTGTTTTGGAAACTTCTGAGAAGAGGGCTTGTCTGTCGCTCAACTTCAAATGGTGAAGGACGTTCACGACCAGAACCATTGTGAAGGCACCGTCTCTGAAGGGAAGGTTATTGCAGCTCGCTCTCAAAAACTCACAGTCTCTACGTCTGTTTTTGGCAACGCGCAGCATAGATATGGCCAAATCGACGCCGACCACCTCTAATCGATTCGCTAGGTTCCTTTCAAGTTCGCCAGTGCCACATCCAACATCCAACATTGTCTTGGTGTTAAGCCCTTTTTCTCTGATGCACCGTAGAAGAAGGTCCGTCTTCTGCCTTATGTAGTGCTTATGGGACGGCCCAAGAATGCTCTCATACTGAGAAGCCTGCCAGTCAAAGTTAAAGCCCAACGTGGACCCTCAAAAAAAGCTTAAGCAAGCCAGTACCGTGTAACCAAATGTCTTTTATCAGTCTGATCATGGGCGTTCTAGGCCCCTTCATTTCAACCCAGAAGACAGGTATCTCAAGGATTCTGTATCCCTTCTTCTTTGCGACGACCAATATCTCAGTGTCCCAGAACCACGAGTCACTCTTTACAGCCGTATCCATATCAATCACGCATCTCCGAGAGAATGATTTGAAGCCGCATTGGTGATCGCTGATTCCGGTTTGGAACAGAAGGAGAACCAAGAAATTGTAACCCTTGGATGCAAGCCACCTCATTATTGGTCGATATGCTTTGGATTCTGCCAAGTACCGCGAACCAGTCACGATATCGAACCCGCCCTCGCTTACACCTCGGATAAGCTTGGCGTAAGCATCCATCCGTCTCATGTCAGTAGACAAATCAACATCCATGAAGAGATACGCATCCCCCTCAACTTTCCGCCATGCTTGCCGTAGTGCCCTACCTCTGCCTAGCCTCTCCGGTGAATGAAAGTACGTTATATTCCTGTACTTTTTTTGAAGGTTCTCAACGATCTTTGATGAATTAGAACCATCTTCGACCACCAAAACTTTAAAATCAGTTGCGTACTTTTTAGTCTCGTTTTCGAGGACCTCTACCGCTTCAGCTAGGAATTCAGAGTCCTTGTAACATGGAAGTGTCACTATCAGCCTCGTCGATTCCTTATTTTCAGCCATATTGTTTCAACTCCTAATGCGGCAAGTATAACGTAACTCCAACTGCATGGCCACATGTAACGAAATTGCATTTGGAAGGGTATAGAAGAGAGTAAAAAGCTTGCGGGAACAAGCATTAGGAGCATCATGGAGCTTCTTGTATTCTTGCGTTTCAGAGTTTCATAGATTATCCAAACGCCGACCATGGCCGCGAAGGCTACGGCGAATATTTTGAGTAGATCACCCAAGTTCAGCATCTGCCCAGCTATCATGCCTTGCAACATGCGTGGCGTTAGCACCCCCAAAGTGAGCCCGCTTACAGTTCTCAACGTGAGTAAGAACAAGTAAAATCCTGGTTTTTCTCGTATCATACGGTAAACCTCCTCAGTCAGCAACCTTTGGTAACCAGGCTGGCAATACAATAGGTTAAGGTCACTCGTGTTCAGGTGATGTTCTTCAATTAATTGGGCTGCCTTGTTATAGCCTTCCCAATCATCATAAGTTATGTTCCAAGGGTTGTTGATCTCTCCGAAACCGATGTACCACCAATGCCCAGCACCACCGCTGATTGGGATGAACCGTCCATAGATTTTATAGTTTCGGGCGATCCAAGGTGTAAGCGTTACTAGAAGTATGAGGTAGGCGATAAAGAGCATTTTGAAAGCCTCTCTCCAACCATATTTACGTAGCACGTAGATGGCTAGGAAGATGGGAAGAAAGATCATTGTTTGCCTAGCCCACACTGACGCAGCGAAAACCAACCCAAATATAACGTATAGTTTCAAGCGTCTCAGGGGGTTGAAGTCTCCAGTTTTCATTCGCACCAGCAAAGCGACTAACGCGATTGAACCGTAAAGTGGGTAGAAATCGCGGTACGGTTGAAACGTGAAGTACTGAATAGTCCCGACCACGTATCCTGGTTCAATCCAATTCAATGTTTCAACTATCAATGGGGCAAGCATGTAGAGTGCTGACGCCAATAGGGCAACTTGTCTTGAGAATAGGCGCGAGCCAATGTAGTAAACTAAGAGCAGCGCGAACGTATCTAATAGGAATTGGAAAAGTTGAAGCGACAGCACTGTTTCTGAACCATTTACAAGCCAGACTGAGGCAGCTATGAAGGAGTAACCAGGCAACTCATTCACGTAAGGGGGAATAGTCGAGTCAAAGCCAACTACGTATGCGCTGAACGGGCGACCAGGGGACGCATAGTAAGCGTCCCAATCGAATACTGAGCCGCGCACGAAGACGGGTTTACCGTGTAGTAGACAGTGGGCTAAGTCTAGCTGTTCGAAGTATCCCGTTTTAATCCACGGATCGCTAGCGTGAACTGCAACGTAGCCTAAATTGATCGTTACAGAACAGAGTACAATGACTACTAGAAGCCAATTCTGCTTGAGAAACCGTGTGGTGCGAAGTGCACGTATGCGTAAATCTAGCCTATCCCAGATCTGAATAAGCCTACGTTTCATTCAAATCGCCTTCCTTGTCATTTTTTCAGCTTCAAACACCATTCTCATGGCTTTTACACATTCTTGGAAAGAAATTATATTTGATTTCTCTCCCCTCAAAAACTTGGCTAGCTCCACTAGTTGCTGATAGTGCCCCTTATCCTGCCTCCTCAATCTTACACTTCTTTCTCTAAACCCATACAATTCCATACTTTTGAAGTCGTCAATAACTATGTTGCTTCCATTGGCATAGATTTCAATCCGCTCCTTCGGCAGATCTCCATGACCAAGCGCAGTGTAAACCAGCGTAGACAGCGATCCATCTGCCCACTTCACAGTTACGACAACGTTGTCACTGGCCACCACCGTGGAATTATTTACTGGAATACCCATCACACTTATGCTTTCAACTTTAGACTCTATGAAAAAGTTGAAGAGATCGAAGAAGTGGCAACACTCGCCTATGATCCTCCCTCCCCCAACCTCGTGATCCTGAACCCAGCTGGTCTTAGGTACGAAACCGGCGTTCACCCTATAATTAATCAGGAAGGGTCCATGTTTGCTTTTCAGCAACTCCTTCGCTCTTACTGCTAAGGGTGCATACCTCCGGTTAAAACCAACAATAAGAGGCACCTTCGTCTCTGATATCACCTTCACTATTTCATCCAGTTCCTTTTCTGTCAGGCACATTGGTTTCTCAACGTATATCGCCTTTCCAGCCCTCGCCGCATCCATGATTATGGAGTAGTGAAGATTATGGGGCGTGGTGATGATAACTAGGTCTATGTTTTCGTCCTCTAAAACCTCCCTGTGATCGGTGGTGCAGTATTCTGCCCTGTATCTTTGGGCTGTTTGCTTGGCGTTTATCCCCGTGGTGGTTGCTATGGCCTTCAGGTTATACTCCGGAAGCTTCGACAAAAGTGGCAAGAGGACATCCTTGGCGAAGCTGCCAGCCCCGATTAGGCCTACGTTTATTTTGCCTTCAACCACTCTCGGGGCAACCTCGATTTTTCTCTTGGGTAAAGCTGCCTCGCCTGCTGGAATGTAATGTTTAGAAAAATCGTATTTTAAGAGTAAGCCTAGAGGTTCGCTTTCACCGCTGATTAACAATTCGTATGCCTTCTCGGCTTCTTCTATTGGGAAGACGGCGCTGACGAGGGATTTCACATTTACTTTTCTGTCTTTCAGCAGGTCTAGAAAGGCTTGCATGTTCCTCTTTTCTGTCCACCTCACGTACTCAATGGGATAATCGATCCCCTTCTCCTCGTAAAGCGGATCGTATCGACCCGGCCCGTAAGAACGGGATATCAGAAAGTCCAGCTCCTTCTCGTAGAATGGGCTCCTCTCAAGATTCATACCCACATCGCCCACAACCACTATTCTCCCTTTGCCTCGACACATCTTCATGGCTTGGTTAACAGGTTCACTGCCAGGAGTAGCTGCGCAGATTATCACTGCGTCGGCTCCTATGCCATTTGTGTGGTAGAAAACCTCCTTCGTCACATCATGTTTTCCAACAGTTAAGCCGACGTCAGCCCCCATCCCTTTGGCAACCTCAACCCTCTCCGGGGTCTTGTCCACGGCGATAACCTTACATCCGGCTGCCTTGGCTATTTGAACGGCCAGCTGACCTATAAGACCAACACCAAGAATGACGACTGTTTCGCCGAACTCCCTTCCCGCCCTTCTAACACCATGCATAGCTATCGCACCGAGAGTCGAAAACGCCGCTTCCTCAAAATCAACCCCCTCTGGAACCTTGGCCACCATGTTTACTGGAACGGCCACAACTTCAGCGTGGTTTGCCTTTCCACCCCCAGCGCAAGCCACCTTGTCTCCTACATTTATATCCACTACATCCTTCCCTACAGCTATTACGACGCCGGAGCTACTGTACCCGAGGGGTGTCAACGCCCCCATAGTCTCCTTCGCAACGCCCACGGTTGTTTTAAATCCTCTTTTTCTCACGTAGCCCAGAGCCATCTTAATCAGGGCCGGGTCTCTTAAAGCACCAGTGAGCGAGAAGCGTTTACTACCTCTGATGGTGGAGAGTTCGGTTCCCACACTAACCGCGGAGTAAGCATTCGCGATTAATACCTCCTTATCGCCGCATGTTGGCGGGGGCACATCCTCCACGGTAACGCCACCACTTTTCACAAAAACCTGCTTCAAACGGTAGCCCCCAATTACTTCTTTCTTATACAATTTAAAATATTAGTCCTTAATATCTACTTCTCTATACGCAGAGCAAGTCAGGGTCCAACTTTTGACTTCTAACCTTAAGAAAGCTCAATTCTGAGTGATCAGTACATCAACTGTACTAACTGCTAACAACTGCCAACAAATGCTAACTACCCCCTCCCTCTTCTCCGCAAAAGATGGACTTTCACCCGATTCAAAACGTTCAGAACACTAAACAGGCAGGCCAACCTCTAAGTCACTCAAAACCCATTTAAGTTCTGTGAATAACCTTTACCTACAAGTGGAATCTAAAAAGTCGAGTGTGAGGAACCTTCCAATGGTTAAGGTGACGTTTTGTGGGCAGTACCTGGAGAAGATGCCGCGGGCGGCTTCTATGAGGATTTCGCTCCAGAAACATGGTTATCAGGTGGAAGACCTGAGGCTGAAAGTGAGAGGGAGGAGGTTCGGCAGATACGGGTCTGCTCTTTTACGGTACGGCACCTACGCGATCCAGGAGTTGTTGGTAAAGACTGACATCATGCACCTTTTCAATGTCCCTGACTTCATTCACGCGCCATCACTTCTTAAACGATGCCCGATCGTGTATGACTGTCGAACGGTGTACTCCTACATTATCCGCCTTGCTTACCCGCAACTATCAAGGGCCGCCGGGTTCGTGGAGAAGCGGCTTGCCAGAAAAGCTGATGTGGTGATTGCGGCCAACGACCCGATGGCGGAGGTTATGATGAACATAACAGATTCTCCGGTCTTCGTTGTTCCCAATTATCCTACCAGGGAATTTAGACCCAAAATGAAGCGGAAAGAGGCAAGGTCCAGATACGCCCCTGAGGGAAGAAAAGCGGTCCTTTACGTGGGAGCTCTAGATTTCGCTCATGACATAGACTTGATCCTTGAGGCGGCGAAGAGAATTCCTGACGCAGCTTTCCTTATAGCCGGAGACGGTCCCCGACGCGACGAGGTCATTGACAAAATGAAGGGTTTACCGAACGTGAGATATCTTGGATGGGTGAGTCATGACGATGTCCCAGACGTTATAAACGCCGCGGACGTGTGTGTGGAAGCTTTAATGGTGTATTATGAACCGATACTTCACAACGACCAGGATATGTGGAAAATAGCAGAGTACGCCACACTTAAGAAGCCCATCGTCGTGACAGGCTTGGCGCCTTCTCCCCAATACTATTTAGCTAAGCCAGCCACCTTTGCAGAGGGGGTTAAAAGAGCGTTGGAAGGAAACACTCCTTTACCCCAACCTCGGTTTTGGGAGGATCACAGCGAGCCTTCGATTCTTAAGGCATACAGCCACCTGACAAGCAGATAACTTACGCCAAGTGACCAAAAGAATTCATTTATAAGGGCTATTCGTCACCTGTTTTCTACAATTTAATTATCTTTTCTCCCAGCACCCTTGCGCCGTCCAACAACTTGGGAATTCTCCTTTTTTTCGCTTCGTCTATCGCGTTGAGCAACGCATCTAAATTTATTTCGGAGACAAGGACACTGTTCAGCTTCTTGGCAAGGATGGTGGCGTCTTCCAGTCCCACCGTTCTTTTCCACTCAGGGTTTAAGACGATGACGGTTGGTTTTCTGTGGGTAGCCGCCTCCAAGGCCGTTGAACCAAAGTGGGTGATTATAACATCCGCCCCCGCAACGAGCTCATCGAAACGTTGCGTGAGGGTGATTATCCTCCACTCCGGGTGCTTTCTTCTGTAGGGTTCAGGGTCGATCTTACCAGTTTGTAAAACCACGTTTCTTAATTCACTCTTAGATATTGCATCAAACAGGAGCTTGTGCCCGGCGGTTCCCCCTGTGACCAATATGTACCCTCCATTCCAAGGCTCAACTTCAGGTTTCGGGAGCAGCGGTCCAACCACAACTCCACTCAATATTTTCTTTTGGTCCTCCCATTGTAGCACAGTTATCTTGGAGAAACGTTGCAGTATTCTAGCTGTTATAGAAGCCCTCGTGAACCTAACGCAGCTTTCGATGTTAACCAGCGGTATCCTCCTCGCCCACGCGATCAACGCCGGGGGAATGCAGAAATTGCTTCCGGTGCTCACCACCACGTCAAATTCTCCTGAAACTTTTCTAAGCGACTGGATAAACGCCCTGAACAACCTTAGGATAAATATGTAGTGGGGTGTCTTCGGGCCGCGAGGCTTAATTAGAAAATTCACTTCCCCGAACCTGCTCAGTTTCTTTTCGCTTAGGCCATCTCCTTCAGGCGCCAAGAACGACAATTCAACCTTACCGTGCAGGGCTTGCGCCAGTGCATACGCGTATCCGGTGTGTCCACCGCCGCCAGCGAGAACTAAAACCTTCTTGTTCAAATTGCATTCACCATAAGAAGGCCTTAACCTCAATTATTCTTTTCGGATTTTTAGCCTACAAAATGGTTAGGCAACTCTTCGATTTAGATTTCGTCTCCTGTTCTGGGTTGGGGCATAATCCATCATCTCATTTTTCCCTTAACCTTTTCCTATCTCTAGGTCACACTATCAAGGGACAAATAAATGGTTAACTTGTGTGATTTCAAAACGTTTAAATGCTATATGAATAATCCTTACCGGCTTGAGGGCGTTGGCGTGTCTGAGGAGCAGGTTAGCGGGGTTAGCGGCTTGGTGTACGAGTGCGTGAAGTGCCGCGCCCAGGTGAGGCTCGAGGAACTCGAAATGCGCGGCGGGAGGGTGAAGTGCACCTACTGTGGGTACCGCGTCCTCAGAAAGATAAGACCCCCAGTCGTGAGGCGTATCTCTGCCAAGTAAATCGTCGAAGCAAAGGTCTGCTTTTCGCCTCATCCAACCTTTTGACCCGGGATAACTGCGAAAGTCGTCATCCTGCTTCAACCGACTCCAATACAGCCTTGGCTAATTGAACCCTGTCTTCTAGGGTTTTCATGATGGTGTTGGTTGCAACTACGTTCAGCCTCAGTTCTTCGATCCGTTTCTTTTGCGTCTGATCTATGTGGTCGATGATAAAAACGTCGAGGAAATCTCGGTAGAGCTGGGCAACGGAATAGGCAGAAACCTCCAACCCCAGACCTCGCATCAGTTTGTCCGCGGGTCCCTTGATCGGACGGCCTCCGACTATGGGGCTTATAGCCACAACCTTGGCTTCCGTCTCTTTCAAGGCGCTCCTGATTTTCCTTATGGAGAGGATGGGGCCTATGCTTACGATGGGGTTGCTGGGACAAACGATGACGGCGCCCGCCTTCAAGATGGAATCGACGACCCCGGGAGCGGGCTGCGCTTCTTCGACGCCCTCAAACACGACGTTAATCACCTCGTCTTGTGCACCCCTCTTCACGAGGTACGCTTGGAAGTGCATGGTCCCCTTGTCTGTCACGATCTTCGTTTCGAACTTGTCGTCGGTCATCGGCAGGATTCTCGTCTCCAGCCCTAACCCTCGGCAAAGTCTGTCTGTGGCTTCAGACAGAGGGAGGCCGCTCTTCAAGAGTTGGGTTCTATGAAGGTGGGTGGCAAGATCTTTGTCACCTAACCTAAACCACGCTTCCTGCCCGTACTTCTGGAGCATTTCGAGGCAACGGAAGGTGTCCCCTTGGATCCCCCAACCTTTCCCTTCATCGACGATGCCCGCTAGCGTGTACATGATTATGTCCGGGTCTGGGGAGATGTGTAGGCTCCACAGTTCGATGTCGTCCCCTGTGTTGACAATCACCGTCACCTCACTTTCTGGAACAATCCTGACCAGCCCTTGAAGGAACCTTGCGGCCCCGACGCCTCCCGCGAGCGCGGTGATCACCTCATCTGCCTCCAACGGTCTTGATGTACTATTTCTCCTAAAGGTTTTCTGGATGGTGGAGAAGGCTTGCTAATGGGATATCCCATGGTTATTAACGCTTGGGGTTCGACATGGGTAGGAATCTTAAGGACCCTTCTGATTGCGCTTCCACAAAACAGGGGGGCACAGAACCAGCAGGAGCCCAGTCCCTCGGCGGAGGCAGCCAAAAGCATGTTTTCGACAGCCGCCGCCACGCTTTGGACGGCCATGGTGTACTCGATCTTCTGCCTTCGCCCGTCCGGGTACCTGTCCATGTCCTCCATGGTCAGGCATGCCACGACAATGATGGGCGCCTTTGTAAACCTCTCAACGGATTTTTTAATGATGCCTTTACGTTTTTCCTCTGGAACCCCGTTTTTACTCATGTCTCTGTTCCAGCGAGACGCCATAGCCTCTGCCAGTTCCCGTTTCACGGCGGGTTCCCTAACCGTTATGAAATGCCAGGGTTGAGCGTTGTGGGCCGACGGAGCCCACCTAGCCGCTTCCAAAATCCGGAGAAGAACCCTGTTTGAGACTTCTCTAGATGAATACTCTCGAACGCTACGTCGACTCCTAAAAAGATTGAGAAGATTCAAAGACATACCACCTTCTTACCCATCTACAATTGATCGATTGTTTCACTAAAAAACTATGAGGTGACATGGCGTGCAGGGAAGGAGACACACAACAGCGCGTGAGAGTAAGCCGACCTTTACAGGGTCCCTTACTAAAAGATCTCTCTCTCGCCTATTTTTCGGAGGGCCTTTCCCCTGAGCTTCACCGCTGGTGTCAGCTCTTCCTCCGGTTTTGTCTCAACGGTTTTTCGTTTCACGGTTTCTCCGCAGACGCCGTTTGGCAGCAGCCGCCTCTTCACGCACGTGGCATAGTTGCAGTTCGCCACGTTGCACTCCTCCTCGGTCCATCTGCACCACACCTTGTTTCCGAGGTACGTAGCGGCGTGTCTTCCGCATCGAAACAACCTACATTCCGGAGAACAAGATTTTACTCCAGCCAATTTAGGCACGACCTGGTGTCTAAACAAAATCCTTCATGGCTATCGGCGTTCTAGTCCTCTATGGTTAAATGAAGGGCATTATAAAACCTTTTCGCCTTTAAAGTGCGACGGTTTATTTGCCATGTTCATAAAAAGAGTGAGTTCAGCCGAAACTCCCTTTAGTCCTTTCAGAATTTTGTGTTTAAAGGTACTTGCATTCGGGCTTCTATAAGAAATGCCGTAGAACATTCATTCTTCGCGTTCTGTTGGTTCTTTAACCTTTAATATGAATAAGGCTGCCGTTATCCCTATTATTAAGGCATTGACAGTGAAGGGTAGAGCCTTAAAGTAATTCTGGTAGATGTAACCGCCCCAAAGGCTTCCCACCATGGTCGATACATTACTGACGAGTCTTAAGTTGGCCTCTATTCTTCCCCTGTATCCTCTAGGAGAGTAGTCGGTTAAAATAGCCGAGAAAGATGCTACTCTAAAGCCTTCTAGAACGCTCTTGATGACTAGGAGGGTTAAGACCTGATTAAAGGCTTGGCAGTATGGGAACAATATTATAGTTATGGGCGTCAGGACAAGCGATAACGCTATTACTTTCACTCGCCCATATTTATCGGATATTACGGCCGAAATGATGGCGAACCCGGTGAGGACTCCTCCTTGAACGAGGGTTATGAACCCCCACTCTGTAGCTGTCAACCCTATCACATCCTCTACGGCGTAGGTTATCCAGTAGTTCCCCGTCACAGCGAACCCTAAATTCAAAATTATGCTCACGGCAAATATGACGAAGACTTGTCTTGAAATCCCCTTTTCCGGCTTCACAAGGAACCTTAAGGAACTCTTTAAACCATTGAGCACTCCGTTGCTTGGTGAAGACGGCCCGCTCAGAGTCTCCTTAACAAACTTGTACCTGATCATTGAGGCGGTGAAGGACATGATGAAAGTGAAAGCGTAAAACCACCTCATAGCCACCACCACAGCATACTTGTCAATGAAGACGCCAGCTATGTAGGGAGAGGCAATAGCCACCGTTTGGGGAATTCGCATCCAAAGGGCGTAAGCCAAAGCCCTACGCTTCGGTTTGGTGGAGTCGGCGACGAGGGCGGAGAAGGCGGGGCCCCTGAATCCGAAGAAGAGGGACTCAAGGGCGTGTCCAATAAGGATGAAGTGCCAGCTTGGTGCTTGGGACAGTATGATATAGGAGAAACTGGCGAGAAAATTCATGGGGAGGAAGAGCTTTCTTCTTCCAACAGCGTCAGCTAAGTGTCCAGCTATAAGGGTTGGGGCGATGCCGCAAAGGCTTCCAACAGCGGAGACAAGGCCTATATCAAAGTAGGATCCGCCCAGCCCCAAGATATAAAGAGAAAAGAAAGGACCAACTAAAGTTCCTGCCACAGCCCATAGGCTGGCTGAGAAAACTAAGACTCCCAAGTTTCCCCTAAGAACATTCAGGTTTTCCTTGACGCCTTCACGAAAGTTTTTCATCAAACATTTTCCTCAGGCTTTAACCAGATGAGCTTCTCCACCCCGTGGGTCTTCCCCCTAAAAACAATGGAGCTATATAAAATTAACTCGCGCATGCCTAAATGTGCAGTTTCAAAAGTAGCCTACAGTGGCGAGGCAGACGCCGCAATAATTGCCCTTGAACATCCTAGAGGAGCTTTCCAAGCGCGCGCTGGGACGGTGATCAGCATAACCCTACCCGCTTCTTTCAGGTCCTTCAGGGTTCTCATGACCGTGTAGACATCCAGATTCAGGTCCCTCGCAATTTGGGGCGTCATTGCAGCCTCGTGGCTCTTCAAATAATCGTAAACTTCTTTCGAAAGCTTGTTTACGCGGTTGGGTGAAATTTTGGCTTGGTTACCTTCGGAAAGTCGCCTGTGGAGGTGGCTCTTCAGGTACTCGTAAGCCTTCTCTGTTTCCCGTTTGTATCTGAAATGTATCAGTTTGTCCCTTATCAGGTTCTTTGCATGCGTCCCAGAACGGGTTTCTGCCCTCGCGTGGCCTAGAGGGTTATCGCCTAATCTTCTGACCATCCTATAAATTCCCGCGCGAGGTCCATGTAAGCTTTTGCTCCAGTGCTCCTTGAAGAATACGACAAGACGCATGTATGATGGCTCGGCGACTCAGCGAGCCTCACGTTGACGGGGATCACCGTTTTGAACGCCCTCTCCTTGAAGGTGTCCCTGACCAATTCCCCCACCTCCTTGCAGAGATTGGTGCGTCTGTCGTACATGGTCAGCACCACCCCTCCTAGCGTGAGCTCGGGGTTGAGGTCCTCTCTTATCACCTCCATGGTGTCGAGTAGCTGCTGGACTCCGCACATGGCGAGGTATTGGGCTTGGATGGGTATCAGAACCATGTCTGCCGCCGTCAAGGCGTTGATGGTGAGGGCTCCCAAGGAGGGGGGAGTGTCCATGAAGATATAGTCGTACTCCTCTGAGTTTTTTAATTTCCGTTTGAGTTTGAACTGCATGTTTACTTCATTGGCCAACTGGGTCTGGACCACGCTCAAGCTGACGTCCGAAGGGACGATATCCAGGTGTTCGACGCTCGTTTTTTCCGTCACGTCCTCGATTTGTACCGTGTCTTCCATGAGGAGGTTTCTCGTGGACATTTTTGGGTTTATGGTGGTTACGTAGTGGGTAGCGTTGGCCTGGGGGTCCATGTCTATGAGGAGCACCCTTTTGCCTAGGGAGGCTAGGCAGGACGCGAGGTTGACGCAGAGGTCAGTCTTGCCCACGCCTCCTTTTTGGTTACATACGGCAACCCGGACGGTCATCTTAAAAACCCTGACTTTTCGATTATCTTCACTGGCAGAGGATGTTTACTCTGGGGCGTTTATTTATGGCTTGTAATGATCTAGGTATATAGAAGAGTATTAACAGAGGCGGGGGCGGGCAAACTGTGTCAATTGAGTTTACCAGAAACGTGGTGATTTACAGGATGTTTAACGCCTTTTTTTACGCCTAAGACAAAATATTTAACGTTCTTCCTTCGCTGACGACGGGGACGTGTCAAAAGTGAACACGAAGAATCGCGCCCACTCAGACTTTCAATTCTTAGGTAACCCAGTTTGACACGTTAGTTCAGAGGTTTTTCAACTTCCGTTGACCTTTTTATCAACCGCGCATAGGGAAAGAGTGCGCAACAACCCGTAGCAGATTTGGCAGTTAGGGCATTTTCTCCTGCGTGAGGAGAGGTTGGTTATTTCACGCGGGTTCACCTGAGCGCGGTTGAGTTTCAAGTAACTCAATCAGCTTTCCTCGCAGGTTTTCTCCCGACTCTCCCTTGGCTCGGAGGCCTTCAAAGCCTTCCGCCAACTCGCTGTAACCCGAGGAACGCAGCCACTTCTCAAAGTCTCCACGCTGCGAATGGAACTCTATAGACTCCATAGGTGCCTCCTTAAGTTTCTGATGGAAATCTTTCAGGTTGGAGGCGGACAAACCCGTAGATCTTCCCATACCAGAGTAAAAGTGGAATGCCTCCATTGGCTTCGCTTCGGCTGGTTCTTTCGCGGTCCTAAGCGTCTTCAGTAACCTTTCGTAATCCTTCTCTAGGCTCAGATGCTTCTCTTCTATCCCCCTCAGGCGGTCAACTTCCCCCTGTAGGGAGAGGAGGAGCTGCACGGTCTCCAGAGGTTTTATGTAGACCATCAATTTGCTCTTTCGGGAGATCAGATTGTGTTTTTCCAAGAATTCCGTTAACTTCCTGTCGAAGTGGAAGGCAGTCATGAGGAACGCGAAACTCAAACCGCAACCCTCCATTCCTTTCTAGATTAAGAGGAAGAGATACTTTACTTTTTCTATTGGAAGGCTTTCCGTGATCAGACTTTAACGTGAGCACCAAGGGTTTTGTCTTTGTCCATCTCGGTCCTTCGGGGAAGGGAGATGCACCTCTAAGTGATGATGATTGCGTGCCATATCTTCCCACGGTCGAGGCAAAATTGGAGGCTGAAAACACATTTTGTAAATGCAGATCTAACCATTAAGTAATACAAAATAGTCATGTAGAAGACGGATCCAAAAAGACCCCCAGTATCAGCCAACACAGGAAGTTTCCGAGCACCATCAGGGCGAAGGTTATGAAGGCCCCTGCGACTAGGCCTAGGCTCGCGGGTTTGACGGTTTCCTCGTATATCTTGGTTCCCCCGGTTCTCAGCACGACGTATTTGATGACGAGGGCCACGAGCCACGTCGCCCACACCATGTATCCGCCCCAGACTCCCCAGACGAGGCCTCCCATGCTCAGGGTCCTCAGGAGGGGTATGCGGGGCTGCAGAAGCGACAGGGCGAAGATGGCTGCGAATCCGATGGCCACCTGGACCAAGCCTAGGTCCCAATGGTCGATCATGTTGAACCAGCCCTTTGTCGATCCGTTTGCGACGTTCCCCGGGGCCGTGTTCGTTAGTTCGCCCCTCGTCTTAAACACCCATGGTGCGTACGCCCTGTAGATGAAGTAGAAGACGGCGATGGCTGTGAGGGAGAGGGCGATTCCTGCGACAAGCGTCTTTAGGGCGGCTCTTGTCTTGGTCTTGGTGAGGTCGGCGACCTTCATGGAGTGGAGAGAGTACCAAGGAATCTTGTCGCCCCAAGCGAAAGTGGTGCCTCTGGTCTGCATGTACCAGTAGGTGACGACGCTGCCTACGGGCTTCGCCGGGTCGGGCATGACGCCGAAGCCCCTCAGAGCCCAAGCTCCAAGCAGGCCCCCGTGGGACCAGTAGGGAACCGGGATTACCAACCCGTAAAAGCCGCCTGTTTCCGAGGCCATCCTGCCGTAGGCGAGGAATAGGATGCTGGTCACGGCCATGAAGAAGAGGGTGGCGTGCCAAGCCATTCCCATGACCAAGATGGCTGTCAAGTACCATAGGAGGCCGAAGCCTATGGTGAGGAGCCAGGTGAGGCGGTAGGATACGGGTCTGTCTGGGTCGAATTCTTCAGGGGGCTCTCGGATGAGGGCTTTGAAAATGGGGGCGACTTCGCGCCAGTTCATTACGAGGGGGGTTACTACCAGGGCGAAGAGCATGCCCAAGGAGAGGGCCACGAAAGAGAAGCCTTCGGAGGATTGTCTGTAGATGCCGGCGAATGTGAGTTCCCATGCTGACATGCCAGAGAACTTTCCCCAGAAGCCGAGCCCGTACCCGTATATGAGAGGGAAGATGACGAACATGGCGAGGTAGCCGATGAGGGTGCTGGCGAGGACGTTGATGGGCAGAATCATTCCCCAGCCGACTTCCCAAGGGGCCAGGGACACTTGGAGGGGGACCCACGGCAGCCACCCCTTGAGGGTGAAGTCCCAGAAGGGCCAGAGGAGGACTCCACCTAACATTCCCTCAGGCGAGCCCGCTGGTTTGCCGGTCAGGACGGTCTGCCAGAAGTGGATTCCCCAGAGGGGGAACGTGTACAAGAAGGAGGCGAGCAGCCCTATTATGAAGGGTTTCGACTTGAAGAGTTTCACCTTTTCGGAGCCTGGTTGGGTCAGCTCCAGAAAGCCCGTCATGACTTCGGTGATGGGCATGGGGAGGTACTCGACGGTGCAGTAGAGGCGTCTCAGCAGCATGCTGGCGAAGACTAGGCAGAGCATGCCGCCCAAGGTGAAGAAGATGGCCGTGGCCATCATGGGGAGGAGCCCAGCCCAAGGAATCATCAAAGTCCTCAGCTTCGGCCTTCCGGGTTCCCCTACAAAGAATGTCCAGAAGTTGGCGTCTTTGGGACCGAAGACGACATCGGGCATATAAGCCCACAATTTTGCGCGGTCCGCAGCTGGCTTGCTGGCCACATCTGCACTTTCTGAGAACCATTCCCTGAAGGGTCCGTGGTAGCCTCCGTTGTAGATCCCGCCTATGACGACCATGATTAGGATCAGGGCGGTCTCCTGTCGGGTGAAGCGGATCTTCCACCATCCGGCTGCAGCGCCCTGGTTCACGAGGGCTAGGATGAGCATGAACAGTATTCCCCATCCGATACTGGAAAGAGCCGGTACTTGCGATTCCCAGTAGTTATATTCTAATCCAGTGACGCGGAGTGGTGAGGGCTCAAACCTCCGTTGAGGGTCTCCACAGAGCAGAGACACGATGATCAAACCGAGGACAGCGACAACTATTGATTTCACCGTGAGGCCGGGCCTAACCTCAGCCGTACGCTCAGCCATCTTGCATCACGCGCATCTTTTCTGGTCATCTAGTTGAAATCCTTTTCGTATATAAGGTTTTCATGAAAAAAATGGCGATTAGCTGAGCAACCGTAGCCCAGCTTTCTTCTGCATAGCGTATTGTATCCGGCGTATTTGCCTTGGAACTCGCAGGCTTGTCATGGGCGCTCTTTCAGCCTTTCTTCTCATCCTTTGACCGCGCCCATCTTCTTCCCGGCAGAACCCAGCGAAACACCTTTCGAAGGCGGACCCTCAAGATGAGCTCGGTGATCTTCCCCGTCTTCGGGGTTCTAAACCAGGTTCCCTCCCGCTTCTCTAGAAGACCCTTCAGGGAGGCGTAGGCTTGAAATGGGGCTAAGACATAGGATACGGCGATGAAGGAAAAGATTCCGGCGAAGTCCCTCCTCGCGCTCCTCTCCATGAAGAGGCCGGTCAGGCCCATGAGCGGCAGGGAGACGAGATTACCAAAGACTACGGACCACCCCCAGACTTCCGTCCAAAAAGGCATGTACCGATACGCGCCTAGCGGGTATTGGCGCGCGATGAATTCGGACAGAAACCAGAGGAAGGTACCCACCAGAAAGAAGAGAGACTGCAGGTAGTAGGGACCGAAGTACAGGAACTCCAGCTTCTCCCTAAAAGAGATTACTGGAGAATCCAAAACCCTCCAAAAGTACTTTTTCACAGCGAAGGTGTGGCCCTCAGCCCAGCGCATCCTCTGCCGCATCAGACTCTGCAGGGTGGATGGTACCTCGCACGCCGCCTGGACTAGGGGCGTGTAGACTACCTTGTAGCCCTCGAGGTAAAGCCGTATAGTCAGCTCCCAGTCCTCGGTTAGGCTTGTGGACCACCCGAACCTCCTCAAGAGGTCGGCCCTGACCATGAAGACGCTGCCCGCGATCATCTTCATGGCCCCGAAGAATTCCTCCGCCACCCTCTCGATCATGTAGCTGCCGCTGTACTCCACTCGGACGCCCTTCGTCAACCAGTTCTCATCCTTATTTAGGCAGTGGAACTGGTATCCCTGAACCGCCGCGATCCTTCTGCGTTCATGCCAAGCCTTGATCCCTTCGATGATCGAAGCCTCCCGGGATCCTTGGTCGTTCTGGCGCTTGCTGCGTTTGGTGAAGTATCGGAGAACCCTGTCCGCGAGCCGGTTGTTGCAGTTTCCTCTATTGCCATCGTTGGCGAGGCTTCTCTCTTTTTGGCAGTCTAACGCTTCGAAGTACCAGAGGAGGTGTTGGATGATGTCCGGCGGCGGCATAAAGTCCGCGTCGAAGACGACCACGTACGCCGCCCTAGGGTCCGTGTGCCTCAGCGCCTCGCTCAGCGCCCCTCCCTTAAAACCCTGCCTGTCCCTCCGATGGACAAACTTCATGACGGGGGGACCTCGCCTTCTGCTCCACTTCTTCAGGATTTCGATGGTCTCGTCCCTTGAATCGTCGACCACGACAACCTCGTAATTCTCGTAGTCCAAGTTCGAACAGGCCTCCAGTATCCTCCCCGCCACGTTTTTCTCGTTGTAGAAGGGCAGGTGGATGGACACGAAGGGCTCCCCCTTGCGATGTTGTTGGCTATTTTCATTGTGGTGGCTGTTAAAGTGTCGAAGGACCTTGTCTGCGTGCCGGCATTGGTAATTTCCGTTACTGGAGGGGTTTTCTCCCCTTTCCTCGCGCTCGCCGCGGCTGAGAAGGATTACGAGCACAGAAATGTAGTACTTGGCGGCGAAAAGGAAAAAGACGAGTCCGAAGGCCAAGGCTAAGTGCGCGGAAAACTGACCTAGGGACGACAGGGACACCGTATCTCTTTCCCCGACCGTCGAGGTGTCGGTCGAGACGAACCCCTCGACTTGGCTTAGCCCTATCATCTACAGTGTAGCCCTTTAAGGCTTGTCGGTCTCCCCTACCTCTTGTTGCCCGACTACGATAAGTATGACGTTGCGATTTTCGTTCACGAGAAAGGAAGGGTCAGATGGTCCGATCTTTTAAAGAAATTCGTGGAAACTGGAACCGAGCAGCGCATATCAAGGCAGACGCTTTCCAACTATCTGAAGGAACCCCGTGAAGACGGTTTCATCAGCAAGACCGTTGACCCCAAAACCCTTGCTTTCCTCCACATTATCCATCCGGTCTACAAAGTGACCAAAAGAGGGGTGAAGAGACTTCAGAAGATTGCGGACAAAAAAGAAATATACGCCTTTATTGATTCCGCGAGTCCAGAACAGATAGAAAGGCTACGTAAAGAAATTGAGTGTCTAAGGAAAAACTAGACGCAGTGATTCCGCGGGCACAATGGAAACGTGAAAGGCTGCGAACCCGCCGCCGTCCCTAGTGGTTCCCTCCACCTTTCGGTCCAGCGTCTCGAAGTACCGGAGGAACCGCCGGATGATGTCCGGGCGCGGTACGAAGTCCGGCTGAAGGTATCGGGCATCACGTTTCTGCCGAGGATTCTTTATGGAGGCGGTGAGACGAGTTCGAGTCTCTCGGCGATGTCCCGGAGGGCTCGGGTGAAGGGGTGGTTGGGGTTCTCCAAGGCGAAGATGGTGGTTCTGTCGGCCTGGAGGATGTCGCAGTAGCAGGGTATGATTCCCAGGACGGGGCGGTGGAAGGTTGCCTCCATCTGTTGTAGGAGTCCCTCTTTCTTCTCGCCGGGCCGCGGGTGGGCCTCGGGGAAGGCCTTGTTCACCAAGATCACGGACTTCTTCCCGAAGGCGTCATACAGCTCGCTGAGCATGTAACGCACCCCCTCCGCGTCCAGGGTGTCCAAGGTCGTCACCACCACGGAGACATCGGAACTCGCAACTGCGTTTACGGACGAGTACTGTATCCCCGGGCTCGTGTCATAGATGGCATAATCCATCTCCATCTCATCCAAGAGAACACGCTTCAGGGCGAGGAGCCTCCGTAGGGCCTCCATTTCCCTTTCCCTGTCCACGGTTATCATCTCTCGGATGGCATCTAAGGAAGGATTTGCCAAGCCCACCAAGAATCTTCCCTTGGTGTCGTACTTCTCGGTTAGGTCTATCATGACCTTTTCAATTGGGCAGCGACCGCTTAGGAAGTCGTTCGTCCAATGCTCAACGAATCGGTATTCCCTCTCCCTGAACACGGTGGAGAGGGTTGGGGCCCGGAAGTCCAAGTCCAACAGGGAGACGTTCCTGCCCCTCTTGGCGCATATTACGGCCAAGTTGACGGAGATCAGGCTCTTTCCCGTTCCCCCTCGGCTCGAGTGGACCGATACGACCCTGCCCATCTTCTATCCCTCATCTCGCCACGTGAAAGTACACTCTCCGCCCCTTCCTCTTCTTCGTCAAGTGCCCCATCATCACCAGCTGGTTCAGGTAGCCGCTCTCCACAGCCCTCGCCCTCCCCGTCCTCTCAGCGACCTCGTCGGCCGTCGCCCCCCCGTTCGCCTCACACACCACCATGGCGCTCTTCCTGAGGTGGTCCGGCAGCGACAACAGGGTCATCACGTCCAGAGCTCCCCCAAACTCAGGTGCCCTCCCCTCCCTTCGGGGACCCCTCGTTTCAGGAAAGTGTTGAAGAATCCTTTCGTCCATCTCAATAAGTCGGTCAATCTTGGAGCTTATCCGGTTAAGCGCCTCTTTCACCTTCTCTAACGCCGCGGTCAACCCCTCTTCTCCAGAACTATTAGAGGTCATCTTTGTTCGCCTAAGTTGTAGATGCGGAGCACAGCAATTCAATACAATAAAGAATAGACAATTTAACCCTTTCTTAGAGATCAACAGATTTCCCGTTATCACCCACCCCGCGAACCATGTCCTCACCGTTTTTCAACGAGCCTCTGTTGGCAGACGAAGCATCTCCGGGCAAACAATCACCATACACAGAGGACATCTCTGAGAAAGATTTTAAAGGTCCTGCGGAGCTGTAGTCTAGGACTCACGCGGCCGTAGTCTAGCCTGGTCTAGGACATCGGCCTGCCACGCCGACGGTCAGGGGCCCTCACGGCCTCCAATCGGAAACCCGGGTTCAAATCCCGGCGGCCGCACCAAGATTTGAATTCTTGATTTTTATATCCTGAGAGATCATGCGAATGTTCAAATCCTCTGCAGAGTACTAAATATGCTTGCCGATCATCATTAGTGTACTCTCGTATTGTTATCAAAGCATCTAGCCTCTCACATTACAATCAATCACAACTATCCAAAATCTTTTAACAGTTGAAAATTTAAATGTAATAGACTTAAGCGTAATTGAGTAGATGCACCTTGGCTCAGACCTATAGGATCAGATTTGCGAAACACGCTCGTGAAAAGTTTAATCTTGTAAAGCATTATGGCTTTGAAGTGAATGAAGAGAAGGTTCTAGAGACAGTTCGTAATCCGACTCGCTTGGACCAGAAGAACACTCAGTATTTTGCTACTAAGGCTATAGACGATAAGTATGCTTTGAGGGTGGTTTACGAGAAAAGAAAAGAGTATATACTCGTTATTACTTTTTATCCAGTTAGGCGGGAGAGGTATGGCGTATAAAGTCAAGTATGACGCGGAAGCAGACGTTCTCATGGTTGTGGTTGCTGAAGAGGGCAAACTTTCATTTGCCGAAGAGGTAGGAGACATAATAGTTCACTTTGATGAGAATGGAAAACCGCTATTCATGGAAATACTCAAAGCAAGCAAAATAATACCATTAATGGTCCAAGGTTTAGCCAAAAAGGAAGTAACGATAACGTGACCTGTAGAAAACCAAACGTTGAAAAAGACAACACTGCTTGTTAAACATATTAAAAATTCAAGAATTTAAACCAAGATGTGACTCTATTCGGCCGCACCACTTGATTTTGAAAAGAAGCTTTTTTTTAAAAAAAGACCGCCCTTCAAAGGCATCGGCCTGGCATCGGCCTCAGTTAGTTGCCGTAAGGGTTATCTATGGTGAACGGCATGTTGAGTTGTGGCGCTGTTACGCGGTCGTGGTCTAGCCTGGCCTAGGACATCGGCCTTCCAAGCCGTTAACCCGGGTTCGAATCCCGGCGGCCGCACCATGCGAAGCAATCCTAGGGAAGAATTGGTCGAAAAAGTATGTCCCTAAAGATAATGTGCATGTGGAGACATTCAAAAAAGGGGATTCTACAGTCCTAAGAGCCATGGAGAGTTAAGGGGTGACTAAGCGGGCTCCTCTACCGTTCGCCGCAGGACACATGGAGAGTCAGCCCCCTATAGTTTTGATAGGCTCCAAATATGCTGTAAATACATAGAGAGAATGTGTTTCCGGTTTGATGAATATCGCTTAAGATGCCAAAGATTGAGAGGAAAGTGTCGCTCGTGTCCAGCTAGATTGACTGCAACAATAGGTTGGCTAGAAATAACAAGCAGAGGTTACTTCTTAGTTGAGGATTTTCTGGTCTTTAATTTGAGGATACGTCGTGTGCGGCGAAGTATGGATCGTGCCTCATGTTTTGCACCTTCAATTGTGCTTTATTAATGACAACCTCATGGCATCAAGTATTGCAGCTAGCGGTAAAGCCTTATTTCTTGGACATATCAGAGCATATGTTGCAGGGTTCTGGGAGAGAAACAAAGTCCCTGTGTAAATTGCATATGACATCTTGATTTCTTAGGGCCATACATAACTTGCAAAAACTCAGCATGGCGTCGCTGGCGGAAACCTTCTCGTTCGCTATGCCTTGGGCAACGTCGCTGGCTGTGGATTGAACTTGGGGCACGGTCTCCAGTTGCCTCATCTTCTTGTCTCCTCGCTTGGAGTAGAGGTAGTGGCTTATGGCGGCCTGGGTTGTTCCCAGCTTCTTGGCTGCGTCGACCTGGGAGAAACGGTGCTTCTCGACGAGCTCCTTTGCCACCAAGGATCGGAATGTGGGCAATACATATCGCACGACGAGCTCGCATGGCGGGCGCATTTTTATCCCCAAAACACATAACGTTGTTATACCTTATAAATTACTGCTCTAAATTCTTTTGCGGCGTTCATCATGGGATGTTAAATGTGCGGAAGGATCATCGTTGGAAAGACTGTGACTAGGAAGACGTGCTGTGTGAACAAGCGCTACGTCTTCTTTTCCGAAGGCTATTTGCGCAAGTGGTTTCGAGGCTGAACAAATTACTCCGGGTATGATGCATTCCGCCGATTTTTTCTTGGCGATTTTAGGTGAAGAAAGGCTATCGGACAGAGGGCGAAGGGGTAAAGCACACATTATTAGGTCTACTTTGGACGGCCTTCAAACGCTTCAATGCGCAAGACATAAACTGCAGAGGTTGTAATCTGGTTTTCAACGTGAGGGACTTATATCAATGGGGAAGGGAAGCTTTTATTTGAAGCAAGGGAGAAACTACGAAAAACTATACAGCGGGAACTTGATAAATACCTTCATCACGGTGATGAAACGTGAAAATGGACAAAATAAAGAAGGTTGAAGAAGAAAACATAACCAGAGCGATCGTTCAGAAGGCCGCTGAGGACTGGATCGAACTATCGGAGAGTGACGTGATCGTTGTGGGCGCCGGCCCTGCTGGACTGACCGCTTCTATGTATCTGGCGAGGGCGGGTTTGAAGACCGTGGTATTTGAGCGGAGGCTTTCCTTCGGCGGCGGCATCGGTGGCGGGGGTATGTCCTTCCACAAGCTTGTGGTGCAGAGTCCCGCGGACGATATCCTCAGGGAGGTGGGCTGCAGACTTGAGCCACTGGAGGAGGACGTGTACGTCGTTGACACGGCGGCCATGGTCGCGAAGCTGGCTGCTGGAGCTGTCGACGCTGGTGCCAAGATCGTCCTCGGCGTTGTTGTGGACGACCTGATCTATAGGGGTTCTCCACCCGAGGTAACCGGGGTGGTTGTCCAATGGACGTCAGTCGTAATGTCAGGCCTCCACGTTGACCCTTTGGGCGTTAAGGCAAAAGCCGTTGTCGACTGCACGGGCCACGATGCCGAGGTTTTGGCCGTGGCTTCCAGAAAGATTCCGGAGCTCAACCTTACGGTTCCCGGTGAGAGGGCGATGTGGTCCTCCCGAGCCGAGGAGATGACGGTTAAAAACACGGGGGAGGTCTGCCCAGGGCTTTTTGTGGCCGGAATGGCCGTGGCTGCGTTGCATCAGACCCCGCGGATGGGCCCCATCTTTGGGGGTATGTTGCTTTCCGGCAGAAAGGTAGCGGAACTCATTATTCAGAAGATAGGGAAAACCTGAATTTCCCTGGAAATTATGAAGAAGGCGATGAAACTCTGGAGTCTGCAGAAAAAGGACGGCGCAGAGTACTTGTAGGCGTTGCGGCCGCCCCCTATGCCGCCAGTGCCACTTCCACCATGGACTCTGCAAACTCTGCGCCAAGACCCTGGAAAGGCTGAGGTAGAAAGGCTCAATTAATATATAACGAAGTTATATGTATGGTGAGTATAGAAAGGACCTTACGGAACCACCTGGTTAACAATTGCGTCTGCAAAAGGAGGACAGCGAAACTATGAGCGCCAACCTCATAGACAAAATTCAACGGCTGAGAAAGGAGAAGAAGGCGGTCATACTGGCCCACAACTACCAGCGTCCCGAAATCCAGGATATAGCGGATTTTGTTGGCGACAGTCTAGAGCTGTCCCTCTGCGCAACCCAGACTGATGCTGAGGTGATAGTCTTCTGCGGCGTCGACTTCATGGCTGAGACGGCGGCCATCCTGAACCCCGACAAAAGGGTGCTAATACCAGACAAGAACGCCTTATGCCCCATGGCGGCCATGCTGCCCGGCGAGCTTGTGCAGCTCTACCGGAAGAAGTACCCTGACGCCAAGGTTGTTCTCTACATCAACACCTTAGCAGAGGCGAAGGCCCAATGTGACGCAGTGTGCACATCGGCGAACTCCGCTGAAATCATAGACAGGATGAACTCTGAAACGGTTTTGTTTGGACCGGACTGGAACTTAGCCCAGTACGCCAAAGGCTACACCAAGAAACATGTGGTGCCAATACCGAAACTAGGCTTCTGCCCCGTCCACATACTCTTCAACAAAGAGGCCATTCTAAAAATGAAGGAGAAACATCCCGACGCTGAAGTGTTGGCCCATCCTGAATGCACCCCTCAGGTGTGCGGAGTAGCCGACTTCGTGGGAAGCACCTCAAAGATGTACGGGCAGGCCCTAGTGTCGAAGGCAAGAAAGTTCATCGTGGCCACCGAGGTGGGGCTCCTCCACAGGATGAAGAAGGATAGGGCTGACGCCACCTTCATTCCAGCCTATGAAGAGGCCGTGTGTGCTCCCATGAGGCTGCACACCCTTGAGAAACTGTACCTCTCCCTGAAAGATCTGAGGTATGAAGTGACGGTTCCCCCACGAATCATGGCCTCGGCCAGAGACGCTGTGGAGGTCATGTTGGGAACAAGGGAAACCTCGGCCTAGTCGTCGTCCGCCTCCCATGGGAGGGATCATGGCGACCACATCCCCATCCTTTGATTCTATCTTCAGGCCGTGAAGACCGCGTGCACTTATCCCGTTAATCAGGAATTCTATGGAAGGATCGATTTTCCCGGTTGTTCTACATGGCCCTCCTAGTTTTCACGATGGGAACCGGGCACGCCTCTCTACTGAGGTCGAGAATCGTGTTTACTATTCAATCGCCTTCCAAGAACAACATTAGAGTGTTCAAGGCTTTATCAAGGATTTTTCGTAATCGGCAACGACACATCTTTTCCCTTTTTGAATTACTTTGTGCCCCTCTTCCTCTAAGAGTTTTTTCTGTCCTTCAACTCCGCCCGGATACTTCGGGTTTATCACTCCACCCGTTTTCAGGGTGCGCCAGTAGGGGGTAATGTCTTTTATGCCTGCTTGTCTATGTTCTTCAGCGGCATTAGCCGCAATCCAAGCAAAGATGCCGGTTGTAATAGGGCAACCAATCGTTGCACAGTGTTTTCTCGCTAGAGCCGCGCGAATCTCGTTAATGGTAACAAGTTTGCCCTTCGGCACCTTTTTCATAATGGCATCCACTTCCACTGGTGCCGGGATGACTACCGTGCCCGCACCCCATCTTTTAGACATCTTCTCAGTAATTTTTTCCACCTTCGGCAGACCTTTATCGTCCGCCAATTTCTCAACCCAACTCTTCTTTTTCTTCACCATAACTTTACGCTCCCCTTACTCCCAACCTACCGATAACACTTTAATAAATGTTAATCCTAAACTAGGGCTTTCTATTTGACGTCAAAAGTAAAGTTATTAATTCCTTTCCACGCAAAGGTCGTGTGGTGGAAGAAGTGAAGCTGGTGGAGACTTGGGTTAAGGCGCCGTTTTTGAGGGGAGCTTCCCTGCTCCTCATCGGCGAGTGCGTTCAAAACGTCTTTCCCGTTGTGTATGAAAGGTTTGCGGAGGGGCGGGTTGTCTTGACCAGCTGTCCAGAGGCGGAGAACTCTGGGCTGATCACGGGTAAGCTGGCATCCATCTTGGCCTGCTCCAACCCCCGAGAGGTCACGGTGCTGACGGTGGATGGGTCGCCGCACTGCTTCACGTTGCACGCCTCCCTGAACACCGCGCTTTTTGTGACAAAAGCAAGGGTTCCATCCAAACATTTTGTCATCGTGAATGGCGAAGCTGTGGAGGTGAGCCCTGAAAGCGTGAGGTTGGGGAGGTACCTTCACCTGGTTCAAAGGTGCATCCGAGGTTGCCCCGAGATACTCGAGGACCTGGGTCGCTACAGCCTGGAGCACCAATGTCTCGCCAAGGCATAAATTGTCGGTGGCGTCAACCTTTAATCCTCTTCTCCGGGAGATGAAGGACGCGCTCGTACTCGTAGATAATCCTCGAGGTCACGGTCCACGCCTCCAGCGTCTCCGGGTCTATGCGGATGACTTCCTGGGCCGCCTTGATGGTGGTCTCCGAGAAGTGTCCGTGGGGAAATCCTCCGACGATCACGGCGGGCCTTTCGCTGTCTGAAAGCCTCGAAACGGCCTCCTCAAGGGTGCAGGGCGTTCCTTTTCTGCTGAAGGCTGTAACGTGCGTGGGCTTGATCTCCCGAAGCAGCTCCGGTAGCGTCTTGCGCTCCAGGGTGAGTAGGGCGGGTCCGGTCGGCGGCACCCTTTCCAGCTCGAACAGCTGCTCCACGAGGCTGACGAACCGGTTGTAGTTTCTCGGCAGACGGGCCCTAGAGTCCACTGTGATCGTGTAGTCGCGAACTGTGTGCACGTATACTTGAAGCTCACCTTCCCTGTTGAGGGGGGAGCCCAAGGCCTCCAGCAGAGCGAAGTGGACGATGTCCGGGCGCCCCCTCTTCCAATCTTGGGGAAGGCTTTTCATGGCGGCGTGGTGGTAGGATCGGTCGAGGAGGGTGTGACGCGGGTGTTTGCGGCGCCTCCCAGCGTGGCGCCGGACGGCCGGGTGGCTCCAGAGTCCTTGGGGAACCGTTTCAAGGGCCGACTCCACCAATATAAAGGTCAACAATTCAATCCTTCCAAGTAAGGGGAGTCTGCTTCCATAAAACCATATGGGTGAAGGCTTCCCAGCTCAGGCTCCTTAAACGTTTCAGCTGAGCCCGACGCCGAGCGTCACAAGATTCCCGCGAGCTTCAAGACAATGACCGTGAACAGAGAATAGGCTATGGCGACTACGACGCCCGCCAGGGCTGTGCCCCTTCTCTTAGGTTTCTGCCCTTCCGGACCCAAACTCATGTTCACGTTCCTTGCCAACGATGTTTGCGGAGGTCGAGAAAGGGCTGGTGCGTAATGGTCAGCTTCTCAACCCGCCTCACACGGCGCCCACAGTTCCCGGGCGCGAAAATAGCCTAGGAAGTTTACTAATATTTTTTATGAACCGTGAGACCATATTTGAAGCTGGAGCACGGTATGGCTTAAGTAGGCGAGCGAACGAAATGCGTGTGGAAACTGGTGAGGGCAATGCGGAGAGTTAGGGTGGGTGCGGTGGGAACCGGCGGGATCTTTCAGAACGCTCATCTTCCCGCTTATCCCGACATTTGGGAAGCTCAGCTCGTGGCCCTCTGCGACGTGTCCGAGGAGGCCTTGAGGAGGGCTGGGAGAGAGATGGGGGCGGTTTACAACGAGAGGATCAGGAGGGCGGAGGAAGAGGGAGACGTGGAATCGACCGAGCGCCTGAGAGACGACCTAAAGGGCGTCGGGACGTACACGGGCGTCACGGAGATGCTGTCCAAGGAGGAGATAGACCTGCTGGATATATGCACTCCGACCAAGTTCCATGACGCCGTTGCCATCGGGGCTTTGAACGCCGGCGTGCACGTTATGGTGGAGAAGCCTATGGCGAGGACGTACTTGGAGTGCCTCGATGTCGTCGAGGCCGTGGAGGACAGCGGGAAACTCTACCAGCACAATGAGAACTACCTTTACCTTTCCACTTGGTACAACGCTAGGAAGTTCATCGAAAGCGGCGTCATCGGTGAGGTCCAGTTCATGTTCTTGGCTGCCGCCCACGGGGGAATGGAGTCGGCTGCCTGGTTCTGGGATCCCGCCATATCCGGGGGAGGGTCGCTTCTGGACATGGGGGTTCACCCTATAACGACTTCCTGGTTCTTGAGCGGGTTTGAGAGAAGGCCCACATTGGTTAAGGCGGCTGAACCCCACGGCATATGCACCAGAATGAGGACGAGGATCCTGAAGGGAAGGTTTCAAGGGGTGGTCGTGGAAGACGACGCCCACATACTAGTCAGGTACGAGGACGCAGAGACCGGAGCCTGGTCCACCGCGCACATTGAGGGGTCCTGGTCTCACCGGGACTCTCCGGCCACGGTGATCATTGGAACCGACGGGCGGATGGAGCCGGTGGTGGAGGAGGGGAGGGATTTCCTGAAGATCACGGGTCCGGATGGGGGAACCAGAAGGATTCCCTTGGACACAGCCCACTTCGCTTCCAGCTTCAAAGCCAGCTTCCCCCGCGAGATAAGGAACATGTGCAACTGCGTCGTGGAAAAGGTCAAGCCCATCTCCAACGAGAAGATCGGCGCCGAAACCACGGCCATCGTCGGCGCGGCCTACCTCTCCCAGAAGATGGGAAAGAAAGCGGTATCCCTAGACGAGTTCAAGGAGTACGCCCTCAAGATTCGGGAAAGGGAGGGAAAACGGGCGCCGGACATCCTCTTGAAGGAGCTTTTGAAGGGGATACAGAGGTAAAAACTTATCCACATGGTTTATGTTTCATAATAACGAAATGAGCCCCACGGAACGGGTAGCCCTGCAGCGCATTCGCACCCTTTTCCGCCTCGCCAGAGAGGTCATCCACGAGGACCCTCAACTGGCCCAGAGATACGTGGAGATCGCTAGGAAGATCGCCATGCGAACTAGGCTGCACTTGCCCACCGAGTACCGGCGCCTCATATGTAGACACTGCAAAAGCTTTATTTTGCCCGGGGTTAACTGCCGTGTTCGGGTCCGGTCGGGGAGAGAGCCTCATGTTGTCGTCACCTGCCTTGAGTGTGGCAAGGATATGCGCACACCGCTGAGGGGTGAAGAGGGAAAATGAGGGCTTCTAGGGGGAGGCTGCGGATAAAGCGTGGGATGAGTGCTGAAAAGCCAACCGTGTGGATTGGGAAGGGCGGGGCGGCACCCCGAACTGTGGATGAGATATCCAGACAGCTGGAGAGAAAGGAGGTTGTGAAGGTCAAAGTGTTGAAGAGCGCCCTCAAGGAAGAGGTCGCGGATGTGGCGGCGAAGATCGCCGAAGAGACGGGGGCCGCCCTAATCGACGTGCGGGGTCACACCTTTGTGCTTTACAAGCCCCAGGAAGGGTCACCGGCATGAGTAAAGATAAATAAGGGGCTCCATGAATTAGTGAGGAAAGCGTCGGTGGGAAGAAACGATCTTGCCAACGCCCTACGACATCCCTGCTTCAGCCCTGATCGAAAGGTTAGCCCAGCACCTGAAAGAGGAGGTGGAAGAGGTGGCCCCGCCCCCGTGGGCGTCCCTCGTCAAGACGGGTTCCCACGCGGAAAGGCCTCCGCAAAACCCGGAGTGGTGGTTCATCCGGTGCGCCTCCCTCCTCCGGAAAATCTACCTGAAGGGTCCCATAGGCGTGGCACGCCTTCGCTCAGAGTACGGCAAGAGGGCGGATAGGGGGGCGAAGCCGGAGCACAGCAGGAAGGGCGGGGGTGCCATCCTCCGAAGGGCGTTGCAGCAGCTGGAGGCCGCGGGACTCGTGGAAAACTTGGGGAACAAGGGGAGGGTGGTGACCAGGGATGGCAGGCGGGTGCTGGACCGCCTTTCAGCAGAGGTCAAGGGAGACTTGGAGAAGAGGCTCTCGGAGCTGGGGAAGTATTAGGTGGGCGCGATGGGCGACGAGGAGGATTTGGAGGAGCTGCGGCGGAGGAGGCTTCTGGAGCTGCGGCAGCGACTGGCCCAGGAGCAGCAGCGCATCCAAGCTCAGCAGCAAATTGAGGTGCAGAAGCAGGCTGTGCTTCGAAGGATTCTCACCGCCGACGCCCGACAGCGCCTCACAAACCTGAAGATGGTGAAGCCGGAGTTCGCTGAGCAACTTGAACTCCAGCTGATTCAGCTCGCCCAGCAGGGCGGAATAGAGCTTCCGATCAATGACGGGCAACTGAAGGAGATTCTGACGAGGCTCCAGTCCCAACGCCGGGAGACCCGGATCAGGAGGCGGTGACTACGGGGAGGAACAAGCCCACTGCGAAAAAACGCCGGTTGATCAAGGCCGGAAAACAGAAGAAGCCGGTTCCCGCGTGGGTTATCGCAAAAACCATGAGGAACGTGAGGCCGAACCCGAAGAGGCGACCGTGGCGGCGGAGTAAGCTGAAGGCGTGAGGGGTGTCAGATGAGCAAGAAGGCTGAGGAAGCCGAAGAAGCAGAGGAAGAGATGAAAGAGGAGGAGGCCGTCGAGGAGGCAGGGGAAGCTGAGGAAGAGATGGAGGCGGTCAAGGAAGAAGAGCGGGAGGGAATAAAGGAGGAGGATATCGTGGAGGAGAGGGTCTACACCATACCGCTAGGCAGGGCGTGGATCTCCCCGCGGAAGGATAGGTCTCCCCGGGCCGTGCGCATCGTCAGAGGCTTCATCCAGAGGCACATGAAGCCTGAGGCCCTCGTCGTCAGCAACGAGGTGAACGAGAGGATCTGGGGTAGGGGCATCGAAAAGCCGCCGCGGAGGCTCAGGGTTCGGGCCGTTAGGGACAAGGAGGACAAGGTGACCCTCTACCTGGCGGAAGGAGACTGATCCCGTAGCGCAAATAGGGTGGTTGATCTATTCACACCAAAAACCCTTGTTTATCACGTGGACATTGTGTGCGCTCCTTAACGCTTTTAAGGATGATGTTCCATCCCCTTTCTCACGCGGCGTTCAAGTGGTAGGAGACTGTGTCTTGGCTATATCCCTCCTCAGCCTCTTCGGCAGCGCGAGCATAGGGGTCTACTCCCTAGCCACCGAACGGATGGTCATCGTCCCTCCACAGGTCCCTGAGTCCAAGGCACAGAAACTAGAGGAATGGTTGAAGGTGAAAGCCGTTCGGACGACCCTAGGGGAATCTGTGCTCGTGGGGGCCCTAGCCTGCGCCAACTCCCAAGGCATAATTCTCCCCCACTTTGTGCGCAAGGAGGAGGTTCAAGCCATAAAGTCAGCCTTGGATGTCAACGTCGCTGTTATGGAGACTAAGAAGACGGCCTACGGAAACCTGGTTCTGGTCAACGACTCCGGAGCGGTAGCCGACCCCAGACTAAGGAGGGGGGACGTGGCGAAGATCATGGACACCTTGGGCGTGGAGACGGTTCCGTCGGAGATCGCCGGCCTCCCCTACGTCGGATCCCTCGCCATCGCAACCAACAAGGGCGTGCTTGCCCATCCACTGATAAGGGAGGAGGAACAGAAGGTCTTGGCGGAGACTTTGAAGGTGCGCGTGGACATGGGAACGGTGAACTGTGGGATACCCTACGTGGCCACGGGGCTTTTAGGAAACAGCCACGGGGCGGTGGCCGGCTCCATAACCACGGGGCCCGAGCTGTTCATCATAGGGCAGGCCCTGGACGTGGTGGGGGAAGATGGGTGAGGTGAAGGTCTTCCGGGTCACGGGGGAGATCGTGAAGCCGACCCTTCACACGGGCTTTCGGAAGGAGGTTAGGGCGTTGAAGCCCGAGGTGGCCGTGGAGAAGGTCTATCAGGAGATTGGGAGCAAGCACAGGGTGAAGCGCTTCCAGATCAGGATCCTGAAGGTGGAAGAGGTAAGCCCAGAGGAAGTTGAGAGTCCCGTCATAAAGAAGTTAACCCTGGGAGAAAGGGAAGTTGGCGAGTGAGGAGGAGACCCTGCGGAGGCTAGTCGTGGAGCTCCAGGTTCTGGAGGGGACGGCTGAGGTTCTGCAGTCGAGGATAAACCTCGTGACCGCTGCCCTGACCGACCTGAGGGGCGCGGGCATCACCCTGGAGGGCCTAGAGAAGGAGGAGGAAGACGCGCCGCTCTTTGTCCCTATAGGGGGCGGCTCCTACATAAAGGCGAAGCTGGAGAGCGCCAACACGGTGGTCGTGGGGATGGGCGCCGGAGTGTCTGTGGAAAGATCCATAGGGGAAGCCACGGAAAACCTTGAAAAGCGCGCGGCGGAGCTGGAGAAGACGAGGGACACCCTCCTGCAACAGCTAAACCAAGTCATAGAGAAAATCCGGGATGGCAGGTCTAAGCTTCAAGACCTGACGGCGAAGATGAGCAAGAGGGAGAGGGCGAAACCTGTTCGAAAGGCTGAGGGAGGGGCTTAGCAGCCTCGTCGGCAAAATCACCACCACCGAACTCACGTCCGATAGCCTGCGCCCCATCCTCTGGGACTTTAAGCTGACCCTCATAGAGAATGACGTGGCGGTCTCGGTCGCCGACCACATCTGCACGGAGATGGAGAAAAGGCTGGAGGGACTTAAAGTCAAACGGTTGGAGGACCGAAAGAAAACTGTAGAAAACACCCTCCGCAGGATCTTGTTGGACACCCTGACCGCGGGTGGAGAAAGGGACCTAGTGGACGCGGTGGAGGAAAAGCGGAAGGCGAAGGAGCCCTGCGTCATCGTCTTCGTGGGGATCAACGGCTCCGGGAAGACTACGACCATAGCCAAGGTCGCACGGCTCCTCATGAGGCACGGGCACTCGGTGATCCTCGCCTGCAGCGACACCTACCGGGCCGGGTCCATCGAGCAACTGGAGGAGCACGCCAAGCGGCTGAGCGTCCGCATGATCCGGCACCAGTACGGCTCCGACGCGGCCGCCGTGGCCTTCGACGCCGTGCAACACGCGAGGACGCGGGGCGTTAACGTGGTGCTCATCGACACGGCGGGCCGGATGCAGACGGACCTGAACCTCATGGCTGAGATGGAGAAGGTCGTTCGGGTGGTTAACCCAGATTTGGTCCTCTTCGTCGGCGACGCCTTGACGGGCAACGACGCGGTCACCCAAGCCCAAGAGTTCGACAAGTTCGTCAAAATCAGCGGTTCCATACTCACCAAGGTGGACGCTGACGCCAAGGGAGGAGCTGCCATATCCATAACTCACGTGACGGGAAAGCCCATCCTCTTCCTGGGAACTGGGCAGCGGTACGAAGACTTGGAACCCTTCAAACCGGAATTCTTGATAAATCGGATCCTTGGGCCTCAATGAGGTCGGTTACTCCAGCCTCGTCCAAGGGGCCACTTAGAACAGCGATGATCTATAAATTTAATAGGCTGTGATGGACGCTGCAGCAAGGAAAAAGGCATTAATGCCTTATCACTATTTGTTTGACAGAGTGGCGGTGAAGACTTGAAGGTCAAGTCGATTAGGGGAAGGGATGTCTTATCGTTGGAGGAGCTGTCTCCATTGGAGATTGAAGGCGTGCTGGAGGTGGCTGAATCCCTCAAGGAGGAGGTGAAGCGGGGAGTTTACCGCGAATTGTTGGCGAACAGGACCTTGGCCATGCTCTTTGAGAAGCCCTCGACTCGAACAAGAGTTAGCTTCGAGGCAGCCATGTGCCAACTGGGCGGGCACGCAATAGACTTGCCGGCGGGCAAAACGCAGCTGGCTCGGGGAGAAACCATAGAAGACACAGGAAGGACCCTGTCGAGGTACGTGGACGCGATAATGGCGCGCGTATATGATCATAATGACTTGGTGAGGCTTTCAGATGCGGCTACTGTTTCGGTGATAAATGGTTTATCCAACCTTTTTCACCCATGCCAAGTTTTAGGGGACCTTCTAACGCTGAAGGAGGTTAAGAAAAGTCTTAAGGGCTTAAAGCTGGCTTACGTCGGCGACGGCAATAACGTGGCAAACACGCTGTTGTTGGGCGCTTCTAAGGTGGGAATCAACATTTCAGTGGCGACGCCGAGCCGGTACCGACCGTTACAGAAGGCGATAGAGATGGCGACGCTCAACGCCAAGGAAACCGGTGCAAAAATAGAACTGACAGAAGATCCCAGAAAGGCGGTAAGGGAGGCAGATGCCGTGTACACTGACACTTTTGTGAGTGCGGGATCTGAAAAGGAGCGGGAGGAGCGTCTGAAAGTCTTTCTGCCCCGCTATCAGGTAAATGCGGAACTCATGAAGGAGGCGAAACCTGACGCCGTGGTGCTCCATTGTTTGCCCGCCTACAGAGGGGAGGAGATCACAGGTGCAGTTATTGACGGCCCGCAGTCCATCATCTGGGATCAGGCTGAGAACAGGCTCCACGCGCAGAAGGCCCTCCTTGTTCTACTACTGTTAGATGAGAAAGACCTTCCATGGTAGCAGAGTAAAGAAAGTCTAGTCTGATTCTAACTGCTTTAGCAGCCGCTGTGGAGCATCCCTCCGCCGAAATCGAAAAAGCGAGATACGCTTGTTTCAAGTAAGTTTACATAGTCAATCAAGTCAATCCAAATTTCGCTTCTAAGCCTCGTTCTGGACTAATTGTAGACCGCCTAAATGGGTAGGATCCAGATGGAGTTTACAATAAGGGAGAGGGCTACGCTGACGGTTATGGCGATGCTCTCGCCCATGGCGAGACCCGCTGCAACAAGTCGACTGAGGGATCTCCACCGTTCGCCGAACTTGCGTGCCAGAACCTTACTTGTGATTCCGCCGATGAAAATAGCCATTGGGATGGGGGGCAGTTGTCCAACTCCAGCGGCGATTCCTATATAGGACAGAGGCAGAAAACCGTGAGCGAAGTCTAGGGCGAAGTAGACGCCGGTCCCCACGGCGAGCGATGAAAATATCCACTGAACATTAAACATTCCTGCCTGTTGACCCCTAATCCACAGAGAATCGTAGGTTGCCCTTATCGGCCAGAAGATTTGTGCGCCTGGATATCTTCCTGAGGGGATTGGCGCCATTCTCCAGAGAAGCTGGACGTAGAGCAACCCTATCACGACTGTGAATGGAAGGAGGAGCAGGTATGCCTTCACAGCGCTGCTGGCCTTGGTCTCGGTGAGTTGAGCCACTTTCAATGTGCTGAGCCAGCCTGCCCCTTGTTTCGTCATGGGGTTGGGGGCGAACCAAACGTCTACCTTGGGGTACCCGCTCATGAGGTACATGATTTTTTGGAGTTCCTCGACCTGGAGTTCTTTCGCTTTGACTTTAACCCCGGTTTCCCCCCGTATTCTTCCGCCAATAATGGTTGTGACGAAGGGCATGCCCACCATGAAGGGCAGGATCCAGAGGTTGGCGAACACGAAGTCTGGGGCGAGAATCATAAAGACGGCAGTCCCGCCTCCAAGTGAAAGAATTAGGGTTAGGATGACGGCTTTCCCGGGGACCGGGTCGGAGCGTCTCTTCCCTCTACGGGCGAAGGGGTTTGCTAGGCTGGAGAAGGCTCTTATTAATGATCGGGGACGGCGTAGCAACGGTCCGACTCCCGCGGCTAACGTGAGGCCGATGGTGATGGGGGCCCAGAAGTACAGGATTGATTGTTGTGCCGCCAAGTCAATTTTCATGCCGGGTAGCCACCATCTAGGGCCAATCCCTTGTGACACTGTAATCCAGTTGCCGAAGAAGTATATCGCAAGTGAGCCTATCATCATGCTCGTGGCAACTGAGAAGGGGATCACTAGCCCTGTGGTGTATGGGATGATGTCGGTGGCAAGCCCGAAGGATGCGCCGGGGAAGACTCCCTCAACCTGTTGATTCATGTCGATCCAGGGAATCGGCACCAGCTGGACCATTTGTCCAGTCCAGGCCTGAAGGACGAAGGGCATGGCGTACACGAGGGAACCCCATAGGAAACCGGCTATCGCGAAGACGGAGAGAATCCTTATGGGGCGTCGCTCCTCGCCCGTCAAGGAGACCACGGCCACGGCATCGACCTCCTCTATTGGGAAGGGAAGTTCTTCCACCTCCATGTATAGCTCCCTAGCGACGAACCCTAGGGCAATGTTTCCTATGGATGACAAGAATGTCCACATGACCATTAGGAAGATCGGTATGAGCCAGTCCGGGTGGAACAGGGTTCTTTGTTCAAATATGGGGCTTCCCACAGGGGGAACCCACCAATTGGGGAGTTCCTCTGTCAGCCCAAATTTCGTCACGATGGGGGCATTTCTGAACCAGGCCCTGTAAGTTAATTCCAGAGGTAGAAACTCTATGCCCGCCAACATATATACGAGGAAGGCCTCCTGTTTCGTGAGGGGTCTTCCGTAGAGGGCGCTGAGTTCCACCCAGAGGAGCAGCATGAACCACGCCACGGGGAAGCCGCTTCGGCCCGTGACGAGTTCGAGGTAGATGAGGGCGGGTATGAAGATAACGGTGGCGTACAGGGCGGCAAGGACAGATTTTAAGGTTAAACCCGACCGAAACCTTTCGTACAGCGACTCCTCAGCTGCCAAGGACCTTCATCCCACGTATTTTCTTCTCTCTGCTTCAGGCAGGGTTCTCCAAAGAAGCAGCTGCTCCCTAAAGAGATTGAGGACCCCTCTGTTCAACCTAACCCACTCCTTGATGGCGCCCCGAGTTCTCTGCACTATGACCCTGAACTCCCATCGGTCTGGTTTCACCTCGGTTGAGGTTATCTCCATTCTTTGGCTTAAGCCAATGTGATACGGGACCAAGCGACAGTCTGCCGAGATTTTTAACAGCCGGCGCTGTTCGCTTATGCCGCTTTCCATCTGGAGGTTTGAAGCCATAAAGACTGGAGCGTCTGAAATCTGGTGTTGGGTTAGGAACTCGTGGAGGTAGGCGAAGATGCTTTTGGCCTCGGTTTCTGAGACCGCGAAGAAGGGCAGGGGGACCTCCCACACGTCGCCCTTTGGGCTAGTGGGCACCTTCCAGGCCCTTTCCAAGCTTGGGGTGACGAGTTTTGAGGAGAGGTAAGCTGGGTATGCGGCAGATAGGAGGGAGGCCAAGATGGCTGTTATCACGGCTATGATCACCATGTTGGAGGAGTAGTTCACCGGGAAGGCTGGATTGAAGTGTTGGTATGCCTTGAGTTGAAGTATGGCTGCGAGGTAGCCTATGACCCCGCCTATTATTCCGTAAACTACGGTTTCCGCCACGAAGACCATGGCCACATGGAGCGGTGAGAGCCCCACGGCGCCGTAGATGGCCACCTCCTTTTTCCTTTCGTAAACGGATCCCAGCATTATGTTGAATAGGGTTAGAACCACTATCACCAACGGAACGATCTGCGTTCCCATTCCTCCGACAGTTATGTCAAGCCTCTGCCTTTGCAGGATGATGTCCCCTGGACGGGGAGGCTCCTCCTTAGAGTAGGAGTAAACCAAGAAACCCGGGAGGGTCCTGTAGATGTCGTCGGCTATTTCCCTGACGATGGTTGGGTCTGAGGGTTTTATGGATATGCTGGCGGTTTTTCCGTCCAAGAGCATGACGTCTTCGTAGGTCATAATGAGGAACTCTTTCTCTTCGACGGAAAGATGCCAATTCCACGGGTTCTCTTCCTCGGGCATGTCCCTTTTGAGGGGTGTAATCTCTTCATGCAGGTCCATGACGTACTCAAATGGATAGTACGGCCGTCCTTGAGGGTCTAGTTTCTTTGCAATTATTCCTATGACCTTTAAGGGAATTCCTTCCATTGTGATGTTTGTGGGCAGAGCGTTGGGGTCATCGGGGTTGATGCCGAGGTCCTGGGCTTGTTCCTCGCTGAGGATGCAGCTGGCGTGCTCTCCCTGCTCGAACCAACGACCCCCTTCTTTTAAGAAAAACTCTAGGCCCGGAATGAGGAGGGTCTCCTCTGGCGTGAGGCCCAGCAGGGCTTTAGGGATGATCCCCTTATCTCCCCGAGTCACGGTGAAACCTATGTCTCCCCACTGTCCCTGTAAGGTGGGCCAGAGGGTGTATTTCCAGGCTCGTGGGACTATGAGGGCTTGGCCGCCGTACTTTCCCATGATGTAGTCTGCCAGGGGTTGGCCGAGGTCGTATTTCCCATGGCCCCACTCGAACTTGTGGATGTAAACTCCCTCGTAGAGTTTGCTGCCCTTGGTTTCGGGTATAACGACGGGGACCCTGATGGCTGAGAGGGCCGTGAAGCCGACTAGGGATGAAACCATGATGATCATGGAAACCATGGTGAGGATGGTTCTGAATTTTCTTCTTTTCATGTTTTCCACGCCCGTGGAGAAGGCGTAGATCGCCTGTCCCGATCTGCTGATTTCCGCCTCGTGCACGCCCACGGCTTTGATTCTCAGCGCCTTCATGAGGGCGCTGGCTTCGCTGAAGACGATTAGGACTATGGGGAGGGAGAGTATTAGGACGCTGAAGCCTATGATGATGGAGACCGGGCTTGCCGCGATTTTGAAGCCCGGGTGCACAAGATAAAGGGCGATCATGGCGACCGTGAAGATTCCCGCCATGGATAGAACCTTCCTCAACCCCTTCAGGTCGAAGAGGAGTTTTTCGCATAGGAAGGTGAAGGGCAGGATGAGGGCCGCGAAGAAGGGCACCACAGACGTGGCGTCCTCCAGAGATTGCCTCGCTGAGAGGTATGCTTCTCTTCCGTACTGCCACGCGTAGACTGACGAAGCGTACGCACCGGAGAAGTTTCCGGCGTCTTTAGCCGCGAGGGCCTCATCGATAAGTTCCCGGCTTGTTTTATTCAACTCGTAGATCGCCAAATTGGAGATGTCCATGAACTGGCTTAGCGTCTGCATGCGCTCCTGGTTTAGATAGTAGAAGTCCTCCGCGTACTGCAAAGTTGGGAAGGCAATTATTTTCTGCTCGTTTAGCCCTACCGAAAAGCCGTTCCCTAGGGGTTTCTCCGCCGTTCCATTGTTCAGCACAATGAAGGGGTACCTGTCACCTGCGGCGCCGGCGGCAACCGTTACGGGCTGGTTTGGGGGAAAGGCTAGGACGCATATCCTTGCCGCCTCAGTCCACGTTCCATAGCTCACGGGGGGGACGTACGTGTCGGTTTCATAGATGAACACTGATGGAGGAAAGTACTCTCCAGTTGTCTCCGACTGGGGTTGGCCCAAGTTTACTGGGTATACTAGGTCTAGCATGGCGAGGGTTGAGGCGTTAAAGACCGTGAGGAGGCCCACGTCATTGATTGGGTTTCTGAAATCAAGTCTCATCGGGTATTTGTGGGGACCCATGTCCGGGGCGAAGGCGACATTTCCAGTCACGGGGTCTAGGACCCAGGCGGAGATTTTGTAGGTTATCTTCTTTCTCTCCTCCTCTCTTCCAGCCTCATGCAGAATTCCGCCCGTGATCTTGAAGCTTCCGTCATCTTCAGCGAAGAAAAACCGCCTGTCCATGGGCCTGACCCCTTCTAAGAATATGAGGGTCTTTTGGAGGTTGCCCAGATCGGACCTCTTTAGGGGTTCCCAGAACGCTCTTTCCTCAACCCAGGTTGCAACCTTCCCCGTGATCGTAGCCCAGTGTTGCCTATCACTCCATTCCCAGGTGTTGTACCGGATGGAAGGGGGGGCAAAGTCAAAGACAAAGTTCGGATCGAGTTCATCCAAGGCTTCTTTGAGGGACCTCAGGAGCAACGCGTATATGCACTCCAGCTGAACCTGCAGGTTTTCCCAGTTAACCTTCTCGATGGTGTCGAAGGGCTCCCAGTAGTACGGTCTCGGGTCATAGGCTGTTGTGAAGGTCCAGCCGGCTGGACCGATGTAGTTGGTTGTCTCATGGTCGTAACCAAAGTTTTTCGTGGGCATAAGGTAGGGGTATAACTCGTCATCTATCTTCTCGTTCCATGTGTAGCCCAGCTTTATGTGGGCATGGTATCTGTTAGGGAACGCCGCGTCCAGTTCATCGAAGTAGTTCAAGAGGTCGGATCTATACTCGGTGGTTTGACTGGCTAAAAAGCCTGGTGGGTTCAGACAGCTTTTGTGTACGTTATAAAACTCAAAGGTCGCACCCGTTTGCGTCATATACACATAGTTGGACCCCGTTGACAGGTCCAAGTTGTACTGACGCCAGATTCGCTTGCCCATGGCTTGCCTCGTTAGGTTCGATGCGGGGAAGTAGTGTTCGTTGGCGAAGGAGATGGCTCCCGCCAGCGCTTGGTGGTGTCCCCCATAGGCGACAACCATGATGGTTATGGGGGGCTTGTTCTCTTCCTCGGCCAAGTATCTCGCCAATTCCAGGAGGGAAGACACGCCTAGGGCTTCTTGGGCTCCCGGGGCCAATGTGGGGACTATGGAGTAGGAGTCGTAGTAGGAGCTTAAGATAACGATGCCTTCAGGCCTTTGGGTGCCTTCAATGAAGCCCACGACGTTTTTTCCAGTGACCTCTGTCCAGCGTTGGGTGGAGACCAAGCGGACGGTTTTGCCCACGTTCTCTTGAAGAATTTTGGCTTCAGGCTCCTCAGCGTAGAAGCGGGGGAAGTTCAGCGGCGTCTCCCAGAGGCACTTCGTGACGGGCGCTGGCTCGGTTTTTTTCCATCCGACGGCTCCGTACAGGGAGCCCAGCAAGTATTTTGGCGGTAGGAAGATTACAGCCTTGGCCCCGAGTCTAGGGGCGTTCAGCCAGTTAGCTTCGGAGTTCCATTCCATCAGGACTATGCTTCCGTTGACATCTTTCCCGTCGAAGTCCCGTAGGTCACCGACGCCTTCCACGTAGATGAGTTTGCCGGTGATGCCGTCTGGGGGTGTGGTTGAGGGACAGATGAAGTTGGGCACGAGTGGATGAACTGTGATGGTTACGTTAGAGACGGTTACGTTGGCGCCGTAGCTTATGCAGTCCACGACGGAGAACTCTTGGTAGCTTACGTTCTTGAGGCCGTACTCACGGAATTTCGTGTATATGTATTCGGCGGCCAAGTCGTTTCCGACGTAGCCCGTGGCCCTTGTGGCCAAGCTTGAGAAGAACTCGACGTGCTCCCTCACGGCCGAGACGTTTACAGCGTTCAAGAGGGGAAGATAGTCGAAAGATTCGCTCTCTACGTTCGGTGGCCCCGCGTTGGGGTTCGGAAGAGAGCTGAACCCAAGCAACAGGATGATCACAACTATCGTTACGGGAAGGAAGAGGGGGGTTGGGCGTGTTGTCCTTGACGTTTTGACCACGCTTCCGCTGTAGCTCTTACATGCCGTATATCAGCCAGAGTAGGAAGTTTCCGAGCACCATCACGGCGAAGGTTAGGAAGGCCCCTGCGACCAGGCCTAGGCTCACGGGCTTGACGGTTTCCTCGTACATCCTGGTTCCTCCGGTTCTCAGCACTATGTATTTGATGATGAGGGCTGCGAGCCATGTGGCCCAGACCATGTGTCCGCCCCAGGTTCCCCAGACGAGGCCGCCTATGCTCAGGGTTCTGAGGAGGGGTATGCGGGGCTGGAGGAGGGAGAGGGTGAGGATAGTGGCGAATCCTATGGCTACTTGGATCAGGCCTAGGTCCCATTGTTCCATCATGTTGGGCCACCCCTTGGACGATCCCTTTTCGAGGCTTACAGGGGCTGTAGCCGTTAGTTCGCCCCTTATCTTCCACACACGTGGCGAGTAGGCCCTGTAGATCCAGTAGAAGACGGCGATGGCTGTGAGGGAGAGGGCGATTCCCCCGACAAGCGTCTTTAGGGCGGCTCTTGTCTTGGTCTTTGTGAGGTCGGCGACCTTCATGGAGTGGAGGGAGTACCAGGGGATTTTGTCGCCCCAGGCGTAGGTGGTGCTTCTGGTCTGCATGTGCCAGTAGGTGACGATGTTGCCCACATGCTTCTCCGGGTCGGGCATGACGCCGAAGCCCTTAAGGGTCCAAGCTCCCAACAGGCCCCCGTGGGCGTAGTATTGGCACGGGACTACAATCCCGTACCAGCCGCCCGTTTCTGAGGCCATTCTGCCGTAGCCGAGGAAGATGATGCTGGTTACGGCCATGAAGAAGAGGGTGGCGTGCCAAGCCATTCCCACGACCAAGATGGCTGTGAGGTACCAGAGGAGGCCGAAACCTATGGTGAGGAGCCAGGTGAGGCGGTAGGATATGGGTCTGTCTGGGTCAAATTCTTCAGGGGGCTCCCGGATTAGGGCCTTGAAGATAGGGGCGACTTCGCGCCAGTTCATTACGAGGGGGGCTGCAACCAAGGCGAAGAGCATGCCCATGGAGAGGGCCACGAGGGAGAAACCTTCGGAGGATTGTCTGTAGATGGTCATGACTAGGTCCCGGTTTCCGCTCATACCTGTAGGGAATGTCCTCCCCCAGAAGCCTAGCGAGTATCCGTAGATGAGGGGGAAGATGACGAACATGGCGAGGTAGCCGATGAGGGTGCTGGCGAGGACGTTGATGGGCAGGATCATTCCCCAGCCGACTTCCCAAGGGGCTAGGGACACTCTGAGAGGGACCCATGGCAGCCACGCTTTGGGGGTGAAGTCCCAGAGGGGCCAGAGGTAGAATCCGCCCAGGGATCCCTCAGGCGAGCCCGCTGGTTTGCCGGTCAAGAGGTGTTGCCAAATGTACATCCCCCAGAGTGGGAATGTATAGAGGAAGGAGGCTAGGAGCCCTATTATGAAGGGTTTGGATTTGAAGAGTTTCACCTTTTCGGAGCCTGGTTGAGTCAATTCCAGAAAGCCTGTCATGACTTCGGTGATGGGCATGGGGAGGTACTCGACGGTGCAGTAGAGGCGTCTCAGGAGCATGCTGGCGAAGACGAGGCAGAGCATGCCGCCTAGGGTGAAGAAGATGGCCGTGGCCATCATGGGGAGGAGGCCAGCCCAGGGAATCATCAGAGTAGCCAACTTCGGCCTTCCGGGTTCCCCTACAATGAACGTCCAGAAGTTGGCGTCTTTGGGACCGAAGACGACATCGGGCATGTAAGCCCACAAGTTTGCGCGGTCCGCAGGATTTGACTGGCCGGCCACATATGGACCTTCTGTGAACCATTCCCTGAAGGGTCCGTGGTAGCCTCCGCTGTAGATGCCGCCTATGACGACCATGATTAGGATTAGGCCAGTCTCCTGTCGGGTGAAGTGGAGCTTCCACCACCCGGCTGCTGCAACTTGGTTCACGAGGGCCAAGATGAGCATGAACAGCATTCCCATTCCGATGCTCGCCAAAACTTGCGATTGCGATTGCCAGTAGTTAAACTCTTGTCCGGGGACTTTGAGCGGTGACACGTCACCAGGCGCCGTAAACCCCCCTTGTTGAGGGTCTCCGCAGAGCAGAGACACGATGATCAAACCGAGGACGGCGACAACTATTGATTTCACCGTGAGACCGTACCTAACCTCAGCCTGACGCTCAGCCATCTTGCATCACTAAGTTTCCTATGGTTATCCCAGTGGAGGCTTTTCGTATATAAGGATTGTCTCTCTGCGGTTAACTCCCTTAGAAACCGCTGCTTCACGATTGAATCACCGCGGCAACCCCAAAAAACCTCTAAAACACCTTTCCGAGACCAAAATCGTTGTCTCCTAAAGCGCCTCACGTGAGGGTAGGCCCCGGGTGCAGAGAACTACAACATCCGAGAACCTAAAACAGAATTTGAACCCTATTATGGGGCCCCGCTCCTAGTTTCCAGACCTCCATTAAACGCCGTTTCCCTTCCGCTATGCTTCAAGCCAATCTCCGTGCCTTCACAACAACCTCTAGGTACACGGAAAACACGCTTACGTCTTCTGTCAAAGCTTTCTCCCCCAGCGTGCCTTGAGAATGGAAGCTCAATAGGATTAAGCGCGTGCCTCCAGCCTTTATTCCGCCGAAATCCAAGCCTATCCGGGTCTGCTCCCGAACAGCCACTATCGGTCTTGGACGGACCGAAGCCCTCCCATACCCAAATAGGTGTGCAGCGCACATTTGAGGGTTAGTTGAAACTTCTGAATCTAAAAAAAGGGGTGTTTTAGAGGCGACCTTCAGCTTTTCTTTCTGAGGATGAACGCAACGGCGACTCCGATGACCAGCCCGATGATGGAGCCCCCGCCGATTCCTATATAGAGGTTAGTGCTGGCTTGATTCTCCAGATTAGCCTTTTCGGTCTCGAGATCAGAGATGGTTTCACCAAGAAATGCGATTCGCTCAAAGGGCGCCGGGTCTGTCGTGATTGTCACCGTCATGTCCTGTGTCACGTTGAGGTTTGTTGTTTGGTTTATCGTAACTTGGGCGTAACTGACGGTTAGGTTGTACAGACCCCTTGCAAGGGAGAAGGATGTTAGGCCCGAGGAGTTTGTGGTGCCGCTTGAAGTGTATGTGGTATTTGAGACCGTGGCGTTAGCCCCCACCAGGGCAGATCCGTTAGTCCACAAGGTCTTTACGTCGAGATGGAACAGACGGAGCACGGTAACGGTTACGTTATGCCATGTGCTGTTCGTCGTTAGACCTCCTTCAATGAGCTTGGGGTCGTCTTCACACATGACGGTTAGGTTTACCTGAAATTCTCCAGCCGACGCGTATGCGTGGGTAATTGTTGGAACCGTTACTGTGGTGACGTTTAAGTCACCGAAGTTCCAAGTGTAGTTGGCGATGGGCACGCTGTGAGTTCCGTTCCAGCCGGACGTTGAACCGCTAGCGTCAAAGGAGATTGCACTGTTCACGTAGTAAGGCGGCAGTGATTTGGTGAAAGAGGCCACTGGTGGTGACGGAAATGAGGAAACGGTTATGTTCTTCCAAGTGCTATCCGACGTTAAGCCTTCTGAGATGAGCACAGAGTCGTCTTCGCACGTGACGGTGAGGTTTACTGTGTAGGTTCCGTTCGCTGTGTATTTACGGTTTATCTCCGTCCCCGTTATGGTAATGATATTTCCATCACCGAAATCCCAGGTGTAGTTGGCGATGGGCACATAGTGAGACCCGTTAAAGCCGGGCTGGGAACAAGTGGCGTTGAAGTTGATCCAGTCGCCTACATAGATGAAGATGGCGTTCTCAGTGAAACAAGCCGTGGGGGACAGCAACAGTTCCGCGTCTCCGTCAAATTGGCCTACATAAATTGACTGCACGCTGGAGTTGATCAGCTGCGGCGGACCCGCGAAGGGACCGGTGAGATTTATGTCTGAGGCTCCGATGCTCACGAACGAGAAGGTGGCGTTGAAGAGAGGACCGCTACCGTTGATTCCCTTGTATGTTGACGGAAATCCCACAACACCTCTTCGGCCCATGGTCCAGGGGGCCACGTAACCTCCAGTGTTGTTTATGGATCCAGGTGACTCTACATAGCCTACATCCTTTCCATGTACAAGCGCATCTGCACCTGGGAACCAGTCATACATGTACCTGACGTTGTGGCAGTATAGGATGGTGGGGTCCCATTGGAGGCCGATAACCCAAGTGTAGAGGTCGATGACGTCTTCAACCTTGATGACGACGGTGAAGGATGTGTTGGCGGGGGAGTGTTGTTTCGTCAAGTTCGGATCCACGTAGAGCTTCCTCGAATTCACCGTAATCTTGCATCCGGCTGTGCCTGCGCCGCTGCCGGTGACGGTTAGGGTCGCATTATAACTGCCTGTGGCGGTGTAGGCGTGGGTTACAACTTGGCCGGTGCCGCCTGTCGTGTCGCCGAAGTCCCAAGTGTAGGTGGCTCCGCCAGGAGCGCAGGAGCCTGCGCCGCTGAAGGTGAAGGTTGTCCATTCGGAGTATCCGGTTGTGGGGCTGACTGTGAATATGGCTACGTTGTTGTTGAGGATTGGGCCGCCGGAGCTTATGACTTCGAAGCAGTCCATCATCCAGCAGAAGTTCTCATAGGGATCTAAACCACCGCCTACTCGTATGTGGCCGAGGCTCGGTTCGAAGCCTGCGAGTGTTTCGCTGGTTAGGTTGACGATGTCTGTCTTGCTCCATATCTCTGTGCCGTCAACGTAGATGTGTACTTGGCCGTCAGGGGTGTTGGCGGCGGAGCAGGTTTTTGCGTGCAGTTCCACAATATACCATGTGTCAGCTTCAGGAAGTGACGTGTTGATGGGAATATTGATTTCGGCGTAGTTTACGCCGTCGTAGGTGCCGTACCTGGCTACCCATTTGGCTGTGCCGTTGTAGTTGACAAGTTTGATGGCAGCATCTGTTTCAGTGCTCACGTAACCTCGCATTCTCAGGACGTCAAATTCTCGGTACGTGTACGTGTCGTTTCCGTAGTTGCTGGGGAGGTTATCGAACTTGATGGCCATCCTTGCCCAGAGTTCAGTCGCATTGATCTCGAGGGCTGATTGTCCAGCTCGGCCGAATCGGAGGTGCACATCCACACTGGCGGGCGGAGTATCTGCCGTGATGTTCACTTTCAAGCCGTAGGTTCCATGGTGAGCCGCGTCAGTCGATACGCTCGCGTTAGTAGTAGTATACGGTGCGTCTCCTCTTACTTGTTCCCATGTGTTACCACCGGGCGCAAATCCGACGGCCATGCCGTCTTTAGACTTTGATGTTACGGTCCAGGGGCCGTTTTCCCAGCCGCTTGTGAAGTGGACATCCGATGTTACGGTTGCTGAGGCTGGGGGCACTACAACCGTCAGCATAACGGTGGAGATCATTAGCAATGCCATCAGCAGAATTACCATCTTACTTTCTGTCTTTTTCTCATCCATTTATTTCGCACCGCTCTATGCATTTGCTCTGTCTATATTTATGGTTTTTGCTAAACCTCTCTTCTCGACGTGAGGATGAGTTTAGGAGGGTTAAGCGTGCTCCTCGAGCTTCTTCTCGACTTATTGGCATTTAAACCTGTCTGTCTTCTCCTGAACAGCTACTATCGGTCCTTGGACGGACCGAAGCCCTCCCATACCCAAATAGATATGCAGCACGTATTTGAAGATAGTTGAGACTTCGGAATTTTTGAAAAAGGAGTGTTTTAGGGACGCTTCAGCCTTTCTTTCGAAGCCCAATAAAGGCAAGTATCACCCCGATGACCAGCCCTACTATTCCTCCGCCGAAGAGGTTGATGACGGCTTGATTCTGGAGGCTAGTGATTTGCGCCTGGAGGTCAATGATATCATCCTGAAGACTGGTTACATTACCCTCGAGAGTAGTGATTTCATCATTGAGGCGATCGATTTCCTTCGGAACAATTATTTCCCCATACTTATCGTAAATGCCCCAAACAGTCATATTCCCACATAGTTTGCGATAATAAAAGTACAGTTCCGCGTAGCTATCTTTATCAGCTTGAAGCATCATAAGTTCACCCTGAAGAGTCTTTATCTCAGCCTGAAGTCTTTTGACTGCTTCGAACGCCACCGGCTCCATCCGCGGAATTTGTACAGTCATGTCCTCTGTCACGTTGAGGTTGCTTGTCTCGTTTATCGTGACCCCGGCGTACCTGACACTTAGGTTATACAAACCGCTTAGGAAGAAGGATGCTAAGCCCAAGGAGTTTGTGATGCCACTCATCACTCTGCCACTAGCATTTGAGATTGTGGCTTCAGCCCCCACTATGGCAGATCCGTTAGTCCACGATGTTTCCACAACTAGACGGTGCAGTCCAATGGGCGTTGGTAGCTCAAACCATCCGTCTTCTACATCAGCAGGAATGGTTTGAATGGCAAAATTGACTAGTTGCACCGAAGGGGAGCTTGTCGGTGTCTTCCAAGAGAGGTTTATCCATGTCTCCCCATAGTTTATGACTTGGAAGGTTACGTTAAAGAGGGAGCCGCTGCCATCGATTCCCGTCGTAAGAGGGTAACGTCGGCCCATGACGGGTGCTGGCCATATCTCACCACCAGTCTTGTTTATTGACCATGGAAACTTTGCCCAGCCTACATCTTCTCCCAGTGCAAGCGCGTCTGCACCGGGGAACCAATCGTACATGAATTGAATCTTTGTACATTCTAGAACATTAGGGTCCCATTTCATGGCGACCATCCAGGTGTAAAGGTCGGTGATGTTTTCAACCTTGACGACGACGGTGAAGTTTTCACCCAAATTCTTATCAGTGACATTCGCCGGATCCACGTAAACCCGCGTTGCTGTTGAGGGGGTTGATGAAACGACGGATATACTTGTTAGGGATGTGGAGGTGAAGCAAAGTAGGAGTACAACCGTCAGAGCAACTGCTTTTCGGTTCATACTGATCACTTAACCTCAGTAATTCTAGGTATTTGTATTTAAGCTTATTCATAACATCGGCTTTGTCTCTAAATTCGTTTGAATTGACGTAGAGAAGCCTAATTCAAAATAAGCAAGTTCTATTTTTTCATTTCGAACACCGTTTTTCTTCAATAAGAGGCGATTTAGAGACAGAACCCATAACATCGATGATGTCGTCAAGTTTTTCTGTGAGTTCTTCTTATTAGTTTGTTGGTGAATGGGTTAGGTCCTTTTCGGTGTTGGTGGACAAGGGACCCTGGTACCTGGAAGTCCTCCGCAGCTTAGACCTCAGGTGGAGGCACATGACCTTCGGCCTGCGCAACAGATAGAGCGGTGGTTCGGGACCCTGAAATCCAGAACCAAACGATTCTACAACTTCCCCCACAACTCCACCATCAAAAGCATTGAAACCTTCCTAGAAACCTACATCACATAGTACAACACACTACTAAAAACAAAAACTTGACAGCATCGTCCCGAACGTGAAAAACCTTTCTATAACTCAAATGGACATGTAGCAAACAATACGATGGTTACCAAAGATTTCAGGCATTAGAAAAGCCGGGATTATTTTGGAGGTGACTTTAAGATTTTCTTCCAAAGAACAAGTACAGTAGCCACTCCGACGACCAGTCCGATAATCAAGCCGCCGCCAATTCCCATGTAGAATCTAGTGTTCACTTCACCCTGTAGGCTACTATATTCACGCTGAATATTGGTTAGATTACCCTGGAGATCGGAAATAGTATTATTTAGGGCGGTCACGTTGCCCTGCAGCTCGGCTAGGGTATTAAGTAGGGCGGTCACGTTGCCCTGCAACTCACCGATCTGGGCGTCCCGATACGCCACATCCTCTAGCAGCTCTTTAATCAATTCCTGAAGGCTTCGCGCCGTTTCATAGGGCTCCGAGTTCACCGTGCACCTCAACGTCGTATTCGCCATCAGATGGACCGTTGTATTAAGCAGGGTGACATCCAAGTAGCTGACCGTCACGTTGTACGCCTTCTCCCCTGTCAGGAGGAATTCTACCCGGCCCGAAGCGTCGGTCGTGCCGTTGGATACGAGTCCTGTTTCGTTGGAGACCTCGGCCTGGGCACCTTCTATGACCGTTCTGTTGGACCATTTGGTCTCCACAGTGAGGCTGTAGGTTGGCAGGGCTGAAACGGTTAAATTGACAGAGAAGGTGTCGTTCAGGCCGTCGTCGTCTGTGACAATCAGTGTCACCAAGTAGGTCCCGACATCTGTGTAGGTGTGGGTTGTAACCGCGGTGGTCTCTGTGACGCTGGATGTGTCGTCGCCGAAGTTCCAGGTGTAGTTAGCGACGATTCCGTCCGGGTCATAGGAGGCGGAGGCGTCGAAGGTCACCAGCTTGCCCACATAGGGCGCGGCTGGCGAGTATGTGAAGTAGGCCACGGGAGGCTTTAGCGGGGAAACGGTTACGTTGAAGGAGAAGATGGCGGAGTCGCCCTCATCGTCCGTGACCCTCAGGGTCACCCTGTAGACACCATCCACCGCGTAGGCGTGTGTGACGTCCACGCCGGATCCGGTGGCTCCGTCCCCGAAGTCCCAAGTGTAGCTGGCGATGGCTCCCCCGTCTGGATCGTGGGAGGCGGAGGCGTCGAAGGTCACCAGCTCCTTCACCCTCGGTGAGGGTGGCGAATAGGTGAAGTAGGCGACGGGGGGCAGGTAGACCGTGCACGTCACCGTCACGGGAGTGTTCACGAAGAAGGTGGTGTTGAGGAGGGTGATGTTCATGTAGCTGACTTCCAGGCTGTATGTGCCGTTCTCTAGGGGCCGAGAGTATGCGAAGCCCTCCTCGTTAGTGGTTGTATTGAAGAGGTCTATTCTCACCTCGGCCCCTTGGATGGGCGTCCCGTTAGACCACTGTACCTTCACGGTGATGCTGCCGGTAATGTTTGTTACCGTCAAGTTCTGCCACGTGCTGCTCGAGGTGAGGCCCCTCGGGATGAGCACGGGGTCGTCCTGGCAGGTAACGGTCAAATTGACCGTGTAGGTTCCATTAAGCACATAAACATGTTGTATCACGGGATCCGCCACCGTGGTGACGTTTTTGTCGCCGAAGTTCCAAGTGTAGTTGGCTATAGGCACATTATGGGTCCCGTTAAAGCCGGGCCCGGAGCCAGTGGCGTTAAAGGTCACCGTCCCGTTCACCAGCGGGTAGGGATATGGCGAATACTTAAACTGGGCCGTGGGGCCATGGGGTAGGTATACTGTCACGTTCTGCCGTGTGTTGCCAGAGGTGAGGCCCCTTGCAATTAGGGCGGAATCGTCCACGCAAGTAACGGTCAAGATTACGGTGTACTCGCCTCCTGATACGTAGGCGTGTTGTATCGTGAGGTCCTTTACTGTGGCGGTGGTTCCGTCGCCGAAGTTCCAAGTGTAGTTGGCTATAGGCACATTATGGGTCCCGTTAAAGCCGGGCCCGGAGCCAGTGGCGTTAAAGGAGATTGGTGTGTTTACGTAGTAGGGTGGAGGTGACTTAGTGAAAGAGGCCACAGGCGGCTCTGGAGGTGGGATAATGGATATGCTCCGCTGTGTGCTGTCCGTTGTGAGGCCCCTTGCAATTAGCACAGGGTCGTCTTCGCACTTGACGGTCAGGGTTACTGTGAAGGTGCCGGTTGACCTGTACACGTGGGTTACTGTTGGAGTTGTAACTGTGAAGCTACTGTTTCCGTCGCCGAAGTTCCAGGTGTAGTTGGCGATGGGCACGCTGTGAGTTTCGCTGAAGCCTGGTTGGGAGCTACTTGCATCGAACGTGATTAACTCGTTCACGAAGTGAGGTGGAGGTGACGTAGTGAAAGAGGCCACAGGCGGCTCTGCTTTTAGCTCAAACCATCCGGCTTCTATATCGGCGGGAATGGGGTCCACGTTGGAGTTGATCAGTTGAGGCGGGGCGCCCGCCCAGGGGCCGGTGATGTTTATCCAAGTCTCTCCGTAGTCCTTGACTTGGAAGGTGGCGTTGAAGAGGGGACCGCTACCGTTGATTCCCTTTCGTAGTGACGGAACGCCTGGGGCAGCCACTCGGCCCATGCCGTAGGGGATTACGTAACCTCCAGTATTGTCTATGGATCCAGGCATCTCTTTGTAGCCGACATCTTTTCCCGCTGCAAGCGCGTCTGCGCCCGGGAAGAAGCCGTACATATACTGGACCTTGTGGCAGTATAGGACGTTGGGGTCCCACTGGAGGCCAATAACCCAAGTGTAGAGGTCGGTGACGTTACCAATCTTGATGACGACGGTGAAGTTTTCATCTAGGGTCTTATTGGTGATGTTCGCTGGATCCACGTAGAGACGCGTGGTATATGCCTGTGCTATCGGGACGGTTAATGAAACAGTGAATAGTAGCAATAGCGTAACCAAGGCGCTTGCGCATTCTCCTTTTCGATTCATGTACACCACCTGAACTTTAAATTAATCATGCCTCTTGTACGTATTATTTTATGATTAACGGTTATTTAAGTTCTATGATACAAGGTTCCAGAACTTACTGACATGCGTTTCCCTCCTGACGGGAGGCTTTCAGGGGGACACATAAATTTGCATTTAAGGCTCATGTACGCTCATGTTTTGGGTTGTCTTATGCCTTTATGAGGAATTGTGCTGAGATTTCTGGGCATGTGGCGACGCCGCATTCTGTTGGTAGTTCGTAGAAGCAGTTGACGTACACTGTTCCTTTTCCTACGTAGGTCCACTGTGGAATGTATATGGCTGGCGCGAACGTAATGATGTCTGGCTCGGGTTGGCAGAAGACTGTTGCGGGTAGTTCGAAGCCTGTCCAGTAGTTGCCGATGGGGACGCCGTCGTCGTCGTAGACTACTATGGTTATTACTACGGGCTTGTCGTGGAGGGCCCAGGTCCA
>Ga0315306_10000008_pt1 | contig 121935 bp, 118 predicted proteins | sample TDP1_MG_FD_203803 | JGI IMG/M metagenome (GOLD analysis project Ga0315306, IMG submission 203803) | Freshwater sediment microbial communities from Lake Towuti, South Sulawesi, Indonesia - TDP1 | ecosystem: Environmental > Aquatic > Freshwater > Lake > Sediment | place: Indonesia: South... | reverse complement strand
GAAATCGAAGTCCATACTGCACCCCGTCAAATCGGGCCAGATTAGAACTAGCTTCCGCTGGTGCAATAATGTAGTAAGTAGCCAGACAGTATTCTGAATGGGGGAGAGAAATTTCCTTTATTTCTGCACCTAGTTCTTTTAAGTGATTAATGGCTTTTCTAACCGCAAGCTCTACTTCTGGACCTATACCTTCCACGAAATATTCCACGGGAACTCCCACTTTAATTTTACGGATGTCTTCCGCAAGGGCAGCAGTAAAATCAGGAACTTCTACATTTACCGAGGTAGAATCTCTCGGATCGTATCCACTTATGCTATTCATTAGCAAAGCGCAATCTCTAACATCCTTAGCAATGGGACCGATTTGGTCGAGGGAAGAGGCGAAGGCAACCAGCCCGTAACGGGAGACTCTACCGTAAGTTGGTTTTAAACCTACCAATCCACAGCAGCTTGCCGGCTGTCGGATAGATCCTCCGGTATCCGAACCCAGGGCTAAGATTGCCTCTCCTGCTGCTACGGCCGCCGCCGATCCCCCACTAGATCCTCCCGGGATTCTTTCCAAGTTCCAGGGATTCCGGGTAATACCAAAAGCAGAAGTTTCGGTAGATGAACCCATAGCAAATTCGTCCATATTGGTCTTTCCCAGACAAATGTAATCCACACCTTCTAATTTATCCACTACGGTGGCATTGTAAGGAGGCACAAAGTTTTCTAGAATCTGGGAGGAGCATGTGGTAAGGATTCCGCGGATACAGAGATTATCTTTCACTGCGGTGGGGATTCCGGTCAGAAAAGAAATTTTCTCCCCTCGGGCAATTTTTTGATCTATTTCGTAAGCTTTTTGCAATGCGATTTCCGGGGTGAGAGTTACATAAGCATGAATAATTTTTTCTACCTGTTCGATTCTTCGATAGAGAGCTTCAGTAATTTCCCGGACGCTTATTTCTTTTTTTTGTAATAAGGTATGAATTTCATAGGCAGTTAATTCCCACCAATTCAATTTTAAGCCTCCCTATTCGATTATACGCGGAACCTTCACGTGGCCCCGTTCCGCTTCCGGTGCCATTTCCAGCACATCTTTCTGCGGCAAAGAAGGAACCACTTGATCTCTCCGGAAGACATTTTTCAGGGGTAAAATATGAGCAGTAGGTTCCACCTCCTCAGTATTTAGTTCATTCAACTTTTCCATATAAGTAAGGATCTGATTGAGATGATGGGTAAAAAGTTCTTTTTCATCTTCCGGGATTTCCAGACGAGCTAACCAGGCTACATGTTCTACATTCTGCAAAGTCACTTTTACTTTTTCCATAATCCATACCCCTTTAAATTTCTATAATAACATAAGCTTCGAAAAAAGCAAGGAGACAAAAGGGTCAGGCCTCATAAATGTTCAAAAGAAATTTTTTCCAGGTGGGCATACTTTAACCGAAGGTCTTTTTTTACTCCATCTTCAAAAAATATAGTGGCTTCCGCAAATTCTCCCTGTCCCCTTAAGTCAATTATTTTTCCGCGACCCCATTTCGCATGCCGAACATATTCTCCTATCCGGAAACGATTTTGCTGCCATAACGACGGTTCTCCCGGAAAGCAGAGACCTTCGTTTACGGAGGCTCTTTTCTCCAGTAATTTTTCAGGGATTTCGGTCAGGAAGCGGGAGGGTGTATTATAAATTGGCTGGCCAAAGCTATCCCTTTGCCAGGAATAAGTTAAAAAGAGTTTTTCCTTGGCTCGGGTTATACCTACATAACATAGTCGTCTCTCTTCTTCCAATTCCGTCGGTTCCGGCAACGAACGGATATGAGGAAGAAGACCTTCTTCCATACCGGCAATAAATACTACCGGGAATTCTAATCCTTTGGCATTGTGGAGTGTCATCAGGGTCACCGCTGGTAAAGATTCATCATAAGTATCAATTTCCGTAAGTAAGGAGATTTCCGCCAGAAATTCCTCCACTGAAGTTCCGGGATGAATTGATTCATATTCTTTTACTGCCGATAATAGTTCTTTTAAATTCTCCATTCTTTCCTCTTCCTCGGCACTTTTTAATTCCTCCCAGTACCCGCTGGCTTGAATTACTTTTTGGGTAAGATCATGAGGGGAAAGTTTTGTGATATCTTGCTGCAATTCTTCCATGAAAATAAGAAAATTTTTGATCTTACGAACTATACCGCTGTGAAAAATAGGGAGAGAAAGGCTAGCTTTTAGTGCTTCGTAAAAAGAAATTCTTCTTTCGGTTGCCAGATTTTCTATTTTCTGCAGAGTAGTCGCTCCTATTCCACGGGAAGGAACATTAATTATACGCTTCAAATTCAGACTGTCCTGAGGATTCACAATTACTCGCAAATAAGCCAATACATCTTTGATTTCTTTTCGTTCAAAGAATTTTGTCCCTCCTACAACGTTGTAAGGAATACCCGCCTGAAGAAATATTTGTTCAAAGGGACGGGACTGAGCATTAACCCGATAGAGTATAACAAAATCAGAATATTTTCGATTTTGACTATTTTTTAAATGGTCAATTTCCTGAGTTACAAACCGGGCTTCATCCTGAGAATTAGCTGCCGCATAGCAGAATATGGTCTCTCCATCGTGATTTGCCGTCCATAACACCTTACCTTTACTGGAAAGGTTGTTGCGGATAAGCATACTGGCAGCAAGGAGGATATTTTTAGTGGACCGATAATTCTGCTCCAGACGGATTTCTTTAACTTCAGGATAATCTTTTTCGAAGTTTAATATATTTCCAATGTTTGCTCCACGCCATCCGTAAATGGATTGATCCTCATCCCCTACCACACAGATATTCTGATATTTTTCGGCCAACATCCGGGTAAGGACATATTGCGCATGATTAGTATCTTGGTACTCATCAATTAAAAGATAGCGGAATCGTTCCTGGTAGTAGTTGAGAATCTCCGGATATTTCTCCCATATTTCTACCGTAAGCATAATCAGGTCATCGAAATCTAGAGCTTGATTGACCGCAAGTTTCTGTTGATATAGATGATAAATTTGAGCTATTTTCTCCTGGCGCCAATTACCAACTTGTTTCTCATATTGCCCGGGATCGATTAGTTCATTCTTCCCCCGACTGATAAGTGAAAGGACTAGAGGAGTCCGATAGTACTTTTCATCCAAATTGAGTTCCCGAATGCATTCTCTTATTAGGGCCAGCTGATCGTTTTCGTCATAAATAACAAAATTGGGGGAGAAGCCAAGTTTATCAATATCTCGTCTTAATACCCGAACGCAAAAAGAATGGAAGGTACTAATCCAGATGTTTACAATTTTATTACCCAAAAGATTGATTACTCGGTCCTTCATTTCCTTCGCTGCTTTATTGGTGAAGGTCACGGCTAGAATATTAAATGGGGAAACTCCTTTTCCTTGAATTAAATAGGCAATCCGGTAGGCAATTACTCGGGTCTTTCCACTACCCGCTCCAGCAAGAATCAAAAGCGGACCCTCGGTATGGATTACCGCTTCTCTTTGAGGAGGATTTAGATCTTTCAATATTGCCAATTTTAAATGACTCATATTTTAACGCTATCTTTTAACGGTGAAGTGCCAGCTAAGAGTTTCATCGTCCCCGATGGAAGAAAGTTTTTGGCCTTTCCAGTCAAAGGCATATAGAATCGCATAATAATTTTTACCCGGTAATAAAGAAGCAACTGCTTTACCGTTATCATTATAAGCTATTATTGATTGATAAATATTCTGCCGTCTCCATAAAACGGTTTTCTCCTGCCAATTACCAAACTGGTCGCAGGTAAATTCTCCAACTTCCAGAAAATAACTGCCGGCACCAGGGTAAGGGTACCATTGAAAAATTATCTTACCAGCCGGCATTGTACTTCCCATTAACGGGCAAATTATTTTTATTTTGGGAACCAGTTTAATGTCCGCTAAAACAGTTATCTTTTTACGGAGATAAACTTTAGAAGGAAAGTTGGAGACGATAACATAATCCTTTTTGGGATCCCAGTCTCCATAAAGGTAGACTATGTTTCCCACCCGGTATGAGCCGGGGGAGAAGGGGAGAAGATAATTACCAAAACTATCGGTAAAGGTAGTCCATTCCACGCCGCTCCAGGTGATGAGCTCATTTTCTGGCTGACAAATGAAATTTAATTCTGCACTGGCGAGGGGTCGATTTTCCACTAAAACCTTTCCCACGAGAATACAAGAAGCTCGTTTCACCGCTTCCATGAACTCTGCAATAGCTAAGATTTCTTCTTCTAATTGGCGATAAAGATTCGCTAGACGGAATCGAGCCTCTACAAAATTAGGGTTGAGTTCCAAGGCTTTTCGATACTCTATTATTGCTTTTCTGAGATAGTCATTTTCTTCTTCTGCCCATTCTTCATGCACTACCGCTAGATAATAATAATTTTCTGGTTTATAGGGTTCTAACTCTACCGCTTTTGTCAGGGTAGAAATAGCTTCTGCTGGTTTGCCCTGTAAATCGTAAATCTTTCCTAACCGGACATAAACCTCGGCTTTTCGGGGATTCTTTTCTATCGCTTTATGATATTCTTGGCTGGCAAGTTCGATTTCTCCTCGCCGGATGAGTTCATCTCCTTGACGAAGGTATTTATCTTCGGGATGAGACCAGGGTAGGGATAGAGGGAAAAATAGTAGGGAAGCTAATAGAATTAACCCCAAAATTGACTTCACATCACTTCTTCCTCTCATTTTTTAGAATTATATCCGAAAAGTTCCCGCCTTTTCAAGGGCAAAAACCCTTCCCCAAAAATGATTTTATGGTAATATAGTAAAATGGTAAATAGTAAAAATGAATAATTCCAATATGCTGTTGAAACAAGGTGATCGGATTCCCCTGCGAATAGAAAAATTAGTCTACGAAGGGGCAGGGATAGGTTATTATCAAGGGATGGTAATTTTTGTCCCTGGGGGAGTTCCGGAGGATGAACTGGAAGTAAAAATTATTCAGTCTAAAAAAGATTATGCCCGCGCCCATATTCATCGAGTGCTTAAGCCTTCTCCTTACCGGGTAAAACCATTATGTGCACAATTTCTTAGCTGCGGTGGATGCGATTGGCAGCATATTTCCTATGCCATACAGTTAGAGTCAAAGAAGGAACTGGTAGAAGAAGCTTTGAGTCGAATAGGTAAATTAAGGGAAGTGGCAGTCCGGGAAACTATCGGGGCTAAGCACACTTATTACTGGCGTAATAAGATTATTCAGCCATTAGCTGCAATAAGAGGAGTAATTCTCTCTGGTTTTTACCGGGAAGGTACCCATGAGATGGTAGCAGTATCCCGTTGTTGTCTTCAGTATCCTCTGGGAGGGAAAATTATTGAGGAGGCCCGAGCGTTGCTAGACGAGTATCAGTTACCGGTCTCCCGGGAGAATTCGAAAATCGGCTATTTACGGTATATAATGGTTCGGGTGGGAATTCATTCGCGAGAAGCGATGCTGGTATTTATTACCCGGAATAAAATTAAAAAAAACTGGAAATACCAACAGGATTTGAAAGAAATATCCGAAAAGTTAAGAGCACGCATACCCGAATTGGTAAGCATTTATCAGAATATAAATGATTATCCCGGAAATGTTGTGTTGGGGGAAGAAATGCGATTGCTCTCGGGTAAAGAGACCATCAATGAATTTATCGGTTCCTTTCGTTTCCTGATATCTCCGGCATCATTTTTCCAGGTTAATACTGAGCAAGCAGAGGTTCTTTATCAAATAATAAGGGAAAATGCAGGATTAACGGGAGAAGAAGTGGTAATCGACGCCTATTCGGGGACGGGAACTATTGCTATTTATCTATCCTGCCTAGCAAAAAAAGTATATGGTATAGAGGAAGTTAGTTCCGCGGTAGAAAATGCTCGCCGTAATGTTCTATTGAATAGGATTGATAATTGTGAATTTCTTCTGGGAAAAGTGGAGGAGGTGCTTCCGGATCTTTTACGCCAAGGAATAAAACCGGCAGTAATAATTCTTGATCCTCCTCGTAAAGGTTGCTCCAAAGAGGTCTTACAAGCTGTGCTTCAGTTTCATCCTCGCCGGATAATATATGTATCTTGCAATCCATCCACTCTGGCCCGTGACTTAGGTATTCTAAATGCAATGGAATATTTTCCCTTATTTGTACAACCAGTAGATCTTTTTCCTCAGACCTATCATGTGGAATGTATTGCCGTACTGGAAAAAATATCACCGGAAGATGTATCCGTTAAAAATTAATCCTATTCTCTGTCGGTGAGGGCTATAATATAATAGATTAAATTTTTTAAATTAAGTCGTTTCATAAAAAGGGGATTTTCGTTCATGAAAGTATACTTCTCGGCGGGTGAGGTTTCGGGTGATATCCATGCCTTTTATCTTATTCGCGAACTTCGTAAAAAGGAGCCTAAAATCGAAGTCCGTGGGATTGGCGGAGAGGAAATGAGGAAGGCAGGGATGGAAGTACTTTTCGATTTCCGTTCGCGGGCTACGGTAGGGTTTTTTAAATATTTGCCAGATCTAAGATTTTTCTGGCAAGTCCTGCAGGAAATGAAGCGTCGACTTTTGACCGATCGTCCTCAGGCGCTGGTGCTATGTGATTATCAAGGATTTAATTTGCAATTAGCAAAATTTGCTCGCCGTCATGATATACCTACGGTTTATTATATCTGTCCGCAAGTTTGGATCTGGGGTAAGCAAAATGCTCGTCGCTATGCTCATTATGCCCACAAATTCATTGCTGTTTTTGAAAGAGAAGCTCAGGTATATCGGGAAGCAGGAGCGGATGTGGTTTATGTGGGACATCCCTTGCTGGATATTGCAATTCCAACTATGGAAAAACAGGAAGCCCGAAGATTTTTCTCCATTCCGGAGGAGGTTCCGGTGGTGGGTCTATTTCCGGGTTCCCGCATCCAAGAACTCAAATTTTTGCCGGAGATACTAAAAGCAGTTTCTCTTATTCATTTTCGCATGCCACAGGCCCGCTTTATCCTTCCTCTATCAGCAGAAATTTTCCGGGAACAAATGGGAAGGTATCTTTATAACTCCTCGGTGCCCGTCCAATTAATAGAATCTCGCTATCGGTACGATGCTCTTCAGATCTGCAATTTCGCCATTATGAAATCTGGTACCGCACCTCTGGAAGCTTCTTTACTGGAAGTTCCTGTGGTAGTAGTCTATCGGACCTCATGGCCTTCATATTGGCTCGCTCGTTATTATTTTCGGATACGGTATGCAAGTTTGCCCAATATTTTGCTGGATAAAGATGTGGTGCCAGAACTTTTGCAAAAAAGATTTCGTGCCGAAGAAATAGTTAAAATAGTGCTGGATTATTTAATTCATCCAGAAAAGAAGGAACAAATGCGAAAGTACTGGCAGGAAATGCGGGAGAAGCTTGGTTCTCCGGGAGCAATTTCCCGGGCAGCAGAAGCCATATTAAATTTCGCTTACCAGCAATCCTAAGACATACAATTTATAAGGAAATTATGAAATTTAAGGATGTAGTGGATTATCAGATTCTAAAAAAGTTGCTGGCGGCTTTTTACGAAGTTACCGGACTGGGAGTGGCAGTAATAGAACGTCATGGCGAGAAACCCACGGAAGAGTATAATTTTTTTTCTTTCCCACGCTTCTGTCAATTAATCCTTTCCACCCGGAAAGGGAAGGAAATTTGCTTTCAATCACAGATCTCTGCTGGAGAAGAAGCTTACCGATGGGGAGAGCCTTATATTTTTCAGTGTCCGGCGGGACTTATAGAATGGACGGCTCCTATTGTCATTGACGGAAAACTGCTAGGGGTTCTGATTGCAGGTCAAATTTTGATCCGGGAGCCCGATTCCATTTTTAAGGATACTATCTTTTGTCTGGCGGAGGAGTTGGATCTGCCCCTGGGAGAACTCCTTAAGGCTAGCAGGGAGATAAAAATAATCTCGGAACCTAAAGTTCAAGCTTCAGCGCAACTTCTTTACCTAGTGGCTAGCCATTTAATGAAATTGGGACTTTTCGCTCTCGAACAGCGACGAGAAATCAACGAATTGCAGTCTCGTCTAGCAGAAGAAATTCAATCCCAGAAAAGAAATCAGGAAATTACCCAGCAAGATTTCCAGGTCCCGGGAGTAGAAATCCCAATGCCCTCTCTTTATTCCCTGGAAAAGGAAAGAGAACTACTGGGAAAGGTAAGGCTGGGGGATAAAGAAGGAGCACGAGCAATACTTAATGAACTTTTAGGCGCAATACTTTTCCGGCACGCAGGTCGATTTGATATAATCAAGGCAAGAATTCTGGAGTTAATGGTTGTTCTTTCCCGAGCGGCGGTGGAAGCAGGAGCAAGTTTAGAAATGCTTCTGGGACTAAATTATCAGTACCTGGGCGAACTAGCCGATATCGATTCTCAGGAAGAGTTATGTCTTTGGATTGTTAAAGTATTAGAAGTCTTTATGGCTAGTGTTTATCAGACTCGTAATTTAGGAAACGTTCGAGTAATTGGAAAAGCTCTTCGATATATGAGGGAACATTATAATGAACCTCTGACTCTCAAACATGTAGCAAGGGAAGTTAATCTAAGTCCTTTTTATTTCGCCCGTTTGTTAAAGCGGGAGGCGGGAATAACTTTTCTTCATTATTTAACTCGGGTTAGAATGGAAGAAGCTAAGCGGCTGCTGCAAGATTCATCCAATAATATTCTGGAAGTAGCCCTAGAAGTAGGTTACAATGATCAAAGTTATTTTACCAAAGTTTTTAAGAAGCACGAAGGGATAACTCCCGCATTATATTGTCGCCGGTTTTCCCCGACAAAAGTCTTTATGAGCAAGAATTTACCAAAAAAAGGCAATTAAATTAAAGAAAAAATTTTGTAGTGGGGTATAATTATTTGTAAAAATGTCAGGAGGTGAGTGATTTGGCAGGAATACTGGAAGAAATTGCTGATAATCTGATTCGTGGTCAAGCGCCTAAGGTAAAAGAACTGACTCAGAAAGCTATAAATGAAGGTTTCTCTCCAAAGGAAATTCTGGATAAGGGCTTAATCAGTGGGATGTCGGTGGTAGGCGATAAGTTCAAGAAAAATGAATTTTATGTTCCCGAGGTCTTAATTGCTGCCCGTGCGATGCATGCGGGAATGGACGTCCTTCGTCCTCTCCTGACTAAGTCCGGGGTAAAACCGGTGGCCACGGTAGCTATTGGAACTGTGAAAGGAGATCTACACGATATTGGAAAGAATTTAGTAGGCATGATGCTGGAAGGGGCTGGCTTCCAAGTCATTGACTTGGGAATCGATGTCTCACCGGAAAAATTTGTAAATGCCGGACGAGAAGGAGCCCATATAATCGGCATGTCTGCCCTCTTAACTACTACAATGCCGGGGATGAAAACCACTATTGAGGCCCTGAAGGCTACTGGTTTACGGAATAAGGTAAAAGTGATGATTGGTGGAGCACCGATCACTCAAAGTTATGCTGATGAAATTGGAGCTGATGGGTACGGTCGTGATGCTGCCACCGCGGTAGATGTAGCCAAGAAACTTTTAAGGTTAGCTTAACTGATACCGATTTTCTTAAAGAATAATTCTTTCAAGTATTGGGAGGGAGGAAAAGCCTCCCTCTTTTTTGTCCTAAATACGATAGGAATTTATTTTTTCGTCATTCAGCGAGGGAACAGTCAGAATATTTTCTAGTTTTTTTTCTGGCTCTGACTTTTACCAATGGAAAATAGTGAACGTCACTATAGCGAGAAGTTATTCCAGCAATAATATCTTTTTCCGTGTCATTAGGTTCTCCTTCCACTAGCGCAATAGGGCCGGGGTGATCCATTACTTCAAAAATCCACTGATAGGTACCATACTGAGATAAATGTTTATTTTCCGCTTCATTCCTACCCACTATAATTTTAACCTGAGGACTTAAGCGGAAATGGCGACCAATGCCAAGAAGAATTACATCTTTGGGAGTAAGTATTTTATTTTCCCGATAAGTCATTAAGTCACGAAATTTCCGGGCATAATTCTTGTCGGTCAAGAAACAACATCCTCCGCTGGGAGTGAGGTATCGTTGAATTCCAAGTTCTTCCGCTAGAGCGATCTGAGAGTTTCGGCCTCTACCTTGTATAGCGTACAACTTTTCTCGATCTACCCAACCATTTTGCTCAGGAATAGTAGGGGGCAAGAGCTTTGCAGAAAGCGGACGGAGTAATCGTCCTTCCAGACTACTTTCTTTCTCAATGATTTCCAGTGCGTGCCGATGTTGAGACATAGGGCGTTCGGCTAACACCTCTCCGGTAAAAACAAAATGGGCTCCTATTTTTAGCATGTATTCACGAGCATAGCGAAGCATATAAATCCGGCAGTCAATACAAGGATTTATGTTAGCTCCATAACCATATTTAGGTTGGGTGACCATCTTCATATACTCTAAGGAAATGTCTATCCGTTCAACTGGTATTCTTAACTCCCCAGTTACTCTTAAAGCTTCATTAATCAGGGGTCTATGGGCAGTCTTTTTCCCTCCCACTCTTCGACGAAATTCGGCAATGCAGAACCCAGTGTAAAAGTTGAGAGCGTATATTTCTATACCTTGCATAAGCAAAATTTTGGCAGAAAGAGTACTATCCAGACCTCCAGAGAGTAGTCCAACGGCTTTGATTTTTAAAGTTGCACAACCTTCTTTTTCTTTCATGGCAATATTGATATTATTGAAGAGTAAGGGAGTTGTCAACCTCTACCGACAAATTGTTATGTAACGCATATTAATAATTTGTTGACAAAGCAGATAATTTTAGTTAAAATGACTGAATAGTTAGTCATCAAACATAAAATGAAAAGAAGATTTAACAAGGTAATCCTTATTCAGGAACGGAGAGCCCAGATTCTTGACGCTGCCTTAAAAGTTTTTTCCGAAAAGGGCTATCATAAAACTAAGGTTGAAGATATATCTCGAGAAATTGGAATTGCTAAGGGAACTATTTATCTTTATTTTCGCAGTAAAAAAAGAATTTTTCTCTCCTTGATCGATTATATTATTCTCTCCCATATGGAAAATTTCATTAAGGTAATTGAAAATGTCCAAAGGGAAAATCTGGATGAGCGTGAGAAGCTTGAAACAATAATGATGGCAGCGTTTAACTTTTTCAATCAGCAGAGTGGATTCTTCAAGATTGTTTTTTATGAAGGACGAGAATTCCAGAAAGAAATCGCTAAGAAAATTTCCCGGGTTCTATCTAAATTGGTGGATATTTCTCAAAATTACTTTGAAGACGGAAAAAGAAGGGGGATTTTTCGAGATTTAGATATGCGAGTGGTTCTACCAGCTTTACCCGGAATGTTTTTAATTTTTTCTATTCTGGGCCCGCAGTGGGCAAATTTTAATATTCCTCCCGAAAAACTAGTACACGAATTGATAGATCTTTACTGGAAGGGTATTCAGAGTGAAATTCCGAATTCTTTTAAGGAGGTAGAGAATGGAAACCAGGTGGGAAGAAAGAGAACTTCCTAAAATCCGTCCATTTCTTAAAATGAAGGTTGAGGTCTTTTCCCAAAAAATGATGTTTCTTTTTTCCGGTAGCCGTCTTTCTCCTAATATTTTAACTACTGTTGGGCTCTTATTCACTGGATTTGGAAGTTGGAGTATAACCCAAGGTAGGCATTCCCTGGCGGGGAGCGTGATTTTTCTGGCCGGGCTTTTTGATTTATTCGATGGAGCTCTAGCCCGCGCTAAAAATTCCAGTAATTCTTTCGGTGCTTTTTATGATTCTACCATGGATCGTTTTTCGGAAGCGCTGATTTATCTAGGAATACTGATATACTTTCTCCGACAGGGAGACTCTCTGGCTATTATACTCGGTTATCTCACTCTAGTAGGCTCTTTTATGGTGAGTTATACCCGAGCGAGAGCCGAAGGATTAGGTTATCGTTGCCGGGTAGGGTGGATGGCTCGTCCGGAAAGAATTATAGTGCTATCTCTAGGATTACTGGTTCATCAGTTAAGAATAACTCTTTGGGTGCTAGTAGTACTTACCAATATTACTGCTTTCCAGAGAATTTATTTTATGTGGATAAACTCTCGGGAAAAAAAGGGAAATTCTATTACTACCGAAAAGAAAATTCCTTCTCCGGGGGTGGAAGTGAAATTTCCTGCCCAGTTGCATTCCCTAAAAAAATCTGTGAACTGTAGAAAGGAGAAAAAATAATGGGAAAAATCAGGGTGGCTATTATTGGGGTGGGTAACTGTGCGTCCTCTTTGGTGCAGGGAGTATATTATTACCGGAATGTTAAAGATGATGAGTTTATTCCGGGATTAATGCATGTGCGACTGGGTGGTTATCATGTGGGAGATATTGAATTCAGTGCTGCCTTTGACATTGATAAAAATAAAGTAGGAAAAGATTTGAGTGAAGCGATATTTATTCCTCCTAATAATACTATAAAGTTCTGTGATATTCCCCATCTGGGGGTTCCGGTATACCGAGGGATGACTCACGATGGTCTGGGAAAATATTTGTCCCGAATTATTGAAAAACATCCTTCCAGTACGGTAGATATTGTGGAAGTACTAAAAAAAACAAAGACGGAAATAGTGGTCAATTATCTGCCGGTAGGAAGTGAGGAAGCCACTAAATGGTATGTAGAGAAAGTACAAGAAGCAGGATGTGGATTTATAAACTGTATCCCGGTTTTTATCGCCCAGCAACAGTACTGGGGTAAACAATTTGAAAAAAAGGGGTTGCCCATTATTGGTGATGATATCAAATCTCAAGTAGGAGCAACTATAACTCATCGTGTGCTAACAAAACTCTTCCGGGATCGGGGAGTAAAGCTGGAAAGAACATTACAACTAAATATCGGGGGTAATACCGATTTTCTTAATATGTTGGAGAGGGAGCGCCTGGAGTCCAAGAAGATTTCGAAAACAACCGCTGTTACCTCACAGCTGGACTATCCAATAGAACCGGAAAAGGTCCATATAGGTCCCAGTGATTATGTTGCTTGGCTAGGAGACCGGAAGTGGTGTTATATTACTATGGAAGGAAGGACCTTTGGAGATGTACCCCTCCGTTTGGAACTTAAACTGGAGGTGTGGGATTCTCCCAATTCTGCGGGAGTAGTTATTGATGCTATTCGCTGCTGTAAGCTGGGATTAGATCGAGGGTTAGCAGGACCTCTGATTTCCCCTTGTGCATACTTTATGAAATCGCCTCCCATTCAGTATTCTGATGAGGAAGCCCGAAAAATGCTAGAAGATTTTATCGCTGAAAAATGAAATTTAGCCTTGGTTCCCAAGAAAAGGAAAAAGAATTGCCTCTTAAGATCGGCATTTTTACCGAATATTTCTATCCCACTCTGGGAGGAGTAAGCGAGCACGTTTATTATATTTATCGGGAATTAAAACGCCGGGGTCACGAGGTAAAAATTATTACCGGCGCGAGGAAAAAGACTGATCGATTTTCCCCATCGGGATTAGGATCTGATGTTATTTACATCGGAAAAAGTTTTCCTATTCCTTCTAATGGTGGAATAGCGTGGGTTACGCTTGGTTTTGGTCTGGGCAAAAAGGTTAAAAAGGTTTTAGAAAGACAAAAATTCAATCTTCTTCACCTTCATGCTCCTTTGACTCCGGTATTACCTCTGCTGGCTTTAATCCATTCTTCCTGCCCGGTAGCCGGTACCTTTCACGCTTACCACCAATCCCATCTGGGATATCTTCTTTTCCGTCCTTTTTTAAAGCCTTTTTTCCACAAATTGAATATGAAAATTGCAGTATCTTTAGCAGCTTGGCAGGCAGTAGCCCGATATTTCCCGGCAGATTACCGAATAATTCCTAACGGAGTTGAAGTGAATAGATTCCGTCAGGCCCCTCCCCTTGAGAAATTCCGTGATGGAAAAACAAATCTCCTTTTTGTGGGAAGATTTGAACCTCGAAAAGGGTTAATTTATCTTCTGAAGGCTTTTCGTCATATCCGGAAGCAATTTCCCGGGGTGAGATTAATTGTGGTAGGAGACGGTATCCTTGGAGTTTATTACCGCGCGTACGTCGGTATATTTCGGTTAAAGGATGTTTGCTTTGAAGGAAAAGTCCCGGTAAAAGAACTTCCCCGTTATTATGCCATCGCCGATATTTTCTGCTCTCCTGCTACCGGGAAGGAAAGTTTTGGTATTGTTTTACTGGAGGCTATGGCCGCCGGTAAACCGGTAGTAGCTTCGGATATAGAAGGTTATCGGTCAGTACTTACTCCTAAGGTAGCCCTCCTTGTCAAACCTGCCAATGTCCGCTCTTTAATCCAGGTTATTGAATCATTGCTGAAGAATAAAGATTTTCGGAATCAGCTGGGGATTAATGCCCAAAAGAGAGCCCAGGATTTTGACTGGTCGCAGATTACCAAGAAATTACTTACCTGCTATCGGGAGATTTTAGACTCTCGGTGCTAATCCCTTAATTTTTCCCTACCTAACTTGAAAACACCCCTTCCCGGTGGTATAATTTAGGCCAAGAAAGGAGAGTAAATTTGCCAAAGACTCTGCGGACAAGATTTTTAATTAAAAAAGATTTTCAATTACGCTATATGGGAACAGTAGTTATGGTTATATTAGTGACTTCCCTCCTTACTGGATTCCTGGTATCTTATGCTCTCCTCACCTCAATAAGTCGCCAGCAGTCTCTAGGTCCAGTTATGTTTAAGACTTTCACTCTCGGTATAGTCATTTTAAGTCTTCTCCTGGCGCTTTTTACAATTTTCATCTCTCACCGAATTGCCGGCCCAGTTTATCGGATGGAACAAATTACGCGCAAAGTCAACGAAGGTGACCTGAACGTTAGAGTTAAATTACGCCGGAGTGATGAACTCAAAAGTCTGGGCGACCATTTTAATTATATGCTCGAGAGTATTCATCGGGATATCTCTCGAGAAAAATCTCTCATTCGGGAAAGCCTGATTTGTCTTAAGGATTTAAAAAATACTATCTCCCGGCGTTCTCGCTCACAAAAATTAAATCAGCAAATTCAAAAACTGGAAAAGTTGCTTCGGGAGAAGGAGAAAAATCTCTCTCGTTATTTGGTATAGATTTCCCTTCCAGAATCCGAGGTGGGGAGTAATACTATGAGTAATGAAGGTTTCAGTATTATAGAAGTGGTAGTGGCCATTTTTGTATTTTTGATGATTGTAGTGGGTATGTTAGGTATGTTTACTCATAGTTACAAAAATATCCAGATGATTAATTATCGGGGGATGGCAGTGAATCTAGCTCAGGAAAAACTGGAGGATTGCCGGGAAAATTGTAATTCTTTATCGGTGGGAACTTTAACTGAGAATAATCTTAACCCCGGAAGTAAGTTTCAGCGGGTAACCACTATATCTCTTCCCCGCGTTGGACTTTGGCAAGTTCAGGTAAACGTTATCTGGAAAGATCCCCAGGGGTATACTCAGAGTCTGGGATTGTCTACCTATATTGCCTATTGATAAGGTAACGGAAGTGAGGTTTAAGCTAGGAAATTGTAGAGGTATAGGACTCATTGAGTTAGTACTAGGACTTTTTATTGTGGGAGCTTTTTCGGTCTCCATTTACGGAGTTTATATTATGGGGGCAGGCTCTTTCCGAAGAGGACATGCTCAGATCGAGGTTCAACAATCCGCCCGGCTAGCTGTGGAAAGAATTATCCGGGATCTCAGAGGTTCCACTTCTATTTATGCTGGTCGCATTGCCCGAAATTATGTTAGCAGTACCTACGACACTTATGCGTCAACAACGGGAATTTTTCCTTCTGTTCCTGCGCAAATTGTAATGCGTATACTAGCAGTTAATGAGTCTGGTGAAGCTTTAAAAACTACCAGTGATATTATTGTTACCTTTCAGTCAGGAAGCTCAACTATTCCTGCTGGTAGTTACATCTGGGAAATTATTGCTTACGAACTATTTCAAGAAGGGTCGGATTATGTGTTGAAAAGCACCTCCTTTACCGCAGTCCAAGATTCTGACCCTTCAGTGGGATTGCAACCAGAAGAAGCAACCTGGTTTTATTACCCTCCTAATCCTAATTTCCGAACCCTCGTGCTTGCCAGAAATCTAGAAGCAAATGGATTAGTTTTTGATTATCATGGGGCAGTGGCTCCTTTTGCTAATGCCCGCGAAATAACCGTCACTCTGAAAGCAAAAAAAAGTATCAATATCGGAGGGAGAAATTTAACTTCCTCCACCGAGTTGATATCCACTGCCCGCATACGTAATCAGTAAAATCAGGAGGAATTATGTCTTTTAAGCGAAAATTATTTTTACTTTCAATGAGAAAAGAAAAAGGACTAGTCCTGATTATAACCTTGTTTGTGCTTGCTATGCTACTTATCTACGGATTAGTGATACTCAGTTCTACGTTAGATGAAGCTGGTCTCAACAGTTACCAAATAAGATCTACCAAAGCTCTTTTTATTGCCGAAGCAGGTTTGGAAGATATTTATAATGAAATTCGTAATGCTCCTTCTCTGGTTATTAATGGAACTATTAGTGGAAATCATCCCCTGACCAGTTTTGCTGATGGGAATTATCAAATTATGGTCTCTCCGGTTAATTTTACCAACAATCCTGATGGTAAAGAATATAAAGTTACGGTTCTTTCTACCGGAGAAGTAGTCAATGTTACCCGCCAGTTGAAATCAGACTTCATAGTTACTGTTTATCCAACCGCTCTGGATTATTCAGTTTATTCTTTTGCCAATATTTGGATGCGAGGGGTAACCGGAAAGACTTTCTATCCTCCTTTGAATCCAGCATTGCCTCCCGATGATCCCACCGGATACGGTAAAGGAGGGGATATAGGTTCCAATGAGGTGATCGACTTTCAAAATGCCAGTGTCAATTTAAACAATATTCACGATACTGCCGAATATCTTTCTCTTTTCGGGGACAACGATCCTGCCCGCTGGGGAAATATTATGGTGGCAGGTAATCCTGCTACTACCTTTGTCCAGACTAATAAAACCAGTCCAGTAAATACCGCCGAGGTTTTACATTCCGACTGTCAATTTACCCATGTAAGTGCTATTGTCCGTCTTTCCCATCCACTTTCCAAGCCGGAAATAAATTTTACCATTTATAATAATGCTAACGACGGAGATACTCTTTCTTATACTTATCAGGGATCAGACTATTCAGTGGCTCTGCGGGTTTATAATGGAGATCTAACGATTACTGGTAACGTAGTTTGGGCACCGGATGCCATCCACATCATACGCGGGAACTTGGTGATTAGGGGAACCGGGGGTTCTCTTACCATCACTGACGGTTCCTTAATTATCCAGGGAAGCTTGATTTTGGAAAATGGTAGTCGCCTATGTATCACCCATGATACGCCAGGTAAAGAACACCGACGGGTACTTCCGGGGGTAATGGTTTATACCCCAGACCCTACCTCTCCTAATGGACAGGCTCTCGGAGGAACCGAATATATCGAAGTGGGAACTCAGGCAGAGTTTGCGGTTTACGGATTGGTTTATGCCGAAAATTACTTCATAGCCAATCCTCAATCCAATGTGGAGGTTACGGGAGCTGTTCTGACCTATGGTGAAACCGGTAATAGTTTCACCAACTGGAATGCCAGAGTGGTCGTCCGTTACGACCCCATTGTAAAACAAACCCTCTACGTAACCCTCCCCTCGGATAGTATATTAGTCACCCGCGCTTTTTGGCGAGAAACCTCATAATTCATTATCGGCAGTATAATCTATCCCTTAGAGACCTCCTTCTCATTTGCTTTTCAACATTTCTAAATTAGGTATTTTCTCACGCCTTGACAGAATAGCCGCAAAAGGGTTATAGTGCTAAAAGAGAAATTTAAATTTCCGAAGGAGGATTAATTAAAGATGATAGACTGGATGCGGAAACTAACCCTTGCCGGTCTCGGCCTGGCGGCGGTAACGGAAGAAAAAGTTGAGGAACTGGTAAAAGAACTGGTGAAAAAAGGGGAAGTTTCGGCGGAAGAAGGAGAAAAATTGTTGAAGGAATGGGTGGAATCGGGTAGAAAAAAATGGGAGGAGATAGAAAGAGACATTCAGGATGAAATTAAAAAGGTGCTTGCTAAAATGGACCTGGCTACTCGTGATGACATTGCCTCTCTTAGAAAGGAAATTCAAGAACTGCGAAAGAAATTGGAGTCAAGATCAGGTTAGCAATAGATTAAAATGTTTTTGGGATTCTCACGATCTATAAGACCTTATCGCAATTTACAGCGGATACGCCAGATTTTTAATATTTTGGCACGCCACGGGTTTGGCTATCTAATTGAACGTTTCCATTTGCAGACCTATCTTCCTTGGAGAAGGCGCTGGATACGCCGGGAAGAAATTCCCGGCTCCCGTATGGCAATAGCCCGGCGAGCTCGTATAGTTTGTGAAGAACTGGGACCCACTTTTATAAAGCTGGGACAATTACTTTCTACTCGTCCTGATCTTTTACCTACGGAATTTATTCGGGAATTCTCGAAACTGCAAGATCAGGTAGCTCCTTTACCGGTAGAAAATATCATACCGTTAATTGAACGGTCTATAGGTTTTTCTCTGAAGGATATATTTTCTTTCTTCGATCCTCAACCAGCAGCTTCTGCCTCTATCGCCCAGGTGCACAAGGCAGTTTTATCCGGAGGAGAAAAAGTAGTAGTAAAAGTACGCCGTCCCGAAATTGAAGAAATTATCGAGTCGGATTTAGCTATTTTATCTTTTCTGGCTGGAATAATAGAACGCCGGGTTCCGGAAGCTAATTTGATCAGGGCGCGGGAAACGGTAGATGAATTTAGACGTGCTATCAGGAGAGAACTTGATTTCACCATTGAAGCACGAAATACAGAAAGAATACGTAACAATTTATCTTCCGATTCTAAAATTTATATTCCTAGAGTATTCTGGAATTTTTGCCGTCCCCAGGTCTTGGTACTGGAAAGATTAGAAGGAGTCAATTTAAACGAAATTGATAGAGCGGGAGAAAAATTTTCTGGCAAGGAAGTATCGCAAATTATAACTCGATGTTTCTTCCACCAGATTATGGAGAATGGTTTTTTTCATGCCGATCCCCATCCGGGAAATTTTATTCTGATGGAAAACGGGCAGTTAGCACTGGTCGACTTTGGTATGGTAGGTCGGTTAACCCAAGAGTTAAGAGAAAAAGCCGCTCGAATATTTATTAGTTTAATGGAAAGGAATACTGAAAGGCTAACCGAAGAGTATTTGGCTCTGGGAATTATAACTTCTGGTGTCGATCTTAAGAAGTTCCGGTGGGATGTAGAAGACCTTCTGGATCGATATTATGGGCTGCCCCTGGGGAGAATTTCCCTGGGAGAAGTAATCAATGAAATGGGAAGAATTGCTCTTCGTCATCATGTACGAATGCCGAGTAATATGTATCTTCTTTCTAGAACCTTAATAACTCTGGAAGGCGTAGTCCGGCAACTGGATCCCGAATTTAATATCCTGGAAACTGCCCGCCATTATGCTCAAACCTTGTTGATCCGGAGATTTTCACCTCCCAGGATGAAAAAAACCCTTATCCGTTATTTTGAAGATACTTTTAGTGTTCTCCAAAATTTTCCTCATCAACTGGATCGATTTTTTACCCGAGTAGAAAGAGGCGAACTAAAAGTTGAATTCGAACATCGAGGTTGGGAAGGATTGATTGCAGAACTGGACCGGGCATTTAATCGTCTGGCTTTTGGTCTTATTATTGCTGCGCTTATTGTGGGATCTTCCCTGGTAATGCAACGGGATAGTGGACCGCAATTTCTGGGATTCCCCTTTTTAGGAATAATTGGCTATCTAGCGGCAGGAATACTGGGAATATGGCTGATAATTTCAATTTTTCAGTCTGGAAGGTAAGGAAGTGTACGATCTTATTATCATCGGAGGTGGACCGGCGGGTTTGACGGCTGGGATTTATGCATGCCGGGCCCGATTAAATACCCTGCTTTTAGAAAAGACGTATCTGGGAGGACAAATTTTACTCTCCAATATGGTGGAAAATTATCCCGGATTTTTGGAAATCAGCGGAGCGGAATTAATGGAGAAAATTATCCAGCAGAGCAAGAAATTTTCTCTTTCAGTAATTATGGAGGAGGTAGTGAAACTGGAAATTAAAGAGGAGCTATACCTGCCCTATACCCGAAATAATCACTATGATGCCCGGACGATAATTCTTGCTAGTGGGGTGCGGCCAAAGACTCTGGGGATAAAAAGAGAAAAAGAGCTGATAGGGAAAGGGGTTTCCTACTGTGCGGTCTGCGATGGTCCCCTTTTTCGTGACAAAGTAGTAGCCGTGGTAGGGGGAGGGAATGCTGCCGTCAAGGAAAGTCTTTTTTTGGCCGGAATTTGCCGCAAAGTTTATCTTATTCATCGTCGGAAAGTCCTAAGGGCAGAGAAAATTTTGCAAGAAAGAATATTCCATCATCCCAAAATTGAAATCTGCTGGGAATCACTACCGGAAGAAATTCTGGGGAAAGATCAGGTGGAAGGAATTGTTCTACGTGACCTTAAAAAAAATCGCTATCAGCAAATAATAGTAGAAGGGGTATTCATATATGTAGGGATGGAGCCTAACACTGATTTTGTTCCCCCGGAAATAAAAAAAGATTCCCGAGGGTTTATTATAACTGGGGAAAACCTTGAAACTTCCCAACCAGGTATCTTCGCCGCTGGTGATTGCCGGGCAAAACTATTGCGGCAGGTAGCTACCGCCGTGGGAGATGGTGCTTTGTCAGCAGCAGCAGTTGAAGATTATCTATCCCGTAACCGCTAGGAATTGACTTGGGAAATGGAATTAAAATTTTATATATTTTAAAAAAATTAGTGGAAGGTGAGATTATGAGAAAAAGTTTTTTCCCTATCTTGGTGGTAGGAATGATTTTGCTCTTAGCCGGATGCGCCGGTCCCCGCATCGTTCCCCGTCCTACTGAGGGAAGTATTGTGGACGAGAAAGCCAATACTGTTACCCAGGAAAAAGAAATGGTACTGGTGAGTATTAAGCCCTGGCAGGACGGCAGGTTACCAGTAGAAGTTTATCAGAGTTTTATCCCTTTCTATCTAACGGTTAAAAATAATCGTCCGGATAGAATAACCTGCCGACAGGAAAATTTCCTCCTTCTCGATGAAAAGGACAATCAATATCATGCATTTTCTTTCCAAGAAGTTAATGATATTTTATATGAACCAGTCAGAGTACCACCTCCTTTCTCACTTAGCATCCAGTTGGGTCCCGAAGTTCCACCTCCAGATATCACCGTTAGCTACGAAGTTGAGCTACAACGGCGAGAAGCTCGCCGGAGGGTTGCATTGTATGCTTTTAAAGAAGGAGATATATACCCGGGTGCCCAAGCCTCAGGATATATTTTTTTCCCCAGAAAAGAAGTGTCCCGTATATACTTGATTATTTTGATGGAGGATCCCCGAACCAAGGCAGAATTAGAGTTAAAATTTGAGTTTGATGTACTTCGTCGTTAAAATACCCTCTTTACAGAAAGCACAACTTTCAATATAATTATGAACGAGTGCCGAGATAGCTCAGTCGGTAGAGCGACGGACTGAAAATCCGTGCGTCGGCAGTTCGATTCTGCCTCTCGGCACCATTTTTTAATTCCTCATTTTATTGCGAGTAATGAATTTATTCTCATTCCTGCGATTTACTTCTTGAATGATAAATGAACTACGCCAGTTGATAAATTGAGAGGGAGATACTAAAATGAATATGAGGGAAAGGTTTAAAAGAAGCTTAAATTTTCAGGAAGTAGACCGCTAACTTGAATAAAGCCCGTAAGGCTGGTTGGGTATAGTTCTATGGCCGGCGTAGCTCAGCGGTGGAGCAGCTGATTCGTAATCAGCTGGTCGGAGGTTCGATTCCTCTCGCCGGCTCCAGTCTTTTTAGGAAGATTTTAGCTATGCAAAATCTAGCAAAAATGATTGATCATACCCTCCTTTATCCTTTCGCCACTTCGCAAGAAATAGAAAATCTATGTTCTGAAGCCCATCAATGGAATTTTATGAGTGTTTGTGTCAATCCTTTTTATGTTTCTCTGGCCAAAAGACTGCTTATGGGTAGTAAGGTAAAAGTATGCACGGTGATCGGCTTTCCATTGGGAGCCACTACCCCGCCGACCAAGGTTTTTGAGACCCGGGAAGTAATTAAGTCGGGTGCTGATGAAGTAGATATGGTTATTTGTCTGGGAGCCCTGAAATCGGGCCAATATGGTATAGTGGCTGAGGATATCCGGGGGGTAGTAATGGCGGCGGAGAGTAGGATAGTAAAAGTTATTATTGAGACCTGTTATCTTACCCGGGAGGAAAAGTTGCAAGCAGTTCAACTGGCCATGGAAGAGGGAGCCCATTTTATTAAGACTTCCACTGGTTTTGGAACGACGGGTGCCACGGCAGAAGATATCCAATTGATTAAACAGGTTGTGGGTAACAATATGGGAATAAAAGCCGCTGGAGGAATAAAGAATCTTACTACTGCTCTTTACCTGATTGAGGCTGGCGCAACCCGAATTGGGACGAGTAGGGGGGTGGATATTATTCAGGAATGGAGAGAAAGACAATCCCTTAGGAGAGAAAGGTGAAAAATTCTTCTTTTCGACGAGTAATAATTATAATACTTGATAGTGTGGGCATTGGTGAATTACCGGATGCAGAAGATTACCATGATAAAGGGAGTAATACTCTCCTTCATGTAGCGGAATCGGTTGAGAAACTTCATCTTCCTCATTTGTTCTCACTGGGACTAATAAATCTCCTTCCCCTACCGAGAGTGGAACCCAAAATGAATTTTAAAGGAAATTATGGTAAGATGATGGAAAAATCTCCCGGCAAAGATACCACTACTGGTCACTGGGAAATCGCGGGGTTGATTCTATCCCGTCCCTTTCCAACATATCCGCAAGGGTTTCCCCCGGAAATTATCCAAGCTTTTGAAAAGATGATCGGGCGAAAGGTTTTGGGAAATCGACCAGCCTCGGGTACGGAAATTATTCATTCTTTAGGAGAAGAGCATTTACGGACGGGATCTCCAATTGTCTATACTTCGGCTGATAGTGTCTTTCAAATTGCTGCCCACGAACAAGTCATGCCACTTCCCGAATTATATGCTATTTGTCAAAAGGCTCGGAAGCTTCTTCAAGGAGAACATGCTGTGTGTCGGGTAATTGCCCGTCCTTTTGCAGGAGAACCTGGATTTTTCTACCGCACTAAGAACCGACGTGATTTTTCGCTTCTTCCTCCTGGACTCACTATCCTTGACAAACTGCAGGCCAATTTTTATCCTGTTTTAGCGGTTGGTAAAATTGAAGATCTTTTTTCTGGTCGAGGAATAACAAAAAGTTGGCATACGGGCAATAATCGTGAGGGAATAGAAGTTCTCCTTCATTGTCTGGACAATTATTCGCGGGGATTGATAATGGTCAATCTGATTGATTTCGACATGCTCTTTGGTCATCGCAATGACCCGCGGGGTTATGCTCGGGCATTAGAAGAATTTGATAGAGAATTACCCTCCATTATTTCCCGGCTGGGAGAAAACGACATACTTATTCTTGCCGCCGATCATGGGTGCGATCCCACTACTCCCAGCACCGATCATTCCCGGGAATATGTGCCCTTACTGGTCTTTGGTCCGGGAATTAAATCGGGAGTTGATCTTGGGGTTCGTTCCACATTTTCGGATATAGCCCAGACAGTAGCCGAAATTTTTGGTGTAGAGTTATTCCCAATTGGGAAAAGTTTTCTCTCCCAGATTATCAATTAAAATGGATTGGAAATCTAAGCTTTCGGAAGCAGTTAATTATCTAAGAAGCCGCGACCTAGAAGCTCGAATTGGGATTGTTTTGGGATCCGGGCTTAGTTTTACAGTAGAAAAGCTAAAGATCAAAGAAGAAATAGATTATCGGTTTATTCCCCATTTCCCCCTCCCTACGGTAAAAGGACATCCTGGTAAGATGTCTTTAGTGGAATGGACTGGGGAAAAAGTAATCATTTTGCAGGGAAGAGTGCATTATTATGAAGGCTATGATTTAGCAGAGGTTACCTTACCGATAAGGGTGTTGCGAAGTTTGGGAGTAGAAATAATTATCATTACCAATGCGGCTGGTGGGATTAACCTTTCGCTCCAGCAAGGGGATTTTATGCTCATTACTGACCATATCAATTTTATGGGAGACAGTCCTCTCCGAGGAGTAGATTTTGATCCCCGATTTATTTCCCTAACTAATGCTTATGATCGGGAGCTGGGTTTAATTTATGAGCAAGCAGCTCATAAATTAAACATTCCTGTTAAAAAAGGAATTTATCTAGCCGTTCTTGGTCCTGTTTATGAAACTCCGTCAGAAATAAGAATGTACCGTTTGTTAGGTGCCGATGCCGTGGGTATGTCTACCGTACCGGAAGTAATCGTAGCTCGTCAATTAGGTATTCGCGTTCTGGGTATTTCCGTGATTGCTAATCCTACTATTAATGCTGAAGAATTCGATCACGATAGGATTTTAAATATTATGGAATTTTCCTCACGTCAGCTCGGGAAATTAATATCCGAGATTCTGACTAATTTATCTTCAGGAAGGAAATAAAGATTATGCGAGTATATGATATTTTGATTAAAAAACGGGATGGCGAGGAATTATCTCGGGAAGAAATTTTTTTTCTTATCCAAGGATATCATCGTGGGGAGATTGCTGACTACCAGATGGCGGCTTTCTTGATGGCTGTTTACTTTAGTGGCATGAGTAGCCAGGAAGCTTTTGATCTTACCTTCTCTCTTTTGAATTCTGGGATAACAATAAATCTCAAAGAGATGGAAGGGAGTAAAGTGGATAAACACAGCACCGGTGGCGTAGGCGATAAAATCAGTCTAATTTTGGTTCCTTTGGTAGCGGCTGCTGGATTATATGTCCCTATGATTTCCGGTCGCAGTCTTGGTCATACAGGAGGAACTCTGGACAAACTGGAATCTATTCCGGGATTTAGAACTCAGCTTAATAGTAAAGAATTCGTGCGTAATCTTCGGCAAGTAGGAGCTGCTATTATTGCCCAATCCGAGGAAATAGTTCCGGTGGAAGGTAAGTTGTACGCGCTGCGGGACGTTACTGCTACTATTGAAAGTATCCCCCTTATTACTGCGAGTATTATGAGTAAAAAATTGGCTGCTGGTGCCGATGCTTTGGTGCTGGATGTAAAAACTGGTAGTGGTGCTTTTATGAAGACTTATGAAGATGCACGAATGCTGGCCCGGAACCTTTTAGATGTATGTACCCGGATGAGAAAAGAGGCAGTGGCTCTAATTACTGACATGGATCAACCCCTCGGCAGAGCAGTGGGAAACTCTTTAGAAGTGAAAGAAGCTATTGCTACTTTGCGAGGTGAGGGTCCGGAAGATATCGTGGAACTCACTATCCAATTAAGTGCTTACATGTTGAAACTGGGCAAAAAAGTAGATAATCTACAAGAAGGGAAGCGTATGCTGATGGATTTATTACGGAAGGGAGAAGCTCTTCGTAAATTCCAAAAAATTATTGCCGCTCAGGGAGGAGATCCGAGGGTGGTGGAGAATCAGGATTTTCTTCCTAAAAGCGGAAAGGTAGCAGCAATCTTCAGTGCGCAAGAAGGTTATGTAAAAAAAGTAGATGCTCTGCAGGTGGGAAGAGCAGCCATGGTGTTAGGGGCATCAAGAGTAAAAATCGGAGAACCCATAGATCCGGGAACGGGAATTGTACTGGAAAAGAAGGCGGGTGACCTAGTACTTATGGGAGAAAAATTGGCTTCCCTTCATTATAATACTGAAAATCAATTTTCTCGGGCCCGAGAACTACTGTATTCTGCATTCCAGATTGTTAATGAAAAGCCCCCCATTCGTTCTCTTATCCACGATATCATAAAGCAGCATAATTGAAATTCTCTATTATTGAGGGAGTCTTTTCCTAGGAGTTTCCTTTACCACTTATTCCCTGCTCTTGACAATCCAGCCGAGTATGTGCTAAAAATTAAAAGGCGTCCCCGTGGTCTAGAGGCCTAGGACATCACTCTTTCAAGGTGGTAACACGGGTTCGAATCCCGTCGGGGACGCCATATTTTTAAGTTTCCCGCCTCGTTGCGAAGGCTGTTTTCTAGTGGTATAATTTCTAATGAAAAAATATTCTTTTAGGAATAATTTTATGAAAAATTCACCAAAGTCGCTTCCTCAAGATAATTTACCTTCATTTAGTTGTATTAACGGTGAACCACAAGCGGAAGAAAGTCAATACTGGCTTGGTTTAGAACATCTCCGGCAAGGAATTTATGAATCAGCAGCTGAATATTTCCGTGGTATACTGAGTAGCAATCCTCGGGACAGTCAGGCGCGGTTGTATCTGGGAATAGTATATCGGCAGCAACAAAAAATTACCGCTGCTCTGTTTTCATTTTTAAAGGTATTAAAAATTAATCCTCCTTGCGCTGCTGCCTGGGAAAATCTCGCTGAACTTTATGCTGCTCAGAATTTGCCGGAGGAAGCAGCGGAATACTATTTAGGAACTGCGGAACTCTACGAGAAAAAAAATCAATGGGAAAAAGCTCTGAAAATTTATGAAAAGATGGCAGGATTAGATCTCACTCCCGCTTTCCGACGTAAGCTGCACCGATGCAAACAAAAATTATTATCGGTAATTTCTCCTCAAGAACCATCTCCCACTACTTACACAGAAACCGGCTTTGATCATCTTCTGGAAGATTTCAAAGAGGATTTGGCGGAAGTAGTTGAAACCCAAGATTATGATGGTCGTTACGAATTGGGAATAATTTACCGGGAGACTGGTTTACTGGATGAGGCCATAGCTGAATTTCGAATAGCTCTTTCTGGTCTTGATCTGGGGAAAAGATCTCGTTGTCATGATTATCTTGGGCTTTGCCTAGCGGAAAAAGGTGCCTACGAAGGAGCCATAGAGCAATTTCAACAGGGATTAAAATGTGCTTCCGAACAGGAAGTTATAAAAGATTTAGAATCTCACCTAGTGCAGATCTACGAAAAATGGGAAGAAATTAAAAAGAAAGGATCTACCGATAAGAGTCACACTTTAGATACTCTAATTTATTAGGGAAAATTCCTTGGAATTTCCAAATTTTAACGAAAAAATAGCTCCTTCTTCCCCTGAAAGGCAAGAGGGAGCTTCGGGAGAATCGATTTATCAGGATTCATTAGAAATAGTCCGTGCTCTTCATACCGCTTCGGTAGTAGTCCGGCAATATCCTCCTACCAATGAACTGGTAATTAAATCGATAGAGAATGCCTGTGAGACACTAAAAGGGTATCTGAAGAAGAATCCAGTTTTGACTATAGGAGAAGTTGCAGGAAATTTGCTGGTTGATGAACTTTGTTTTGCCGATAAGGATCAAAAGAAACCTTTTGTAAAAACCATGGCTGATTTTCTTTCTCAGCGTAAGATTCAGAACGTTACTTTTTTGCCAGATATTAATTTCGATGAATTACGTAATTTCCTGGAACTTATCGGTGAAAGACCCGAAAAGATTGCTTCCATTGAAAGTTTGAACATCTTACTGGAAGAGAAAGGTATCAAAAATATTAAACTTAATGAAAAAATTTACCGGATAACCAGTAAAGAAGAACAGGAGAAAGAAAAATTTAAGGAAGAAATCCTTACTCGTTTCCTCGGAGGGACAGTTCCTTCTGGTTTGGAAAAGGATCTCTTGTCTCGTACTCTGGTAGAAGGGGATCCTCAGAAAATCGTGGATAGTTTAATGGGAATTTCTTCTGCTGCGATGGAAGAGCCTGACGTTTTCGACCTCCGGGTTCAAACCATTATTCAGTTCGTTCAGAAAATGATTGAGTTGATAAAGACAACCTCCAATCGACTAATCCAGGAGAAACTCCGCAAATCTCTTATGGGTGTACTTTCGCAGTTAGAGACCGGGGTTCTGGTCCGGCTCTTTACCAGCGACGTATTTTCTTGGAACGATATTCCTGGGCTGAGAGAGACTGTACTAAATTCATTCGCAGAAGACAAGTATCTGAAATTGGTGAAGGAGGTTGCCCAGCATTATCAGACGGTTGCATCCTCGGTTCCTCTTGAAGAAAAGAAAACCAAAATGCAACCTTTTAATCAATTATTTGAACATTTGCTTTTGACCCCCCGAGGCAAATCATTAGCTGGGAAAATTTATCAACAACTGACAGAGGCAGGAATAATTTCTCCTACGGCTCCTCAGATTTCTAAAGAGGAAGTAAAAGAAGCGCCGGTTTATAAATTTCTCTTAGGAGAGGACAAAGAGGAAGAAATAGCCGCCCGAGTGTTAGCAGAGATTAGTCCTCCGCGTCTATTGGTTCTATTAATGCAGGTGGTGCAGCGGATAGTGAAAGAAAATGTGAACTTGGGTAAAACAACCCAAGTGGCTCGATTAGTAGAGTTTATTCAGCGGATGGCTCGTCTATTACCCCGGATAACTAATTCTGCTCTGCGGGAAAAACTCAAAGCAGCATTAGCTAAAGCTATCTCCTCCCTGGAATCTTCCCTTTTAGTAGGATTACTATCTCATGAAACTACTAGTACCATGCCGGAACTGGGATTCCCGGGTACGGTTCTTTCCCTGCTTCCAGAAGAAAAATATTTGGATCTGGTGGAGCTTACTCACCGTGAACAAAAAGCAGAAGACGTGGAATCTAGAAAGTTCCTTCTTCAAAAATTTCATACCCATCTTCTACTGGATCCCCGGGGGAACAAACTAACTGAAAAAATCCACCAACGATTGGAAGAACAAGTAGCCCCGAGTGTAAGTTTATCACCTCTGGAAAAGGCAAAGAAATGGATACAAGGTGAGGATGGGGTATGGATTTCTTCCGGGAAGATCGAGTCTCTTCCCTCGTTAATTAAAGAATTAGATTCCGCAGGAGAAGAAGGTTTAATGTTAGCCTTAGTAGAAAAACTTTTACTATTTAGCCGGCATCCCGAACCAGCAATTCGTCAACGGGTGGCAGTTTCGGCTATGGAAATCTGGAACTATGCGGTAGATAGAAAAAAGGACGCATTGACCAAAATTCTGGAGGAGGGGATTCCGGTATGGTGGGAAGAAGAAAATGCTAATGAAGTTTTTTCTCTCCTTCTTACCAATGTAGATGCTATTGTTAAGACATTGGTTATTAAAGAGAATTTGAAAATGGCCTCAGAATTAATGGAGAAATTGGCAAAAATTGCTCAGCGAGAAACCGCTTTTCATCAGAACGAAATAAATTCTCTCTTCAATCGATTGGCTACCGAAGAGTTATTGAATATACTTATCAATACCTTCGAATTTGCCGAAGAAAATAATCAGCAAATTGCAGGACGGATCCTTTATGCCCTGGGAGTGAGAGCGGTCAGGCCTCTGATTGAGGTTTTACGTCGGGCGGAGAAGATGAGAGTGCGGAAAAACGCTTTGACATTATTACAGGCAGTAGGAAAAGAGTCCCTATCAGATATAGTCTCCGAACTTCAGCGACCACAAAATCCATGGTATCTGATAAGGAATCTGGTTCTTCTACTGGGTGAATTAGGGGATAAAGAAGTATGCAATTTCCTTACCCCAACTTTGGCCCATCCCGACGTCCGAGTGCGACGAGAAACAGTGAAAGCCTTGGCTAAAATTGGAGGGGAAAAGGCCGTTTCCTTGCTTATCAGTTGCCTCTATGATCGAGATCTTTTGGTCCGTAAAGCAACAGTGGTGGCGCTGGGGGATTTGGGAGAAGCAAAAGCAGTTCCTGATTTAAGAAATTTAATGAGTATAAAAAGCTTGGTGGATAAAGACCCTTCTCTTCAGGCAGAAGTTTGTATTGCGCTTGGAAAAATTAAGTCTCCAGCTGCCGTTCCCGATTTGATAAAAATAATTGAAAGAAGGCCCTGGTTTCATTTTCGTAGTGTAAGGGAGGATGCAGTCCGCGTAAGTGCTTGTTGGGCTCTAGGAGAAATTGGTGGTCGGGAAGCCAAATCCGCGTTGGGGAAGGTTTCCCGGGATCCCCGCTCAGCAGTGAGAGAAGCTGCTCAAAAAGCTTTATCGCAACTTCCCGGGTAAGGAGGTTAGTTAGGTGAGTCTGGAAGGAAATTTGCGGGATTTTCCACTACCTGAAATTATTCAGCTATTGGGATTGCAAAGAAAAACCGGTAAACTGGAAATTACTCGGGGCAAAGAACAAGGCGAAATTTATTTTCGAGAAGGAGAGATAATTTTTGCTATTTTACAGTCTCCTCTGTATGCGGAAGATTCTCTTTCCGATCCGGAAACCAAGGTCTCCAGTGCAATATACCTTATGTTGGGCTGGAATAGCGGAAATTTTCGTTTTCTTCCCGGGATGTTACCTGCCGAGGAAAGTATTCTGGTAAATCTGAATCCCGATAACTTGATTCTGGAAGGATTACGCAGGATCGATGAAATAGAAAAAATAAAAGAGTATATCCCTTCCTTAAACGAAGTTTTCCAAATTTCGCTGGAAGCTGATGAAACTAACATCCGCAATCTCTCACCAGTGGAATGGAAAGTATTAGCCTATCTTAACGGGAAACATACGGTAAAAAAAGTAGCGGAGAAGGCGCGGCTTGATGAAATCGAGACCGGGAAAATTATTTATGATTTCTGTAAACTAGGTATTATTGAAAAAGTCTGAAATGGTCCCCCCACTAAATATTTTGTTTTGATTGCTGGATGGCCCCGCTACTTTATTTCTCGCCTTTGAATATTGACACCATCATCTCCCTATGTTAAAAATAGTAACAAATTGAAGAAATCGGAGGTTATGAATGGATATTGAAAAACAAATAGAATTTCTGCGCCGCGGAGTTGCAGAAATCGTTTCGGAAGCGGAATTACGACAAAAATTGCTCCGAGCACAAACTGAAGGGGAGCCTCTAAGAATCAAACTGGGTCTGGATCCCACGGCTCCCGATATTCACCTCGGGATAGTGGTAGTGCTCAAAAAATTGCGCCAGTTTCAGGATTTGGGGCATTTGGTTTATATTGTTATCGGTGATTTTACCGCCATGATTGGGGATCCCAGTGGAAAATCAGAAACTCGCCGCCCACTTTCCCCACCAGAAATAAGTGAAAATGCGAAAACTTATGCCGAGCAATACAATAAATTTCTGGATCCGGAAAAAACCAAGGTAGTATTTAACAGTCAGTGGCTGGGGAAAATGGATTTTGCAGAAGTAATCCGGTTAGCTTCTCGACAAACGATAGCCAGGGTTCTGGAACGAGATGATTTTTCCCGAAGGATAAAGGAAGGACGTCCCATTGGAATTCACGAAATTCTTTATCCTTTATGTCAGGGTTACGATTCGGTAGTACTAAAAGCGGATGTGGAGTTGGGGGGAACCGATCAGAAATTCAATATTCTCACTGGTAGAGACCTGCAGCGGGAGTTTCAGCAGGAACCCCAAGTAGCATTTCTAATGCCCATTCTGGCAGGATTAGATGGAATCCAAAAAATGAGTAAATCTCTTGGCAATTACGTAGGGGTGGATGAACCACCGTCACAAATATACGGTAAAATCATGTCCATATCTGACGATCTAATGCCCCAATATTTTGAGTTACTTACGGATATTCCCCTTTCTCAAATAGAGCCAATTCTTGTTGATCATCCCCGGGAAGCTAAGAAAAAGTTAGCGCGAGAAATTGTAACTATGTGCTACAGCCAGAAAATGGCATTGCAAGCGGAAGAGGAATTTGAAAATATTTTCCAGAAGAAAGGGGTACCAGAAAATATTCCCGAAATCGTTATTCCCCACAGTAAATTAAAAGATGGGAAAATCTGGATTGTTAATTTGCTCACTCATACTCGAATGGTAAACAGCCGGAGTGAAGCTCGCCGCTTAATAGAGCAGGGAGGAGTGAGTATTAATCAACACCGAATCATTGGTAGCGATCAGGATGTTTTTATAGGTGATCAATGTATTCTTCGAATTGGAAAGACTAAATTTGTTAGGGTAATTGTTCAATGAATCTATATCAGACGCCAGCGATTGTCCTGCGCCGACAAAAAATGGGAGAAGCGGCTAAGATGGTCACCTTTTTTACCCGGCGATTTGGGAAACTGCGTGCTATTGCCCGTGGTGCGAGAAAAACTACCTGCCGTTACGGTAGCAGTATGGAAGTTTTTTCCTACAATGATGTTATTTTCTATATGAAAGAAAATAAAAATCTATCAACGGTGACTCAGTGTACTATTCTGGAATCTTTTCAAGAAATCCGGCAGGATTTATATCGTTTTGCCGCGGGAATGTATGTGGTAGAGTTAATTGATGAAATGGTTAAGGAAAAAGAGGTTAATCTTCGGCTCTTTAATTTTCTTCTTGATACTCTTCGTTATTTACGTCAGGAAAACCCTCAGGCAGTGTTAACTTATTTCCAAATGCAGCTCCTAAATCATGCTGGATATCGTCCTCAAATTTATCACTGTGTCCAGTGCCATATTCCAATTAAAGCGCTAAATTCTTATTATAGCCCGGAAAAAGGAGGAATTCTCTGTTCGCACTGCTTTACCGGGGATAATAAAGCCGTAGAGGTTTCTCCCCAACATTTATTATTCCTTCGCCAATTGCAAATTGCGTCGGCTCCCATTCCGGAAAAAACTTGTTCCTATCTTCAGAAGAAAATCTGGCAATTTCTTCATTTCCATTTAGTCTATCTCTTGGGAAAAGAACTTAAATCGCGGGAATTTTTGGAAGACATTGAAAGGATGGTAATGTGAAAAAAGGAACTATTTTCCTAACGGTAGTTGTTCTCTTAATGGCGACCGCTATAGGTTCCGCGCAAGAATTTTCTCAATCGGCATACCCTCATTTTGAGGTTGCTTATCAATGGCAAGAATTCATTAATAGCACTAATAGAACAATAGCGGATATGAAGATAGCATTGCAGGAAAAGCAAAGTATTTCTAATTATAAGAAAAGATTAGAAGCAAAAGAGAAAGATTTGATCGCTCTTTTAATGAATGTCGAAAAAGAACTTTCCCGCTGGGAAAAAGTATTGGAAGACGAACCAATTAGTGTCTCCAGAATTCGGCAGGTTAGAAAACAATTCCGAGAAGAGTCCAATTTATTTAGGAAAAAGTTCGATTCTCTTACCCAAGTTGCCGTTTCTTCTGTTCCTCTTGCCGCTAATTCTTTAGAAAAGGATTTAGCGACCTATATACCGCGAGAGAACAAATCCTTGGTTTACGATTATGATTTCTATCTTTTTCAACAATCACCTTCCAATTGGCAGGCCAGCTATTCGGAAGAGGTTCTAAAGCAGCGTCTGCTGCCCGAAGAGGAAGAAGAACCGTGTCTGGAAACCTCGTTAACTTACCCTTCATTTAATACGGTGGAGGAACTTTATTACTATTTGCATGACAACTTTTTTTATCAGCCTTACTTTGGATTGCTTAAAGGCCCGGCGGAAATCCTCCGCAGTAAAGCAGGGAATGATTTTGATCTTGCCCAATTACTGGTGACTCTTTGTCGGGAACAAGGTTACTCTGCACGTTACGTTTACGGAAGGATCAAGGTCCCTCTTTCTAAAATTCAAAACTGGTTGGGGATACAAGAGCTGGAAAGGATTTGCCGGATTCTACAGTGGGCAACTAAGGCTCCGGTGGAAATAGTAGAAGAGCCGGAGGGGGAAAAAGTCTGGTTCTGGCATTTATGGGTAGAGGTAAATCTGGATTCGGAAGAGTGGGTGCCCTTGGATGCTAGTTTTAAGCAGTATTCCTTTTACAATCCAGCACTCCCTTTCCTTCCTTTTTATCCTGAGCAATACTGGAATAACAAGCCAGATCAATTACCCATTGAGGATTATTTTACCCGCTGGAAAAAATATCTAATCCAAAACTCTTTTCCAGTGGAGTCCCTCGCCTGGAAAAGAGAAATTCTGATTGACGAAAATCTATTTCCTCCTCCTTTACCTTATGAGGAATATGATGTTCTGTTAAGAACGGAAAAGATTTCTCGGCGAAACTTCCACCAGGTTAGGTTAATCCTTCCCGGAATAGATGTCTGTTTTAAAACTGGGGAACTGGCCAGTGAAAAAATTTTTCTTTATTACCGGCAAATACCCGAAGATAAAAAAGTTGTTAGCAAATTGGGAGGTATCCTTGACTGTCCATCTTTTTTACTATCTTTACAACCAATTCTGGAATTGGGAAATCGCCGGATAATTGGAAAGCCGGTTTCGGCAGGAGAGGTTCATTTTCTGGAAATCCATTTCCTATCACCGGAAGATTCGCCCAAGGTATATCGCTATCCTGTCAAGGCCGGAACTTATTTGGCTGTTTTTATTAATTTAGGGACTGTTCCCCGCCAAAAAGTAGAGAATATTGCCCGTCGTTTTGGAGCTCTTACTTCTGACCGAATTATTCAGGAGCTCATTCAAAAAAAAGGTGAAAATTATGTCGGGGATCTATTCTATCTCACCTTACTTTCTTATTATCACCAGTTAAATGCCCAAATTAGTCTCCTGAATACTATTTTCCCAATAACTTTAATTCCTTTACCATCAATGGCAATTATGGAAACGGACTTGAAGACGCTCTCCGTTTTGTCGTGTCCTTGGCGATTGAAGATTGGGGGTATAAATTTTCAAATTCTTCGAAATGCTTATGCTCTTTATCCTCTTACCCCAGAGGTTCCCTTGGATATTTTTAATTCTCTATGTGCCTGGCAAGGAATGGCTTTAGTGGAGGAAATTTTTATGCAAATGTTTTATGTTGATGCTATTTCAGTAATAAAGTTATTCCGATTAGCCCAGCAAGAATCTTTACCTTTAGAGAATTTCCCAGGGGAAATTTCTTCGCTATCTCAATTTCCGGAATTGAATGGAGAACTGGAGGATAATTCGGAGGAATTAACTGTCTGGGGAATGGCAGAAGAACTTCGTTACCGAAATTTTTCCGGAAAGGGATATTACTGGTGCAATGCTGATGCCTCCAATTTCCAATTCCGACTTTTCTGTTACCGAGGGAGCACTGCTGAAATTTCGGAAGGGCTCTTCGGATTACTGGCTATGATAATCCTTAATAGTCTGCCAACTTCGGAAAGAGGACCAGAAACTGCTTACCACCGGTTTTGGAGTTATTGGAGCAGCAATGAAAGAGTTCCCCTTTTGAAACCTCAGGAATTTATCAATCGCTACCTCCAGGAAGCTAAAAAATTTATTAACTGGAATTTTGAATTGGGATATGATCCTCAGCGTAAAATTATTGATTGTGCACAACTATTGGAACAAGCTTTTATCCACGCTTCGAAAATCCGTCTCCCTCTAACCGTAGCTGATGGGTTAGCAAATAATTACGTTTTGGGTGGTTTTCTCATTCCTGATATTCCTATATGGATCCAGATTCCATTCCCTTATACTAAATCTGCTACTCACTTACAAACGGGAGATTTAACCTTTTATGATTTAGCACCGGATGATGTCGACCCTCCCGGGGATGGTAATATTGAGCATAGTGGAATTTATTATGGTGATGGATACTGGCTTTGGGCATCTGCTACCATAGATGTCTCTGGTGATGGTAAACCGGAGGTGGTTTACATGCACCAGGATCGTCCGGGTAAATATACCCGACAGATGAGAGATATGACGGAAAAGATTTTCATGCATCGGAGATGGACCTATCCCGGGAATTAGGAAATTTGCTGGGAATAACTTGTTAGTCCAGCAGTTTTATGTTAAAATTTTTAAAAGAGGTGAGGAGATGCTTCCCGAAATAAAGAAAAAATTGGACTCCATCGGGCAGAAAATTAAAGATATAGGAAGTATCTTTAATTTCGATAGAAAGGAAGCTGATATTGCCCACGGCGAAGAGCTAATGTCGCAATCCCATTTCTGGCAGAATCAGGAAGCGGCCCAGAAGACCATCCGGGAGATAAATGCCCTGCGGGCAGAAGTTAAAACTTGGCATGAAATTTGTAAAAAATATCAAGAACTAAGAGAATTTTCAACGGTGGTAAATGATAGTGACTTACCTTTAATGCAAGAAATTTCTACCCATCTGCAGGAGTTAAAGACTGAACTGGAGAAATTAGAAACCTTAAGTTTGCTTCGTGGGGAGTATGATATCAATAATGCTATTGTTTCCATCCATCCCGGAGCGGGGGGAACAGAGTCTTGCGACTGGGCCCAGATGCTGCTTCGGATGTATTTACGCTGGGCAGAAAAAAGAGGATATCATTCGGAGATTCTGGAATTTCTGGCCGGTGAAGAAGCTGGGATTAAAAGTGTTACCTTTGTAGTGGAGGGTGAATACTCCTATGGCTATCTCAAAGCGGAAAAAGGAGTGCATCGACTGGTGAGAATTTCACCGTTTGATGCCAATCGTCGGCGGCATACTTCCTTTGCATCATTAGAAGTGCTTCCAGAAATAAAGGAGAGCGAAATTGTTATTCGGGAAGAGGATATTAAAATTGATACTTTCCGTTCCAGTAGTGCCGGAGGTCAAAATGTGAATAAAGTAGAGACTGCAATAAGAATAACCCATCTTCCTACCGGAATAGTTGTCCATTGCCAGAGTGAGCGTTCGCAGCTGCAGAACCGCCTAAATGCAATGAAGCTATTGCGAGCCCAATTATTTGAAATTCATCAGAAAGAAAAGGAAGAAAAACTGATCCGTCTAACGGGTGAGAAAAAGGAAATTGCTTGGGGAAATCAGATTCGATCTTACGTTTTTCATCCTTACAATCTGGTAAAAGATCATCGTACGGGAGTGGAGTCCGGAGATGTCAACGCCGTAATTGATGGAGAAATTGATGTCTTTATCCAGGCTTACCTGCGTAAATTCTATGCCTCAAAAGCTGCATCAGGAAAGGCGGGACCGATTGACAAGTCGGAAAGGCTTGTGTTAAAATAAAGTCGCTATGGAAGGGCTCCAAGAGCTACGCCGACAGAGGCTGCTCAAGCTTCAGGAAATTAAAAATTTTAAAAAAGATCCCTATCCTTATTCTTACCCCGTAACTTGTCATGTGCAAGACCTCTTGGATAAATATGCTTCTCTTCCCCCAGGTCAGGAAGATAATAATTTCGAGGTTTTTCTTGCTGGAAGATTAATAGCTATTCGGGAACATGGTAAATCCAATTTTTGCGACTTACAGGATTGTAGTGGGAAGATTCAAATTTATCTCCGACAAGATGTTTTGGGGAAGGAAAGTTTTAATCTCTTTAAAAAGTTGGACATCGGAGATATTCTGGGGGTAAGTGGAAAACTCTTTCGCACCCACACAGGTGAACTTACTGTTCTGGTAAAACAATTTCAATTACTAGCTAAATCGCTCCGGGCATTACCTGAAAAATGGCATGGACTTACCGATATCGAACAGCGATACCGCCAACGGTACCTCGATTTAATCTGTAATCCTCAGGTACGAAAGACTTTCGAAAAACGTATTAAAATTATTAAGGGCATCCGAGAATTTCTCGACTATAAAGGGTTTTTGGAAGTAGAAACTCCCATGATGCACCCTATTCCTGGAGGGGCAACTGCTAGACCCTTTGTTACCTATCATAATACCCTGGACTGTAAACTTTACCTGCGGATTGCTCCGGAACTTTACCTCAAACGCTTACTGGTAGGCGGCTTAGATAAAGTTTATGAACTGAACCGCAGTTTTCGCAACGAAGGTATTTCCATTCAACACAATCCAGAATTCACCATACTAGAACTTTATCAAGCCTACGTAGATTACGAAGCTATGATGGAACTGGTGGAAGAAATGTTCGCCTATCTTTGCAAGGAAATAACCGGAACTACTCAGATCAACTATCAAGGGACTCTCATTAATTTAACTCCTCCTTGGCCTCGGCTCACCATGGTGGAGTCCATGAAAAAATATGCGGGCATAGATGTGGAGAAACTTTCTACTGAAGAATTGCAAGAGATTGCTCAAAAATCAAAAATCGATCTCAAAGGGCGGACTTCCCGAGGAAGAATAGTTAATACTCTCTTCGAAAATTTGGTCAGTTCTTATTTGATTCAACCAGTTTTTATCAAGGACTATCCTATTGAAACTTCTCCTCTTGCAAAGAGAAAGCGGGATCACCCCGAATGGGCAGAGAGATTTGAGCCCTTTATATACGGCCGAGAGTTAGGAAATGCATTTTCGGAATTGAATGATCCCCTGGATCAGCGGGAAAGATTCGAAAAGCAGATAATGGAAGAAGAAGGAGAAGAAGGTCGTATTGATGAAGATTTTCTTCGGGCATTGGAATACGGTATGCCTCCGGCAGCGGGCTTGGGCATTGGAATTGATCGCCTGGTAATGCTAATGACCGATTCTCCCTCTATTCGTGATGTAATCTTTTTCCCCCAACTCCGTGAAAAGTCAGTGGAATTGGAAAGGGTTATGACTGATAAATGATGAGTTTTCCTTACGAATTATTCATCGGATTACGATATCTGAAATCAAAAAGGAAAAATAGTTTTATTTCTTTAATCACAATAATTTCCGTGGGAGGAGTAGCAGTTGGAGTTGCTACTTTACTAGTGGTATTAGCAGTTATGAATGGATTCGATCGGGATTTACGAGAAAAAATAGTGGGATTCAATCCCCACATTATTATTCAGGGAACTCTTTCTGGGGGAGAATATCGGATTATTTCTTCTAAGATAAAAAGGCTTCCCCAGATAAGAGCATTGGCTCCAGTGGTGGGCGGAGTGGGATTAATAAAGTCCAACTGGGGTACCACGGGAGTGGGAATTCTGGGTATTGATCCCGATGAGAGCGATGTTACTGAAATAAGGAAAAGTCTCAAAGCAGGTAAGTGGGAAGATTTGGAATCAGGATTGGTGGTGGGTAAGGATCTGGCAAAAAATAACTTGCTGGCGTTGGGGGACAAAGTCACAATTATGACCCCAGCGCTGGTTCCTACCGCGTTAGGACCTATGCCCCGGATGCAAACACTTCCGGTAATAGGAATATTTGAGACTAAGATGTATGAATATGACAGCAATTGGATTTATATTTCTCTTTCTCGGGCTCAACAATTATTCAATCTGGAGGATAATCTTACCGGGATTCAGATCCGATTAAATAATATTTATCAAGCTCCCCGAATAGGCGAAGAAATTCGTCGTTTGCTTTCTTCCGCAGAATTGAATAATCGCCTGGGGGTACGGACCTGGATGGATGTCAATCGTAATTTCTTTCTGGCATTAAAAACCGAGAAAATAGTGATGTTTATCATATTAAGCCTAATTATTTTAGTAGCGGCTTTTAATATCGCCAGTACTTTAATTATGATGGTGGTTGAGAAAACAAAAGATATTGGTATTCTTAAATCTATAGGTGCTACCCGTCAAAGTATCATGCGAATTTTTATGCTGGAAGGATTGGTTATTGGTATTATCGGTTCTCTTGCTGGCTGTATTGCGGGGTTAACTATCTGTCAGGTATTGGACCGGTATCCCGTGCCTATTCCGGGAGGAGGAGAAATTTATCAGATTGAGACTCTGCCGGTAAAAATGGAAAAATGGGATATGGCAATGGTATCGCTGGCCGCACTAACCATAACTTTTCTCTCCACTCTTTATCCGGCTCGACAAGCGGCTAGGTTAAATCCGGTGGAGGCCATAAGGTATGAATGAGAAAGGTATAGTTCTGGAGGCGAGAAATCTCTGGAAAAAGTATCGTAATGGGAACCAGGAACTAACAATCTTAAAAGGTATTGATCTTGAAATTCGTGCTGGTGAAATGGTGGCAATAGTTGGGGTCTCGGGAGCGGGTAAGAGCACACTCTTACATATTCTGGGTGCTCTGGATTTGCCCAGCGAAGGGATGGTTTTTCTGAATTCCCAGAATATTTTTCTGTTGAATGAATTTGAACGAGCAAAATTACGGAATAGTAAAATTGGATTTGTATTTCAGTTCCATTACCTGTTACCTGAATTTAGTGCGCTGGAAAATGTAATGATTCCTTTATTGATTCAGAAAAAACCTCGACGGAGGGCACGGTTTCTAGCAGAAAAACTCTTAGCAGAGATGGAACTAGGAGATAGGATATACCATAAGCCAGGGGAACTTTCGGGAGGAGAGCAACAGAGGGTAGCAATTGCAAGAGCCTTGGTAAATCAGCCGGAAATAATACTGGGAGATGAACCTACTGGAAATCTGGACACTAAGACGGCGGAATCAGTACAGGATCTTCTTCAGAAGTTGAATCGCCAGTATAATCTGACGCTGGTGGTGGCTACTCACAATGAAAATTTAGCCCGCAAAGCAGATCGTAAGATTAGATTGAGTGAAGGGAAAGCCATTGAAGATTAATTAGAACAGGAGCGGAGATTATGGGACAGCAAATTTACTTAAATGGTAAATTGGTACCTCGGGAAGAAGCGTTGGTTTCAGTTTATGACCATGGACTTTTATACGGGGATGGAGTGTTTGAAGGAATTCGCTCTTATCATAACCGCGTATTCAAACTTGATGAACACCTGGACCGGTTGTACAATTCGGCCGCAGGCATTATGCTGGAAATTCCTATGACTAAAGAGGAGTTAAAAGAGGCGATTCGGGAAACTTTGCGGGCTAACAAATTGGCAGATGCTTATATCCGATTAGTGGTAACCCGAGGAGTGGGAGACTTGGGTTTGGACCCTCGCAAATGTTCTCGTCCTACAATTTTCATTATTGTTGATAAGATTTCTCTTTATCCTCCGGAATATTATCAGGAGGGGTTAGAGATTATAACCGTACCCACTGTTCGCAATATTCCGCAAGCGTTAAATCCCCAGATTAAATCGCTAAATTATTTAAATAATATTCTAGCCAAAATTGAGGCTAATAATCAGAATATTCAGGAAGCTTTAATGCTTAATTCTCAGGGTTATATAGCCGAGTGTACCGGGGATAATATCTTCATAGTTAAGGGTGGTGTTTTGGTTACCCCTCCCGAAATTGCGGGGGTATTGAAAGGTATTACCCGGGCTACGGTGATAGACCTGGCTCTTCGCCGGAACTTAACCGTAAAAGAGGAACTTTTCACCCGGGTTGATCTTTATATAAGTGATGAATGTTTTCTTACCGGTACGGCAGCAGAAATTGTGCCGGTGACCAAAATCGACGGTCGAGTAATTGGAACTGGAAAACCAGGACCGATTACTAAAACTCTGATGGAAGAATTTCGTAAGCTTACCGGAACTACCGGAACCTCTTATTAAATAGGAACTTTGGGATGCTTTGTGAAAGTTGTAAGAAAAATCGGGCTACTTTTCATTATACTCATATCATTAATAATGAGGTGAGTGAAATTCACCTATGCTCCAAGTGCGCATTGGAGAAAGGTATCGGAGGGATGTTTATTTTTCCCCATCCCCCTCTAACTGACTTATTTGCTGGGCTAACACAAAGTTTGCAAAAAGCACGGGAGGTTAACATGCCAAGCGGGGAACGTTGTCCTATGTGTGGTTTTACTTATCGTGATTTCAGAGAAACGGGACGATTGGGATGCAGTAAGTGCTATTCTACATTCCGTCGTCACCTGCAATCTATGTTAAAAAAGATTCATGGAAGTAATCAGCATGTAGGAAAAAGTGTTACGAAAATGATAGAGGATAAAAAAGAGGAAAAAGTTGACCTCCACCAGGAATTGTTAGATTTAAGAGAGAAATTGCATATTGCTGTGAGTGAAGAAGATTATGAACAGGCAGCAAAAATCCGGGATAAAATTAAAAAAATAGAACGGAAACTATTGGAGAAACGAATAATTTAAAGTCCGGCAATTGAGGTAGATTATGAGTCTCCATTATCTTCTGCGGTTGACTGGGAAATGGTTGGATGGCACGGGAAGCTGTTCTGATATTGTGATCAGTAGCCGGGTAAGGTTAGCCCGAAATTTAGAAGGATTCCCCTTTCCCGAGAGAGCTGATAGACGACAGTTGCGAGAAATAATTCAGCGAGTAACTCAGGCGGTAAAGAATGTCCCCTATCTCCAAGGAGCGGTTATTCTGCATCTAAATAAACTCAGTCGTCTGGACCGAGAAGTGTTGATGGAAAGACACCTTATTAGCTATGAACACGCAACTGGTGAAGGTGATAAAGCGGTAATTATAACTGAGCAAGAGACAGTTAGCATTATGATTAATGAAGAAGACCATATTCGGCTGCAATGTCTTCAATCCGGTTTGGAATTAAAGAGAGCATTCGAGGTGACGAATTCTATCGACAATGTTCTTGCTGAGCAGCTGATTTATTCATTTTCCCCTCGCTATGGATTTCTGACTGCTTGTCCCACTAATGTAGGGACCGGAATGCGAACTTCGATATTGATTCATATGCCCGGCCTAGTATTAACGCACAAAATTCAAAAATTACTCCAGACGGTTTCCCGAATAGGTTTATTTATTAGAGGTCTTTATGGAGAAGGTAGCGATGTTATGGGAAATCTTTTTCAGATTTCCAATCAGGTAACACTTGGTCAATCCGAAATAGAAATTATTAATAATATGGAAAAAGTAGCCAGGCAGGTAGTTATTTATGAGCAAAGCGCTCGGGAAGATCTCATGAAAAATAATCGCGAGTTAGTTGAAGACAAGGTATGGCGAGCTTATAGCCTTCTTCGCAGTGCGCGGGTAATAAATTCTGAAGAAACACTGGAGTTGCTCTCCGCCATCCGCCTGGGCATCAATCTGAATATCATCAAGTATATTGATATACGTACTTTAAACGAAATATTACTTCTAACCCAGCCTGCACACTTGCAAATGATTGCTGGCAAGCAGCTGGAGGCTTCGGTCAGGGATATCCGGAGGGCGGAATTCATTCGCAAGAAATTAAAATAATAGACCTTTTTTTCTTGCTGGTGGTATAATATATATGATTTAAAATAAATTTTTCTGGGAGGTCCAAGATGGCGGATCGATCCATGTTTGATCGTTTCACAGAACGGGCACGTAGGGTAATAGTTCTCGCTCGGGAGGAAGCTACGCGACTTAATCATGATTATATCGGAACAGAGCATCTTCTTTTGGGGCTTGCCCGTGAAGGAGAAGGGATTGCCGCTTCCGCCCTGGAAAATATAGGAGTTAGCTTGGAGACTATTAGAATAGAAGTAGAAAAGATCGTGCCCATAGGGAGTGGCACTCTGACTTTAGGAGACGTTCCCTTTACTCCTCGAGCCAAGAAAGTTTTAGAGCTTGCTATGGATGAAGCACGTCTGATGAGTCATAATTATATTGGTACGGAACACCTTCTTTTAGGATTAATTCGAGAAGGGGAGGGAGTAGCTGCCCGTGTACTAGAAAAATTGGGAGTTGATCTCGAGAAGGTAAGACAAGAAATTCTTTCTCTCTTAGGCGGAGGGCAGTCTGGTATGCCGGTAACCCGAAAGAAGAGCAAGACTCCGGCGCTGGATACTTTTGGCCGCGATCTTACTCAATTGGCTCGAGAAGGTAAACTGGATCCAGTAATTGGCCGAGAGAAAGAAATTGAAAGAGTTATACAGATCCTCAGTCGTAGAACAAAAAATAATCCTGTTCTGATTGGCGAACCAGGAGTGGGCAAAACCGCTATTGTTGAGGGTCTTGCCCAGCGAATAGTGGCGGGGAATGTTCCTGAAATCTTGAAAAATAAAAGGGTATTAACTCTGGACCTGGCATTAGTGGTAGCCGGAACCAAATATCGAGGAGAATTCGAAGAAAGATTAAAAGCCATTATGGAAGAAATTCGTCATTCTAATGATGTTATCATCTTTATTGATGAGCTTCACACCTTAGTGGGGGCAGGAGCAGCCGAGGGAGCTATTGATGCTTCTAACATGTTAAAGCCTGCTCTTTCGCGAGGAGAAATTCAATGCATTGGTGCTACTACTCTGGATGAATATCGTAAGCATATTGAAAAGGATGGAGCTTTAGAGCGTAGATTCCAGACTATTATGGTGGATCCACCTACCGTTGAGGAAACTATTTCCATAATCAAAGGCTTACGTGATCGTTACGAAGCTCACCACCAGGTAATTATTAGTGATGAAGCGATTGAGATTTCGTCGAGATTGTCCGACCGGTACATTTCTGGACGTTATCTTCCCGATAAAGCAATTGATGTTATTGATGAAGCGTGTGCCCGTGCCCGTCTAGAAAGTATTACCATGCCTCCCGAATTAAAGAATCTAGAAAAAGATATTGAACAAGTCACTAAAGAAAAAGAAACTGCTATTAAAGCCCAGGAATTTGAAAAAGCTGCCCGGTTAAGGGATAAAGAGAGATTAATGCGCGAGAGCCTGGAAATAAAAAAGAGGGAGTGGCTTGAATCTCGAAATAAGGTGCGTCGGGTAATCGCGGAAGAGGATGTAGCTTACATAATTTCCCGCTGGACAGGAATCCCAGTTTTCCGTTTAGAAGAAAAAGAATCAGAAAAACTTCTGCGTATGGAAGAAGAAATTCATAAGCGGGTTATTGGTCAGGATGAGGCAATTTGTGCAGTAACCCGGGCAGTTCAGCGTTCAAGAGCAGGTCTGAAAGATCCACGTAGACCTATCGGGTCTTTCTTTTTCCTTGGTCCCACAGGGGTCGGGAAAACCGAACTGGCACGTGCGCTGGCGGAGTTTCTATTTGAAGACGAGAATGCACTGATTCGCATTGACATGTCGGAGTATATGGAGAAATTTGCTATATCCCGTCTTCTGGGGGCTCCTCCAGGTTATGTGGGTTATGATGAAGGTGGCGAGCTTACCGAAAAAGTGCGTCGCAAACCATATTCGGTGGTCCTTTTCGATGAAATTGAGAAAGCGCATCCTGATGTATTTAATATTTTGCTTCAAGTCTTGGACGATGGACGCTTGACCGATGCCAACGGAAGAACGGTGGATTTTAGGAATACAGTGGTGATAATGACTTCTAATATTGGAGCACGTCAAATAGAGAAAAGTACCGGAATGGGATTTGCGCGCGATACCGAAGAATCGACTTATGAAAGCATGAAAGAACGGGTAATGACCGAACTACGAAAAGTCTTTAATCCGGAATTTCTCAACCGGGTGGATGAAGTGATTGTATTCCATTCTCTTACTCGAGAACAGATTTGCCAAATAGTGGATTTGATGATAAATGATGTTCGGCGACGCCTGAAAGAAAAGGGGGTCGAAATAGAACTCTCAACTGAAGCACGCGATTTCCTTATTGAAAAAGGATATAATCCCTCTTACGGTGCTCGACCATTAAGGAGAGCTATTCAACGCTACGTGGAGGATCCTCTGGCAGAAGAAATGCTACGGGAAAAATTTCATGAAGGAGATGTAATTGTAATTGAGAAAGGGAAAGATTGTCTTACCTTCCGGGCAAAGAAACCGGCCGGGTCAAAGGTGGTATAATTTCTTTAATCCAATAAGGAGCCATATTTATGCCTCTTTTTGAATTTGAATGTTTGAAATGTAAACAGAAATTTGAGACTTTATGCCGTCATAATGATTTGGAGAAAGGGATTTCCTGCCCTTACTGTCAGAATCAAGAAGTGAAAAGACTTTTTTCTACTTTTGGTCTAAAATCTGGCTCTACTTTTAGGAGTTCATCCCCATCCAGTGGTTGCACTGGCTGTGCGGCTACCAGTTGCTCTACCTGTCAGATTTAGTTTTTTTCCTCTTTCACAATTCTTTACCACCCTATTTTCTATTTTGGCTATTTTTACCAGGCCTGATCTAAATCTTTCCGCAAAACTTGTGTCAAAACATTCCATTTTTTTAGTCTATCCCCGTTAATTACAGTATTTTTCTTCCCTTTAAATCTGGCATATAACTTGCACTTTCCTTTTGATAACTCCTGCTCACTGTAATTGGTTGAGAGACTGAGCAGATTTTGACATTGAAAGTGATCAGGAAAAAAATAAGAAAGGAGAGAGTAAATATGATTAGATGGCGAAAAATTATTTTATTGGGATTGGTAATGGCTCTAATAAGTTATTTCCCCAGAGTTGCGCTGGCTACTAAGCCCCAGATAAATTTTCCCCCTTCTAGCCCGCGTCCTATTCTCACAGATAGACCGGTAGTTTTACTTACCGATCAGGAAATGAGCCGTTTGGTAGGGGAGGGACCTTTGAAATGGGCAATATATCGCGCCGTGGGGACGGCCGCTTCCGCATTTACCGTCTATTTAATTTGTCGGCAACTGAGTAAAACTTCTTTTAAGTACAAAGATGCGGTAATTGCGGTAGCAGCTGCGGTAATTAGTGATTTGATTCCTAATCTCGCTCGTCGCTATGCCGATCGTGCCTGGCCGAAATGAAAAGATATCGGGGAGGAAAAAGAAATTTCCTCCCCGCATTATTCTAGCTGGAGAGGGAAGAGATATAAGAAATGTTAAAAGTAGCTATTTGTGGGTTGATTTATTTCACTATTTCCTGGATTTTAAATCAATGGATAGAAAAACTGGATAGAAGAAAAGCTATGACTATTTCTATCATTTCTACTCTTATATTTATTTTTCTATTACTGATGGCTCAAAAATGGGGATGGATCGAATTTTTGAAATAAAATTTAAAGTGACTATGATTCTCCAAAGTACCAAAATATTAACCTTAGGTTTCATTTTAGTATTTTTGATACTTTCTCTTTCTTTTGCTACCCAGGTATCTACTGGTCTAAGGTGGGACAACTGGCGGGAGATATTAAGTAGAGAAGATCTCTGCAAAAATAAAGTGATACTTCAAACTTCCGATTTTACTTGCGGAGCAGCAGCGTTGGCCACCTTGATAAATTGTTATCTAGGAGGAAATACAACTGAGGAAGAAATCCTTTCTCTTAGCGAAGAAGCCGACTCACTCCGGGGCGTAAGTTTTCTGGGATTAAAAAAGGCAGCCGAAGCTAAAGGATACATCACTCAGGGATTTCGTCTGGATCTTTCCATTTTAGAGAAACTGAATTTCCCGGTACTGGTATTTCTTCAAAGTGGCGATCGCCATCATTTTATGGTAGTTCAGAAAATCAATCGCCAAAGAATATTTCTAGCTGATCCGGGGCGAGGATGTATTCGCATGTCCCATACACAATTTATTCGCATCTGGCAGGGAGAAACTCTTATCGTTTTATTTCCCGATCAGAAGCCCCCGCTTTCCCCGGAAGTCGAATTTTTGGTTTACTTTCAGCCTCAAGTTCTATTTCCATTTACAGGAAAACTGATTCGTCTAGCCTCACAGAATCAACCTTTAGCAAAGCTAGGAACCAGAAAATGACAGTGAAAATTACAGCCGCAATTATAATTATCCTATTCTTCCTCCCAGTAACAGTAACTTTCGCTTCCCTCTCGACACCCAGTAGATATCTGGAGGTGGGGTATATGTATTATCATCATCATAATATATTTGTACCTCTTCCATATCGAAAAAGCAGTATTATTTTGCCTTTGATATTTAAATACCGCCTGGGAGAAAAATGGCAGATAGGAATACAATCCGTTCAGGAAAATATCCGAGAAGAAGTGAATGAAGATAATTATTTAATAATAGCCGATGGATCTTCCCGGGAGTTAGAATTATCGCTATGCTATCAGGTTTTCTCGGAGGAGCAACTTTTCCGAAGTAAATATCGATTACCTTCCACTACTATCTCTGCCCATTATAAATGGAGCTGGTCTTATGATAGTCGCGGTTCTTTAATTGGAGATAGGTCCCAGTGGTTAATTGGATTATTGCTAAATATGGATTGGGACCCGGTAGTAGTCTTTGGGAATTTTTATAAAGTATATATTTTGCCGGAAGAGAGATTAAGGCTTAATTCTGGAAATCTTTTTTGTCTGGAACTAGGATTTAGTTATGCTCTTAATGAGCGCTTAAGTATCAGTACTGGATTTAGTATGGTAGCCGGGGAAAAAATCCCGGGTGGAGAAGGGAACCTTCCTGTTGAAACTCTCCTATTAACCCAGATACTGAATCTTACTTATTTCTTAAATCCTCACTTAAATTTCATTGCCGGAGTGACCACGGGGATAAATGATGAAGCTCCGGATTTCGGGTTACGTTTTTCTACCGGTATATCCTTCTAATAAAAATTTGTACCATTGTTCAAGAATTATTGTATAATTTCAGAAAATATAATGATGATGAGGAGGCGGCTATTGATGGAAATTAAAATTATAAAAATAGAAAAACCGGAAGAACTTAACCTGATTTTAGGGCAGACCCATTTTATCAAAACCGTGGAAGATATGCACGAGGTTTTGGTAAACAGTGTACCGCAAATTAAATTTGGCATTGGCTTCTGTGAATCATCCGGACCTTGTTTAGTAAGGGTAAGCGGTAACGATTCAGAGTTGATCGAACTAGCTAAAAAGAATGCCTTTAATCTTTCTGCTGGACACACCTTTATTATCTTCATTGGGAATGCTTATCCTATTAATGTGCTGAATGCTGTTAAAAATGTTCCCGAAGTCTGCAATATCTTTTGTGCCACCGCTAATCAAGTGGAAGTTATTATCGCTGAGACTGATACCGGGCGAGGAGTTCTGGGAGTAATTGATGGGTTCCGCTCGCGAGGAATAGAAACAGAAGAAGATATAGCTAATCGCAAAATGCTTCTGAGGAAAATTGGCTATAAACTTTAGTATTTGCCCCATCATTAGGGACATGTTAAAGTTCCATTTTACGTCCGATAAGATATATTATGTAAACTAAATCATGTCTAAGAGCCGCATAACTATCATTCCCTTTATCCCAGCAATAGTCTGGGCCTTGGGACCGATACTGATAAAGATATTGGGAAATCATTTTGATCTGTATACTCAGTCTTTTTATCGGTACCTGGCGGCTACTTTTTTCCTCATTATTATTACCAGTATTTCCCGACAAAGTGAGTGGTTATCCGTTTTAAAGAAATGGAAATACTTTCTTTTACCAGCTTTTTTCCTTTTCATTTTTCAGATCCTTTGGGTAAAGGGTATTTACCTCAGCGGTCCCACTCTGGCTTCTTTTTTAAATAAAATGAGCGTTATTTTTGTGGCATTCTTTTCCTTTATCCTTTTCAAGGATGAGCGGAAAACTATAAAAAATCCCAGTTTTCTTAAAGGGAGTTTACTAGCGATCTTAGGAGGATTGGGACTTACGCTGACCAGACGGAGCGGTAATCTGGAATTTGGGATGGGAGCTTTGATACTTATTGGTTCTACTTTATTCTGGGCAACTTACGTAATTTCCGTAAAAACCCTCTTAAATCAGATTCGCCCTTTGCCGGCTACGGCAGTGGTTACCGGCATGGTTGCCTTGCTTTTTCTACCGGTTGTATTTTGGTGGGGAAATTATTCTCAGTTGGGAAATACATCCCTGACAGTGGATGTGATTTTATTCGGATCGGGCATTTTATGTATTGGTATTGGCAACTTTACTAATTACATTGCTATTAAAAATTTCGGAGCTACAGTGCCTTCAGTTCTTCTGCTGCTGGCTCCATTAATGACAGCTGTTTTTTCCTACTTTACTATAAAGGAAAAAATGAGTCCGCTGCAAATAATCTCCGGACTACTTTTGATCTATGGTTGCTGGCTAATCTTAAACAAGCTTTTATTTTCCCCAGAAGCCCCAGGGTAAAGAATTAGTTGCACTTATATTAAAGTAAAAGTTTAAGTGAAATGATTTTTGCTGCAGCTTATTTTAGCTTTTCTTGCTAAACTAGAGCTTATTTGAAAGTTGCTTCTTTTTTAATTTCCATACCCCCTGCTCTGACGGTAAAAAAATCTCCCTATAAATTAACAATTTTTTCTAGCAGTGCAATAGGTATTTTAGCGGGAGTAACTCCCTTAAAGAGAAACTGAGGGAAGATGCTTAAGAGCTTCCTCTACTTTTTCTTTAGGATATTCGAAGTCTTCCAGTTTTCCCGCTAAATAGGAATCGTAGGCGGCCATATCAAAATATCCGTGTCCACTGAAAGCAATGACGATGCACTTCTTTTCCCCACTCTCGCGACATTTTATTGCTTCATCTACTGCGCATTTAACGGCGTGGGCAGTTTCCGGCGCCGGTAAGTATCCTTCGCTCCGCGCAAATAATACCGCTGCTTCAAAAACGGGGTTCTGATGATAAGCACGAGCCTCAATAATGCCCTCTTTTACCAATAGGCAAAGTGAAGGAGCGTCTCCGTGATAGCGTAAGCCTCCGGCATGTATGGCAGGAGGCATAAAGGTATGTCCCAAAGTAAACATTTTCATTACCGGGGTCATCCGGGCAGTATCTCCGTAATCATAAAGATAAGGTCCCCGAGTTAGAGATGGACAGGCAGTTGGTTCAACGGCGATAATGCGAATATTTTTTCCCTCCAGTTTATCTTTTACAAAGGGGAAACAAGCACCGGAGAAATTACTCCCCCCTCCTACACAGCCAGTGATAATATCCGGACTTTCACCGGCAATTTCCAGTTGCTTTTTCAATTCTTGTCCCACAATGGTCTGATGCAATAAAACATGATTAAGGACACTTCCAATAGCATATTTGGCATCCTCATGGGTAGCAGCATCTTCTACTGCCTCCGAGATAGCAATACCCAGACTCCCAAGGGAATCAGGGTCCTTTTCTAAAATACTTCTTCCGAATTGAGTGCGATTGGTAGGAGAAGGAAAAACTTCTGCTCCCCAGACTTGCATCAGGGACTTTCGATAGGGTTTCTGTTCGTAACTTACCCGCACCATGTACACTGTGCACTTTAAATCGAAAAATTTGCACCCAAAAGCTAAAGCACTCCCCCACTGTCCGGCCCCGGTCTCAGTACATAACCGCTTAACCCCGGCTATTTTGTTATAATATGCTTGAGCAACGGCAGTGTTAGGCTTATGGCTGCCGGGAGGACTCCCACCTTCGTATTTATAATAGATGCGGGCGGGTGTATCCAGTACTTTTTCCAGACGGCGGGCACGAATTAAAGGAGTAGGACGCCAGAGTTTATAAACCTGTAGGACCTCATCCGGAATTTCAATCCATCTTTCTTGGCTAACCTCTTGCCGGATTATTTCCTCGGGAAATATAGGAGCTGCATCCGAAGGTACGAGGAGCTTCAATGTCCCGGGATTAAAAAAGGGAGGTAGGGGCTTGGGAAGGTCAGGCACGATATTGTACCATTTTTGGGGTAAGTCTCTTTCGGCCAGTGTGATTTTAAGATTCTTCATTTTTATCCTCCTATTCTTTTAATTTTTCCTTCATTACGATTGATGGTTCTCGGCTCTACCAATTTTACCTTTAGCTCAACTCCCAGAGTTCGTTGGATTTCATTCCTTATTTTATGCTCCACTTCTTCCAGGCGCTTGATTTCATCAGAAAAAATTTTATCGCTCACCTCCACCCATAATTCAACCTCTTCCAACAATCCTGGGCGATGAACTATTAGCTGATAGTGCGGTTCCGCTTCTTCGATGCGCATGAGAATCCCTTCAATCTGCGACGGGAAAAATCTCACTCCCCTGATAATCACCAGATCATCAGTGCGACCGCCTACTTTCCGCAGGCGTTGAAAAGTGCGACCGCAAGGACATTTTTCTGGCAAAAGAGCGGAAATATCTCCCGTGCGATAGCGAATAATAGGAAAGGCTTCTTTGGTTAAAGCAGTAAATACCAGTTCTCCTTCCTTTCCCGGAGGAAGGGGCTCAGCAGTTACAGGATCAATCACTTCGGCTAGGAAATGGTCTTCGTTAATATGTAACCCGTTTTTGAATTCACACTCAAAAGCTACTCCCGGCCCTATCACTTCCGTCAAACCGTAGTTATCAGTGGCAGAAATATAAAGATCCCGTTCTATTTGTCGCCGGAGATCGTCCGACCAGGGTTCTCCACTAAAAAGGCCGACTCTCAGAGCTAATGAATTAGGGTCGATTTTCATCTCTTTTACTAGTTCCGCAATTTCTACCGCATAACTGGGGGTACATACTAGGGCAGTAGTTCTAAAATCCTGTAGAATTTTAATCTGTCGTTCCGTAGCACCACTGGAAACTGGTATAACTGATGCTCCAATTTTCTCCGCTCCATAATGATAGCCAAAGGCACCAGTAAAAATTCCGTAACCAAAAGCAATTTGCACCACATCATCTTTAGTTACTCCCCCCGCAAAAAGAACTCTAGCGGTCAGTTCACTCCAGTTTCGCAGGTCGTTTCTGGTATATCCAACTACAATGGGTTCTCCGGTAGTTCCGGAAGTAGCATGGATACGTATCACTTGCCTTAAGGAAACAGCAAAAAATCCATAGGGATAAGCCCTGCGGAGATCTTCTCGGTTGGTAAAAGAAAGCTTGCTCAAATCGGCCATAGAACGAATTTCTTCCGGCAGAATTCCCTGCTGATCAAAAAGTTGTCGGTAAAAAGATACATTTTCGTAAGCCCGATTAAGGGTGGATTGCAGTCTTTCCAACTGTATTTGCTTCAATTCATCTCGCGGAAAACATTCTGCTTCTTTATTCCAGATTGGCATATTCTTAAAGCTCCGAGCTTAAAATTATTCCCAAACCTCCCGGTATTCTTTACCTAGATAGGCATGTTTTACCAATTGATTTTCTAATAATTCCTCCGCTGAGCCTTCCAGCACTACCCGGCCAGTTTCCAGAACGTAGGCTCGATTGCAGATTCTAAGAGCTGAGCGAGCATTTTGTTCTACCAGTAAAATAGTAGTTCCTTCCTCCCGAAGTTTGCGAATTACTCGGAAAATTTCCGTTACTAAAAGAGGAGCCAATCCCATGGAAGGTTCATCCAATAACATCAATTTGGGCCGAGCCATCAATGCCCTCCCAATGGCTAACATCTGTTGTTCCCCCCCACTGAGAGTACCTGCTAATTGACGTTTTCTTTGGGCTAGCACCGGAAAGAGATTAAAAACAGAGTGCAGACTATCCTGAATGCTTTTCGTGTTTTTTTTCTTCCGAAGATGAGGATAAGCTCCCAGTAAAAGGTTGTCCATAACGGAAAGAGAGGCGAAAAGTTGTCTGCCTTCCGGCACCTGCGATATTCCCATTTCTACAATTCTTTCCGGAGGAAGACCGGCAATATTTTGACCATTGAATGATATTTCCCCTTCTCGCGGACAGACTAGACCGGAAATGGTATTAAGCATAGTAGTTTTACCAGCTCCATTGGAGCCAATCAGGGTAACAATTTCTCCCGCGGAAATATGCAGCGAAACATTATTTAAAGCGCGAATATTACTGTAAGAGGTGGTAACACTTCTTATTCTAAGCATTGATTTCTTCTCCCAGGTAAGCAGCAATTACTGCCGGATGATTTTGAATTTCTCTGGGTGTTCCTTCCGCAATTTTTTCGCCATAATTTAATACTACAATTTCATCAGCAATCTTCATTACCAGATCCATTGCGTGTTCTATAAGAAGCACCGTTATTCCTTGGTCACGAATCTTAAGAACAAGGGCACCCAGTATTTCCATTTCCGGTAAATTTAATCCCGCTGCTGGTTCATCCAGTAATAAAAGCTGGGGATCAGTCGCCAGTGCCCGGACAATTTCCAGGCGGCGTTGCAAACCGAAAGGTAAAACGGTTGGTGAATCATAGGCCCATTTTTCTAATCCAACCAACTCCAGAATTTTCCAACATTTATTATGAATTTCGTTTTCTTCCTGTCTCATCGATGGCGTTCGAAAAAGAGATCTCAAAATACCGCAGTGAGTCCGTGGATAGCGAGCTACCATCACATTTTCTATTATACTTAAATTTTTAAATATCTGCAGATTTTGGAAGGTACGGGTAATTCCCAGGGAGACAATCCGGTAGGTGGGTAAGCCATTAAGGCAAATTCCTCGGTAGCGAATTTCCCCCTTATCCGTAGGATAAACCGCGGTAGTCAAATTGAAAAAAGTAGTTTTCCCTGCGCCATTAGGTCCAATCAGAGCTTTAATCTGAGCAGGCTTTACCACAAATGTTAAATTTTTCAGGGCAGCCAATCCCCCGAAAGATTTGGTTACCCCTACGGCTTCAAATAATGGTTTACTGCCTTCCATTTGACTTTCTTCTGAAGATAATTTCCCAGACCCCTGAGTATACCTACCGGCATAAAGATCATAACCACCATGAGAATTAACCCGTAGACAATTATATCGTAATCTTTTAAAATACGGAGAATCTCCGGCAATAAAGTAAGAATGACTGCTCCCCCAAGAGAACTCCAGATACTCGCTAATCCTCCTACCACAACCATGGTTACTAGTTCAATGGAAAAATGAAATCCAAACGAGCTGGGACTGATAAAACTCATATAATGGGCATAAAGACTTCCTGCCAGCGAGGCACAGATTGCACTCCAGATAAAAATTTCCAGTTTATGGCGGGAGGTGTTAACTCCTACCCCCTGGGCCGCCAGTTCACTGAAATTCAGGGCCCGAAGAGCTCTTCCTACCCGGGAATAAACCAAATTACGAGAAAATAAAATGACCAGACTTACCACCCCCCAAATAAGAAAATAATATTGAATCTGGCTATGAAAGGTAATATTCCCTAGTTTCAATGCCGGAATACCTAGGAATCCTGAAGGTCCTCCGGTTATCCAGTCTAATTCATTAAAAATGATATAAACTATAATACCAAATCCCAGAGTAGCCATGGCCAGGTAGTGGCCGCGCAATTTAAGAGAAGGGACTCCTATAATTAGAGCCGTACTGCCAGTGATCAGGGCAGCCAGAATAAGTGCCAATAAAGGAGGTAAGAGGTAGCGAGTAGTTAATATTGCTGAGCTATATGCTCCCAGACCATAAAAGGCTGCTTGGCCCAGAGAAATCTGACCTGCGTATCCCATAAGCAAATTTAGACCAAGAACAATCAAAGCATTAAATCCGGCAAAAATGGCAATACTTAAAAAATAGCGATTCTTTACCAATAGCGGAAAAATTACAATTACTAATAAGTAAAGAACAGTTCCTATAATTTTAAAGATGTTAAGTCTCATTGGAATAAAGTACGTTTACCCATTATACCGCTGGGCTTAATGAACAATACCATTAACAAAATGAGAAAAGCAATTCCATCTTTAAATCGGGAAGAAATATATCCCGCCCCCATAGATTCCACGAGACCTAATACAAAACCACCCGTTACCGCTCCAAAGCTGCTGCCCAATCCTCCGAGAACCATAGCAGAAAATCCTTTTAATCCTAACATGGTACCTACCGCATAAGAAGTGAAAGTTATGGGAGCGATGATTATTCCTGCCAGCGCTCCCAAAGCCGAACTGAGAATAAAAGCTAAGGAAACCATATTTTTTACCCGGATACCCACCAGTTGGGCAGCAATTTTATTTTCAGCGCAAGCACGCATGGCCCTCCCGGCGAGAGTATATCGGAAAAAGCAACTGAGGAGAATAACCACCAGAAATGTAATTCCAAGAACCCAAAGAGTTTGGGGCAATATAGTTGCTTCTCCCAGTATCAGGGGATTTTCTCCCGAGAAAGCCCTTACTGGTCGGGCATCCTTTCCCCAGATTAACATGGCCATTCCTCGGAGGAAAACTGAGGCTCCTATAGTTACCACTATGAGAACGATAACCGAAGGATTTTTTAAAGGACGAATTACTATCCTTTCCAGCGAAACCCCCATCAAAGTAGCTAGCACCACCGATAGAAAAAAAGCGGGAATGGGAGGTAAGTTATAGGTATTTTGAAATGTAGCCATTAACATACCTCCCAGCATGGCAAATTCGCCCTGGGCAAAATTTATTACTTCGGTAGCATTATAAACAATGGTAAAGCAAAGAGCAATCAGGGCGTAAATGCTCCCCAGAGTGAGTCCCGCTAAAATAAATTGTAAAATCTGACTTCCCGTACCCATTTCATTCTAGAAAAGTCCATTCCCCGTTGACAATTCTAATCATAACCAGGCAATCAGGGGCAAGTCCGTCGTGGTTAATGGGGGAATAGTTAAAGATTCCACCGATGCCGATGAAACCTTTTATATTTTCAATCTCCTCCCTTAAGCGGTATTTATCCGAGCCAGATTTTTTCAGGACCTGCACTAGCATCTGAAGTGCGTCCCAGGCATGACCTCCAAAAGTATCGGGATCTCGTCCATATTTTTCACGAAAACTACGCAAATATTGGAGTAGAAGAGGTTTTTGCGGATCATTATCGGGTAAAGAGCCAGCTACTAAAAGTTTACCTGCCGGGAAAATAACCCCATTTACTGCTTCTCCTCCCAGCTCAATAAATTTACGGTTGGCTATTCCGTGGCTTTGGAAAAGCGGAATAGGCATTCCTAATTGTTTCATATTTCGGGCAATAATCGCCGGAGCGGGATTGGTACCCCAGCATATCACCGCTTGGACATCGGTAGCTCGAATGCGGGTCAATTGGACCGTCATATCAGTATCCTCAGTCTTAAAGGCCTCTTCTCTCGCCACTGTTATTCCGTATTGGGGAGCAAAACGGCGTATCTGGTCACGGCCGCTTACTCCAAAAGCGTTAGTATCGTAGATTACTGCAATCTTCACCATGGCTAATTTCTGAAGATATTTAAGTAAACGGTTCACCACTAAAACATCAGTTTGGGGAGTTCGAAATACCAACTTTTTAATGGGGTCAGTAATCGCTAACCCTGCTGCACAGGCCATAAGGGGAACTTCGGCCTTTTCCAGTACTGGAATCATGGCCAGAGTAGACGGAGTACCACTGGAACCAATCAGGGCGATAACTTTATCTTGCTCGATTAATTTCATGGTAGCACGAACAGCCGATGCCGGATCGGTAGCATCATCTTCAATTATGATTTCTAGAGGATGGCCATCAACGCCTCCTGCCTGGTTAATTCGTTCTTCCAGCATCCTTAATGTATCCCTCTCCGGAGTCCCCAGGGGAGCATTAGGTCCAGTAATAGAAAGTACAGCACCAATTTTATAGGGTGTTTTCACCTCGGCTTGGGCATAGAAGGAAATAATCAACATGCTCCACAGAATAATGGCTCCTACGACTTTAATAAGACTCCTCATATTTTTTACCTCCTCTTTTACTTTAATAATACTTCGCATACTTTTTACCTCCTCTTTTCATGAAATAATAGAATAAATTATAAGGAATAGACCTTTTCACCGGGGAGAATGTTAATGTTATTCTTCTGCAAGGTATTTATGGCCTGTTGGGGATTTTCGAAACGAAAAATAAGGATAGCTTTATCTGACGGTTTTTTAAAGAAAGCGTAGAGATACTCTACATTGATATTTGCTCCCGCCAGAATATTCATCACTTGAGCTAGTCCTCCTGGTTGATCAGGGACTTCTACTGCTACCACTTCGGTCTCGCTTACCGTAAAACCTCGATCTTTCAGAATCCAGTAAGCATCTTCCACCCGGTCGACAATCATCCGTAAAATTCCAAAATCCGAAGTTTCGGCAATGGCTAAAGCTCGGATATTAATTTTGGCCTCCCCTAAAGTACGAGCAACTTCTGCCAATCTTCCAGCTCGATTTTCCAGGAAAACAGAAATTTGTTTAACGTTCATTAGTCCCCTACCCCGCTTTTCTTCAATTTTATATTTTACGTTTATCCAGTACTCGTCGGGTTTTTCCTTCACTCCTTTCAATGGTCTTAGGCTCTACTAATTTCACTTTAACGGTGAGCCCCAACAAACTTTCAATTTCATCAAGTATTTTTTGTTCTAGCTGACTTAATTTACCTGCTTTATCGGAAAAAACACTTTCACTTACTTCCACCCAAACTTCTAATTCATCCAGAGCCCCTTCCCGAGTGACTACCAGTAAGTAATGGGGCTGAGCCCCTTCCATTCGCATAATTATGCTCTCTATCTGAGAAGGGAAGACATTTACCCCTCGGATAATTATCATGTCATCAGTCCGCCCCATAACTTTGGACATTCTTACTAAACCTCTTCCGCAGGCGCATGGTTCCGGATTAAGAAAAGCAATATCCCCTGTTCGGTAGCGAATTAGGGGGAGAGCTTCTTTGGTAAGAGTAGTAAATACCAGTTCTCCTTTTTCACCATATGGAAGTACTTCTCCCGTTTGGTGATCAATAACTTCAGGAAGAAAATGATCTTCAAAAATATGGAGTCCGTTTTTTAGCGGACACTCACTGGCTACTCCCGGTCCAATAATCTCGCTGAGACCGTATATGTCAAAAGCGCTCATACTCCATCGCTGCTCAATTTCCCGGCGCATATTATCTGACCAAGGTTCGGCTCCAAAAACTCCTGCCCGGAACTGAAAATCCTTTCTAGTATCAAATCCCATCTCCTCTGCTACTTCAGCAAGATAGAGGGCATAGGAGGGAGTGCTGGCAAGGATAGTGCTTCCCCAATCCTTCATAATCATAACCTGACGTTTGGTATTCCCAGCGGAAACTGGAATTACGCAAGCTCCTATTTTTTCAGCTCCATAGTGAGTACCCAGCCCACCGGTAAATAGACCATAGCCATAAGCTACATGCACCCGATCGCCTTTTACCGTCCCGGCGCAGGTTAGGGTTCTAGCCATGACCTCACTCCAGATTTCGATATCCTGACGAGTATATCCTACCACTATGGGCTTACCGGTGGTTCCGGAAGAACTATGAATGCGAATTACATTTTCTAACGGAACCGCGAACATCTGGAAAGGGTAATTATCCCTAAGATCCTGTTTGGTGGTGAAAGGAAGCCGAAGCATATCTTCTAGGGAACGAATGTCTTCTGGTTTTATTCCTAAGTTACTGAGTTTTTTGCGATAAAAAGGAACATTCTGATAAATTCGAGATACCACTTGTTGGAGTCTCTCCTTTTGTAACTGAGCCAAATCCTTTTTGGGCATACATTCATACTTAGGATTCCAGATCATCCTTATCCTCTCCTTTACATGAGATTGCTCCGATATTTTCCCCCTTCCTGGTAACCTAGTTGAAAAGCATTCCAATTTTGTTTCTGAAATGCCGCAGAAATTCTCTCCTGGAGAACTTCTCTCCATAGCGGGAGTCCAAACTCCAGGAAATTAGCCAGTATTCCCAGGAAGAAGATGTTCATTGTGCGGGGAGACTCAAGCCGGGCAGAATATTTTTCTCCATCTATTTCGATTACCTTCCGGAAGTGGGAGCACAGAAACTCTTCTATTCCAGAAGGATAAACCGCAGTTCCCAAAATTACCGGTAGAGGAGGAATTTCTTGAGTATTAAAGATAACGGTGGTCTCCGGATTAGCATAGATACTGCCCCTCAAGGTCTCCAGTTTTTCCAATCCTAAAATAAAATCTGCTTCGGCTTTTCGAATTAAGGGAGAATAGACCTTATTCCCCCAGCGGACCTGGGTAATAACATTACCCCCTCTCTGCGCCATACCATGGATTTCGCTTTTCTTAACATCATAGCCTTTCCGGAATGCCAACTGGGCTAGAATTTCACTTGCCAGTAGTATTCCTTGTCCTCCCGTGCCTACTATTACCAAGTTAACCAGTCTGGTTTTCATTTTGAATAGCTCCTTTTGGACATATTTGACGACATAGGCTGCATCCGGTGCAAAGTTGAGAAATAATCTTCCCTCGCAGTTTAGGGCGAGACGAAGAAATTACTCTTTTCTTATCGGGAATGAGGGCGGGACAACCTAGCTGTAAGCACTTGCCGCATCCGGAACAGATTTCCGGAATTATACGGAGGGGATTCATCAGCTGGCGAGGTAATATCAAAATACAGGGCCGATTGGTTAAGATAACTGAAGGGCACGGATAATTTATTTCTTCCTTGAGGGTCTGTTCCACCAGTTTAAGATTATAAGGATCAATCACTCGCACATGTTCTACTCCTATACCTTCTAATAATTTAACGAAATTTAATTGGTAAATTTTCTCTCTCCGTAAAGTAAGACCAGTTCCCGGATGGTCCTGTCTACCAGTCATGGCAGTAGTAGAATTGTTCATGATAATTAATTTAATTTTTCTCCCGTTATAGAAAGCATTAATTAATCCCGTGATTCCTGAATGAACAAAAGTGGAATCTCCAATTACTGCGAAAATAGGCGAAGAAGAAAATCCATCTAAAGCTTTTTCCACTCCTTGTGCCGTTCCTATACTTGCTCCCATGCAGATACAGGTATCCATTGCTTCCAGCGGAGGTAGAGCTCCTAAAGTATAGCAACCGATATCCCCTAAAACAATGGCCTTCAATTTGCGGAGCACATAAAAAATTCCTCGGTGAGGACATCCGGGACACATTACCGGAGGACGAGGCGGTAGTTTTACTTCCCATTTCTCCTCTTTCTCCTCTTCCCGTTCTCCGATAAACCTTTTTAAACCATAAGCTACCTTATCAGGAGTTAATTCGTCCACACTAGGGAAAAACTCCTTACCGGAAACTGAAATACCTAAAGAACGAATACTATCTTCGAGAAATGGCTCCAATTCTTCCACCACTACTAATTTCTCTACACCCTCAGCGAACTTATAGATAAGTCGCGAAGGTAAAGGCCAGGTCATACCTAACTTAAGGAACGAAGCCTGAGGGAAAACTTCTCGAGAGTACTGAAAAGAAATTCCTCCGGTTACGATTCCCCATCGGCGATCCTGCCACTCAATGCGATTACAAGAGATGTTTTCGGAAAGTGAAATCAATTTTTGCCATCTTTCCTCTACCCAGATACGACGTTGCTTAGCATGAGCAGGAACCATTACGTATTTGCTAGGATTTTTATCAAAACCAGGAGAATAATGTTTTTCCGCCGGAGTTTTCAAAGCGACGACACATTTGGTATGGGCAATTCGAGTGGTAATTCGCAAAATAACGGGGGTATCATATTCTTCACTAACTGAGAAGGCCAGTCCCAGAAATTCTTTTGCTTCCTCACTATCGCTGGGCTCAAAGAGGGGAATTTTAGCAAATTTAGCATAGAAGCGATTATCCTGCTCGTTCTGTGAACTATAAATTCCAGGATCGTCTGCACTTACGATCACCAGTCCCCCTTTAAGTCCCGTATAAGAGAGAGTCATCAGAGGATCCGACGCTACATTGAGCCCCACATGCTTCATTGCTACTAGTGCTCGAACACCCGTTAAGGCAGCCCCTATGGCCACTTCTAGAGCTATTTTTTCATTTACTGACCACTCACAGTAGATATCCGGATACTGAACAATGTTTTCCAGAATTTCCGTACTGGGAGTACCTGGATAACCGGCGGCCACCTTCACTCCGTATTCAAAGGCACCACGGGCAATAGCCTCGTTCCCGGAAAGAAGTCTTTTTTCTTGACTATCGATGAGCATCTATCCATTTAATGCGATATCTAGCCTCTTCTACCCAGAGAGAATTGGGAAAGCGTTCTAGAAGCGAATTATAAGTTTCCTTTGCATGGTCATAGTCTTTGGTGGTTTCATAGTTCCTTCCCAGATCTAGGTACAGTTTGCTTGCTAAAAAGTCGCGGGGAAAACTTTTTATACCATTACTGAAAACCTCGATTGCTTGCTCATAATTCCCCTGGATTTCGTGACAATAACCCAATCCCTGCCAGGCATAAATAGCTAGAAAATCTTTTTCATATTTTCGTATAAATTCCTCATAAACTTTAATTGCCTCGGGTAATTTTCCCAACCGATAATAGCAATGCCCCTTATAAAGTAAAGCCAGTTTTCCACTTCGAGTGCGTGGATGACTACGAGCCACTTTAGAAAATGCATTCAGGGCCTTCTGATATTTTTCTATCTCCGCCGGAGATAATTCCTCCAATGGAGGAGGTTCTTGGGTTTTTTCTTCGGGAAGGGATATTTCTTGGTAATAATAACCAAAGGCTTCGCTCAAGGGAAGAAGAGCCTTTTGTTCCATTTCTGTAAGATAGTAACCGTAACCAAAGTATGCGCTCACCAGAATTATTAAGCCCACCGCTACTATAACTACCAACTTCCAGTGAACTTTGAAGACCCGAACAATTTTTAAGACTGTAGCTACAAATTTATCTTCTTTGAGAATTTTACGGCTAATTTTTTTTCGGACCATGCAAGTTCTCCTTAAAAAATTTTGTTCCTATCCTATCACAAATAAAGGTTAAATTCAATTTACTATTACCCTAACAAATTTAAATATTAAAAAAGGGGGCCTCTGCCCCCAGCCTTATTTAAGAAAAATATTATGGTGCGCCCGAGAGGATTCGAGCCTCCCACACACGGTTTAGGAAACCGTTGCTCTATCCTACTGAGCTACGGGCGCAACGCTAAAAATATATTATACAAATATACCTCAATCAGTATTGAATTAGTGAAAATATGGGCCAGTCTTTAATTTTTTCCCTACCCTGAAGATAGGTGAGTTCTGCTAAAAAGGCAATTTCTACTATTTGACCTTGAAGTTTTTTTACTAACTCAATAACGGCAGCAATTGTTCCTCCGGTAGCCAGCACATCGTCCACGATCAGTACTTTATCACCGGGTTTAATAGCATCTTCATGGATTTCTAATGCATCAGTTCCATATTCCAGTTCATAGGTTACCTGGACTGTACGGTAGGGAAGTTTATGAGGCTTCCGTACCGGAACAATACCCGCCCCCAGTTTATAGGCTAGGAGCCCTCCCAGGATGAATCCCCGAGCTTCTACTGAAACGACTAAATCAATACTCCGGTTTTGATAGCGCTTAGCTAAAAGATCGATTATCTGCCGGAAAATAGGTCCATTTTTAAGTAATGGGGTAATATCCCGAAAAATTACTCCTGGCTTAGGCCAATCAGGAATGTCTCGAATATACTTTTTCAACTCTTCCATGTATTTACCGTCCCCTTTATTCTTGAAAGTATTCCCGTAGATTCTTTTCGGAAATAGTGAGAAAGTTTCTCATTTTCTGCAGAGCGGATACCTCGATCTGACGGATTCGTTCTCTGGTTAATTGAAACCTCTTACCAGTCTCTTCCAGAGTGAGGGGAGTTCCCGTTTCCAAACCAAATCGCATTTTTAAAACTTGTCGTTCCTTTTCACTCAGTAATTCCAGCAAATCCTCAATCCGATCGTGATTGGCTAGTAAGGAGGCAACTATGTTAGGTGATACCGTGAATTCTTTATCCGGTATGCGATCGCTTAAGCGATCATGTGCCTCTTCTCCGAGAGGAATTTCCAAGGAGGTCGGTTTCTGGTAAATGCGCATTAATTCTTTAACTTTGGTTGCCGGAATTTTCATCGCTCGGGCGACTTCCTCGGGAGTTGGTTCTCTTCCTATTTTCTGGGTCAATTGCTGGACTACGTGTTGATATTTATTAACATTTTCAGCTACATGAACTGGTAGACGGATGGTTCTCCCTTGATTGGCCAGCGCCCGGGTGATGGATTGACGTATCCACCACGTAGCATAAGTGCTGAATTTCAAACCGCGTTGGTAATCAAATTTCTCCACGGCTTTGATTAAGCCTAAATTACCTTCCTCGATTAAATCTAAAAAAGGCAACCCCCGGTTAACATATTTCTTGGCGATATTTATTACCAGACGAAGATTTGCCTTTATCATAGTCTGTCGGGCTTCATCGTCTCCTTCTTTTATTCTTTTAGCCAGCTTTTTTTCCTGTTCAGGAGTTAGTAAAGGAATGCGGCTCACTTCTGCCAGAAACTGCCGAACAGTCCCCGTGATCTCCTCTCGATTTAAAGTGGGTAGATTCAAATTCCGGAAAGAAGACCGATAGTGGGGAAGACTTCTTGATCTACCGATCACTTTACTCCTTGCTTTAAAAGATTTCCCTTTCATCAATCTTTGCCTATTCTTGAATCTTATGCTGGATTAAAGAGGAGCGGAAAATTCTTTTTCCGAAATCAATTTTCCCCGCTCTACTTCTGCTGAAAGGATCCGATAACGAGAATCGAATTGAATAGAGGTATAAATCAGATTGAGACAACGATTTCCCAAAATTTCTTTATTTAAATAGAGCATACCTTCTTCCCGCTGAAGATCAGTCTGCTTATTAACCCGAATTTGAATTTTCTCTCCGCATTTTTCACATTGAAAATAGAGATAAAGAGCTTCTGCTTCCTCTCTAATCTTTTTGACTTCTTTTGGTTTCTTCCGTAAAAAATTGAAAAAATCCATGCTTAAACTCCAGATAAGACTGGTAAAAAAGACCGCGGATTATGAGGTTTATCATCCAGACGTAATTGAAAATGTAAGAAAGGTTCTTCCTCCCGAGATGAAGAATTCAATCGAGCAATAATCTGTCCTTTAGTAACCCGGTCTTCGATTTTCACCAGTGGTATGAATTCTCCGGCATAACAAGTAGTAAAACCGTTGAGATGATCAATGATGATTACCATCCCATAACCTTTCAAAAAATCGCTGAAGATGACTCGACCGCCCATCGCGGCTACCACTTCACTGCCTGCCGGTACACTGATATCAATTCCTGGACAAGGTACCCCTTTATAGAGACCGAATTCCCGAATTATCTTTCCTTTTATAGGCCAGATAAAATCTTGTTCCATAACTTCAGGAACATAAACTTCCACCGGAAGAATCTTAGTAGCTCCGGGAATAAAAATTTTCTGGCCAGCAAAGATTTTGGTCTCATCTTCAATCCTGTTTGCTTCTTTTATTACTTCCATACTCACCCCGTAACACTTAGCTATTCGCCAGAGAGTCTGCCCCTTCTCTACCGTATGATAAACACCCAGCTCCTCTCTAGGAGGAGGTACCGAGGCACAACTACTAATACTAATGGTTACCATCCCCCAGATTAAGAAAGCAACCTGGTATTTCATTTTTGATTACTTTAATTATAAATTAAATATAGCTTAAAAAGCAAATATAATCTTACTAATAATTATATTAAAAGCGAGAAAAGTAGCGAATTTGAAATCCCTGGAACTTTCCAGTGGATGGTAACCATTTAACCTCTACCGTTTCTACTTCTGCCATACCAGGTCCTTTTTTCAATTTTTCAATAAACTTTAATATATCCTCCTTTCCTCCTTCCACCTCCACCTTCACTCTTCCATCAGGGAGATTTATTACATAACCATCCAGGTTCAAGGAACGAGCTACCCAGCTGACAAAAGCACGATAACCTACTCCCTGAACCCAACCACTGATCAATATTTGTGCCCGAAACTTCTCTTCCATGCTCAATTCTTTACCCTAATAGAAACTCCTTCGGGAATTCTTGCCTTCATTCCTACAATAGTTTTTCGAGGACATTTCTCCACGCACAGACCACAGGAATCGCATTTCTGGTAATCGATTACCGCCAGGTTTTCCTGTAAAGTAATCGCGGAACGAGGACAAGTCTTAACGCAAATACCACAGGCAATGCAGCCTTTTTGACAGATTTGCCGAACGATTGCTCCCTCATCATGGGAATTGCAAAGAATACGGACCGAGGCTCGAGCTAATGGGGTCAAACGGATCAATCCAGTTACGGGACAGGCCTCTATACATTTTCCACAACCAGTGCATAAATTTTCGTCAATCTGAGGTAAACCATTTTTATCCATACTTATGGCCTGGAAAGGACAAGCCCGCACGCAGGAACCGAATCCGAGGCACCCGTAGCGGCAACTTTTACTTCCTCCCCCCACCAGTACTGCTGCCCTGCAGTCTCTCGCTCCTCGGTATATAAATCTTTCCCGACAGATATCCTGGCTACCCTGGCAGAAAAGTATTGCTACCATTTTTTCTTGCGGTTTAACCTCCACCCCTAGTAGTTGAGATAGACGAGCCGGTAAAGTACTACCTCCGCCCAAGCAACGATTAGGTTCTGCCTTTCCCGAGGCAATAGCAGAAGCATATCCCGAGCATCCAGGATAACCACAGGCCCCACAGTTTACTCCCGGAAGCAGAGCTAATATTTGTTCCTCTAATGCGTTGCTTTTAACCGCCAGTTTCTTATGAGCCCAGGCAAGAAACAGTCCTAGAATTAAACCTATTCCTCCTAGACTTATTACTGCCTTAAGAATAAGCATTTTCTAACTTCTCCTATAATCCAAAAATGTGACTGAATCCGAGAAAAGCTAATGACATTAAAGCTGCGGTAATAAAAGTAATGGCATATCCACTAAAAGACCTTGGAATAGGAGACAATTCCATTCTTTCCCTTATTCCCGCAAAAATAACTATTGCCAGAGTATACCCTCCAGATACGCCCAGGGTATAAATAATAGTTTTAAAAAAACCAAGGCCATAGTCCACATGCAAGAAAGCCACTGCCAGAATAGCACAATTAGTAGTAATTAAGGGTAAATAAATTCCCATGGCGTAATAAAGAGAAGGTAAGGTTCTCCGAATATACATCTCTTCAAACTGTACTAATGCTGCGATCACCAAAATGAAGGTTCCGGTTCGCAAAAATTCCAGCTTTAATGGTACCAGCAAGTAGTGCCAGATTATCCAGGTTACGGCTGAAGTCATGGTCATTACGAAAAGAACCGCTAGTCCCATCCCGATAGCGGTTTCCAGGCGTCCCCCTACCCCAAAGAAAGAACACAACGCGATAAAGCGGATAAGAAGAATATTATTTACAATAAGAGCACTGAAAAAGATCAAATACCAACTCATATCATTGTTGATCATTTTTGGATCACCCTACTCTTAGTTAATTCATTTTCTCATTAATAAGTTCTTTAACGCCATGAGAAAACCAATAACCAGGAATGCTCCCGGAGGTAAAATCATCACTAGGGCTGGCTGCTGACTGAGGGCAGGAACTTCGATCCCCAGAATAGTTCCGTTACCCAGGAATTCCCTTATCACTCCCATAAGGACAATTATTACAGTGAATCCTAATCCCATACCCAGGCCATCCAGTGTTGAGGCGAAAACATTATTCTGATAAGCAAAGGCTTCTGCTCTTCCCAAAATAATGCAATTTACCACTATGAGAGGTACAAAGACACCCAAGTTTTTATATAGTAAAGGTAAATAGGCATGCATAAAGTAATCAACAATGGTTACAAAAGTGGAAATGATAATGATGAAAACCGGGATACGAATCTGATGGGGAGTGTGCTTTCTTAAAATAGAAATCAGGATATTGGACCCCACTAATACAAATGTAGCTGCTAACCCCATACCTATCCCATTATAGGCGGTAGTGGAAACTGCTAACGTAGGACAGAGTCCGATCATTATAACCAGAATGGGATTCTCTCTTATAAATCCGGCGGTAAAATCTTTCCAATAACTCAAATTTTATCCCTCCCCTCTGCCTCTCCCCATAATTCCAGCGCTTTTTTTACTCCTTCACAAACCGCCCGCGAAGAAACGGTAGCTCCGGCAATGGCGTCGATAGAACCATCTTCACTTCTCAATTTTATTTCCGAGAAGGTCCGCCCTTTTAATTGGCTCAAGAAACTTTCGCCGGTAATTTTAGCCCCCAAGCCGGGAGTTTCGGTGTGATCCAGTGGTGAAATTGCTACTCCGGTAATTTTTCCCTCGGGGTTTATTCCCACCATCATTCGAATAGGTCCTCCATAGCCCCGACTTAAAAACGGAAAGGCTACCCCCACTTCTTTTCCATTGGTATCTATTCCCCGATAAAATTTCATTCCATTTCTCTCTTGCAATTGAAAATTGATAGCTTCTGGCAAAACCTGGTTTCGCTTGCCAATTTCTTCTAGTTCCACATTCTTCTGAATCTGGAGATTAGTAATTAGATAGACTTCGGCCAGTATTCCTGCTGAAAGAGCACATATCAAAAATAGAATAGCCGCTAAGCGAAGACTTTCAACCAATTTTCTTCACCTTTCCAAATACCCGCGGAGGAGTGAACTGGTCGATTAATGGCACTAGCATATTCATGATTAAAATCGAATAACATACTCCCTCGGGATATCCACCAAAGAAACGAATAATCACCGTAAAGGTGCCGCACCCTACTCCAAAAATCCAGCGCCCTTTCTTGGTAACGGGAGAAGTTACGTAATCAGTAGCCATGTAAAACGCTCCCAGAAAAATTCCTCCGGCGAGGAGATTAAACACCGGATCGCGTCCTAGAAGTAGAGATAGTCCCAACACACTTCCCAGATAGGAGACGGGAATTCGCCAGTCAATTACCTTTCTCCCCAGAAGATAAGCTGCACCTACCAGTAATGCTAATGCCGAGGTCTCTCCCAAGCTTCCTCCCACTCTACCAATAAATAGTTTCCACCATAGGTGAGGGTGGCTGAACTGGGAGATTATCCGTTGGGCTAACTCCACGGTTTCCGGCAGAGACCGATAGGTATAAGCCAGTTTCATAACATTTAGAGGAGTGGCGGAAGCAATGGCATCGGGTATTTGGGATTCAAAACCGGAAAGCGTACCTCCTCGGGGAGGTGTCCATTTAGTCATAGCCACCGGCCAGGAAGCAAGAAGCACGGCCCGGGCGGCCAAAGCGGGGTTAAAAATATTAAAACCCAGGCCTCCAAATAATTCTTTAACCAGAGCGATGGCAATTATTCCTCCCAGGATAGCAATCCATAGTGGAATTTGAGGAGGAAGGCAGAATGCTAATAGGACACCAGTTACCAGTGCCGCTAATCGGTCTTCCATTATAAGATTTCTTTTAGTGACCCGATGAATGATAAACTCGGTCCCTAAGCATGAAATCATGCAAATTGAAACTACTCTCAGAGTAGCCAGCCCAAAAAAATATATCCCGGCAAGAAAAGCGGGGATAAGAGCAATTAATACGTCAGTCATAGCTGATTGCAAAGGGCGTTTCTCTAAGATATGCGGAGAGGGAGAAACAATCCACATCTGTGGTTCCATTTTTTTATTCCTCAGTCAAAAATATTTTATTTACCTACGAGGAAGGGTTCCAGTTTAGCGAACACTTTCTCTCTCTTTCTTTTTACGCCGGCTAATTTCATCCTTGGCGTACTTAATATGCTGGACTAATGGTCGGCGGGTAGCACAAATATATGCACAGGAACCGCATTCAATACAATCCAGCGCATGGTAATTTTCCAGTTTTTCCATCCGATTTTTTTCCACATAAATACTTATAAAATTTGGCATTAAACCCATAGGACAGATTTCAATACAGCGTCCACAACGAATACAATCCGCTGCCTCTCCTGTCCATACGTTTTCCCGGGGGAAAATAAGTATAGCGGTAGTCCCTTTAATCACAGGAACTTCCAAACTGGACTGGACAATTCCCATCATCGGACCACCCATAATGATTTTTCCCGGATTACCTACTATACCCCCCGCTGCTTCTACCACAAATGAAAATGGTGTTCCAATGCGCACCCTAAAATTCTGCGGTTCTTTAACTCCTTCTCCCGAAACGGTAATCACTCTCTCAATTAAAGGGCGTCTTTTGGTAACCGCCTCAAATATAGCCAGTGCCGTTCCGATGTTATTTACCACTATTCCAACATCTAATGGCAGTCCTCCCGAGGGAACTTCTCTACCAGTGATAGCTTTAATAAGATGTTTTTCCGATCCTTGAGGATACTTAGTTTTTAATTTAACCACCTTTATGGAAGAATCGGATCCTAAAGCAGTCTGCAAAGTATTAATAGCCTCTAGCTTGTTATCTTCAACTCCAATAAATGCTTTTTCCACTCCTAAAACTCGCATAGTTATTTTTAAACCTTCAATTATTTCCTGGCTTTTTTCCAACATGAGACGAAAATCGGCGGTAAGATAAGGCTCACATTCACAGCCGTTTAAGATTACCATTTCGATTTTTTTGTCCTCGGGAGGGGTAAGTTTTACGTGGGTAGGAAAGGCGGCTCCTCCCAATCCTACCACTCCTGCTTCGCGGATTAATTGTCGGATTTCATTCGGGGTCAAGGAAAGATAATCCCGCGGGAGAGGAGTGACCTCCTGCCATTCATCACGGCCATCAGATTCTATTACTACTGCTGGTGCTTCTCGTCCCAAAACGGGATGGAGGTGATCATCGATAGAGATAACCTTCCCTGATAAACTTGCGTGCACCGGAGCAGAGATAAAAGCAGAATGATCACCGATTTTCTGGCCGGTTTTAACAGTGTCCCCCACCGCCACTAAGGGATTACAGGGAGCCCCGGTGTGCTGAGAAAGAGGGATAATTACTCGGGGAGGATGAGGTAAATTTCGAATAGGTTGCTGGGCACTAAGCTTTTTAGTAGGAGGGTGTACTCCTCCGCGAAAGGTCAGTTTGCGCATTGTTGCTCTCTAACAATTTTACGCTGGGCATTATAACTAAACTAATTCAAAATGTCAAATCCTCCGAAAGATCTCTGATTCTTTGGTAGTAGGAATATATGCTTCCAAAAGTTCTATTATAAATGGGAAAATCAAATATGTAAAGATAAATTTCAATTGTGGGGGCATTGGTCAGATAGTATCACTGACTCCGCGAATTATAGTAGGGACGCCATGCCGGGTGAGTAAATTCTGGAACTGCTTCAGTTTCTTAGGAGGATAAGGAGAAATTTCTTGCCAGGAAGGATCTAGTGTCTTTCCAGAGCGAAACTGCTGGAGAATATATTTTTTAACCCCTTGAAGCAAAGGCAACATCTTTAAAAATTCGGTAGTATCCAGAAAGCCAGGAACTACCGTGGTTCTAACTTCATAATTGAGAGAAGAATTTCGCAGGATGGTGAGGGACTCTTTTATGCGAGCAAAATCTATATTGCGAGAGACAATGAATGGATATTTATCTGGCGGGCCTTTCAAATCTAAGGCTATATAATCCAGTAAATTTTCCTTTATCAAATCACTCAGTAAGGAAGGATTGGTCCCATTAGTATCCAGCTTCACCGGAAGGCTTAAATTTTTGATGAGGCGAATTAAATCTGCTAATGCTGAGTATAGGCTGGGTTCTCCTCCGGAAATTACTACTCCGTCAATCCAGTGGATATGTTTATTAAGGTAAGCTTCAATTAATTTCCAGGGCACGGTCGGCAAACTACGGGGATGAAGTACAAGTTCTGCGGCATGACAAAAGCGACATCTTAGATTACACCGGGAGAGGAAAATCACGGCTACAATTTTCCCTTCCCAGTCAATAAAAGAAGTCTCCAGGAATCCTTTTATGGCTATTTTCATTCTTGATAGTTCATATCTTGGAAATTACGCAGGAAATTCTGGATTTCTCCGCTAAAAGGAACTACTCCATTCCACCGAGCGATAGTCTCTCCCCTAATTTCTAGTAGAGTGGTGGGAATAGAGATAACGGCATAAAAGGCTCCTTCCGCCAGACCATCTGCCGTTTCTAAATCTAAAAAAATTAGTTTCACTTTAGAAAAAAGCCCCCATTTTTTCAAAAGAAAATGCCATTTATTTTTGGTAGTTTGACACAAAGGACAGGTCTTTTTCCCAAATATCTTCACTGGCATAATTATCCTCCAAATGTTTCATTCCGCACAGGTTAAAAGACCCTCTTAGCCATTTCGATCCATTCTTCTACGTAGCCCAATCGGCAATAAAATTGTAGTGCCTTTTTATTCAGAGGAGAAACTCGTAATCCCACATAGCCCACATTCTGCTTGCGGGCAAAATCTTCCACAAATAGCAGGAGAGCTTTTCCTACTCCTCGGTGACGATACGGGGTAGCTACTACCAAGTCCAAAATGTAAATTTCTTTCTCTCCACTTTGTCCATTCCGAGCGTTGGCAGTAACCAAGATGTAGCCAAGAGGCTCTCCCGATTTTTCGCGGGCGATAAAAGCGCTGACTTCCATTTCTGGAGGAAAATAATTACTTCCCAGCCTTTGATAATAATCAATGACATATCGTTTAACTTTATCGGGATCTCGAATGGAGGAAATTATACCTTCGCGAATAAAATTATCTAATCCCAGACGAGCTATAAACTGCCAATCATCCTCCCTGGCTTTTTGCACAATAATTTTCACTTAAACCTTCCTCCCAAAAAGCTTGAGGCTAATTTTTTTATTACCACTGGACAGTTTTATCGCGGTCCAAAAGTTCCGCTCTTTTTCCCGGGTTCCAGCCGGAAACCCGAGAAAAATATCCCGTAACTCGAGTAATCCAGTCGATATTAGTTGATTTACAATAGTTGCATTCTGGCTGTAAACCCCGATCCACTTTTCCGCAGTTGTTACAGGTAGTAAATTCTGGAGAAAATGCTATCTGACTATTTTGAGTATGTTGAAAGGTCTTTGTCACAAAATTGGCTAAGGATTCCGCCGAGGGACAGGAATCTCCGAGCCAGATATGAGTGAGACTTCCCGCATCGATCAGAGGGTGAAAAAGTCCTTCCTTGGTTACCCGTGTAATTGGATTCAAATGATGAGAAATATTTAAATAGGTAGAGTTAGTATAATAAATTTGCTCGGTAGAAAGATTTCCCTTGACCACACTTTTCGTCTCTTCTGGGAAATAATGATAATCCAGTTTGGCTAAACGATAGGCGGTAGATTCTGCTGGAGTTTGTTCTAGTACAAACCGCAAATGGTATTTTTGCGAGTAATTTTTACATGCTAGATTTAAGTAAGCAATAACCTTTAATCCAAATTTGAATGCCTCATCGGACTCATGAAGCTCTTCTCCCCGGTGAGCTTGAACCATTTCATTGAGACCAAGAATTCCGATAAGGTGGGTAGCCCGCGGCAAGCGAAGATAAGGTTCCCCATCCCGTTTCATTACCAGCAGGGCTAATGGACCCTCGGAGCCAAGAGAAAGCAATTTTTCAATAAAGGCTTGCTTCTGAATATGTGCTTTTACCGCGATTTCCAAAACTCGATCAAGATTTTGAAATAATTTTTCGTCACTACCTTTAGCTCGGTAAGCGATTCGAGGTAAATTCAGGGTTACGTTCTGGAGAGCACAATAACGCATACGCCAGGGTTCCTGGGCATCTTTTAAATCCTCGGGTTCCAGTTTAAAACTCAGGCGACAACACTCGGAAATTTTAGCAGTATTTCCCCGGTCAAAAACAAAATAGGTATTTCCCTTTTTAGCGGCCACGTCACAAATATGGATTAAAAACTCCTGGTACCCGGATGTCTGGAAAAATCTCTCCGTGATATGAACTAGCGGTTTGGGAAAGAAGAAGGGACGGTCACATCCATCACCTTCTTTATATACTTCAAAAAGAGCCCAAAGAAATTTCTGTGCCTCCGGTTGGTAGTCTCGGTATAGTTTTCCGGTATAAGTTCCCCCTGGACCAATGGCGGGAACATTTTCAAAGTGAGAAGGGACTTCCCAATAAAGATTGATGTCACTGAAGATTGCCTGTCCACCGCGGGCAACTGCTTGTTGTGAAAATTCAAAAACCAGCATCTGCGCAAGTTGTTTGATAGCTCGTTCGGATAATCCTACCAGATAGGGAGCAAAAAATAGATTTACCGCATCCCAGCCAATAGCGCCCGCGAAGTGGCCCTGCAAAGCCGCTGAGAATTTTATCATATGGGCCAGCAAAGTTTCCGGATGACGGGCCGGCTGTGCTATGGAAAGAGAACGTGGAAGATCTAAGCCAATTTTTTTCACATATTCCAAGCTCTGTCCTGAGCAATAGGGACGATCAATAAAACCTAGGTCATGAAGATGAATATCTCCTTGAACATGAGCGCCAGCTACTTCCTGAGAAAATACTTTGAGGAGAGCAAATTCCTTCTTAATACTTTCTGCTAACATCAGGTTGGTAGCTTCGGGATTGTGTGGTATATTAGCATTTTCTTTGTTCGGGTAAACAATGATTTGCTCCGCATCATAAAGGGGAACTCCCAAGCGGGCATGTTTTTGTCGCACTTCTTCCAGTCCATATTCGATAAGCTTGGCATCCACTAGTTCCCGGATCAAAGAGGCGGTAATAACTTTAACTTTCCCACTTTTAATCTGTTGTTCGACTTCCAGGCTGACTTTTTCTGCCATTTCCGGTGATAGATCGGTTTCCCGAAGAAGGGCATCGACAATCTTTTTACGATCCCAACGGATAATATCTTGTCGAGAAGTACGAACGAACAATGCCATATCAGTAGTATGGGGAGAGATTCCGCTCTCTTCCTTTAGACGGGGATAGAGAGCACGTATACGTGCCCGCCTATCACGATAAAGGATAAAGGCTTTAGCAGTAAGAGCATGGCCGTTCTCAATTAATACTTTTTCAACTGCGTCTTGTACTTCTTCGACGGTTAGAATATGACCTTTTTGGTCCGAATATTTTTGGGCCAGATAAATAATCACCCGATCGGCCAGTATTTCTGCTAATTGACGATCTTTTCCTCCCACCGATACCGCCGCCTTAAAAATTGCTCCCGCGATCTTCTCTTTGTAAAAAGGAACAATGGAAGTATCTCTCTTCTGAATAAACCGAAAAAGATCAGTCGGACAAGCTTCCAGGCTGATATCCGGAAACAATTTTGTCTTATTTCCGGAAAAGAAAATTTCCGAATGGTTATAGTCCTTCAGCTTTTTCTCCAAATTTCTCTCCTCCCCTATTCATGGGTTTCTCTGCCCGGTCAGAAATTAATTTTTCCGGGGGAGATTTCTCCTAATCATGAGACAATAAGCGTCGGAGTTCCTCCATAAACTCATTAAGATCCTTAAATTCTCTATATACGGAAGCGAACCTTACATAAGCAACTTGATCAAGGTCGTGTAAATATTTCATAACCATTTCCCCGATTTCTTGGGAACGAATCTCTTTTTCTTCTCTATTCTGAATATCTCTCTCGATCTCATCAGCTATTTTTTCTATCGTTTCCATACTGACCGGTCTTTTCTCACAGGCCTTTAAGATGCCGGTGATCATTTTCTGACGGTCAAAAGGTTCTCGGCGATTATCTTTTTTGACCACTATTGGAAGAATATTCTCAATTTTTTCGTAGGTAGTAAAGCGGCGATGACACTGCAGGCACTCCCTTCTCCGGCGAATTAGAATTCCTTCTCGTATTTCCCGGGTATCAATCACTCGATCTTCAGCATAACTGCAATAGGGACATTTCATTTACTGGATCTTCCTAATACTACTAATTGGGTTAAAAAAAATTATACCCCAATATCTAGTTATTGTCAATAGAAAATTTGATAATTCAGCAAAAAATTTAGGTGAGAGGTATCGGAGGGGAAAATTCAATCTTGGGGTGAGGAAAAAAGGCAGGAAAAATTCACCAATTCCACCCCTGCTTCCAGAAAAATTTCCCGGGCAAAAGCGTCAGTATACTCTTCTAGCGCTACTACTTTCCTAATTCCAGCGTTTATAAGCATTTTTGCACATAGGATACATGGTTGGTGAGTGCAGTAAAGTGTCCCCCCGGAGATACTTACCCCGTGAACGGCCGCTTGAATGATAGCGTTTTGTTCCGCATGCAAACCCCGGCAAAGTTCCTGGCGTTCTCCGGAAGGAATGTTAAGTTTTTCTCGCAGACAGCCTACTTCTGTGCAATGGGCTAAGCCGCTAGGGGCACCGTTATAACCAGTAGAAAGAATACGGCGATCTTTAACAATTATTCCTCCTACCTGCCGCCTTAAACAAGTGGATCGGCGAGCGACAATGCGGGCAATTTCCATGAAGTATTCATCCCAGGAAAGACGCATTGTTCTATTCCTCCAGACTCCATGGGGAGAGAATCTGTCGGGCACGGCTATAGTCATGGTAGTGAACAAAAATTTTGATCTCCCCCAGTTTCCCTACGGTTAATGGATAAATAAAACGAGGACTAAACCGGCATTCAATTTGATATGCGGATAACAACCCCCGAATAATTTCCGCTTCTGCAGGATATGACACTGTGATTAGTTCTATCCACTTTTCTTTGTCGATCATTTTTATGGTCGGGAAATAAACTAAGGGGTTTTCTTGATACAATACTTCTCTTCTACTAAGCGAATTATATTTACCCGGTGCTCATGCCTTCCGCTTTCAAAGCCAGTCTGTAACCATTCTCGCACGATTACTTTGGCTAACTCCGGACCAATTACCTGCCCTCCCAAACAAAGTACATTAGCATGATTGTGAAGCCGACTGAGACGAGCACTATAAGAGTCGTGACATAAAGCCGCTCTCACTCCGGGGACCTTATTAGCCACAATACTCATCCCGATACCGGTGGTGCAAATTAAGATTCCCCAGAGGAATTTTCCATTGGCTACCTGTTCAGCTAAAGCGAGAGCAAATACTGGATAATCTACTGATTCTTCACTAGTAGTACCCAGGTCTTCTACCCGGTAACCTAACTCCTGCAAAAAGTTAGTTAATACTTTTTTTAGATGATAACCACCATGGTCGCTAGCAATAGCAATCGCTTCCATCAAAGGTCTCCCGGAATTTGAATTTCAAGCCATTTTAATATTCGCTCCCAGGATCGAAGAAGAGCTTGCTTTATTTCTCCCGCACAAGAAAGATAATTTCCCAGAAAACTGCCACAAGGATCGTTGATATTAGGATTTCCATCATCTATCCCGGCAAATTCCTTCAACAAGAATACCTTAGAACGAATCTGAGGCATTCGGGATAGAATATAGCTACGGTGGCTTTCAGTCATGGTTAGAATTAGGTCAGCTTCTTGAACGAGATCCAGAGTTAAAGGTTGTGAACGATGCGAGGAGATATCCACATCTTCCTCATTCATAGCCAGTACCGCTAAGGGGTCAGGTTCTCTTCCGTAAGAGGCGGATATTCCGGCCGAAATTACTTCCAGACCAACAATTCCTCGCTGGGATACCATACGTTTCATCAATCCTTCTGCGATAGCACTGCGACAGGTATTTCCGGTACAAACCAACAAAATCTTTTTAGTTCCAAAATCGCTCCTCTCCGGAGTACCATAATCCAGTTTTCCGGTTACTTTTATAATTTCTCCCTCTTCCAGTTTTCCCGCTCTTAAAAGACGGGGAGGATAAACCGTTACATCCAGAACAGTGGACTCCATTCCTTTTGCTATAACCCCGAAATCGATAATAAGATCGATTTTTCCAGCCAGTTCTTTAATGGTTTCCTCCCCGGAAGTAGAACTAATATGGCCCGAAAGGTTAGCGCTGGTTGCCGCTATAAGGCACCCGGATTGGGTTATCAATTTTCGCACTAGGTAGCTGTTCGGCATCCGGACACCAATGTTCTGGTTCACATTGATTTTTGGAAAAGGAAGAGATGATTTCAGTATCAGGGTAAGTGGACCAGGCCAGAATCTTTCCATTAATTCATGTGCTACCTGGGTAACTTCTGCCCTTAATAAATTAATCTGAGAGAAATCGGCAATTAATATTGCTAATGGCTTCTTCCAGCTTCGGCCTTTCACCTGAAAAATTTTCTCCACTGCACCCTGATTAAAGGCATTAGTTCCTAGACCGTAAACCGTATCAGTAGGAAAGGCAACCAGCTTACCCTGAGCGATCTGCTCGGCGGCAAACTTGATTATCTCTTCTAAATGGTTTCCGTTTTCAAGAGTTATTACTTTAGTCCCATAGACTTCGCGAATCAATTTATTTTCAACTTTTACTTTTAAAATAATTAAACTGAAACTTTATCAAATAAAAGAAAGTTTATCCCCCATTAATTCTGACAGAGCTTGAATGACTAAATCGGGATTCTCTTGAAGCAACTCATTTTCTCGTTGACGGGCTTCAGCGGTCATAACCGCTACGGTAGTACACCCTATACTTTTCCCTGCCTGGATATCCTCAGGGGAATCTCCCACCACTATCGCTTCCGGGCTAGTGACTTTCATATTCTGTAAAGCTATTTTTATAAGATCCGCTTTATAGGATAGATACCGCGAAAATATATCAATCTGATTGTCCGCAATTCCCAGATCATCACAGGTGAGTATAACCTGAAAATAATTGATAAGGCCTTGCTTTTCTAAAAACTTTTTGGTAGATTCGGTTCCTACCCAGCCACTTACCAGAGCTAGGGAGATTCTTTTATCTTTAAGAAATTTGAGGGTATCGGCTACACCGGGATAAATTCGAGCATGTTCCATATATAATCGAGGAGCTTGATTGAGAACTTCCCGAATCTTTATATTCCCTACCTTCATACCCTGGATAATCTTTCTCCAGAAATCAGGAGTAAAAACTTCTCTTGGTCGGGGAGAGGTCATACCTTGGTGAATATAAAGATCGCTTATAAATCGATAGAGCATTTCGGTATAATCAATAATGGTTCCATCTCGGTCAAAGACCACGGCGCGAATCATAAATTGGCTCCCCTCCTCTTCATCAAATCAATTCCCATCTCTATTGCTTGTAAATTTTTTTGGTAAATCTGCCTATTTTCAGAAATTTTCTTTAAAGCCAGTTGTAAAATATTAGTGGGGACGACCTGCGTTTTTACCACAAAGGTACCTAAAGCAATCATATTGGCTATGCGAGGATCTCCTAACTGCTGGGCCAAATGGGTAAAGGGAAAGCGATAAATCTCTAAATCGAAACGATCATCGGTTTTTTCCACCAAAGATTGATTAATAATCAAAAGTCCTCCTGGTTTCACGAGGGGTTGGAAATGTTCCCAGGTAAAACGATCAAGTACCACTACCGATTGAGGATAAGCTACCACCGGGGAGGAAATTTCTTCGGAAGAAATCACTACCGTACAAAAGGATATCCCTCCTCTTCTTTCTGCACCATAATAGGGAAACCAGGTGACTTCTCTTCCTCCTTCCATAGCGGCGTAAGCTAATAGTTTACCCATGAAGAGAACTCCCTGACCCCCCGATCCAGCAAAAATAACATCCGAATACATTTTACATTTATACTTACCAGTGTTTTATATCACCTAAGGGATAAACGGGAATCATTTTTTGTTCGATCCATTTCAAAGCTTTAACCGGAGAGAGTCCCCAATTAGTGGGACAGGGAGATAGAACCTCTACTAAAGAAAAACCCCGTTTTTCTATCTGAGCTTGAAATGCTAAGCGGATTGCTCTTTTAGCTTTTAAAACATATGCCGGGCTAGTGACGGTCACCCGACTTAAGTATACGGACCCTTCTAAAGTAGCTAGCATTTCAGGAATTCGCAAAGGGAATCCACACTCTTGAGGATCACGGCCATAGGGAGTAGTAGTAGTTTTCTGTCCCAGAAGAGTAGTAGGAGCCATCTGCCCTCCCGTCATTCCGTAATTAGCATTATTGACAAAAATTACGGTTATTCTTTCACCGCGGTTGGCAGCGTGGACAATTTCAGCCATACCAATGGAAGCCAGATCTCCGTCCCCTTGATAAGTGAAAACTATGTTATCCGGGAGCACTCGCTTTATGCCGGTAGCCACCGCTGGCGGGCGTCCGTGAGGAGCTTCGGTTACATCGAAATTGAAATAGTCGTAAGCAAATACCGCGCAACCTACGGGAGCAACTCCCACGGTTATTTCCCGGATGTTAAATTCATCAATCACTTCGGCCACCAATCGATGTATTACACCATGACCACATCCTGGACAATAAGGGAAATTGTTATCTTTCAGACTCTGAGGCCTACTAAAAATTTTTTTCATTACTAAATCAGAGATTCTATTCTCTGATAAATTTCTTCGGGAGATGGTATGCCTCCACCCGGACGTCCATAAAAATGAACGATTGCTTTTCCATTCACTGCTAAACGGACATCTTCTACCATCTGCCCCAAGCTCATTTCCACCACCAGAAATTTTTTAACACGTTCGGCTATTTGGTTGATAACCTTTTCGGGAAAAGGCCATAGAGTAATTGGCCGGATTAATCCCACTCTTAATCCTTTGCTCTTTGCAATTCGCAGAGCACCCTTGCAGATACGCGCAGTAGTTCCATAGGCTACCATTATCAGATCAGCATTTTCCACTTCGAAAGTTTCCCAGCGACTTTCCTGTTCTTGCATTTTCTGGTATTTTTGAAATAGCTTCCAATTATGAGCTTCTAAAGTTCCGGGAGTCATGAGCAACGACTTTAAGCAATTGGGTAGCCTTCCTTTTGCTCCGGTAAGTGACCAGTTTTTAGGAGGTAAATCTCTTTTTTGAGGAGACCGAAATTCTAAGGGTTCCATCATCTGTCCTAACAATCCATCAGCAAGAATAATTGCTGGATTACGGTAAAAATCAGCCAGTTCAAACGCCTCCATGGTAAAATCGGCCATTTCCTGAACGGTTGAGGGAGCGAGGACAATTACCCGGTAATCACCATGTCCCCCTCCCCTAGTGGCCTGAAAATAATCGGATTGTGCCGGCTGAATATTTCCCAATCCAGGACCTCCCCGAACAATATTCACGATTACTCCTGGTAACTCCAACGCTACCATGTAGGAGATTCCTTCTTGTTTGAGGCTAATCCCTGGACTGGAAGACGAAGTCATAGCTCTTGCTCCCGCGGCGGCTGCTCCCAGTACCATGTTAATAGCAGCAATTTCGCTTTCTGCTTGGAGAAAAACTCCCCCCACCTGGGGCATTCTCCAGGCCATATAGGCAGGAATTTCATTCTGCGGGGTGATGGGATAGCCAAAATAATAGCGGCAACCGGCCAAAATTGCTGCTTCGCCCAATGCTTCATTTCCCCGCATTAATACTTTACCCATTTTTACTTCCAGATTTCAATAGCCACATCGGGGCACATCAATCCACAATTAAGACAAGCAGTACACTTATTTTCCTGATCCACCAGGACCTGAAAGTAGCCCCGGGAATTTAAAATATCAGAATTCTTTAGTACTCCGCGAGGACAAATCGTTATACAAATTCCGCACCCTTTGCACCTTTCTCCATCAATAACTATTCTAGGCATCTTACCACTCGATCAAACAGGCAGCCCAGGTAAATCCACTACCGAAGGTAACAATTATTATTAAATCTCCAGGACGAAGATTTCCCTGGCGAGAAACTTCGTCTAAACCAACCGCTACCGAAGCAGCGGACATGTTTCCATAACGATCAACATTAACATAAATACGATCGCGAGAAAAGCCCAATCTGCGGGCCACAGCATCAATAATCCGCATATTAGCCTGGTGAGGAATAAGCAAAGCCACATCTTCAGTTTTCAGACCTCCACGGGATAGTAGCTTCGCAACCGCTTCTTCCATAGCTTTTACTGCAAACTTAAAGACTTCATTGCCGCTCATCTTTAGATAATGAAGTTTCTGCTCCACCGTGCGGTAATTAGCTGGCATCCGGGAACCACCAGCAGGTATTTTGAGTAAGTCCGCTGCCGAGCCATCGGCTCCTAAATAAGAAGCCACTAGTTTTCTTCCATCCTTTGAGGAAGCTCGTTTGAGAACTGCCGAACCCGCTCCATCACCAAAAAGAACACAGGTGCTGCGATCACTCCAGTCGGTAATCCGGGACATAATTTCGGTAGCAATAACTAATACCGTCTGGTAAGTGCCATTTACAATAAATTGCTTGCCAATCTCCATACCATAAATAAACCCGGAACAAGCGACATTAATATCCACGGCCGCAGCATTCGTGGCTCCGAGGGAATTCTGAATCAGGCAAGCGGTAGCCGGAAAAGGCATATCTGGCGTGATGGTAGCGACGATAATGAATTCTACTGTCGATGGCTCTATTTCCGCCTCTTCCATAGCTCGGAGGGCGGCTCTCACTCCCAGATCAGAAGCAGCGAGATGGTCATCGGCTAGTCTTCGCTGAATAATTCCCGTACGAGTATAGATCCACTCATCAGAGGTATCTACCATCTTCTCCAGGACGGCATTGGTGAGAATTTTATTTGGTAAATAAGAACCAGTACCAGCTATGGTCGCTTCATAAAGCAAGGTAAATTTCTCCTTTCCTTATGCAGCATCAGAAATGGTTAATTTCTCTAATCGAAGTTGGGCTTTTTGAGCCCAGCGACCTTCAAAGTCCACCTCTATGCATTTCTTCCATTGGGCCACTGCTCCTTCCAGATTTTGCCGAGAAAATAAAATTTCTCCCAAATAGTAGTAAGCTTTACTACAGTAAGAATTAAATTCTAAAGCTCGCTTATATGCTTCCATTGATTCCATGAGGCGATTTTCCTGGAAATAGAGATCCCCAATCAAACTGTAAACATGATGATTGGGAAATAGCTCTAAACCTTTCTGATAGATTTCTATTGTGCGCTGATATTCTCGACGAGACTGGTAGATATAACCTAGATTAAAGTATGTAAAAGCCCAATGAGGATTAAGTTCGATAGTTTTTCTAAATTCTTCTTCCGCTAAGTCATAATCCCCGTTATCGGTGTAAGCTAACCCTAAATCATAATGTAACCGGGGATAATTGGGATGCAATTCAATCGCTCGTAAAAGTTCATTAATTCCTGCTGGTAACATCCCTTTGGCTCCGTATAAATAGGCTAGATCGGCATGAGCTTTTCCGTGACGAGGTATAATTTCGATAACTTTTTCTAGTTCTTGAATTGCTTCTTCGTAAAGTCCTTCCTGATCGTAAAGCATTCCTAAGTGATAATGAAGATTCACTCGGTTAGAGTTGATCTCCAGAGCTCGGGCAAATTCGCAGGTAGCACGAGAATAATCCTTTTTGTGAGCATACCATAGGCCCAGCCGATAGTGAAGATTAGCAAAGTGAGAATTTGTTTCGGGAATTTTTTTGAAACGTTCCACTATTTCCTGACTGATTGATTTATAGCTTTCAATAAGGCTGCGTAAAATGTGGGCTTCTACGTAACGAGGACTAAGTTCCAGAGCCCGTTTTAGCTGTCGAATCCCTTCTTCTTTTTTATCAATCGCCGCATAAAGCAGAGCTAAATTGTAATAACCATAGACATTGCGGGGATTTATTCTTATTACTTCTTTCAGTTCTCTAATCCCTTCTTCCGGTTTTCCCAGGTGAAAATAAGTAAATGCCAGATTAGTGTGAGCATTCAAATAGGTAGGGTTAATGGTAATGGCTTTCTGGAATGCATCGACTGCCTGAAGATAATCTCTCTTTTTAAGGTATACCAGCCCCAGGTTGTTCAAAACGTCAGCGTAATGAGGGCTAAGTTCCAAAGCTCGCCTAAATTGAGCCATGGCATTTTCATACTCCTCTTTCTGCATGTAGGCCAAACCTAAGTTGTTATGGGCAATGGCATAATAAGGATTTAAGAAAATAGCTTGACGGAACGCTTCAATAGCCGCATCTACCTGGGAGATCTCCAGGAAGACTAGACCAAGATCGTTATATAAATCAGGGTAATCAGGATGGAAACTAATCTCTTCTTTAAGTTTCTGGATGGCTGCTTCGTACATCGCAGGAGTATACCTCCGTATCCCCACTAACAAATCTTGTTCCAGGTCTTCTTTTGGTTTCCATTTACCGCGGAGTATTACGGAGAACCATCTTTTCTCTCCCCATTTTAGACTAGGAATTTTCTTTTCTTCCCCGGAGGGAGAAATATCTCCTATGATTACCTCTTTCACTCCTGGGATCTTTTTTAGTCTTTTTTCCAGATCGACTTTAATACCGGGATTAAATATTCCCTGAATATAGATTACTCCCCCGGTCACTCCCAGGTCTGCTCGGCAGACACCCAAGGGTTCCCGATGGAGTTCTCTTCGCGAAATGGTGGCAATCATAAAATCTCGCGAACTTCCTACTCTATCCCGTAGCATTTTCCTTGAGGTTTCTCCTTCCTATTCTTTATTAGTCTATTTCTATCTCTTTTCCCTCCACCGCAGATTTATAAATGGCATCGATAATTTTCATCACTGCTAAACCATCCTCCCCGGGGGATATTGAGGATTGATTGTTACGGATACACCTAATGAAATGAGCAATTTCTGCCTCATAGCTATTAACCGGACAAACTAAGGGGGTAATATCCACTGCCTCACCGTGAATTTCAGTATAGATATGAAGAGGAAAAAGATTCGCTCCTCCTTCGGTTCCAAGAAGACTAGAAAAGACCATTTCCTTTTCCACATGGGAAGCCCAGCTAGTTTCTAAAAATAAGGTACTTCCGTTTTCAAATTTTATCAAGCCAATAGCCAGATCTTCAACATCAAATTTTCCTCCCGGAACCGATATTCCCCATTCACCTTTTCCTTTTCCTCGAGGACCAAATTTAGCATAAGTAGATGCTAGGACTTTGACCGGTCGTGGGTTCCCCATCAACCAGCGAGTTAAATCAAGCACATGTACTCCAATATCAATCAGGGTACCTCCCCCGGCTTTTTCTTTTTCCGTAAACCAACTTCCGATACCGGGAATGCCTCGTCGTCGAATCCAGCCCGCTTTTGCATAATAGATTTCCCCCAGTAATCCTTCTTTGACAAATTGTTTCAGAACTTGGGACTCTCCCTGAAATCGCTGGTTGAAACCCATCATCAGTATTTTTCCTGCCTTTCTGGCTGCTTCTACAATTTTAGCTCCTTCTTCCGCGTTAGTAGAGAGAGGCTTTTCACAGAGAACATGCTTTCCATGATTTAGAGCTTCTACGGCGACCAAAGTATGAAGATAATTGGGAGTACATACACTAATCGCATCCAGCTCTTCCTGAGTAATCATTTGACCATAGTCGATATAGATTTTGGGAACTTTAAAGTCTCTTGCTAATTTTTCCGCTCGTCCACGATTAATATCAGCAATAGCCACCACTTCCACTTCCGGCAACTTACAATAAGCGCTGGCATGGAACGAGCCAATTCCCGCCCCTACAATGCCTACTTTTATTTTTCCAGTAGACATGAAACTATTCCTACCTTTCCTAAATTATAAATTGAGCTAGATGACGATAACCCAGAATCAGGCCTTTCTTTATTCTATTTTCATCGCCATGCCAGACAGGATCTTCATGTTCAATACTGAGAACCCCATCATAACCAGTTTCACTCAGAACCGAGATAAATTCACACCAGTCAATTGCTCCCCATCCCGGGATCCGATATCTCCACCATTCTTTTCCCAGTATTGTTTGGTAAGACATCCGGTCCATTAAAATTTCAGTGTCTTTGGCGTGAGTATGGAAGATTCTTCCTGAAAAATCTCTTATCGCCTGAAGATAATCGGTGCCCAGCCAGTAAAGATGCGAGGGGTCCAGATTCAACCCTAATTTGGGGGAAGAAATTAATAGGAACATCCGTTCCCAGTTTTCCGGAGAATAAGCGATATTTCCGGGAAGCCCTTCTTTCTGCCAGGAAACCATAGGACAATTTTCTATCATCAATCGCACCCCACGAATACTGGCATAATCCAGAAGATGAGTAAAGACTTCCTGATAAAGTTTGAAATTATCTTCCAGATTCAAATTGGGATCTCTACCTACAAAAGTTCCTACCAGATTTGCTTCCAGATTAGCCGCAGTATCGATTACCTTTTTTAAATGATCATGCTTTTTCTTTCGCACAGCAATATCGGGGTCGAGAAGATTATCATAATAAGCCAGAGAAGATATTGTCATTAGGTGCTTTTTGAAAAGTTCTTTAATCCGGGAAATTTCTGTCATCTCCAGATGAGAAACATCTAGATTAGACCCCTGTGTTTTGAAAGACACTTCTGGCAAACATCCTACTTCTAAGGCACTAAAACCATTTTTACTAGCCCATTTTACCAGTTCCTCTAGAGGTATCGCTGGAAGGCATGCAGTAAGAAATCCTATTCGCATTTCTGTCCTCCTATATGAGTATAAATCTTAAATTATTTATCGACCGCAACATTTTTTAAATTTTTTCCCGCTTCCACAGGGACAGGGATCGTTACGTCCAATTTTTCTGCGCTTTCGGAGAGATATCTCTTGGCCGGAAAATTGCGATATTGGGCTTCCCCATGGAGGGGTTCTCCGGGCAAAGGGAAGATTCGTAGGAGCAGAAATTTTATCGCTGGCACCAACTCTCACTGGGGAAGCGTCAGTTGGCCACCGGGAATAAGTTGCGGGTTTTTCGGCTACCACCTGCACCCGGAATATATATCGAGCCACATCCTCTTTAATTCTTTCTACCATCTGCTGAAACATTTCGTATCCTTCTTTTTTGTAAGCCTGCAGAGGTTCGATCTGGCCGTAAGCGCGTAAGCCGATTCCCTCCCGCAGCCGATCCATAGCATAAAGGTGATCCTTCCATTTACTATCCACCACGTGAAGAGTCACTATCTTTTCTAACTGACGCATTATTGAAGACCCCAGTTCTTTTTCCCTTTCTTCATAGACATCTTTGATTTTTTCCATCATCAATTTCCGAACCGTATCTGGTTTTGGGAAAGAAATGAGTTCATCGGAGGAAAAAGAAGTAGGGAAAATTTGCTGAATGCAATCCACTAATCCTTTCCAATCCTGATCCTCCGGAGGAAGTTCCGGGTTAGTATAAATGGCTAAATACCCATTTACTACATCTTCAATCATCTCCAGAACATATTCTCTTAAATTTTCCCCCTCCAGAATTATTCGGCGTTGTTCATAAATCATCTCCCTCTGAGTATTCATAACGTTATCATACTCCAGCAGATGTTTGCGAATTTCAAAATTTTGAGCCTCCACTGCTTTTTGAGCACGCTCAATAGCCTTCGTTATTAAATGGTGGGTAATCTCCTGTCCTTCTTCCAGTCCCAAAGTATCCATTACTCGGCCAATTTTCTCGGAACCAAAAATTCTCATCAGATCATCTTCCAGAGAGAGATAAAAACGGGAAGATCCTGGATCTCCCTGCCTGCCAGAACGGCCCCTTAACTGATTATCAATCCGTCGAGCTTCGTGGCGCTGGGAACCGATAACATGCAGACCTCCTAACCCCACTATTCCCTCTCCCAGTACTATATCCACTCCCCGACCAGCCATATTCGTGGCAATAGTTACCGCACTTTTCTGACCAGCGCGGGCAATGATTGAGGCTTCCTTTTCGTGGTATTTAGCATTTAAAACTTGGTGGGAAATTCCGCGATGTTTTAGTAATTCGCTCAGCTTTTCGTTCTTTTCAATAGAGATGGTTCCCACCAGAACCGGCCGTCCAATTCGATATAAACGCTCTACTTCCTCTACAATTGCCTGGAATTTTTCTCTTTCCGTGCGGTAAATTACGTCTGGATAATCAATACGGATCATAGGTTTATGGGTAGGAATCACCACTACTTCCAGTTGATAAATTTCCCAGAATTCTTCCGCCTCGGTGGCCGCAGTACCAGTCATACCTGCTAGTTTTTCATAGAGACGGAAATAATTTTGAAAAGTAATAGTAGCCAGAGTCTGGTTTTCATTAGCAATCGGTACTCTTTCTTTAGCTTCTAAAGCTTGATGAAGACCATCGCTGTACCTTCTTCCTGGCATTAAACGTCCAGTAAATTCATCTACAATAATAACTTCTCTATCCTTTACCACGTAGTCTACATCGTGTCGGAAGAGAGTATGAGCCCGCAAAGCCTGATTCACGTGGTGAACTAATCCTATATGACGCTCATCGTAAAGATTGCTTACTCCCAGCATTTTCTCAACTTTGCCCACCCCTTCTTCCGTGAGAGTAGCGGTTCTTAATTTCTCATCCACATGATAGTCGGCATCGGGACGTAAGTGAGGAATAATGCCATCAATTACATAATACATTTCGGTAGATTCCTCGGCAGGACCAGAGATAATGAGCGGCGTCCGGGCCTCATCTATGAGAATACTATCTACTTCATCAACAATAGCATAATAGAAAGGTCTCTGCACCCGCTCCTCGGGATGAACAGCCATATTATCCCGCAAATAGTCAAAACCGAATTCATTATTGGTTCCGTAAGTAATATCGGCAAGGTAGGCTTGCTGGCGAGAAACAGGTCGGAGATTCCGGTATCTTTCGTCAGCGACGGGAGATTCCGGATCGTAAAGAAAAGCTGCTTCGTGCTGGATACAACCCACGGTGAGACCCAGAAAATGGTAAATAGGTCCCATCCATAGCGTATCTCGTTTGGCCAAATAATCATTTACTGTTACCAGATGCACGCCCCTACTAGTTAAAGCATTAAGATATATTGCCAGGGTAGCTACTAAGGTTTTCCCTTCGCCAGTTTTCATTTCAGAAATTTTTCCTTGATGCAAAACAATACCCCCCATGAGTTGCACATCAAAATGTCTTAGCCTAATAGTACGCTTGGATACTTCCCGAACTACTGCAAATGCTTCAACCAGCAAATCATCAAGTGTCTCACCGGCTGCTAACCGCTGTTTAAATCGCTGAGTTTCTGCTTTCAATTGTTGGTCAGATAATTTCTCCAACCGTGGCTCTAGATCGTTGATGGCCATCACTACCAGCTGCATCTTTTTGATTTCCCGTTCATTTCTAGTTCCGAAAACCTTTTGTAGAATAGAGCTAACCATTCTCTTTCTCCCTTTCCTTGATAAACCCTGCTAATTATACCATATTATCTCAAATTTATAATTAAAAATAAAAATTTATGTTATACTAATTGGGTGGATAAGATAGCCTTATTCATTACCTCCTTTGTAGTAGGTCTTTCTGGAGCTATGATGCCCGGTCCCCTTCTCACAGTGACCATTACTGAAAGTGCCTCGCGGGGATTCCGAGCTGGTCCCCTTCTGATCCTGGGACATGGCATATTAGAGTTATCATTAACGGTAGCTTTTGTTTTTGGATTGAACCAGATTTTTACCTTTCCGGCAGTTAAAGGGGCTATAGGATTGATTGGGGGAGCGGTTCTCTTATGGATGGGGCAAGGAATATTCCGGGAAGCCTACCGCAGGAATTTTAAAATTAATCCCACTCGGATGTCAAATCCCGCTTCTTCCCCAAGAAAATCTTTATGGAAACCCGTTTCTACTGGGGCGGTGGTAAGTCTCTCCAATCCCTACTGGATACTGTGGTGGGCAACCGTAGGAGCAAGTTACATTATCATTTCCTTAAAGCAGGGAACTCTGGGACTAATTTCTTTCTATACTGGACACATATCTTCTGATCTGGTCTGGTATAGTATAGTGGCGGGACTTATTGCTTCCGGAAGGAAATTTTTTACCAATAGACTGTATCGCGGAATTCTTTTGTTTTGCGGGGGCTTCTTGATAGTTTTTGCTTTTTACTTCCTGTATACTGGTGTGAAGTTCCTTCTTTAATTACCAGTCTTCTTCCCGGGCTTTTTGTTTCCAACTCCAGATTTTGTTCAGAGCTTCCAAAGGAGTCATATGTTCGAGATCAAGATTCTTCAATTCTTCTACCAGGGGATGGGAACGAACATCAAAAAGATTTAATTGCACACTCGACGAGTAATCCCGAGAAGCGTCTTCCGGTTTTAAACTTCCCCTTCCCAGTTCATTATTTTGTTCCAGCAGAGCTAGTATTTCTTTTGCTCTCTGTATTACTTCCGATGGAAGTCCCGCCAGACGGGCTACCTGAATACCATAACTTCGATCCGCACTTCCTTCCATAATTTTTCTGAGAAAGACAATTTCTTCATTCCATTCCCGAACGGCCACATTATAATTTTTTACTCTTGGTAGAGAAGACGCCAACCAGGTAAGTTCGTAATAATGAGTGGCGAAAAGAGTCTTGGCTCTTAAGCGATTTTGATTATGGATATACTCTGCCACTGCCCAGGCGATACTTACTCCGTCGTAAGTACTGGTTCCCCGCCCAATCTCATCTAAAATGATTAGACTCCGGGTAGTAGCATTATTAAGAATATTGGCAGTTTCGTTCATTTCTACTAAAAAAGTGCTCTGTCCCAAAACTAAATTGTCGGTAGCCCCTACTCGGGTAAAAATTCTATCCACCACCCCTATGCTGGCCTGGCTGGCAGGAACAAAACTTCCCATCTGGGCAAGCAGTACAATCAGAGCTACCTGACGTAAGTAGGTAGACTTACCCGCCATATTGGGTCCGGTTATAATCAGAAGCTGATTTTCCTGACCATTCAGATAGGCATCGTTGGGAACAAATTTTTCTTTTATCAAATTCTTTTCTACTACCGGGTGCCGGCCGTCTTTAATAGAAATGACATCATTATCGTTGACTTCCGGTTTTTGGTAACCATTTTCCACTGCCACCTGTGCCAGGGAAGTTAAGACATCCAGCTGGGCAATAATTCGGGCATTTTTCTGGATGGAAGGAACTTTTGTTAATACTTCTGTTCGTAATTGTTGAAAGATTTGATATTCAAGTTCTATAATTTTTTCTTCTGCTCCCAGAATCAAAGATTCATATTCTTTAAGTTCGGGAGTAATGAAGCGCTCAGCGTTAGCTAAGGTCTGCTTACGGATGTAATTTTCTGGCACTCGGGTAAGATGGGGTTTGGTAACTTCTAAGTAGTATCCGAAAATGCTATTGTATCCTACTTTCAGAGAGTTAATTTTGGTACGTTCTCGCTCTCTTGCCTGCAGACCGGCAATCCATTCTTTACCATCTTTAACCACCGTTCGCAGCTTGTCCAGTTCCAAATTATAGCCGCATCTAATCATCCCCCCTTCCCGCAGTGAAGAAGGAGGATTATTCTCCAGTGCCCGATCTAGTAAAGTTACAGTTTCCGGCATTTCGTCTATCTCTGCCGCCATTTGGATTAAAAGATCAGATAAACAGCCGGAAAGGTTATCTTTGAGTTGAGGAAATAATCGAAAAGATTCACGGAGGGTTACCAGATCACGAGGAGTAACATTTCCACAACTTAATCGGGCAGTATAACGTTCTAAATCAAAGATCTGGCTCATAATTTCACGGAGTTCTTGACGTCGGGAGGGATCAGAAGCCAGCTCTTCTACCGCATTTTGGCGCAGACGAATCTGATTGACGTCTAGTAAAGGTTTAAGTATCCACGAACGGAGAAGTCTCCCTCCCATGGAAGTCACTGTTTTGTCAAGAACTTCTAGGAGCGTTCTTTTTTTACTTTTTTCTATAAGATTTTCTATTAATTCCAAATTCCGCTGGGTTGTCTGATCCAGCATCATGTATTCCCCAGGGAAGTAAGGAATCAAGCGATTGATGTGAGGCAATGCTGTTTTCTGCGTCTCCTGCAGATAGTAAAGAATAGCTCCCGCGGCGCCGATGGCCGTGGATAAATTTTCGCAGCCAAAACCGGCTAAGGATTGAACTCCGAAGTGGCTGGTCAAATTAGAGTAAGCATTATCATTATCAAAAATCCAATCCTCCAAACAACTTATCAAAGGAGAAATTTCCATTTCTAATAACTGGCGTAAGTATTCATTTTTTTCCTGTGATTTGGGAATTAAACATTCCGTGGGTTTAAATCGGAGCAGTTCGTCTTTCAGCTTTTCTTTCACCCGGGAAGATTCGATTTCCGAGGTTAAAAATTCTCCCGTAGAAACATCTGCTATCGCCCAGCCCCATCTCGGCTTTCCAGGAAGGATAGCCATCAAATAGTTGTTCTTTTTTTCCTCCAGTAAGCTGGCATCCACTACTACTCCCGGAGTAATTACTCGAGTGACCTCTCTTCTGACAATTCCTCTAGCTAATTGTGGATCTTCCATCTGTTCACAGATAGCAACTTTATAACCCTGGCGAATAAGACGGACAATATAAGTCTCCGCAGCATGATAGGGTACTCCACACATAGGAATGTGTTGCCCCTCCCCTTTCTGGCGAGAAGTTAAAGTAATCTGTAATAGCTGGGAAGATTTTACTGCGTCATCAAAGAACATCTCATAGAAATCTCCGACCCGGAACATGAGAATAGCGTCGGGGAATTGTCTTTTAATCGCTTTATATTGTTTCATCATAGGAGTGAAATCAGCCATTTCTTACTACTCCATTGTTTTTAATTATAGCATATTTTCCTTATAGGCATAAAAAAAGCCACGTAACCGATCGTGGCTTTATCGTTAAAGTCTTTTAAATAGAAACTTATTTCTGGGGATAGAAGGGAATCTCCGTCACCATAGCGACTCGGTCCCCTACTTTCGCAAATTGATAAAACTGGCTAATTTTTGCCCGGGAAAGAGTAACCCCTACGTGTAATATTTCCACTATGCCTAAAACTTCTACTGGTACGCCGATGTATTCCCGGGTTACCGGATCCTTAATTAAAGACCCTGGACGATAAAGATACATTATCTCCCCCTCCCCTAGCTTCCCGTTACCGCGGTCAAGGAAAATTTCGTCCCCCACTGTTAGTAGAATTCTATTGCCGGGGGTTCCTACCACGGTGGCATCGAGGGAAGAGGTCTCGGGCAGCAAAAAGTAACGTACTTTTTCTCGTATTTCTCCTGTCCCTTCTTGGAAGAAATGAACGTAATCCTCGGGGAGAATAGGCATCATAAAGTCTTTTACAATAGCAGTGGCAGTTCGAAGTTGAACATCCACAATTTCTATCATGCCCGCTATCGGTGCTGAAACTCCTTCCAGATTACCTCCCAGGATAGCGGTTGGGCGGTAGACATAGAATTGATCGCCAATCTTAATGCCGTTGTCTTTCCCCCGGTTAATAAAAATACAGTCTCCGGGGGAGCCTACCAACTTATCTGGTTGGATCCCTACTACCTTTCCATTTTGCCGATGCTCTTCTTGACTAATCTCCAGCAGATTTGGTAATTCGGCTGCCACAGAGATTATCCCAGCCATCATTATCAGAAAAATAGTTATTAACAGTATTTTCCCCTTATTGGTCAACTTTATTCACCACCGTTTCCTATGCTATTTTAAATCTCAAAATTAAAGTATACCACATATTCTTAGTTCTGTCAAAATAGAATTGTTCAATTAGACTATTCGTCTGCCTTAATCGAAGCTAAAGATATTTGCCAATAATTAATTCCAGATCCTCTCGAGTTTTCTGGGGAATCAATTTTTTGTCAGTTACCAGAGCTTTGGCTAGAGCAGTAGCACACTCACATTTCCTTTGCTGGGGAATCCGGGGAATAACCTCCCTTAAGACTTTTTTGGCAGTATCTACACTGCTTAAAAGATTCTGAACTACTTTTTCCGCACTTACTTTTTCTTCAGTAGTATGCCAGACGTCATAATCAGTGATCAAGGCCAGCGTGGCATAACATATTTCCGCTTCCCGGGCCAATCTCGCTTCTGGAAGGGCAGTCATTCCGATAATATCTACCCCCCACTGACGATAGATACGAGATTCAGCTTTAGTAGAGAATTGGGGTCCTTCAATACAAATGTAAGTTCCACCATAATGCACCCTGCTCCTTGTTTTCTCTGCCGCTTGGTAAAGCAATCGGCTGAGGACGGGGCAGAAAGGATCGGCAAAACTAATATGTCCTACCAGGCCATTACCGAAAAAGCTACTCACTCGACTGCGGGTCCGATCAAATAACTGATCGGGAATTACCAGGTCCAGGGGGCGTATTTCTTCTTTCATACTTCCAGCGGCACTTACCGAAATAATCCATTCTACCCCCAAGGATTTAAGGGCATAAATATTGGCTTGAGAGTTTAGTTCTCCTGGCAGAATACGGTGTCCTTTTCCGTGACGAGGAAGAAAAGCTACTTCCACTTCTTCCAGGGTACCGAGGGTAATCTCGTCGGAAGGATCTCCGAAAGGGGTGGTGAGACTTATCTTATCTTGCTTTTTAAGCTCCTTTATTTCATATAATCCACTACCTCCAATAACCCCGATTTTTGCCCTTTTCATGAATCCCCTCCAGTTAGTTAATAGTAATTTTTTATTCCAGTCTCAACCGGACTGGGTCACCTTTCTTTGAGGATAAAATTCGGCAGGCATCTCCATGATTGACGGATATTTCCAAAAATCCCCAGCTTCCCCAGATGGCCAGCAATGCCCCCTGAGGATTCTCAGCATAGGATTGACTTATTTTTTCTATAATCCGATTCTGAATTTCAATTTGGCATTTTTTGGGAAAGGGTCCCCTTTCTCTTAGTAACTCGGGAGTAATATTGGTGATTAAATTTCCAAAACGATCCACATAGATTATTTCTCCCACCAGTTGACCTCCTTCGGAATGCGGGGTGGGAAAAGAAAGTTCCACCCATTGCTCAATTACACGACCGAATTCTTCGGGAGGGACTCCCTGTGATAGATAAGCGGCCACCGGGGCAAAAATATCTCGACCTTGAAAAGTATTGCTCAGCGGTTGTACAAAATATTTGCTATTGGTAATTTCTATTATTTTTTCACATAACTGCTCTCTTAAGGCTAAACTGATAAGACCGTTATCGGGGGCGATAAAAAAGTAATCTTTTGTCTTCACCAGCAACGCTTTTCTTCCACTTCCCACACCCGGATCCACCACCGCTAAATGAATCGTTCCCTGGGGAAAGAAATGAAAGGCATTTCTGAGAATTAGAGCTCCCTCCCATATATCCTGAGGTTCCACTTCATGACTTATATCTATCAATCGAACTTTGGAATTAATAGCCAGAATTACCCCCTTCATTGCTCCTACATATCCCGCCTTAGATCCAAAATCGGTAAGCAGGGTAATTATTGCCGGAAAATTGTGTCTCATATTTCAACTTTCAAGCTACTTTCACCAGTACTCGTCGTCGCCGGGGACCATCAAATTCGCAAAAGTAAATTCCTTGCCAAGTTCCCAGAACCAGCCTTCCATTTTCAACCGGAACTACCTGCGAAGTACCAATGAGAGTAGATTTTATATGGGCATCGGCATTCCCTTCCCTATGGGAATAACGATTTTCTAAAGGAACAATTTTGTTAAATTCGTTCAGAATGTCTTGACGGACACTGAGATCGGCATTTTCATTTATAGTTATCGCAGCGGTGGTGTGGGGAACAAAAATGTAACATACGCCTTCTTTAACATCGCTTTCACTCACTACCTGACTAATCTTAGTGGTAATATCAATCAGTTCCACACGCGCAGTGGTTACTATCTCCAACTGGCGAATCACTGACCTTGTCCCCTTTCTCAATTTTGCCTTAGGTACCTAATTCCCAGGAATGGAAGTATTTCTGTTGTTCGGGAGTTAAATTGTCAATTTTTATTCCTAAACTCTTTAACTTTAAAGCTGCTACTTCTTGATCGATTTCTCGAGGGACAGGATAGACTTTTTTCTCTAAGTTTTTACCATTTTTAGCCAGATATGTCACGCATAGGGCCTGATTGCTGAAACTCATATCCATTACACCGGCGGGATGCCCTTCTGCGGCTACCAGATTTATCAGACGTCCTTCACCCAGGAGGTAAATTTTCCGGCCATCAGCAAGAACATATTCCTCGATCATTTCCCGAACTTTTCTTTTCCGTACACTCATTTTTTCCAGAGCGGGAATATTGATTTCTACATTGAAGTGTCCGGAATTACAAAGAATAGCGCCATCCCGCATAACTGCAAAATGTTTTCTGTTAATTACATTAATGTTCCCGGTAAGGGTTACAAATACATGCCCGATGCGAGCAGCCTCCAAAGAAGGCATGACCTGATATCCATCCATTTTAGCTTCTAATGCCCGCAAAGGATTCACTTCAGTAACAATTACATTGGCCCCCATTCCCCGAGCGCGCATGGCCACTCCTCGACCACACCATCCGTAGCCATGCACCACAAAATTAGTTCCCGCCAGTAAAAGATTGGTAGCTCGAATTAATCCATCCACTGTGCTCTGGCCCGTACCATAACGATTATCAAATAGATATTTAGTCTGAGCATCGTTTACTGCGATAATCGGATAACGAAGAATTCCTTCTCGTTCCATACTGCGTAAACGTAACACTCCAGTAGTAGTTTCTTCTGTTCCCCCCAGTATCCCTGGGGGCAGATTTTTTCGCTGGTGCAGCGTAGAAACCAGATCTGCTCCGTCATCAATAGTAATTTGCGGCTGATAATCTAACACGCAATCTATATGCTGATAGTAAGTCTGCTTATCTTCTCCACGTTGGGCAAAAACCGGCAACTGATGATACTTCACCAGAGAAGCGGCCACCTCATCCTGAGTACTAAGGGGATTGGAGGCACAAAGAGCTATTCTGGCTCCTCCGGCAGCCAGGATGAGAACTAAATTAGCAGTCTCGGCAGTAACGTGGAGACAGGCGGAAATAGTTATACCTTGGAGAGGTTTTTCTCGTAGAAAGCGTTTACGAATAAGTCTTACCACCGACATCTGGCGGCTAGCCCACTCAACGCGCAACCTTCCTTTATCCGCCAAAGATAGATCACTTACATCGTAATCCATTATATTCCTCCTCGGATCTTACCTCTATATTCCGGCATCATTTCTAAGCAATTCTACTTTATCAGTCCTTTCCCAGGTAAATTCAGCCTCTTCTCTTCCGAAATGACCGTAGACAGCGGTTTTTCGGTAAATGGGACGATGAAGCTGTAACATCTCTCTTATCCCTGAAGGGTTAAGGGGGAAATATTTATGAATTATCTCTATTAATTTTGACTCCGGAACCTTTTCCGTTCCGTAAGTGTTAACCATAATAGCTACCGGTTCTGGTACTCCAATAGCATAGGCAAGCTGGACTTCACATTCATCGGCTAGACCAGCCGCAACAATATTTTTAGCGATATAGCGAGCAGCATATGAGGCAGAACGGTCTACTTTAGTAGGGTCCTTACCCGAAAAACATCCTCCTCCGTGTCTTGCCCATCCCCCATAAGTGTCCACCATAATTTTTCTGCCCGTTACTCCAGTATCCGCCTGAGGTCCACCGGTAACAAAACGGCCGGTAGAATTCACTAATACCTGGAAATGTCGAGGATCAATCAATTCGGGGGGAATGACGTATTTAACCACACTTTCAAGAATGTCCATTCTTACTACTTTTTCGGAAACATCCGGATTATGCTGAGCAGCAATAATTACTGTATCTACGCGGACCGGCCGGTTACTCACAAATTCAACTGTCACCTGGGATTTTCCGTCGGGACGTAAGTAAGGTAAGATTTTTTTCTTACGGACTTCTGCCAGACGCCTTACCAATTTATGAGCCAGCGTGATGGGAAGAGGCATAAGTTCAAGATTATGGCGTATAGCATATCCCACCATGATGCCCTGATCTCCCGCCCCATTCCGATTCACTCCTTGGGCAATATCTCCTGATTGTTCCTGAATAGCGGTAATAACTCCACAGGTTTCAGAATCGAAGCCAATTTTTGCATCCGTATAGCCAATTTCCCGTAAAGTATTCCGAACAATCTGCGGTATATCCACATAACAGGTGGTGGTAATTTCCCCTGCCACAAAAGCTAAACCCGTAGTAACTAGAGTCTCGCAGGCTACTCTCCCATTGGTGTCTTTTTCATAAATGGCATCCAGAATGGCATCAGATATTTGATCCGCCACTTTATCGGGGTGCCCTTCGGTTACCGATTCAGAAGTAAAGGAATATTTTCGTTCTTTCATCTTATTCGATTCCTCCCTCAGATATTTTAGCCTTCATATTAATAAGGTGCTCTTCTTTATTCAATGAAACTTATTTCTGAAGAATCTCCCACATTTAATTGTTGAAATTTTCCTATTACTACTGCATGTTCTCCAATGATAGAAGATGACAACAAAACTCTTTCTACCCGGGCATTTTCGTTAATGATAGAGTTCTGAATTACCGATGCAGAAATGATTACCCCTCCGGCGATAGAAACATAAGGTCCGATTATGGATTGTTCTACTATTGAGGATTCAGCAATAAATGTCGGGGGAATTATTATGCACCCTCCACGCTGGGGAGTTCCGCCTTTCTCTTCTAATAGATATCTATTGGTAAGAAGTAAGGTTTCTGGACGACCGCAATCATACCAGCCTTCTACTTCAAAAGCTTTAATTTTTTCTCCCTGGTTTATCATTAATTGCAGTGCATCAGTAAGCTGATATTCATTACCAGTGCGAATATCTTGCTGGATAATTTTTCCCAGCGATTCTATCAGTAAAGAAATATTAGTAAGATAATATATTCCCACAACGGCCAGATTGGTAGCCGGATGAGTAGGTTTTTCTACTAATTGTTTTATAAACCCCCCTTCCAGTTCTACATTCCCAAATCGGGAGGGATTGGTCACTGCTTTTACTGCCAGAGAACTATAAGGTTGGGAAATCATTTTTCGCAAGTCAGCTTTAAAAACAGTATCCCCCAATACGATAAGAATGGGCTCTCTAGGTAAAAAATCTTTTGTAAGGTAAATAGCATGCCCGATACCCCTACGTTCCTTTTGTTCTACATAATGCATTCGGAAATGATAATTTTCTTCCACATACTTAATAATTTTTTCTCCCATATATCCAATAATCAAAATTAATTCCTCAATACCTAATTTCTCTATCTCATCCAGAATATGACCTAAAATGGGCTTACCGGCAACCTGAATAAGAACTTTGGGTAAGGTATGGGTATGAGGACGTAAGCGAGTACCAGCACCTGCCACCGGTAATACCGCTACCATAGTTATGGAGTTCCCCCCAATGATTTTTTGAGAAAATCAATAGAAGCCACGGGTGTGGGATCCACCCCTTTGAGGATGGCAAGATAAAAACTTACAAAATCTCCCAAGTAAATCAAGGAAAACATTCTGGCCAATAAGGAATTACCTTCTCCGGTTATTTCGACAATTCCGGCGGCATTTTTTTCCAAAATGAGGCGCGTAATTTCTTGTCGCTTTTGCACCCGAGGACTATCTACAGGATCGTGGAGAATAATCACCTGGAAATTTTTAGTTAGCTCTCGGGAGTGTTCCCATCCTACAATTTCATTGTGATTCATTTCCGGAATAACATTGGAAAAAGCGTAGGTTTTACTGTTTTCATTAAATTGTCCTCGCCAGCGGGATACTACTGCCGAAGTGGTATCCTGACTTCCGTAAATTACCGGGAGGTAATGGTACAGTCTCTCTGCCAGCTGCTTAGCTAAATTTTCTGGCCGGGGACACTCCGGTACATATTTATCTTTCAGGCCGTGCAAAACTGCGATCGCTTCCTCAATTTCTCGGTTCCGATTAGGAATCAGTTTAAGTTTTTGGAGGATAATCAGAAGGGGAAAAAAAGAATAACCGAGAGCTGAGCGGGGGGGACCGATAAAAGGCAGAAGGATAGTAGGAATTTTGTTTGCTTTCGCTTCTTGGCCTAGTTTTCCACCCGTAGTAACCACAATTAATTTTGCTCTCCTCTTTCGAGCTTCCTCCCATGCCTGCAGGGTTTCCTCGGTATTTCCTGAATAACTGCAAACAAAAACCAAACTTTTCTGATTAACAAATCGGGGAATAGAATAGTGCCGATTAACCACTAATGGAATATTTATATCATTACGGGTATAGTCTAACAGCAGTTCTCCCCCAATGGCGGAACCACCCATTCCGCTAATTACCAAGTGAGAAATTGTCCGGTAGCTGGGAAGAACAATTGATTCCCCAATTTTAACAGCCCGGGCACATTGCTCAGGGAAATACTCTATTCGGGCCAGCATGTCTTCGCGGTCCAACATGCGGATAGAGCTCCGCTGGTCCATTATTCGTAAATCATTTTTCGTAAATTTATAAGGAAATAAGGATTTTAGAGTAGGCAATTCTTCCCTCTTATCGAAAACGTGAATACCATATTAAACCGACAAAAATTATGGTTATAACTCCCGCTGCTACATAATCTTCATTTTTAAATTCTAATTCTCGAAAATGGGAACGATTTTTACCTCCCTGGTAGCATCTTGTCTCCATAGCGGTAGCTAGTTCGTCCGCCCGACGAAAAACACTCATGAAAAGTGGAATTAATAGGGGAACCAGACTTCTTGCCCGACGAATTAAATTTCCGGTTTCGAAATCTGCCCCGCGAGCAATCTGAGCTTTCATAATTTTTTCTGTTTCCTCCAGTAAAGTGGGAATAAAACGCAGGGCAATGGTCATCATCATAGCAAATTCATGGGCAGGAATTTTAGCAATCCGGGGAAATTCCAGCAATCTCTCTATTCCGCTGGTTAACTCCAGCGGGGAAGTAGTAAGAGTAAGGAAAGAAGCAGTCAAAATGAGAAGGATTAACCGCAAGGTTATAAAACTGGCTTGGCGCATTCCTTCGTAAGTTAAATTAATAAAACCAATGGGAAAATGCGGGAGTGATTTTCCCGGAGTCCATAAAAGATTGAGCAAAAATATAAATAGAAAAAGCCAGCGCATGGACTTAAAGCTGCGGAATATGTAATTATAGGGCAATCGAGCAACAAAAATTACTCCCAGAATAAAAAATCCTAATAAACCATAGCTCCTGAAATCATCGAGCAAAAAGATTAAGATCATTAATGTCAGGGTAGCTACAATTTTCAAACGCGGATCCAGTCGATGAATCCTGGACTCTAAAGGTAAATATTGACCAATAGTAAGATCTTGAAAAAGGTTCATTTCCTTAACTAGCTGAAGGGTAAGACCCCAGAATTTTTAAACTTAAACAATATTTCTTTAATTCCGTCAATGCTTGTTGAACTCGCTCTTCTTCAATATGTCCTTGAAAATCAACGAAGAAGTAGTAATCCCACAACTTTATTTTAGAAGGCCGAGATTCAATACTGGTCAAATTTATCTCATATTTCTGAAAGGGCCGTAACATGGAATACAATGCCCCTACTCGATCTTTAATGGAAAACATAATGGAAGTCTTATCTGAACCGGTAGGAGAACCAGCTTTTTTCCCAATTACTAAAAAGCGTGTGTAATTGTCAGGATTATCTTCAATGTTGTGAGCAATAATTTTTAGATTATATAAACGGGCTGCTAATTCACCGGCAATCGCTCCCGAATGGGAATCATGAGTCGCTAATTGAGCCGCCTTAGCATTACTGTAAACTTCTATTAATTGAACATTGGGAAGATTATTTTCAATCCAGTCCCGACATTGAGCAAATGATTGTGGGTGAGAGTAAACCTTTGCCAGTTGCTTTAAATTTATCGCATGGGACATTAAATGGTGAGAAATACGCAGTAGGATTTCCGCACAAATTTTTAAATCCGAGTCCACAAACATGTCTAGAGTGTGGTTCACCACTCCTTCGGTGGAATTCTCAATTGGTACCACTCCGTAATCAGCCCTTTCACATTCTACTTCGGAAAAGGTATCCCGAATACTTTTAACTGGAACATAGTTAGTAGACGAGCCAAATTTTTGCAGAGCAGCCAGATGAGTAAAGGAAGCCTCGGGTCCTAAATAAGCTATTTTCAATGGGGTTTCCAGGACCAAAGAAGCGGACATTATTTCTCGGTATACCGCTTTTAAAGATTCGGTGGGAAAAGGACCAGCATTCAAATGAGTAACTTTTTGATAAACTTCCTTTTCTCTCTCGGGAGAATAAAACTTGGTCTGAGCCTCTTTTTTAAGCCGGGCAATTTTCAAGACGGTTTCCGCCCTTTGATTGAGCAATTTTACAATATAGGAATCAATAGCATCAATTTTTTTCCTAAATTCTTTTAACTTCTTATCAACTTCTCCCATAAGCTTATTCTTTAAGTTAGATTTTGCCATTCTTCCAACCGGGGAAGATCGGAAAGGTCTTTTAAACCGAAGTACCTAAGAAATTCCTCCGTGGTAGCATAAAGAAGTGGACGACCAGGTCCGGACTGACGGCCAGCAATACGAATTAAATTTTTCTCCAAGAGATTGCGTAAAACTCCGTCAATGCAAACTCCACGAATAGATTCAACCTCACTCCGATTGATCGGTTGTCGATAAGCAATAATGGCCAGCGTTTCCAGCGCTGCCCGGGATATCTTTTTATGATTCCATTCCTGATGCATTTTCTTTACCCAAGGAGCATAGCGGGAATCAGTAACTAACTGATATCCTTGAGAAATATTAACTAATCGGAAACTACGTCCTTCGTTTTCGTATTCCTTTTTTAATTCCTCAAGTATTTCTTGAAAAGTTTGAGCAGCACATTCTCCAATAATTCTCTGAAGGTCTTTAATAGTTAATGGCTTCCCGCATACAAAAAGCAAAGCTTCCGCTATTCTCTTTGCTTCCCAGCGTTCCATATTACTTTACCTCCAGTGAATCCAAATCTCTCCTTGTCTCCCAAGTTGATAAGCCTTAACCTTTCGTAATCGAATTAATTCTAAAAGGGCGAGAAATAAAGCGATAATTTCTTTTTTAGAATAGTTTCGCTGAATTAATTCGTTAAAATTAATTACTTCGTTCAGGACGGAAAAGCTCATTAATTCATCCATTTTTTGAGCAATGTTTATCCCTTCACTACTAACTTCATGGAAACTAGCAAGAGATGGTTTTACCATAACTTTTTCCAGAGAACTGAGAAGCTGAAATAAATTAACCTCTACATAAAATTCCCCAGAAGTCTCTACTTTCCTGCTGAATATATCTTCCTGCTTTTCTTCTAACTTCTCTAACCAGGAAGCCATTTCTTTAAATTGCTGATATTCTAAAATTTTTCGGACCAGTTCCTGTCGGACATCTTCTTCTTCTACTAGGTCAGCGTGACTCTTTTCCTCTTCTGGCAAAAGCATTTCCGACTTCCAATGTATCAGAGTAGAGGCAATCACTAGAAATTCTCCTGTCCATTCTAAATCGAGAGTTTTAACTATTTTAAGATATTCCAGATATTGCTCAGCAATTTTGGCAACCGGAATATCATAGATATTGATCTCATTTTTCTTAATGAGTTGCAACAAAAGGTCGAGTGGACCTTCAAAAAGTTCTAACTTTACCCGGTAATTCATTAGAATTTAAAAGAATTCTTTTATTAAATTTATCGAATCTTCATTACACTACGAACTTCTTCCATAGTTGCTTGAGCAATTTCGCGAGCTCTTTCCGCACCCGCAACTAAAATTTCTTCTATCTTTTTTTCATTACGCTCCAGTTCCTGACGCTTTTTTCGGAATTCCGCCAGGAAATTGACTAATGTCCGAGCAAGATTTTTTTTACACTCTACACATCCCAGGCGGGCATTTTCGCAATCTCCCCGGATAGTAGATACTTCCCCGGGGTTAAATCTCTGATGATAAGCAAACACAGTACATATGTCGGGATGCCCTTTATCAGTAAGGCGAATCTTCTGGGGATCGGTGACTGCCATCAGAACTTTACTTTCGATTTCTTCCGGAGCATCCGATAACAAAATGGTGTTTCCTATCGATTTGCTCATCCGGTTTCCATCCAGGCCAGGAAAACGAGAAAATAGAGTCAGGTAGACCTCTGGTTCCGGGAAGACTTTTCCATATAGAGAATTAAATCTCCGAGCAATCTCCCGAGTAATTTCGATGTGGGGAACCTGGTCTTCTCCCACGGGTACAAGATTTGCTTTATAAATGAGAACATCGGCCGCCTGCAATACTGGATAACCCAAATGCCCGTAACTCACATTCTCTTCTAAATTTAATTCACGAATCTGTTCCTTAACGGTGGGATTACGTTCCAACCGAGCCACAGTAATAAGCATGGAAAAAAGAAGATGGAGCTCGGCATGCTCGATTATATCGGATTGGACAAATAGCACACTTTCCTGAGGATCAATACCCGCAGCAATCCAGTCAATCACCATATCAATGGTATCCCGGTGAAAGGAACTAACGTTTTGATAAGAAGTAGTAAGAGCATGCCAGTTAGCCACCATATGGTAGTTCTGGTATTCTTCCTGCAATTTTACCCAGCTTTCTAGTGCTCCTACATAATTTCCCAGATGCAATTTGCCCGTAGGGCGCATCCCACTAAGTATTCTTCCCTTTTTCACCGTTTAACCCCACGCCATGAAATAAAATTAATTTTTTTCTTTCCCTCAAAAATTGGTTTATTATAATTACTTTCCACCCAGTTGTCAATTGACTCAATCAGTTTTTCCCATGCCCACTCGCTGAGCTTTTTGAAAGATTTTACCTTCGGTTTTGATAGCCGGGGCGATTACCAATTCCGTAAGATGCATCTCCCTAATATTACGTGCTCCACAAATGCCCATAGCAGTTCGCAGAGCACCTATTAAGTTTTGCGAACCATTATCCATTACTGCTGGCCCGTAAAGAATTTCTTCTAGTGTCCCCGTAGTTCCTACATATATTCGTGTTCCTCGCGGAAGATAGGCATGAGGGGTAGCCATCCCCCAGTGATATCCTCCCCCCGGAGCTTCTTTTGCTCGAGCAAAAGCGGAACCAATCATTACTGCATCCGCACCGCAGGCAAAAGCCTTGCAAACATCGCCTCCAGTACTCATGCCTCCATCGGTAATAATAGGCACATATTGTCCAGTCTGCTTAAAATAAAAATCACGAGCCGCGGCGCAATCCACGGTAGCAGTGACCTGTGGGACTCCCATTCCCAAAACTCCTCGTGTAGTACAGGCAGCTCCTGGGCCTACCCCCACTAACAAACCATTAATACCTGTAGCCATAAGTTCCAGAGCTGCCTCATAAGTGACACAATTGCCCACGATAATAGGAATTTTCATATTGCCACAAAATTTATTAAAATCAAGGCTGCGGTATTCCTTGGAAATATGACGGGCAGTGGCCACCGTCGCCTGAACTACAAAGATATCTGCTCCTGCTTCCTGAGCAATTGCCCCAAATCTTTCCGCCCGTTGAGGAATGGCAGAAACCACTGCGGGAACATTGTTCTTTTTAACTTCTTGAATACGGCGGTAGATAAGATTTTCTTTCACTGGTTCTAAATATATTGTTTGTACCAAGCGGGTAGCCTTAGCTCCCGAGGCCTTTATAATTTTCTCTATCATTTCTTTAGGATTTTCGTAGCGAGTCTGTATTCCTTCTAGATTCAGTACCGCTAAACCACCCAGTTTCCCCATAGTAATAGCAAATGCGGTATCTACTACTCCATCCATAGCTGCTGCAAGGATAGGAATTTCAAACTTTCGGTCCCCCAGTTGCCAAGAGATGTCAACTTCTTTGGGGTTTATGGTTACTGTTCCTGGTACTAAAGCAATTTCATCAAATCCATAAGCTTGCCTGGCTTTTCGGCCTCTACCAATCCACTCTCCCATCGGACTCCCTCCCTACCTTCTACTCTTTTTGAGTTAATAATAATTAAAATGCAGTAAAATGTCAATTTTTCCTCCGGAAGTTGTGATTTTCCATTGCATCACCGAGTATAGGGTTGTATAATAAATTAGGGAGGCTAAATTGAGGGATACGAATCGGGAAGGTTATTTAGTAGAAAACAATCGGCAAAAAGTCAAAGAATTAGTCACGCATACTTTCCCAGTTAAAGGAATACTTGAGGAAGGGAAAGTAATTCATTTCCGGCTGGAATCGAGCGACTTTTCCAAGGATGCTTTTCTACAATTGCGCGATTCTCTTGCCCCCTTGGGTTATCTCCCGGTAATGCGCCGCCGGCAGAAAGAGATTATTCTTCTTTTAATGCCCAAACCTCCAGCACCAGAATCTCACGGATGGGTAAATTTACTCTTATTCCTGGCCACTTTGGGAACTACATTTTTAGCAGGATACTTGAATTCTCTTCCTTTAGTAAGAATGGGATTCCTAAAAAATGCGTTCTGGAGCGGGCTAAGCTTTTCCTTTTCAGTTATGGCGATAATCGGTGCCCACGAAATGGGGCATAAATTGGTTTCCTGGATTCGCCGGGTAGAAGCTAGCCTTCCCTATTTCATTCCCGCACCCCCTCCACTTACTTTTGGAACTTTTGGTGCGGTTATTCATACCAAAATCCCGGCACCAAATCGGGATGCTCTTTTCGATCTGGGAGCCTCCGGTCCCCTCATTGGATTCCTAGTTTCTATCCCCATTCTGGTACAGGGTATCAATTCCTCCTTCATAGTGTCCATGGCGCCAGAAGGGACTATTTCTCTGGGTGAGTCGCTCTTGTTTTATCTAGCAATCAAATTTCTTCTGCATCCTTCCCCAGGAGCCGTAGTCTTAATACATCCCATTGCTTTCGCTGCCTGGATAGGGATGCTGGTTACCAGTCTCAATCTTATGCCGGCGGGAATGCTCGATGGTGGCCATGTAGCTCGGGCAGTTCTGGGAGCATCGCGTCATCGAATTCTTTCTTGGATAGCTATTGTTCTGACAATTATTCTTGGGTATTGGCTAATGGCGGTAGTAATTTTTCTCCTTTTACGACGGGATCATCCTGGTCCGTTAGATGATATTTCCCCTCTAGCTGCGATTAGGAAGGTGATTGCGGTACTTCTTTTACTGGTCTTCATACTTTGTTTGGTTCCTCTCCCCGTCATTCCTCTCCCTCGTTAAAACTCACTTATAAAGAAGCGATTTGCTTGCATAACTCAAATTTTATGCTATACTTTCTGGAGGGGAGTTTTAACATGGGGTAGAAAGTAGCCTATTAAAAGATAGAAGTGGAACTATTTCCCTCCTTAGCACCAACATTCAAAAAGTGATTGTTGGAAAAAGAGATATTATTGAACTCACTCTCATCGCTTTTCTATGCCGGGGACATATTCTAATCGAAGATGTTCCTGGATTGGGTAAAACTATGCTTGCCCGGGCTTTGGCTAAGTCCATTCACGGCAAGATGCGACGTATTCAGTTTACTCCTGACTTACTTCCAGCCGATATTATCGGCAGTTATGTTTTTAATCAAAGAGAAGGTAACTTCCAGTTCGTATCTGGCCCTCTCTTCGCCAATATTATTTTGGCGGACGAAATTAACCGCACTACTCCTCGGACTCAATCCAGCTTATTGGAAGCTATGGACGAATTTCAAGTCACAGTCGAAGGAAATACTCATTCTTTACCCCACCCCTTCTTCGTTATGGCCACTCAAAATCCATTGGAGCATCATGGAACTTATCCCCTTCCTGATTCTCAGCTTGATCGTTTTTTTCTTTCTACTCGTATGGGCTATCCCAGCCATAAAGAGGAAGTGGCCATCCTTCAAGATCAGGTGCTACGGCACCCAATCGACACGCTTTCTCCGGTTGTTTCAGGAGAGGATATCGTATATCTCCAGGAAAAAGTAAGAGAAGTCTACGTTGCTCCCGATTTGCAAGAATACGTTGTGAAAATTGTAGAATCTACCCGCCAGCAACCAGGAATTTTATTGGGCGCCAGCCCCCGAGGATCAATAGCGCTAATGAGGGCGGCACAGGCTCAAGCACTCATCTATCAGCGTGATTACGTTATACCAGATGACATCAAGAGTTTGGCGGTACCGATACTGACCCACCGAATTATTACTCGCTCGACTGATCAAAGAGATAAATTTCTTCGTGAAGAAATAATTCATAGCCTTCTAGAAAAAATTCCTGTCCCTCCAGCAATAAAAACAAAATAGATTATGCGGTGGAGAGAGCTTGCTCTAATCTTAGGACTTAATTTTTCTTTTCTGATGGTAGCCATCAATATACAATCTGGGTGGCTTTATCTGATAGTGGCTCTCACCTTTGCTCTCATAGGAGTGAGTTTTTTCTTACCTCGCATTGCTCTCAATGGATTGGAAGTTTCCCGGAACTCTACTAGCCATGTTTTTGAAGGAGACCCTATTGCCGTCACGCTGCGAGTTAGAAATTCTGGTCATTTTACTCGTTATTTCTTTCAGGTTGTAGACCGGCTCCCTTCCTTCGTAGCTTCTCCCGTTACCCAACAATTCGCTATTTCTGTTCTTCCCGGGAAAAAAGAAATAACTCTCCAGTATTTCTTTCAGACTCGATTAAGGGGAGAACATTTTTTCCATCCCGTGGAATTACGTACGGGACTTCCTTTTGGTCTTTATACTCATCGTAAAAAATTATCAATTACTCACTCATTTCTGGTATTTCCAAAAGTCATAAATTTAGATCGATTTCCGCTTTACGGGCATCACTCACCATGGATGAACATCGATTCCGTTCTTTCTCGAGGAGGTAATGGGCAGGACTTTTTTGGCGTTCGAGAATATCGTACCGGCGATCCTCTACGCCAGATTCACTGGCGTTCAAGTGCCAGGCATTGTCGGCTGGTGGTCAAGGAATTCGAAGACCGCTACCGACCTAATTTATCTATTTTACTCGATCTTCACCCTGATGCTCACGTAGGTGAAGACGCAGAATCTACTCTGGAATATATGGTGAAGATGGCGGCCTCTATTATCAGTTACTCCTTGAACCGGGGTAATCCTACGGAACTTATTGTAGCAAAAGGTAAGGAAATTTGTCGGAAAGGACACCTTAATTGGTGGGGAGCTTTGGAGTTTTTAGCTCGTGTAAAAAGCGAAAGTGAAATACCTCTAGCAGTTTTACTGGAAAGGATTAAAGGTAAAATTCTTCCTCATAGTTCAGTAGTACTTGTTACTACTAGCCAAATTTCACCTCCTCCTTTTCTTTTACCGTGGATGGAAGAGGTGAGCGAAATTATTCTAATTCTTTTAATTGCCGGTTCATTCATGCCCGGGGACCGCGAGAAAGAGTGGCGGGCAATTTTCCCAAGATGCGACCAAGCAGGAATAAAGTTATTGGTTTATCGTCGAGGAGAAGATTTAAAATCATGTTTGGAAGAAAGATGGTAAGGCTACCTAAAGTCTCGGGAACGGAAAATTCTCTCTCCTTTCGAATTAGTACCTTGATAACGGTACTTATTGGTGTGGTAGCTAATCTTTCTTTACGGGAGGAAACGATTAGCATGTTGGGAATAGTGCTGGCCACTATAGCAGGATTCGTTATCAGCTGGAAAAGGCGTGATAAAAATAACTTGTTTCTAAAATTGATTATTACCTTTATACTAATTTTACTTACCGGGAGATTTTTTAAGGAACTTTGGGAAAATATTTATGATACTCGTGAACCATTAACTAATTTACTTATCGGTCTACAGGTTTTACATAGCTTTGACCTGCCACGTCGTCACGATCTTAATTTCTCTTTAGTTATCGGTTTCATTCTCATCGCGGTGGCTGGAACTATGAACCCAACTTGGGGATTCGTCCCTTTCTTAATAGCTTTTCTACTGGCCTCAATTACTAGTTTAATCTTTAAATATCGTTCGGAACTGCATGAAAATTTCCTCGGAAAAGAAGCTGGATCGCATTCTTTTTTTGTGATTAAAGGATTAATTTTTCAAGCAACTTGGACTTCTTTATTGGTATTAGCAATTTCTATTTTTATTTTCTTTTTACTTCCTCGCTTTCCGGGCGGACAGATCCGTGTCTTTCCGTGCTCTATCAAAATTCGTTTCCCTATAAGTTTCGATGGACGAATTGTCAATCGGGTTTACCCCTTTGCTACCGTCACTGATATCCGAACCCGAAAACCGCTACAAAGAATCTTTAACCCCGACGGATATTATGGTTTTAATCATTATTTGGATTTAAACTATCGAGGAGAGCTTTCTTCAGAATTAGTAATGCGAGTCCAGAGTACCCGGCCCGGTTACTGGCGGGGATTGGCCTTTGACCAATATACTGGTTGGGGATGGGAAATGAGTGAGGAGTCAGTCCAGAGATTCTGGTGTTCATCCCCTCCTCTCGATCTTTCTTCTCTTCCCGAAGAATTTCCTCCTACCTATACTCAAGAAGTAGTACAAATTTATCGTATAGAAAAAGAACAGCCCAACGTGGTTTTTGGCATGTATCGACCCAAGCAAATCTATTTTCCTAGTGATTCTATTTTTCTCGATTCTTTTTTTGGTATTCGGAGTCCCTTCCTTCTTAGCCCGGGTACCATCTATACTATCATCTCCGAAATTCCCACTCTTCCTCGAGGAAAAGAACTAATATCGTCAATAATCGGCTCCCCCAATGAACTTCAGTCTTACCTTCAGCTTCCTCCCCTTCCCGCCCGGGTAAAGATATTAGCGAAGAAAATTGCTGATTCAGAAAGCCATCCTTACTATAAAGCCCGGGAAATAGCCTGGTATCTGCAGAATAATTATCCCTACGACCTTTCTACCCCATCCTTTCCAGAAAACATAGATACGGTGGATTATTTTCTTTTCCAAGAAAAACGGGGCTACTGTGAACACTTCGCTTCTGCCATGGTAATTATGTTAAGAGTTGTAGGTATTCCTTCCCGACTGGTAACTGGATATACAACCGGCCTTTATAATCCTTTTACCGGTTACTATGAAGTTCGGGGAAAAGATGCCCACGCTTGGGTAGAAGCATTAATTCCCGGATATGGATGGATTTCTTTTGACCCTACACCGGGATTTGAGTTACTCGGTGGTTATACCCGAGAACCGGTTCGCTGGATAGGTGGAGAAGTTTTCTCCTATTTAAAGGAAAAGATTTTTCCTTTAATTTCTCGTTGGCGATTTGGGCAATTAATTAGAGTGAGAGAAATATGGCATCATAGTTTTCTCAGTATAAGAAAAAAGTTAATAAAATTAAATCTATCCACCCCAAAAATCTCTTTCGCCGCTATTGCTTTTTTAATACTAATGGTTGGAATTTTTGCTACTTACTTAATTCGTCAGTTGGTATTTACATTTGGCGGCAAAACTTCTAATTCACCTAGAAAAGTGATCCAACACTATTACTATAAAATGTGTCGCTTACTTTCCTTACAGGGACATCCTACTAAAAAAGAGAGTACTACTCCTCTCGAATATCTCCAACAGTTAACCTCTGATCGCTTAGCAGAAATTGCCATTATTACTCGGGCTTATATAGAAGCCTGCTACCAGCGAGAAGATCCTTCTTGGGAACAGGCTGAAAAAGTACTTCTAACCTGGAAATCCTTAAAAGGTGGTCATTTCTTCCGATCTAAAAATATAATCAATAAATTAATCGGGAAAAAAGGTAGGAGTCCTCACCTCGGTTAGAATTCCCCTTTGTTACTCAATTGGGGAAACCATCTAATTTCTCCTTCCGATGGAATTATTATTCTTTCCTTTTAGAGTGGGTACACTAGGCAATTTGCAAAATTGACATTGGCGGATGACTTGGCTATAATAAGCCCTGATATGTCTACGAAGATCCGGGTTGAGGATTTGAATTTCTATTATGGCAAAACTCAAGCTTTAAAGGGAATTAACTTAAATATCCTGGATCGTCAAGTAACTGCTCTTATCGGTCCGTCCGGCTGTGGGAAATCAACTTTTATAAGAACTCTTAACCGGATGAACGATATCATTCCCGGAACTAAAGTAGAAGGAAGCATTTTTCTTGATGGCACAAATATTTATGAATCAGGAGTAGATATTGTCAACTTGCGTCGCCGAATTGGAATGCTTTTCCAGCGTCCCAATCCTTTTCCCAAGAGTGTCTTCGAAAACATAGCCTTTGGCTTACGAATTTCCAAAAAATTTTCTCGCTCGGAAGTAGAAGTTAGGGTAATAAAATGTTTACAGGAAGTAGGCCTGTGGGAAGAAGTTAAAGATCGGCTCTACCAATCATCCCTCACTCTTCTACCGGGTCAACAACAATTACTCTGCATTGCCCGTCTCCTAGTAGTGGAGCCAGAAGTAATTTTGATGGACGAACCTTGTTCCGCTCTTGATCCTCTGGCGACGTTACGGGTAGAAGAATTAATACGAAAATTGAAGCAGAACTATACCGTGATAATAGTTACTCATAATATGCAACAAGCGGCTCGCGTATCCGAGGTCACCGGCTTTTTCTATTTAGGAGAGCTAATAGAATATGGCTCTACTTCCGAGATCTTCACCCGGCCGCGGGACCGAAGAACGGAAGATTTTATTACCGGGAGATTTGGTTAATGAAAGCTTTATATTATTTATCATACTACTTGCTGATCGGAATTCTAGTCTTAACTACTGGATGTCGCATTTCGCAAACGGGCATAACTCTAGCAGGATCCACTTCGATCCAACCCTTTGCGGAAATGTTAGCGGAGGAATATATGATCCTGCATCCGGGGACATATATAAATATTCAAGGGGGAGGCTCCACCGCCGGTATCGAAGCTGTAAAGGTAAATGCCGCCAATATTGGGATGTCCTCAAGAGAGTTAACCACTAGTGAAAATCAAATTTTACAAGAAATTCTTATTGCCCGGGATGCAATTGCTATTGTGGTAAATCCCAAAAATCCATTACGAAACCTCACCGGAAAGCAGTTGCAGGAACTCTTTTCTGGAAAAATTACTAATTGGCAGGAATTAGGAGGGAAAGATTCTCCCGTGACTCTGGTAACTCGTGAAGAAGGCTCGGGAACCCGAACCGCTTTTGAAGAATTGGTTATGAAAGGTCAATTCATAAGTTCCAAAGCTCTGGTGATGGATTCTACTGGGGCAGTGAGGGAAATTGTAGCGCAAGACGGCAATGCTATTGGCTATATATCCCTAGGAATGGTGGATGAACGGATAATTCCAATCCAAGTAGAGGGGGTTACCGCTTCCCGGGAAAATGTGATTGAGGGCAAATATCATCTCGTTCGTCCCTTTTTATTTGCAATTCACCTACCCGTCCCTTCCTCAGTTGAAGACTTTATTAAATTTGTTCTTAGTGATCACGCTCGAAAAATGATGGAAGAAGAAGGTTTAATTGCTGGGCAATGAAAGAAAAATTGATGGAAAAACTATTTTTGATCGCTGCTTTTTCTGCCCTTTCCGTATTATCCTTAATTGCCATTTTCATTTTCCGGGAAGGTATTCCCCTTGTTTTCAAAACCGGGGTAGTGAAGTTTGTTACGGGAGTTCATTGGTTCCCTCAAAAAGGTATCTACGGAATTCTTCCCATGATAGTAGGAACTCTCTCAGTAACGGGAGGGGCCTTGCTGGTAGGGATTCCATTAGGCCTAGCGTGTGCGGTTTTTTCGGCAGAGTTTGCTCCCTCTTGGGCGGCAAATATCATTCGCCCCGTAATTCAACTCCTGGCCGGGATCCCTTCTGTAATCTATGGCTTTCTAGGATTGGTAGTTTTGGTTCCTCGAATCAGAACCTATTTAGGAGGACCAGGGTTAAGTATTCTAGCCGCTTCTCTGATCTTGGGAATTATGATTTTACCCAACATTATTAGTATTTCGGAAGATGCGCTTCGGGTGGTTCCTGAAGAATACAAACAAGGAGCATTTGCTCTGGGTGCCACTCACTGGCAAACTATTTGGCGAGTGACGATTCCTGCAGCCCGGTCGGGGATTCTCGCTAGCATAATTCTGGGAATTGGAAGAGCAGTAGGAGAAACCATGGCGGTGATTATGGTAATCGGTAATGCTCCACAATTTCCCCGGTCTTTACTTGACTCGGCGAGAACTCTTACCAGTCATATAGGTATTGAAATGTCTTACGCCAGTGGGGAACACCGACAGGCTCTATTTGCAACTGGAATTGTTCTATTTATTATTATAATGCTATTGAATACTGCCGCCAGTATTGCCTTTCGTCGGAGAGTTAGTCCGTGAAGATTAATCCTCAGGCGACTCAGAAAATTGCCATAATAATAGTTTGGATAGCTGCTCTTATCACTCTGGGAATTCTCTTCTTCATTATTTTCTACATTTTACGAGAAGGGTTACCAGTAATCAATTTTCGCTTCCTCCTTGATTCCCCCCGAAAACTGGGAAGAGAAGGAGGAATTTTTCCTACCATCCTCGGAACTCTATTCCTGGCTATAGTCGCGGTTGCTATTGCGGGTCCTCTGGGGGTAGGAACTGCTATTTATTTAGCAGAATATACCCGAGAAAGCAAATTTACTTCGGCAATTAGATTTGGAGCGGAATGTCTGGCTGGAGTTCCTTCCATTATCTTCGGACTATTTGGATTCGCCTTTTTCGTAGTTTATTTACGTTTAGGCTGGTCTATTCTCTCCGGGGGATTAACTCTTACCTGTATGATTCTTCCCACCATCATCCGCACTTCCGAAGAAGCTATAAAAACAGTACCTTATATCCACCGGGAAGTGAGTTTTGCTCTAGGGGGAACAAAGTGGCAGACAGTATCCCGCACGGTACTTCCCAGTGCTTGGCCAGGAATTGCCACCGGAATTATTCTCGCTTTGGGAAGAAGCATCAGTGAGACGGCAGCAGTAATTCTTACTGCCGGTACATCCTTACGTTTACCCACCTCGATATTCTCTCCTACCCGGACTATGGCCGTGCATTTTTATATTCTAGCTCGGGAGGGAATATCCCTGAGAATGGCCTACGGAACCGGAGCAGTTTTAATTGTGTTTATTTTAATCATTAATTTAATAGCTAATCATATCTCACGACAATTGGCAATTGCCCGCAGATAATATGTTCCAAGACGAAATTATCATCCAAGTAGAGAATTTAAATTTTAATTTCGGGTCTACCAAGGCTTTAAAGAATATTAATCTAACGATACCGCAGGGGAAAATTTTTGCCATTTTTGGTCCCGCGCGCAGCGGACGTACTACATTTCTGCGAACCCTTAATCGACTCAATGATCTCGTCCCGGGAATCAAAATGGAAGGTAAGATTTACTTCCACAGTATCGACATCTACCAACCTGATTACGATGTAGTGGAATTACGCCGAAGAATTGGTATGGTGTTTGCAGTTCCTACCCCTTTACCCATGACAGTTTTTGAAAACGTAGTTTATGGTCCGCGTTTACGGGGAGTTGCAAAACGTTCCCGACTTTTAGAAATTGCTGAAGGGGCTCTCCGAGCAGCAGTACTTTGGAATGAAGTAAAAGACCGTCTTCATTCCCCGGCTATCACCCTTTCGGGAGGACAGCAACAGAGACTATGTATTGCCCGGGTTCTGGCCTTGGATCCAGAAGTTCTCCTTCTGGACGAACCTTGCTCCGGTTTAGATCCTATTTCCACATTAAAAATTGAAGATTCTTTGCGGGAACTTAAGAGAAAATGTAGTATAATTATTGTACCACATAATGTTTTACAGGCAGCAAGAATTGCTGATTACGCTGCTTTTCTACTGACGGGGGAATTAGTGGAAAAAGGATCAGTAGAAGAAATCTTCACCCGCCCAGCAGATAAGCGAACGGAAGATTACATCAGTGGGCGTTTTGGTTAATTCCGAAACACCGCGAAAGGAGTGGAAATGACCAGAGAAGCATTTGAACGAAGTTTAAAAACCCTACAGGAGGAAACGTTAAATTTAGGTAAATTAGTGGAAACAGCTATTTTTCGTTCTATTGACGCTTTAAGCAGACGTGATGTAGAATTATCCCAGCTTATCATATCTGATGATTCGAAGGTTAACCAGAAACGATTTGAAATTGAAGAGAAATGTCTTCAGCTCATAGCCACCCAACAACCTATGGCTACTGATCTTCGGACTTTAGCAGCTATTCTTTACATTGTCACCGAACTGGAAAGAATGGCCGATCATGCCGAAGGTATTGCAAAAATTAATATCATGATGGGAAAAGAGCCCCTACTCAAACCGCTTATTGATGTTCCACGCATGGCGCAGAAAACTTCTCACATGTTACGCCGAAGTCTGGAGGCATTCATTGCTCATGACGCTGAGGCTGCTCGCAAGATTTGCGGTGAGGATGAAGAAATAGATAATCTTTATAATCAGGTTTACCGAGAATTACTCACCTATATGCTGGAGGATCCCCGCACTATTTCTCGGGCTACTTATCTACTTTGGGTAGCTCATAATTTGGAAAGAATTGCGGATCGCGTAACCAATATTTGTGAAAGAGTAATTTTTTTGGTTACCGGGAAAATGCAAGAATTGAATATTCCCCGCTAACCTTTACTCTTCCGCCACACCTACTTTTTCCAGGTAATTTCTTGTCTTCTCTTTTTTCTTTCCCGAAACGACCGGTAATAATGCTACTTCTAAAACCTCACTAATATCTTCGCTGAATAGGAAATTTATTTCCTTTTTTACGTCCTCTTTTATTTCCTCCAAATCTTTCTCATTCTTCCTCGGAAGAATTACCGTCTTGATGCCCGCACGTTTTGCCGCCAGAACTTTCTCCTTTATTCCTCCTACGGGGAGAATTTTCCCGCGGAGGGTAATTTCACCAGTCATGGCTACATCGTGACGTACCGGTCTTCCCGAAAGTAGAGAAACTAAAGCAACTGCCATCGTAACTCCCGCTGAAGGACCATCTTTGGGAATGGCACCGGCAGGTACATGAATATGAATATCGTACTTGTCGAAAAAATCTTCCGGAATTCCCAGGCCGGACGCCCGGGAGCGAATGTAGCTCAAAGCTGCCTGAGCTGACTCCTTCATTACTTCTCCTAATTGTCCAGTCAGCATAAGTCCCTTTTTCCCCCGCATTCGCGTCACTTCTACAAAAAGGATGTCTCCCCCATTAGGTGTCCAAGAAAGACCAGTAGCTACCCCTACTTCTCCTTCTCTTTCTGCTACTTCGGGAATAAACCGGGTGGGTCCCAGAAATTCGTGCAAATTACCAGCAGTAACTTGAACAAACTCGGTTTTTGCTTCCGCAATCTGCTTGGCCATTTTCCGACAAATAGTAGCAATTTCTCTTTCCAGATTACGCAATCCTGCCTCTCGCGTATACTCCCGAATAATTTTTACAACCGCCTCATCTTCTATTTTTAGATTCGCGGAAGTAATTCCATGTATCTCTAGCTGTTTAGGCAGGAGATGCCTTTTGCTAATTTCCAGTTTTTCTTCCTCGGTGTAACCAGGAAGTTCCAGTACCTCCATCCTATCTCGCAGAGCTGGCGGAACGGTATCTAAAATATTAGCGGTAGTAATAAACATAACCCTGGAAAGATCAAAAGGAACATCAAGATAGTGATCCACAAATGTAAAATTCTGTTCCGGATCCAGAACTTCCAGAAGAGCAGCGGCAGGGTCTCCTCGGAAATCAGTCCCAATTTTATCTATTTCATCAAGCATGAATACGGGATTATTGTGTCCCGCTTTCCTAATTCCTTGAACAATTCTACCCGGTAAAGCTCCTACATAGGTACGACGATGACCTCGTATCTCCGCTTCATCTCTAATACCTCCCAGGGAAATGCGGACAAATTTACGTCCTAGAGCATGGGCAATAGATTTACCAAGAGAAGTTTTACCTACTCCGGGAGGACCTACAAAGCAGAGAATGGGTCCCTTCATATTCTGCTTCAATTTCCTAACTGCTAAATATTCTAAGATTCTTTCTTTTACTTGCTCCAGATTGTAATGATCATCGTCCAATACTCGACGGGATTGTTCAATATCTAAACTATCGGTGGTGGATAGAGACCAAGGAAGTGAAATTAACCAATCGAGATAAGTTCGGGAGACGGTATATTCTGCAGCCGCGGGAGGCATTTTCGCTAGACGATTGAGTTCGCGTTCCGCTTCCTTTTGCGCTTCCAACGGCATACCCGATTGGGCAATTTTCTCCCTTAACTCATTAATTTCCATCTGGCGTTCATCAATTTCTCCCAGCTCCTTCTGAATGGCCTTTAATTGTTCCCTAAGCAAATACTCCCGTTGAGTTTTATCAATTTCAGTTTTCACCTGAGACTGAATTTTATTTCCCAGTTCTAGCACTTCCAATTCCCGGGTAAGAAACAAATTAAGTGTTTCCAGTCTTTGTCGAATATCAAGTGTTTCTAAAATCTTTTGTTTGCTGGCTAAATCAATACTGGAATTAGAAGCGATGAAATCGGCTAGCTTACCGGGATCATCAATATTCATAGCGGTAATATAAAGTTCATCTGGCAGATATGGAGTTAAAGAAACTATTCTCTGGTAAAGTCCTAACACATTACGCATCAAAGCTTCTATTTCGATAGTTTTTTCTCCCTGTTCGGTAATTCTTACAATTTTCCCTTTGAGATAAGGGTCCGTCTGAATTATCTCATGGATATTGATTCGCGATATCCCCTGCACCATCAAGCGGAGACTTCCATCGGGCATTTTCAACATTTTCAATATTGATACCGCGGTTCCTACAGGATAGATGTCTTCAGGCCCCGGATCTTCAATATCGGATTTCTTCTGCAAGAAAAGTCCTATAATACGGTTACCAATAACCGCATCGTCCACCAACCGGACAGACTTAGCGCGGCCCACTGCTAAAGGAATCATCATATAGGGAAAAGTTACTGTATCTTTTATGGGGAGAATAGGAAGTTCTTCCGGGATTTCTATATGGGAATTCTTCTCTATTTCTACCCGACTTTTGCTTTCTACCCCTGGCATAGGTTTACCTCTCTTTTTCCACCTCAATAACGATCCCTTCCTCATCTTCTTGCTCCTTAGAAATTAGCACCTCCAAAAATCCATCCCGATAACTGGCTTTAACTCCCCGCGAATTTATTTTTTGCGGCAATGAGATCATACGCTCAAAAACTCCATAATTTATTTCCATTTGATGATAAGTTTGTTTACCCGAACCTCCAGCTTCTGCCCTTACTCCTCGGATACGAATAGTATTTTCTACTACCGTTATTTCCACATCTTCCGGCCTTATACCAGCCACTTCACTTCTTACTACGAAAGCCTTAGCTGTTTCATAAACATCAGTAGCAGGACGCCACGCTACTTCTCCCATTACTGCGGGGGGTTTTTTAGTTCCAAAAAAGAAATCCAGTAGACTTTCCATTTCTCTCTGCATTCTTAAAAATTCGCCATAAAAAACGGGTTTTTGCGGCATAGTCCTCCTCCCCTTATTCCCATTCTCTTTTAATAATATCATATTTTGCCCCATACTGCAATTAATTTCCCTCGGCTTGTTCCCGACGATTATAATTTCTTTCCAACCTCCAATAGGCCAATCCCCCCACAGGAATAGGTAACCAGAAAGAAAAAAAACGATAGATCAAGACGGCGGTAATGGCGATAGAAAGAGGAACTTGAAGACTGGCGTATATAGCGGCTAGCGAAGCCTCCATCACCCCTAAACCTCCGGGTAACATAGATATAGTTGCTAGGTAATTAGAAACGGTATAGCCTAATATAAGTATTCCCCAGGGAACGGAATATCCCAGCGCCCGAAAGGAAAAATGAAGCGCAAAGAGATCGCATCCCAGCCACAAAAACCCCAGACCAGAAATAGCGATTAATTTATGCCGATTTCGTGATACCAAAGAAATTTCCTGATAAAATTGCTCCAACTTTTCTTGCAGATGATGGGAAGACCACAATTTTTTCTTATATTTGGCTCGGAGATAGTTTAATCGTTCTAGAAAAAAAAGAAGAATTTTTTCTAATTTTTCTCGATGAGCAATCAAGTAAAAACATTTACTTAACAATATTCCCACTCCTATAATAACTGCTCCGGAAGCTAAAGTCTCACGGGAAGTAAATCCTCGGTGGAGAAAGTGATACATAAGACCAAAAATAAAGGCTATCAGAAGACCCACCATTCCGACTAAATTCTGAATGGCAATGACAATTCCTACAAGAGTATTAGTTATTCCCCGTCGGGTAAAGAAACGATATCTTACCCACAATCCACTAACCCCTCCCATGGAAAGTAGACGATTGGCAAAAGAACTAGCCCAGGCAATTCCAAAAACTTCGGTCAGGGAGAGACGATGGCCTAGCAGTATCAGAATAGTCCAGTTAAAAATAGCAGTGGTTAGATAAAATAAAAATTCGGCAAGCAAAACTGTAATGACATAAAACACTTTCGCTCGCCGAAGTGCGTCTGCTACTTTATTAAACCCGGCCAAATTTGGTAATAAACCGAATACTATTAAACCCAAAAGAATTAGATATAGTAACTTGCGTACCCGGGCCAGATGCAATTTCATAACCTCGTTTAAGAGGTCACTTTATAAACTATATCATGCTCTTTCACGGGAGAATTTACTTTGATCCCCACATCATCTCCCGCGCGAGCAATTTGGATTGGTTGATGTTCGATCTGCATTGACTCAACTTTTTGTTGAAAGTCAGTAGTTTTCCCCAGGATGTGAATAGTATCTCCCATAGCAAGAGTGCCTTCTAGAATTTTTATTGCCGCCACTCCCGCCCGGGAAAAATAATGGGTAACTTGCCCTATTTTTATCTCTTCCATTAATTATCCCTCCTTTACCTAAAGAATAACCAGCTTAGCAGAAAGAATTTCTTTAATCTGCCGCAGTTCTTTCAAAACTTCTTCCAGAACTGGACTATCAACATTAAATACCGAAATGGCTTTTCCTCCAGGATGACTCCTCCCCAGTTGTAATCCGGCAATATTTATAGAATTACGACCAAGAATGGTGCCCACTTTACCAACTACTCCCGGAACATCCCGATTAGTGCATATCAACATGTAACCAGAAGGGACGGCATCCATGTAAAATTCATCAATTCTTACAATTCGCGGAACTCTATGACCAAAAGACGAACCCGCTACCAATCTATGTTCCTTATCAGTAATAACTTCTACCGTAATTAGATTGGCAAAATCCACTGCCTCACTACTTTTACTCTCAATTATTCTAATACCTCTTTCTCTAGCCAGTACTGAAGCATTCACATAATTAACTGCTTCCTGAAGGATCGGTTGCAAAATTCCCTTGATAAGAGCAATAGTCACTGGCGCCAGGTCATAATTCACTATATCCCCACTATAGGTAATGTGTACTTCTTCCATATGACCTTCAATAAGCTGGGCCTGGAGTTTACCCAGATTTTCTGACAATCTTAGAAAAGGCTCTAATCTTTTTAAAATTTCGGCCTCTACTACCGGGATATTAACAGCATTTCTTATGGAACCTCCTTTTAGTGCATCAATTATCTGAGTGGCGATTACAACCGAAACATTAATCTGGGCTTCCTCAGTAGAAGCGCCCAGATGAGGAACGGCGATTACATTTTCCAGCTGTAATAGAGGACTATCTAAAGGGGGTTCCTTTTCGAAAACATCCAGAGCCGCACCAGCCACCTTTCCTTCCACCAGTGCCTGGTAAAGGGCCTTTTCATCAATGATTCCTCCTCGCGCGCAGTTAATCAACCGGACTCCCGGCTTCATTTGAGCAAACTCTTTTTCACTTAATAGGTGGCGAGTCTCACCGGTCAAGGGAGCATGTAGGGAAATAAAATCCGCCTTAGCCAGAAGCTCATTCAATTCCATCAGTTGCACACCTAATTTAGCCGCTGATTCATAAGAAATAAAAGGATCATAAGCAATAACCTTCATCCCAAAAATCTGAGCACGTTTGGCCACTTCTCTTCCTATTCTTCCCAATCCAATTAATCCCAGGGTCTTATCATAAAGTTCCACTCCCATAAATCGTTTTCTGTCCCACTTACCACTTCGTAAAAAAGTATTGGCCTGGGGAATGTTGCGAGCAAGTGAAAGTAATAGGGCCAAAGTGTACTCAGCAGCAGAGATAGTATTACCATCGGGAGCATTCATAACAATTATTCCTTGTTTGGTAGCCGCTTCTACATCTATATTATCCACTCCTACTCCCGCCCGACCGATAACCTTTAATCTCCCTGGTGATTCTAGAATCTGGGGCGTAACTTTGGTTTCGCTACGCACAATCAGAGCATCATAGCGGAAAATAATAGATTGCAATTCTTCCGGAGAAAGCCCGATTTTAACTTCCACCTTTATTTCGGGGTCTTTACGTAGAATTTCCAATCCTTGCTCCGCCAGCGGATCGCTGACCAGCACATTAAACACTTCGCTGCCTCCCATTAAAGTATGAATTCAAAATTATTTTTATCTTCCCGAAAGAAATATTTTCTCTACTGCCTTTATTCCTTCTCCCAGAGAAACTGGATATCCTAACTTGGTTAAAGCCATTTCCAGGACAGAAATAGCCATGATAATATCAAATTTATCAACATAACCCATGTGCGCAATTCGCAAAATTTTTCCTCGCAACTTATCCTGACCTCCGGCCATAGTAATTCCGTAGTTATCCCGGATATGCTTGAACAGGGCGACTCCATCAATTCCTTCCGGGACCTTTATCACTGTAACCACATCTGCCGGGGAACGTCGGTTGAATAATTCCAGCCCTAAAGCTTCCACACCTGCCCGGGCAGCCAGAGCAAGGAGTTGGTGGCGCCGGAAAATATTTTTTAAACCTTCACTGCGGATTTGCTGCAGAGATTCTTGCAGAGCAAACATTAACGAAATTGGGGGAGTAAAAGGATTTATAGGAGAAGTCTTACCGTAAGTAGCAAAATCCCAGTAAAATTTTGGTAAGCGAGATCCTGTGTAGGCCCTCTTGGCCTTTTCGCTTATACTTACCATGGCAATTCCGGGAGGAATCATAAAAGCTTTCTGCGAGCCACCTACCACTATATCTACCTGCCACTGATCGGTAGATAAATTTACTCCTCCCAGACCACTTATAGCATCGACTATCAGAACCGCAGGATAATCTTTAACAATTGCCCCAATGGCCTCAATATCATTTAAAATACCAGTAGAAGTTTCTGTAAATGTGGTGAAGACGGCTTTAATTTGTGGATGAGCTTCCAGTCCACCTTTAATCACCAGTGGATCTACTGGCCAGCCCCACTCTACCGCGATCTTTTCCACCTGAACCCCAAAGGAATTCAATATTTTGGCCCAACGATCTCCGAAAACTCCGGTGCTGGCAACCAAAGCGGTATCTCCCGGAGAAAGTATATTTACCACTGCTGCCTCCATTCCTCCCGTACCGGAAGCGGCAAAAACATAGACATCGTTTTTCGTTTGAAAAACATATTTTATTCCCTCCACCACTTCTGCTGCCAATTTTTCGTAATCGGCTACCCGATGATGAATTATCGGTCGGGCCATAGCTTGCAGAACTTCAGGAGGAATAGAAGTAGGACC
>Ga0315306_10000007_pt1 | contig 127582 bp, 135 predicted proteins | sample TDP1_MG_FD_203803 | JGI IMG/M metagenome (GOLD analysis project Ga0315306, IMG submission 203803) | Freshwater sediment microbial communities from Lake Towuti, South Sulawesi, Indonesia - TDP1 | ecosystem: Environmental > Aquatic > Freshwater > Lake > Sediment | place: Indonesia: South... | reverse complement strand
CAAAAAGAAAAAGAAAGAGAGAGGAAACGCCGAGAACCGCACCGCAAGAGAACGCCTCCAAAACAGTCTGAGACCCGAAATAGATAAGTCCTGAAACACGCCAAAGTAAGGGTGAAGGTGAAAAGAGTGTCGACGGCTCGGAGAAGCTTCGTCGGAGAGGTGGCGGCGCTGGTGGCCAAGCCGGTCATGGTCGTAACCATAGACAAGAAATCCTACCACGGAACCCTAGCCGGAATCAACCCTGACAACCTCAGCCTCTGCCTAGCAGACGCCAAAGATGAGGAGGGAACCACTATGCACCGACTGGTCCTCAACGGCAGCTACGTCGCCCAAATCTTCGCCGCGGAGAAACCCTTCGGCCTCAAAGCCCTAGCGGACAGACTGGACAAGGTCTTCCCCACCATGGTGAGACTCTACGAGGACAAGGGCTTCATCTGGGTCATGGACAAGGTCAAGGTCACGGAAAAGGGCGTGGTGGAGGGAACCGGCCCCGCCGCAGAGAGGGTCCAAAGGGTCTACGAACGCTTCGTCAGCGAAACGAAGAGCTAAACACGCCAGGGAAACTGTGGCTCCTCCTCCACTGGAGAAGCGACCACGCCAAAGGACCTCAGAATTTTCATGGTCTCCCTCGCGGCCACATCCAACCTCTCCAAGTCCACCCTCAAACCCAACATTCTGGAAGCCACCCTCAAAACCTCCCTAGCCGCCTTAGCATCAGGATACCCAGGAGTCTCAGCGAGGAGACAGAGACCACTTATATCCCGCAATCCACCCAACCCTATGAGAAGCCCCGCAGCACCGTAGATCCGCCCCTCAATGACCTCGGCGCCGACACCTAACGCCTCACGAAGAACCTCAGGATCGGAGGCCGCACAGTAAATTTTGGGGGTGACCACCTCCCCCTCCCGCCGTAAACCTCCCAACGTCAAAATGCGCCGGCATCCCAGCTCCCAGGCAAGGTCCAAGATGCGCCCGCACAGCTCATACTGTCCATGGGTGGTTTGGGCTTGGGTGTTCCCGTAAAGGAGGATGAGGTCCTTTTCACCGTTCCTTCCCCTGTGGTAGTACAGCCTGTTGATAGGAAAGCCGACTTGACCCTTCCCCGCGGTCACGGCGAAACCCTGAAAGGACGAGGACTGGATCTCCGCGAAAACCCTCGCCTTCAACTCCTGAATCAGGTGCAACACGGCAATGTTGGCGACAAACCCTATGCCAGGCAGCCCCTCCACCAGAACCGGCTCGCGAAGCTCAGGCTTCTCGTGCACTTGGACGACGCAGACCACAGCTCACACCAACACAATTAAAGAACAACCCATCCACTATTAAACGTTTAAACGTGTCCCGGCGGCTGCCGCATATGTCCTTCGAACTGCGGGAAAGGGACCTCCTCGCCAGGATAGGTAGGCTGAAGACCAAGGGCGGAACCATAGAGACCCCCATCCTCCTGCCCGTCATAAACCCCGCGGTTCAGCCCATCTCACCAAAAGCCATGCAGGAGACCCTCGGCTGCCAGGCCATCATCACCAACGCCTACATCGTGAAAATTCGCTTCGGGAACGAGGCGGTTCAAGACGGAATACACCGCCTCCTGAACTTCCAAGGAGTGGTCATGACCGACTCCGGGGCCTACCAGATCCTCAGGTACGGAGATGTGGACGTCACCCCAAGGGAGATCGTGCGATACCAAGAGGACATCAACGGGGACATCGCCACCATACTGGATGTGCCCACGGGCTGGAAGACCACTGAGAAATACGCGCGGGACACCGTTGAAGAGACCCTCAGGAGGGCCAGGGAGCTATTCGAGATCAAAACCCGCGATGACATCGCCTGGGTCGGACCAGTCCAAGGAGGACAACGCCTAGACCTCGTCGCCCAATCGGCCAAAGAAACGGGAAAACTGCCCTTCCAGATCCACGCCTTGGGAAGCCCCACTCCGGTCATGGAACAGTACCTCTTCCACACCCTCGTCGACATGATTCTAACGGCGAAAATGAACCTGCCCCCCGACCGCCCCCTCCACCTCTTCGGAGCCGGACACCCCATAATGTTCGCCTTGGCCGTGGCTCTGGGCTGCGACCTCTTCGACTCCGCCGCCTACGCCATCTACGCCCGGGAGGACCGCTACATGACCGAGCATGGAACCGTCAAGTTCAGCCGGCTCCAACGTTTTCCATGCCCGTGCCCCGTCTGCGCCAAAAATGATCCACGGGACGTAGGGTCCATGCCGAGGGTTGAGAGGCAGAGGATCATCGCCCAGCACAACCTCCATGTCAGCTTTTCCGAGATAAGGCGGATAAAACAGGCCATAACCGAGGGCCGCCTCTGGGAACACCTCGAGGCCAGGGCCCACGGGCATCCGGCCCTCCTCCAAGCCCTGAAACACCTGAAGAAGTACAGCGAGTACCTTGAGGAGCAGAGCCCCGTAACAAAAAGGAGCGGCCTCTTCTTCTTCACCTCCCTGGGGCTGATCCGCCCCGAGGTCGTCCGCCACAGAAAACGCCTCTTCGAGAGATACGCCCCGCCGGAAGAGGCTGAGGTTCTCCTTCTGCTGCCGCAAACCCAGACGAAACCCTTCCACAAATCCAGGGAGCATCGGAGGGCCCTGAAGGAGATTCAGCGAAAGCTGGGCGACGGCGTCCGTAAAGTTCACGCGTGCACCTACGCTGCGCCCTTCGGAGTTGTACCCTTGGAACTCGATGAGGTTTACCCCCTCTCCCAGTACGAGATCGCTATCCCCCTCGACGCGGAAACGAGAGAATACACGGCGAACCAGGTCGCCAGCTACATAAGAGCCATGAGCTACAAGAAGGCAGTCATGCTCCAAGACGCGGAGGCATGGCGGGGAAAAGTGGCGAGGGCCTGCAAAGAGGCCTGCGACGGGAAGAAGATTCCCCTCATCGTGGTGCAGGCTGGAAAGCCTTGGAGCAAGGGCGCGCTAACCCAACTGGCAACCGCACTGCAGGAAGCGCTGGCACAGGAGAAAACAGGGTGATACGGGTAGACCTGCATGTGCACACGCGGTTCTCCGGGGACGCCACTATCACCCCGAGGCTCCTAGTGGATCAGCTCTACGCCCATTCCTTCATCAAGGGGGTCGCCATAACGGGCCACGACACCCTCCAGGGCTACCGTTCCACGCGCAGAATGGCTAGAGCAGCGTACACCGAGGTGAGCGCTGAGACAAGCGTCGACGATGTTCTAAGGGCCATAAAGAAAGGTTTGGTCGGTTCCTAGGTTATAATTTAAATGTTAGAAAGACATACGTTAAGGGAAATCCGAAGCGTTGAGAAAAGCTTCAAATCCTTTGGGAGTATCATCAGAAGGCGCGAACAAAAGGACGGAAATATGATGTCGGTTAAGGTAGGTTTCCTCGGGGGAACCAGGGAGATTGGGAGGATAGCGATCGCCGTCAAGACGGAGAGGACTCAGCTGCTGCTGGACTACGGTGTCCTCTTCAATGACAGGCCCGGTTTCCCCATGCATGTGCCGCCTAAGGAGGTGGACGCCATCATCCTCGCCCACGCCCACCTCGATCACTCAGGCGCGGTTCCCATCTTCCACCTCAGGGGGAAAAAGCCCCTTTATGCAACCCCGCCGACCCTCGATCTGTTTCAGGTTCTGATCTCAGATTTCATCCATCTTTCGGGCTACTATCTCCCCTACGAGTACATCGACCTGCAATCCACCATGCAAAACGGCGTCTCCACGGGCTACGGTGAAGAGCGGTTTGTGGGGGATTTCCAATTCCGGCTTTTGAACGCTGGCCACCTTCCCGGGAGCGCTCAGGTCCTGCTGGAAACAGGCGAGAAGAGGCTGCTCTACACGGGTGACTTTAACACGGCGGATACCCGTCTCCTTCACGCGGCGGACAGGAAGTACGGGAGACTCGATGCAGTGATCATTGAGAGCACGTACGCCGACGAAGACCACTCAGAAAGGGCGAACTTGGAGAAGAAGTTTGTGGAGCGCGTCACCGAGGTGGTGGAGAACGGAGGAAACGCCCTGATTCCCGCCTTCAGCGTGGGGCGGTCGCAGGAGATCGCCTGCATCCTCTCCGCCCACCACTTCGAACATCCGGTCACCATGGACGGCATGGCCCTCAAGGTCAACAGAATACTCATGAACCACACGGGTTATCTGCATGATCCCCGTCTTTTCATGGACGCAGTGCACGCCGCGATCTGGGTGGAGGGGTGGAGGGATCGAAGGAACGCGACGAAGAAGCCCGGCGTGATCATATCCCCCGCTGGAATGCTGAAGGGAGGCCCCGCCGCCTTCTACATACAGGAGGTGGGGAAAAAAAGGTTGAACGCCGTTTTTCTCGTGGGCTATCAGGTTCCGGGAACGCCGGGTAGGGAGCTGCTCGAAAAGGGAAGGTGTCTGATCGACGGAAAGCTGCGCAGGGTGAAGGCCCAAGTCGAACTCTTCGACTTTTCCTCCCACTGTGGGGCCAGCCAACTCCACGACACGATAAAGAGCCTCGAAGGAGAACCGAAAGTGTACGTCGTGCACGGCGCCGAGGGAAACTGTGAAAGATTGGCCGGGTGGATAAGGGAGGAAACGGGACTGGAGGCAGTGGCGCCGGAGGCAGGGGACGTTTACACTGTCTAAGAGATAAAACCGGGGCATCCATCATATCGAGTAAATGTCATGGAAGGGCATTCTGACCTCCCAGAACCGCCTCTACTCGAACTTTTCTAGCAAGCCCTCCCGTTTCATCTCGCGTAGGGAAGAGTCGAAGGCCTCCACGGTCCTTTGGATGTCCTCCTTCGTGTGGGCTGCGGAGAGGATCGCTCTGGCGCCCATGAGATGTACTCCCCTGTTTATCATAGCCTTGACGAGGGTTCCGTGGGCCGGGTCGGAAACCAGCCTTTTCATCTTCTCGGCGCCCTCAAAGGTCGAGATTTCAAGGTTCTGCGGTGAAGCCCCCAACGCCAGCCAGATGACGGAGGTTTCGCCCCAGACAGTTCCTTTCAGGCCCAGATCCACGAGCATGTCCCTGAGGTCCGCTTTCAGCATTTCGCCAAGCCTGTTAACGTAGGGGTTCACCTTTCCCTTGGCGATCACTCCCAAACAGGCGTTTCCCGCCGCCGCACACAGGGGATTAGCGTTGTAGGTGCCCGGATGCGGAATCTTCCCGAACTTGTTCCATTCCGGATCGTCCCTGAACTCGAGGGTTTCAAGGCACTCTCTCTTTCCCGCCACGGCGCCTCCGGGGTAACCTCCACCCACGATCTTCCCCAGCACCGTGATGTCGGGTTTCACGCCCCAGTACTCTTGGGTTCCTCCAGGGGCGTCCCTGAAGCCCGTTACCACTTCGTCGAATATGAGGAGCACCCCCTTCTCCCTCGTCACGCTCCTCAACTCGCCGAGGAAACCCCTGTCGGTGGGTATGAAGCCCATGGCGCCCCCTCCTGGCTCCAAGATCAGACCAGCCACGTCCCCCTCTTCCATCGCTTCCTCGACGACTTCGATGTTGTTCGGCGGCAAAGTTTTGACGGTCTCCAGGGACTTCTGGGGGATGCCTGGACATCCGGCCCTGTCAAAGGGTGGATTGTAGCCCACGATCACGTAGTCGTGCCACCCGTGGAAGTGGCCCGCAAACTTTATGATTTTGTCCTTGCCGGTGTGCGCCCGGGCTATCCTCATGGCCATGAGGGTCGCCTCGGTCCCCGAACTGGTGAACTCCACGAGGCCCTTCCTGGCTGAGGGCACAAGCCTCGTTATCTTCTCGGCCCACTCTATCTCCAGTTCTTGGCTTGCGCCGTAGTGGGTTCCCTTCTTCTCCTGTTCCAGTACTGCCTTGGTGACGACGGGGTGCAGGTGCCCGAGGATGAGGGCCCCGTGGCCCATCCAGTAGTCTATGTACTCGTTTCCGTCCACATCCCACTTCTTCGACCCCTCGGCTCTGACGCAGTACAGGGGGAAGGGTCTCATGTACCTGCCGTCGTGGGTCACCCCGCTGGCGAAGACCCTCAGGGCCCTCTCGTAGAGCTTTTGAGATTTCGGGTGGTTCCGAATGTACACTTTGTCAATCTCGGTTAATTCCAGGGCTTCCGACACGTTTTCTCCCCGTTTTCTAGGGGAATCATTTCTTTTAATAAATTTAGCCGTCAATAAGAAGCCCCCCATTCGCAAGCAGGAACATAATTAAAAGGGCAGATGATTTCTAATGGGCGAAGACGCCCTTGCGGCGGTCAACCCCCATACGGTCTGACAAAATTGAAATAGCGATTTTGCGCGTGGGACCCGTGGACGGGGAAGTGGTAGAGAACGTACAAAGGGGTCTACGCAGGGTCTTCCCCGGAGCTGCCTGCGGGGTCCTCGAGGATGTGATGCCGGTTCCTCAAGGCGCATACAACGTTGCGAGAGGCCAGTATCATTCCAGTCGCATCCTGACGGGGATTCTCGGTTACGTTGAGAGATCGGGGGCAAACTGCGTTTTAGGAATAACCAAGGTGGACCTCTACGTGCCGCCCTTGAACTTTGTCTTCGGAGAGGCCAAATGTCCAGGGGGCGCCGCCATAGTGTCACTCTGCAGGCTGAGATCCGAATTCTACGGTCAGCCGACCGATCAGGACCTTTTCTTGGAGCGTTCCGCCAAGGAGGCGGTTCATGAGGTTGGACACACGTTAGGCCTGAGACACTGCAGAAACCCGGCGTGCGTCATGTCCTTCTCCAATAATATTCAAATGGTTGATGCGAAAGAGTGTAAATTCTGTGAAAGATGCCGGAAAGAAGTAATAGCAACTTTAAGAACATAGGCGAACCCCTATCAGCAAAAGTTTGAAGCTGGATGATAATGGTTAGAATTAAGGAATTGTCGAATTTGACAAAGGCGTGTTTCAGGAATTAGAATAGACCTCTAGAGAAACGAATACCTTTTAATACTCCTCTCCTAATTTCTTCAGGTCACGTGGAGGTTTGCCTTGTCCAAGAGGAGACATGTAAAGGACAAGTGGCGTGGGAAGGACTGGTATACGGTAGTATCCCCTCCATACTTCGGAGGGGTGGAGTTGGGGTCCGTGCCTTCTGAGGGGACCGAAAGACTGGTGGGGAGGATGGTGGACTCCACCCTCTACGAGATCACGAACGACTTCTCCCACCAGTACATGAAGATGTACTTCCAGGTGACGGGGGTGGAGGGCAGGACAGCCAACACCATCTTCAAGGGCCACGAGTACGCCCGAGACTACCTTAGGAGCCTCGTTCGGAGAAGGACGACGAGGGTCGACGGGCTCTTCAACGTGACCACCAAGGATGGTTACCAGCTCAGGTTGGCGGTCTCCGCGTTCTCCCTCGCTCGAATCAGGACGTCTCAGGAGCAGGCCATTCGGGCGGTCATGAGGAGAGTGGTGGAGGAAAAGATGAAGGCCCTCACCTTCGACCAGTTTGTCCAAGAGTTGGTATTGGGGAAAACCGCGTCAGACATCTACAACGAGGCGAAGAAGATAGTTCCCCTGCGTCACGTGGGCGTGAGGAAGTCGAAGCTCGTCTTTCAGCCCTCAGCTAAGGCTTGACGCCCCCGCCTCGTCTCCGAAGGGGAAAAGCCTTGGAGATCAGATCGAGGGATTTGAGGAAGAGGGTCGCCCGAGAAGCCGCCGTCCTGCTCTACACATCCCAAGAGAAGGAGTACAGGCAGGCTAAAAGTAGGGCGGCCAAGACCTTGGGGGCGCGGGTTCTCCCGAGTAACTTGGAGGTGGCGGTGGAGGTTGACAGGATCGCCGATGAAACGGAGGGGTCGGCGCGACGGGAACGGTTGCTGCAGATGCGGAGGGAAGCCCTGCAGGTCATGGAGGTTCTCAAGGACTTTCATCCCAAGCTGGTTGGAAGCGTTTGGCGGGGAACCGCCCACCAAAACAGCGACATAGACATATCCGCCTTCGCCCCAAGTCCAAAGGACATCCTCACCCTGCTGCAAAAGAAAAATTTTAGAGTTGCGAAAACTGAGTGGCGCTCGGTGACGAAGGAGGGCAGAGCAGAGGCTTCTTTCCACGTCCACCTAAGCCTTCCCTCCGGCCATGAAGCGGAAGTCGTCGTTCGAAGCCCCGAAACCAAGGATAGTCCAAGGAGATGCGAAATCTACGGGGACATCGTAACCGGCCTGAGCTACCCTCAACTTCAGAGAGTTCTTGAGGAAAGCCCGCTTCGAAGGTTTGTGCCGGAAAAGACAGCCTTTGGGACAGCCTAAGGGCTTCCTGTAGGCTTAAATAGGCTCTGCGTCATAGAGAATTATTGAAATCGAAGGGATGGTCAAGCCCTCGTGTGAAACCGGGCGGTGCGGAGCGTACTAGGGGAAGATGAAGGTCGACAAGAAGCGGTTCAAAAAAATATTCCCGCTCCTAGCCGAGGAACTGGAAGACAAAGAACAGAAGGTAAGGATAACCTCGGTTCGATCCGATGCCAAAACCGGGGAAAGGGCCTCTTCAGACAGGTTTGACGGGTACACGCCGGACGTAATTGACTTCCTTCGCCGATGCGACAACGAGCAACAAGCAAAGGAAATCCTAGAATACTTGGAAAAGCGGGGTGAAATCGACAAGGAGTACGCCCGCAGGCTCAAGAGGCAACTCAGAGAGAAAGGGGTAAGGAGCTTCGGGCCCAAGAAGGAAGAAGACTACTACCTGAAACATGGAAGCCCCTGAGTTCTGTGAAATTCAAACAATGGTTGCAGTATCACATGAAGAAGCACTGAAACTCCTCAAATAAACTTCCGTCATTTTTCCTTTTCGCTGATAAATATCTAACTGATATACAAGGTTATCTTAGAATATGGAATAATAAACGTCAATGTCTTAGAGACGCACAAACACTTAAGGTAGATACAATACCAATTTTGTCGTTATGAGACTTTTATCATCACAACATAGACCGATAGATAAAGGGATGAGAATAGAGTTAATAAGATTGGGTTGATAGGTTCACGTTCTTACCCCAAGCTGGCCATCGCCAAGATGAACCCCGACACCTTCCCCATCGACTTGAACACGGCCACCTGCCGCGAAATCCTCTGGATCCCCCACATAGGCCCCGTCAAGGCGAGAAAAATAATAGAAGCGCGAAAAGGAGTGAAAATCCGGTACGCCGCCGACCTAGAGCGAATCCTCGGGGTAGGCTTCACCCGGAGGGTCAGTCGGTACGTGGAGTTGAAGGACAGGCGGTTGACAGTCTTTCCCCAAAACAAATAAATGAATCATGTGATACAAGAAGCTGAAAGAGTCTCTCATGGGCTGGTGTGGTGTTCGGCTTGAGGGTGTCGCTGAAGCCGTTTCTGCTTTCGATCTTTGTCTTAACCCTCCTATCCCTTCCATTCCTCGGTTTTGTCGCGACCGCTGGTGCTGAGGATGGCAATCCATCTCCAGTGAACATCCATGTAAACCACATAGTTCAAGTCCTAAACGGTGGATCGGTTGTCATAAATGACACCGTAAGCCTGTCCACAAACCCAGAAGAAGAGGCAAGCCCCCTGCATAACTTTTCGATAGGTTTCCCCCTTAAGTACAGGTCCAACCTTGACTACTGCTTCGCCTATAACGCCTCAAGCCATGACGAGCAGTTGGGGCTGGACCTTGACGTGGGACTGGGAAAGTTCGGCTTCTACGGAGTAAGCGTAGAACTTCCGCCAGTCGACATAAGCGAAGGAGGATCGTACAACTTCACAGTGACCTTCATCTTCTCGAACCTCGTCTCTCTGACCGAAGACTCCTATAACCTAAGTTTTCCCCTCTATCCCAGCCTCGCCGAGGAGGCCTCGGTCTGCAACGTGACAGTTACCCTTCCGAGCGGCGCCCAGTATGTAAACAGTTCCTACGGTTCCAGCCAAATTCTGAACCACACCAAAAGCCCCCTTGAGGGTTTTACCGAGATGCCCGCATGGCTGAAGTTTGACGCCCCCGCCTCTTTCCTCCTAATCAACGTTCACGCGATAAGGCGTGAAGTAACCCTCGACGAGACGGGACAAGTCCACCTCTCAGACTCCTACCGGATAACCAACAGAGGGGAAAATGACCTTTCCAACTTTCAGGTCCACCTTCCCCGAGGGGCCTACGGCGTCTCCGCGAGGGACACGATAGGCGACCTGTCAGTGACATCGAATGAAGAAAACGCAACCACCTACACGGATGCAACCGTGACCTTTAGGAACCCGCTGGAAACGGGTGAGGAGGTGGAGTTCATGGTGGCCTACCGGCTTCCCCGAGAAAACTATGTTCTTCAGCGTGGCTGGTGGGACTTCAACCTGACCCTCAGCCTCTTTGAACGTTTCGAGTGGACCATAAAAGAGCTCACTGTCACTGTGACGCTACCCCAAGGGGCCGAGTTTGTCTCCGAGTCTTCGTCCGTAAAGCCAAGCGCCGTCCAGAAAGGCGCGTTTCAAGAGAAGGTGACCTTCACCCTCTACAACGTCACGCACTTTCAAGACCTCCACTTCTCCATCACATACAGACACCTCGTCTTTTGGGCCTCCTTCCGCCCCACCCTATGGACGGGAGCCCTAGCCATCGCCGCGTGCGCCGCAGCCCTTCTCCGGCGCGCCCCTAAGCCAACGGCGCCCGTGATCCCCGTTCCTTCAGACGTCCTCAGGGGCTTCGTGGACGCGTACGAAGAGAGGAGAAAGGTCCTGTCAGAGCTGGAGTCTGTAGAGCAGCAGGCGCAGAAGAGGCGAATCTCCCGAAGTCGGTACAAGGTGCGGAGGAGAACCTTGGAGGGCCGCCTCTCCACCCTTTCTCGCGATTTAACTGGCCTTCGCGAAAGGATGCGGAGGGCGGGGGGGTCGTATGCGGACATGGTGGAGAGGATCGAGGTCGCCGAAACCCAGTTGGAGGAGGTGAAGGCGGGCATCCAGAGGATTGAGGCCAGATACCGGCGCAGGGAGATATCCTCCGAGGCCCACCGCAAGCTCCTCGAGGAGTACCACCGCAGAAGAGACGGAGCGGAGAACACCATCGAGGGCCTCCTCCTGAGGCTTCGAGAGGAGATCCGTTAAGGCGCCCAAAAGGCTTTTATCTGAGATCGTTAACTCCCCTAGATTCTAGGAGGTCTGTTTCATGGTCGAGATCAAGATCGACTTGGACAAATGTGATGGAGACGGAACCTGCGTTGATGTTTGTCCCGTTGAGGTCTTCGAGGTGAAAGAGGGAAAAGCGGTTGTTGTAAATCTTGACGAGTGCCTCGTCTGCAGGGCCTGTGAGGCGCAGTGCCCCAACGGCGCCATCGAAATCATCGAATGACCTCTCCTCGAACCATTAGTGACCCCACTACTTTTCAGGTTAGTTCATGGTCTATTGCCATTCTTTTACGAGAGTTTTCGCTGGGCTGGGCTCGCTCACTCCTCTTTCTGGGGAATTAGTTTTCTGTATGTCAAGATGCTTTCGCAGCCGTGCTTCAGGGTTAAGACGAAGCGCGTGTCCCCCGTCACACCGATCAGCTAGACCACCTATTCTTTCTCTGTTGCCCTTCTCCACGTTTTGTAAAAAAGGAAAGCCGACCCGTAACTGAAGGCTTGAAGGGCAAAACCCAGCCAAGAGGGGCTGGCGACCCCGGAAAACTTGGAAAACAAGTAAACCCCCGCACAGGAAAGCACAATCGCAACGAACATTCGTGTCGCCCACGCACTCCAAAACCTGTACCTCTTCCGGATGCGAACGACCAGCGCGGCCAGGGCGTTGGACTCGAGGGCGTCGGGTTCCTGTTGGCCGGAGTTTGGGTGGTTGAGACCTGAGTCGCCGTGGGCAGCAAGGTACGCCTCCTCCGCATGGATAGAACGGCGACTCATTAGGTAGCAAACGAAAAGCAGCAGGAAGAGAAGTCCTATCCCAAGGAGGCCGAGGGCCCACCACTGCCCCAGCACCCCTACGAAGAAGGGCGTGACATGGGTGAACGTCCAGTGCCCGTCATCGTCCGGAACCCTCAACGGTTACTACCGTCCCCGGCTTGCCTAGCCCCTTCATCGCGGTGCCCCGGACCAACCGAGAGTTTTCTCTTCCACGGTTGCGCCGACGGCCTTCCATGGGTTTTCGGAGTGGGCGCTGGAGAAGCCTTATGGGTTATGAACCTCGGGTCTGTACCGGCAAATCACCTCAGGAACCCAGTTTCTGTTGAGACAAACTTAAGATCGGATGGGCCTATAGCTCCAGACAGGTTTAGTCGGTCGGTAAGAGGAGGGGCTCGGTCTGGAGGGCCTTTCAACGCTAGGCGGGTGGGCTCCTTGAGGCTTCTTGTGGTCTCTGACTTTCACGGGAGCGCAAAAGCGTTTTGGGGAGCAGCTTCCAGAGCGGAGGACGCGGGGGCGGACGCGGTGGTGATATGCGGCGACATCACCCACTTCGGTTCCGTTGAAGAAGCTAGGGGCCTATTTTCGCACCTAGACAGGCTTAGGCTTCCCGTTTACTTTGTGCCCGGGAACTGTGATCCTCCCTCCTTGGTGGGAATAGACATGGAAGGCGCGCGCTGCATCCACGGCTTGCACGAGGTCTTTCAGGATGTGACCCTTGTCGGGGTGGGAGGTGGCCTCGTCAGCCCCTTCCACACTCCCTTCGAACTCACGGAGGAGGAGGTCGCGGACGCCCTGAACCGGGGCTTGGAACACGCCCCCATCAGACGGTGGCTCGTCTTGGTCTCCCATCATCCCCCGAAGGGCACGAGGGCGGATGTGGCGTCCACGGGTGGACACATCGGCAGTGTGAGCGTCAGACGGTTCATCGAAGAGAAGAAACCTCACGCCGTGTTTTGCGGTCACATCCACGAGTCTAGGGCGGTGGACCGAATCGGCAGAACCCTCGTGGTCAACCCCGGACCGGCCAAGCACGGATGCTGCGCCCTAGCGGACTTCGACGATGAAAAGATTAGGGTGAAGCTTGATCACTTATACTGAAAAGCTTAAAGGCAGCCGGCGAAGTATAGGGTCGCGGAAGGATGAAGAATGCCCATTAAGAAGGGGGATTTCCTCCTCGTCAACTACACGGGGAGGGTCAAGGAGACCGGGGAGGTCTTCGACACCACCGTGGAGGAGATGGCGAGGAAGGAGAGGCTGTACAAGGAGGGGGACATCTACGAGCCGAGGCTGATCGTGGTGGGTGAAGGCTGGGTCTTGAAGGCATTGGACGAGAGCCTCCCAAACTTTGACGTGGGCAAAACCGACTCCGTGGAGATACCGCCCAAGGAGGCCTTCGGAGATCGCGACCCCGAGAAGGTCCGATTGGTTCCCCTTCGACGCCTGACATCCCGGGGGATCACTCCCAAGTTGGGGATGCGCCTAGATTTTGACGGGAAGCCGGCGGTGGTGAGGACGCTGGGGTCCGGCAGGGTGCAGTTGGACTTTAACCCCCCGTTAGCCGGAAAGACTCTGGTCTATGAGGTGACGGTTCAGAAGAAACTCGCCGGGAATAGAAAGAAGATCACGGCCCTCATCCACAGGAGAATCCCAACTGTGGACATGGGAAAGTTCAACCTGAAAACAACAAAAACTGAGGCGGTGGTGGACATCCCCGAGGAAGCCTTCTACATCGAGGGGCTACAGCTCGCCAAAAGGGGCATCGCCGCGGACATACAGAAGTTCTTTCCGCAGATAGCCCAAGTCAGTTTTGTCGAGGCCTTCAAGAGGAAGGAAGCCGGCGGAGAAAAACCTCCAACCAACGCCAAGGTAAGTTAAGTTATCACTTACTTTTCGCTGTTAGCTTATTCTGGTGGTTTTCTCCAGAGGTTTAAGATTTCTTCGCTTGTTTTTATGGATTCTAGGAATTGAATCATCTTGGAGTGGAGTTGCCGGGCAACTTCCCTCTTTTCTTGATATAGATTCTTGGTCTGAGTTGGGTCTGTTGGGAGGTGGTAGAGTTCTGGTTCGATCTTTCTTCCCACTTCGTCTGTCCCGGAGACGTCGGACCGTACAGATATGAGGGCCCATTCCTTAGAAGTTACCGTCATTCTATGAGTATCTGTGTGTTTTCCCTTACGAGGAACGAGGCCTGACGAGCTGACAACAATGTTGCGTTCCCCCTTCCTTTCACTTCGGATCAGGGCTAGGAGGGATGTCCCTTCCACCGCTTCCGGTGTCTTTGCTCCGGCCAAGTCGAGGAACGTTGGCATGATGTCTGGAGGCTGAACTAGGGCTTCGCAACGTCTGGGTTTGACGCCTTCTGAGTCTGGCATCCTTATCATTAGGGGTATGTGGGCAACCTCCTCGTAGAGGTGGTCTCTTTTCCCTAGGTAACCGTGTTCGCCATGGTAGGAGCCGTGATCCGTCGTGAAGATGACGGCTGTATTCTCGAAGAGGCCCATGTCTTCCATCTTCTCCAGAAGCATCCCAACCCATCGGTCAACCAGTGTAACCTCCCCCGCATACAAGGCCCTCAGGTGTTTAAGCTCCTCAGATGTTAGGTTTGAGGCCAGCCGTTGAAAGCTGGTAAACGTTGACCGGTAATCCTTTATATATGCGCCTCCCATCACGTCTCCACCTTTCCATTCTGGGTCGTACATGTCGACGTACCACTCGGGCGGGTCCCAAGGTTCGTGGGGATCAAAAGTGTCAATGTGAAGAAAGAACTTCTCATGTTTGTCGTAGTTGAGTTCCAGCCACCTAGCGGCCGCGTTCATCGTCTGAGCCACGAAGTAGTCTTCCTCGGAACGGCGTGGCGAGACGTTCTTCAGGTACTGGGTTCCGTGGGCTCTTTGCCGCTCTATCGGGTCGCCGGTTGGGTTCGTCATGTATCTGTCGTGTTCTTGACCTCTTATCCACCACCATCCGTCGAAGCCCCTGTCGAAGTGGTGCCCATCTCTTATCATGTGGTAGGTATCCACAATAAGCATCGTAGTGTACCCAGATTGGCGGAGGAGCTCAGCTAATACGGCTTCGTCTCTCGGTAGAGGTTCCCACCCGGAGCGGATGAACGTGTACTTGCCCGTGAAGAGGTCTGTTCGGTAAGGAATCGTCGGGAACGAGGCGATGTAAGCCCTATCGAAGACCACAGACTCTCTAGCGAGAGCGTCGAGGTTTTCAGTGTGTATCCAATTGTTCCCATAACATCCTAGGTGGTCACGTCTAAAGGTGTCAGACACTATTTGGACAATATTCATAGGCGGCAACCTCTTGGCCCCTCTTTATACCCTGTCGATATTTAAGATTTCACAGTTTCACAGTTTTCGATTGTGAGGCTGAACATCACTACATAATCTAATTCTTTAAGGAGTTCTCCCTGCTGGACGAAGGCGTAGCCTTCTCTGGCTTGCTTGACACCGGGTAGGATGACAACTGGCCTCTTCCGGGCCGAGGTTTGCCTCAGCTTTAACTTATCACGCCGGTGGCGCACGCGATCTCCTTGGCGGAATCGTAGCTCAGCCTCTTCTTGTCTAGGATGGTGTATCGTTCGGGTCGAACCGTGCGGGCCATCACCAGAGCCTGAATAACGTGTTCAGGCTCGATTCCCAAGTCTTTTGCCGTGGTAGGGGCGCCCACTTCCTTCAGGGTGGCCTTGATGCCCTTCCAATCTCTCTTGTGGAGGTAAGCCATCATAATAGTTCCTACGCCGCACCGTTCCCCATGCATGGAACTGTTGGGCGCGATGAGGTCGAGGGCGTGGCTGAAGAGGTGCTCAGAGCCGCTGCAGGGCCGGCTGTTCCCCGCGATGCTCATGGCGACGCCGCAACTTATCAGCGCCTCCAAGACGACCCGGACGCCCTCCTCCTCTCCGGGCTTTATGACCTCCGCGTTTTCCGTGACGAGGGTCGCGCCCATGAGGGCTAAACTCGCGGCATACTCGCCGTAATACTCTTTTGTGGCTAGGTGGGCCGCCCTCCAGTCGCGGACGGCCGTGAACTTAGCCATGATGTCTCCGCACCCGCTGGCTGTGAAGCGGTGGGGGGCTTGCAGGATGATGTCGGTGTCGGCTAGGATGGCCATGGGGGTCTGAGCCTCTACAGAGTAGGGCCTATTCAGCCCCTTGAGGGAGGCCAATTGACTGGAGATTCCGTCGTGAGAGGCTGTGGTGGGCACGCTGATGAAGGGCACTCCTTGGTGGGCGGAACTGAGCTTGGCCACATCGATCTTTGTGCCTCCGCCGACTCCCAAGACAACCTGGGGCTTCATGTCCCTTATCCGCTTTTCAACCTTCACGACATCTTCCATGGTGGAGGAGGAAACGATGGTGTGGTCAACCTCGATCCCCGCGTCCCGGAGCAGATCGATGACCCTTCTGCCCGCGATGTGGTAGGTGTGGGGGCCTGTCACCACAAAGGCGGACTGGGAGAAGCCGAGCCTCCTGCATACTCCGCCTATGAGGCTCAGGGTCTGGTCTCCCACGATGACCTCCCTGGGAAGCCGCATTTGGTGGAGCCTCTTGGTCAAGGGATCACGGCTCGGCTGATTTCAATTCTTATTAGAAGCCCGGGAAAAGCTTTTAAAACTTGTTACAAGTTGCGATTCTCCCCGGTTAACCGGTTTTTCTTCCATTTGAAGCGCACGGTCTTCTTATTGGGGGGTGAAAATCAGGTCCTTCCTAAAGCAGAACCTTTAAATGCGCCGGTTATGAATACATTCCGCTGGCTGTTTGGAGGGATGTTTGCCTCCGCTTCGGCTTCAGGGAGGAAGGTTTATGCACAAAAACTTGGACGAGTTGGCTTTGAAGGGGACGACGACCATAGGGGTCGTGTGCACGGACGGGGTCATCCTAGCCTCAGACACCCGTGCGGTCCTAGGAACCTTTGTAGCCCACAAGAGGGCCAAGAAGGTGTACCGGATCGATGACCACTTGGCCATGACCATATCAGGCGTCGTAGCCGACGCACAGCAGACCGTGGAGGCCCTCAAGGCCAACGCGAGGCTGTACAAGCTAAACTTCGGAAGGCCCATGCCAGTACAGTCGGCGGCCCGCCTCATCGCGAACCTCCTGTTCTCCGCCCGCTTGGCGCCTATGGTGGCCCAAGTGCTGGTGGGAGGAGTTGACACCCTTGGATCCCACATCTTCTCCCTAGACCCCTTCGGCAGCCTCACCGAGGAGAAGTGCGTGGCCACGGGGTCAGGCTCCCCCATAGCCTACGGGGTCCTAGAGGACGAGTACAAGGAGGATGTGGCGATAGGGGACCTCCTTCCCGTGGTGGTGAGAGCGGTGAACTCGGCCATGAAGAGGGACTCGGCGAGCGGGGACAGCTTCGACGTGGCCGTCATAGACAAGGGCGGTTTCCGTGAACTGGACGAAGAGGAAAAGAAAACTTTCATAGAGCAGGCTTGAGGTTAAGTTTAGACCGAGCTTTTCTGATCTTAAAGAGTCATCAAGAGTAGTGACCATTCCCAGCTTTGCAAAGGGAAAGTTTTTATCTACGGTCTCCGCATTTTTGGCTGAGGTGGGACGATTGAGCTTTTGGGATGACTGGTTCAAAAGGCGGAGGCGTTCTCCCTTCTTTGAGGAGATTGATCGGCTCTTTGAGGAGATGTTCAGGGACATCCAAAGGGGCTTGCCGGAGGAGCTGGTGAAGGAGCGGAAGCTTCCGGACGGGAGCACCGTGAAGACTTGGGGTCCCTACGTCTACGGGTACTCCATGACGATGGGCCCTGACGGGAAACCCGTCATCCGGGAGTTCGGGAACGTGAAGACTACCAAAGGAGGAAGTCCTGAGGCGGCGGAGGAGAGGGAGCCCCTAGTGGACGTGGTGGCTGGGGACAAGGTGGTTCAGGTCATCGCCGAGGTTCCCGGCGTCGAGAAGAAGGACGTAAGCCTCTACACCACCGAAAGGCAACTAACCATCTCCGTGGACACGCCCACGCGCAAGTACCACAAGGAGGTGGACCTGCCCGCCGAGGTGGACCCTAAGAGCGCCAAGGCATCCTACAAGAACGGCGTCCTAGAGGTAACCCTCAACCGAATCGAGGAGAAAAAGCCGACAGGAAAAAAGATAAGCATCGAGTAAACGTAAAAGAGGTTAAACGAGACCCGTCCACCCCTTCTAGAGGTTTAAAGCGCATTCAGCAGTTCGGAAATCTAGCGGTAGCTACTTTATTTTTAGCTACTACCTCCACCTTTTCTCCAGTTTTTCTCTTTCTCTTCTCGCCTTTTCCCTTTGCAGATAGTACCACAAGGCCCAGGTGAAGACGAAGATAGGGAGGTAGTCGGCCATGGGCAGGAACTCTAGGGCTGCTAGGCCTCCGACCCAACCGAACATGAGGAAGCCGACCCCTAACCCGATGATGTCCAACATATCTCCAACAAAGGGACTGAGAAAGATTGGAACAGCGTACTCAGCCACATCGAATATTACGCAGATGATCAACCGAACCAGCACATCCAAAGGTAGCATGACGTACTTTGGTGGCTTGAACTCTCCTCCGCCGCCTTCCAAGGAGTCGTCTTCCTCCCCTTTTCCGGCGTTTCGGATGAAGGATTTGGGATAGAGGTGATTTAAGGTTACGGGTTGTGAACCGGCGCCTATCCCTCGCGGTCCGAAATCCCCGCAGAAACTTTGTTTCTGTTTAACGCAACAGGAAAGCGGCTGGCAAAGGTTCTCTGCAGGCTGGCCCTTCTCACGCAGCCTATGGCTTATTTGGTCCGGAAGAACCCGGCATATTTGAAGGCAAATAGAATATAGGGGGTCTAGGTCTCCATATGTGCAAAGAATCTTGACGAGACCCTTGACCGCTCTATTCAGATTGAAGGAAAGCAACCTCGGTTCCACACCTACTATCCAGTAGAGCTGGCGAGTTGACCGCGTCTGATCCTTCCTCCGGTTTGTTAGAGTTTTTGGGTTGACTACAGTGGCAGTATGTACGTCATGTTTTGGGTGGCTATCAGGAACATGACGTTCCCGGTTTTGGCGATCTCCTTCATCGCCTCGAGTGTAAGGTACAGGTTCGTCAGCTGGGTCGAGTTCATTCCTGCCTCTCCAGCGATGGCCTTTATGGACTCATAGGTTGCGTTGGCGATGATGATCCTCGACTGCGCAACCCCCTCCGCTTCAATGATTGCCGATTCCTTGGTGGCGTTGGCCAATATCAATATCCTAGTTTTGTTATACTCGGCTGCAAACATGGCCTGTTCGGCGGCGAGCTTCAGTTCAATCGCGCCCACGAACGTGGACGGCAACGCTATTTCCCTCAGGTCGAGGGCCCCAAAGACTGTGGCGTTGGCAAGCGACGGTTCTCTTTGTAACTCGGCAATGAGCATACTTGTAAGGTTGGCACTAACTATCTCCCTCTTTTCGATGGTTTCCGTGGCCGTAAACTTGACTATGACGTCCCTGACGACTTCGCGCACTATCGAAGAAATTGCCGTGCCCTTCCAGTCTAATCCCGGAAATTTCTTGTAAAGCTCAACCACTCGACTTGGGGCAATGGTCCATCGAACCGCTATATCCACGTCAACTCCTAAACCGTCACTTGTTAAACATGGAATCGCCGGATAGTCGCCGATTTGTCCAGCTTCTGTCCACATTTGAAGAAGTTCGGTTGCCACGTAGACGCGACGAACCTGGGCCCAAGGAGCCTTTATGAAGTAGCGAGCCGCCGTGCCGTCCCCGACACTGTAGACTGTGCCTGCGATGGGATCCACCACAACCGCCACGTAGCCAACTCCCACGGAGCTGACGCTGAGCAACAGAGTAACACCCAAGATGACGAGCAAGAGAACCGCGGCAATAGTCAACTTTCCAGGAATCCTTATCCGTCTCTCACCTTCCAAACTCTTCCCTCCGAGGTATACTAGGAACCGTTAGTTCTTATACTTTCACCCTGGCGCGCGCCGCCAGCCCCCCAAGCTTTCCAAGCCCCTCCGCCTACCCTAGGGTTGAATTTGTGGGCCCAAAGGGAGGTAAGCGTTTTAAGGGGAAACCTAGAATGTACTGCGTTGTTGAAATCTCTGGTGTTGGAGGGGTTCGGGTGCGGGTCTCCGGGGTGGAGAAGGCTTTCGGCGCAACCTTCGTCGACATCGAGGGCCTCAAGTACGTGGCTTCCTTGGCGTACCGCAAGGGTGGTTCCTTGTTCGTCTACCTGAAGGGGGAGGAACTCGACCAGGAGGGAGTCGTCGAAGAGGTGCAAGGGGAGATCGAAGGGGTCTTCCGCGAAGTGCTGCGTCTGGAAAAGGGGGACGTGGGGTTCAGGGACCGCCACACCGCCGAGTACCGGTTCACCGTGCTGAACGAAAAGAACGTCAAGAAGGCCTTTGCGAGGCTACACCGCATTGGAAGTGAAGGATAAACCCCTTTGATTCCGCCCGTTTACGCTTGGAGGGCCTTGGTTTAGGGGGCCAGTCACCTCTGAGGTGAACGCCTCCAGATACCGATGCTCCGTTGATGTATACCTTGCCAGTTAATCACGGATTTGAGGTGGCGTAGGCAGCGCACAGGATTCCTGTGGCGAGGGCCAAGAGCACGAATGCAAAGAATTCGTGATGAAGGATGTCTTCGAGTCCCACGAACACGCCATAGACGAAATACTGATGCAAAAGTATGGCCAACCCCGCCAAAACAAGAAGCACGGACACAACGTAAAGCGTTCTGCGTCTTGTCACGGCTTCGACCCCACCCTGCGAGGCCATTAGTTAAGGCTGGTAGGCTATTTATACATTCAGTATTGGCCTAAGGGTTTGCCGAGGTGCACCAATACTTTACATCTGTCCCCCTCATGTTTTCCCTATACGAAAACCTTTATATGGGGCGTGTTAACATCATGAGAGTTGATGAAATTTTGCGCATCAACCGAGCGCAGTAACTGAAGAGGAACCTTCTGAAGCTTTCGTGAGGAGCGAAGGAAGCGTGACAGCCCCCAGCAAGATGGAGATCAGCCAAGCCATCCTAGAGCACATTCCCAAGGAGGCGGAGATCACCCGGATCGAGTTTGAAGGCCCCGCCCTGGCCATCTACACGAAGAGGCCGGAGATCCTGATCGGGCAGAGCTACGTCGTCGCCGACATCGTCAACATGATCAGGAAGAGGATCGTTGTGCGCTCCGACCCCTCGGTGAGGCTGCCGGAGAAGGAGACAGAGAGGGCCATATCCGAGATCGTCCCCCAGGATGCCGAGATCACCAACACGAGCTTCGACCCCAGCCTCGGCGAAGTGATCATAGAAGCCAAAAAACCCGGCCTAGCCATCGGAAAGAACGGGGTCGTGCTGCACGAGGTCATAAGGCAGACGCGGTGGAGGCCCCGAGTTCTGAGGAGCCCCCCCATACCCTCCAAGATCATGGCCCACATACGACACTTCCTCTACTCAGGGAGCAGAGACCGGGAGCGGATCCTCCGCACCATCGGAGAACGGATCTTCAGGCCCATGGTCTACCAGGTCGGGGATGTCAGGCTCACCGCGCTGGGAGGCTTCCAAGAGGTGGGGAGGTCCGCCATCCTTGTGCAGACCAGGGAGAGCCAAGTGTTACTGGACTGCGGAATCAACCCGGGCTCCAGAAACCCTCTGGAGGCCTACCCAAGGTTCGACGTAGCCCATTTTGATGTGGACGCCTTGGACGCCGTGGTCGTAAGCCATGCACACCTCGACCACTGCGGCTTTATTCCCTTCCTTTTCAAGTACGGGTACGACGGGCCAGTGTACTGTTCCGCTCCCACCCTGAGCCTCATGACGCTGCTCCAGCTGGACTACCTCGATGTGCTAAGCATGCAGGGCGCGGTGCCCCCCTACGACCAGAAGGACGTGCGGGAGTGCGTGCTACACGCTATTCCGCTGCGGTACGGGCTGGTGACCGACGTGTCCCCAGATGTCCGTGTGACCCTGCACAACGCAGGCCACATCCTGGGTTCCTCCATGGTCCACATGCACATCGGGGAGGGCCTGCACAACATCGTCTACACCGGGGACTACAAGTATGGAGAGACGATGCTCCTAGAGCCCGCCGTCACAGAGTTTCCGAGGGCGGAGACCATCATAACCGAAAGCACGTACGGGGCTCCGCAGGACCTAATGCCTCCCAGGATAGAGTCTGAATCTCTGCTCACCTCCATCGTCAACAAGACCCTGGATCAAGGGGGGAAGGTGCTGATCCCTGTTCCAGCCGTCGGCAGGGCCCAAGAGGTCATGATCATCATAGACGGGTACATGCGGCGGGGACTGTTGAAGGAGGCGCCGGTGTTTATCGAGGGCATGATCTCCGAGGCGACCGCCATCCACACGGCCTATCCGGAGTACTTGGCGAGAAGTGTGAGAAACGGCATCCTACACGAGGGAATCAACCCCTTCCAATCGGATTACTTCACCATCGTGGAGCACCCCAGCGCCAGGGACGAGATCATGGAAGGGGAGCCGAGCATCATCATAGCAACCTCCGGCATGCTGGAGGGTGGCCCGGTGATCGAGTACTTCAAGGGATTGGCGTCGGAGGGGAGCAACACCCTGATTTTCGTCAGCTACCAGATCGAGGGCACGTTGGGGAGCAGGGTGCAGAAGGGATTGAAGGAGACTACCATGATCAACAGCGCGGGAAGGATTGAGGTCGTCAAGGCCAACTTGAAGGTGGAGTCCATCCAGGGATTCTCCGGGCACTCCGATAGGAACCAGATTCTCAGTTACGTCAACCGGGTCACGCCGAAGCCCGAGAGGATCATCGTTTGTCACGGCGAGAGGTCCAAGTGCTTAAGCATGGCAAACGCCTTCAGTAGAAGGTACAAAGTGGAAACAAGGGTGCCGGCGGTCTTAGAAACGGTTAGGCTGCGGTAGGGACCCCTTCCTCCGCCACGGCCCTCCTCCGCCATATTCGGACGAAACTCGGCGTTATCACGACCCTCTCCTCACCCAGACGGGCGATGTCTCCCCCCACCAGCTCTGTGAACTCACTCAGCTCGCTCACCGCCCGCTTTACATCCTCGACGCTCTTCTTCGCGAGGGGAGTAACCCTCACGACGATGATGTTCCCCGACTTGACCTCACGCTTGATAACGTCCACGTCCTCCAGGTCGCGGAGGGGCAGGGCCTTCAAGTAAACCTTGTCTGGGAGGCCGACATGGGCCTCCTCGACTTCCTCCGGCTTCTCCACTTTCTTAACCTTGCCGATGATCTTCTCAAGGGTTTTCCCCAGGCCGGACAACCAGTCCTCACCTTCTCTCAGACTATTTTGCAACGCTTCAACTTTAAATGTGTTTTCTTCTCTCCCAAGGCGCTTCAACCTTCAATGAACACTCGGATGAGCCCCCAGAGCCTATCCCCCACATGGTGCACATTTCTCACCACTTTCCCCCGTTTGAGGGCCCTCAAGGCCTGCGAGTCGAAGAGGGCGACTCCCACCGCCAAGGGCTTCCCATGCCGCTCATCCACCACCAGAAGATAATTCCCCTCGTGGAAGTCCCCCTCAACGCGAACCACCCCGGGGGCCATCACGTCAGCCCCGCCGCAGACGTGGGAAACCGCGCCCATGTCCACCACCACCCTCGGAAGGAAGGAGGAGACCTCGCCGAAGACCAACGTGGGGAAGAGCACGCCGCCTGACCTCGCCAGGGCGGGCTTCCCGTTGATGATGTAGACTTCCGCGATCTGGGTTTCAGCCCTCTCGATGCGCGACTCAGACCCGAACAGCCGTTGGGCGTCCACCCCAAACTTTCGAGAGAAGTCGGTGAGGAGCTCCCTTGCCTCCTTTTCCTTTAGGAAGTGACGCCGAAGGATACTAGACACCGCCGACACCGGTCCTGCCCGCAACACCCTTAAATAATTAACTGACCAAATAAAGCTGATCAAGTTTGATCCGGTACTTTTTAGAATTGTATCAAGAAAATCCAAAGAAGAGGAGAGATGTTGAAAATAACTAGAGAGAAAATAGAACCTGAAAATATTTTGATTGAAAAATAAAATGAAAGCTAAATCAATGTTTTTTGTTTTTCAGCTGAAATGAAGTTTGATGCCTTTACTCCTACGAGCCTAATTTTCCTGTCTGGTTTAAGATAGTTTTGTAAAAGTTCTTTTGCTGCTTTCTTCATGTCTTGCAGTCGATTAGTGGTGAATTGTAATGTCTTTGCATGAGTATGCGTCTCAAAATTCTCGTAACGTACCTTCACCGTAACTGTCTTAAAGTATAGCTTTCGTTTGGTAACGTCCTTTTGAACGTTTTCAGAAAGCTTATCCAGCGTATTTAATACAAGATTGAAATCTGACATGTCTTCCTCAAACGTTGTTTCTTTGCTTATTGATTTAACTTCAGTTCTTTCTTCAACCTTGCTATTGTCAATTCCGTTAGCCATTAAATGGAGTTGCGTTCCCATAACGCCAAACTTCTCTACGAGAACTGTGGGGTCGTATTTAGCTAAGTCACTAATCGTCTTTATGCCTAGACCTTTTAGTTTCTTCTCGGTTTTTCTACCGACCCACAATAATTTGCGCACTGGAAGAGGTGAAAGAAAGTCCTTAACTTCGTCTTCTCGTACAATTGTTAGGCCATCCGGTTTTTGAAAGTCGCTTGCCATCTTGGCCACAAGCTTGTTCGGGCCTATACCAATAGAACATGTAAGTTTTTCTTTTTGAACAATATCATTTTTGATCCTTTTCGCTAAGGCTTCAGTCTCTTTGTAGTTTTTCGCCTTGGAGGTTACATCTAAGAACGCTTCATCTAAACCCCACTGTTCAAACTTTTCAGCATACTTCCTGAGAATATTCATGATTTCAACTGAGACTTTCGTGTAAAGCCGATAATTGACTGGTAGGTAGATGGCTGTTGGACAAAGCTTCCAGGCTCTTGAAATCGGCATACCGGAGCGTATGCCAAATTCTCTTGCTTCATAATTGCACGTGCTAACAACTCCTCTGCCCTTCCCCTCTTTTGGGTCAGCACCCACAACAATCGGTTTACCCCTATAATCTGGATGTTCTCTCTCCTCTACAGCAGTGAAAAAATGATCCATGTCAACATGAAAAATTATCCGTTTGTTCTCTCTCATGGCATTAAAACTTTGGCTACCCTTACTTTTATAGTTACAGTTGCAATATTTATTCAAGAACGTGAAAGAACTGTTTTTCATAACCTTTTAAGTCATAAACGAAACAATAACCATGAAAGAAAGGATAAAGGTAATATCTCAATTTTAAAATGGGACTTCCGGAGATATTTCAAGCGAAGCGTGGGTTTGAATTTCACCCCGCGCGATGTCTAGGTGCAACTTATTATGCATAAGCAGAAAAAAGGAGATTTTGAAGTGCGCCTACATAGGCGTTTTAAACATTTTTATAATGGTTCAACTCGAAACCTTCAAAATCCATGGAAACCCCTACAAATCCGTTTTAGGTTCTAAAACAATTTTCTAAAAAAACCTTATATAAACCTTTTTTCTTTAAAATAAACCGATTTAGAGGAAATCAATTCGACCTGAGGATCAAAGGGACAGCAAAAATGGATTACACGTTCACAAATCTAGAAAGGCGGTAAACATTAACATTAGGCTTCCTTACGGGGTTTCACTGAGATGTGCGGAATATTTGGATGCGTCCTTAAGGACGGCGACGCGGCGCCCGTCGTTCACGCGGCCCTAAAGAGGCTGGAGTATCGAGGCTACGACTCCGCGGGGGAGGCCACCATTCACGGGACCAAACTCTTATTGAAGAAGGATCAAGGAAAGATCGACGAGGTCCACGAGGCACACGACTTAGACAACCTCCCCGGCCGAACCGCGGTGGGCCACACCCGATGGGCAACTCACGGCGCTCCATCCCAGGTGAATGCTCACCCCCACACGGACTGCCATGGGCGGATCGCCGTCGTCCACAACGGGATCATAGAGAACTTCGCGGAGCTCAAGATGGAGCTCGAAGAGCAGGGCCATGTCTTCCGGTCTAAAACCGACAGCGAGGTCGTCCCCCACCTCATCGAGGAGAGCCTGAAGGGAGGCTTATCCTTCTTTGAGGCGGTGCGGGAGGCTGTGAAGAGGCTGGAGGGATCCTACGCTCTCGCGGTCATCTCTGTTTCGGAGCCCGATAGGCTCGTCTGCGCCCGGAGGGAGAGCCCCCTGGTCTTGGGGATCGCTGAGGATGCTGTTTACTGTGCCTCTGACGTTCCGGCCTTTCTCCCCTTGACCGACAGGGTAGTGGTTGTAGAAGACGGGGAGATGGTAGTTCTCAGTGGAGGGGGGTACGAGATTCGGAGGATCATGGACTGGAATCCTGTGGCTAGGGAGCCTGAGGTCGTTGAATGGAGCTCAGAGATGGCTGAGAAGCAAGGCTACCCACACTTTATGCTGAAGGAGATCAATGAGCAGCCTGCGTGCCTGCGGAACACTTTGAGGCTGCAGGAGCAGTACCTGGACCTGATGACCGCCTTCCTAGACCGGGCTGGGGAGGTCTTCCTAGTGGCGTGCGGAACCTCCTACCACGCCTGCCTCGCGGCCTCCTACATGTTCTCCAAGCTGGCCTTCTTGGCCACCCACCCCGTCATCGCCTCCGAGTTCATCGAGCAGGAGGGAAAGGCCGTCAACATCGACAGCACCATCCTCGTCGTCAGCCAGTCCGGGGAGACCGCGGACACCCTGGCCGCCGTGGAACACGCTAGGAGCCGCGCTGCCACCGTTCTGGGCCTCACTAACGTCATCGGTTCCACCCTCACCCGGGTCTCCCGGGTCTACGTCTGCCAGCAGTCGGGTCCAGAGATAGGGGTGGCGGCCACCAAGACCTTCACCTCCCAGCTCTGCGTCCTCGCCCAACTCGCCTTCCATCTCGCCGAGAAGAGGGGGAAGATATCCCATGTGGAGATTGAGCAGCTTGAGGAGAAGCTGGAGCAAATCCCCGATGTCGCCGAGGAGATTCTCCGAAGCCAGGAGGGAAAGGCAATGCAGCTCGCAATGAAATACAAGGATAAGCTGTGCTTCTTCTTTCTGGGAAGGGGCATAAGCTCCGCCACCGCCCTCGAGGGCAGGCTGAAGCTCATGGAGATCGCCTACGTCCCCTCCATCGCCTACCCCGCCGGGGAGAGCAAGCACGGGCCCATAAGCCTGGTGGAGGAGGGCTTTCCCGTGATCTTTGTCTGCCCCAGGGACGAGACCCACAGGACGACGGTGGGGAACATCATGGAGATGAAGGCCCGGGGGGCGTCCATCATCGCCGTAGTAGAGGAGGGGGACGAGGAGGTCAAAAACCTGGCCGACGACTACCTAGAAGTGCCCAAGGGCATACCCGCGGTCCTCTCGCCGATCCTGTACGTCATCCCGCTCCAGCTCTTCGCCTACCACACCGCCGTGTGCCGAGGCCTAGACCCTGACAAGCCCCGCAACCTAGCCAAGTCCGTCACCGTGAAATAATGGTTGTCTTTCAAAGGGATGCCGTAGGAACTCCGGTTAGGTTCATCTGTCACGTCGAGGGCCAAAATCAGTTAGAAGCGGGTCCGGTCCTAAAGTTTTAAGGGTGTTCTGGCTATCTTCTTAGGGTGAAGGACGGAGGCTCATGGACTCAGGGCGAAAGTGGGAGGAGCTGGTTCAGACGCTGGTGCGGGGAGGGATCCTTCGGTCCCCTCAGGTTATCCGCGCCTTCCGCCGGGTCCCTCGGGATCCCTTCATCCCTGGGGGGGTGAAGGCGTGCGCATCGGTGGACTCTCCCCTTCCCATAGGGTTTCAGCAGACCATCTCGGCGCCTCTCGGCTGACCCACGGCGGTCAACCGGGCGAAACATGGTGGCCATCATGAATGAGGCCCTAGAGCTGGAAGTGGGGCACAGGGTCCTGGAGGTGGGCGCCGGTTCGGGGTGGCACGCCGCCACGGTGGCGGAGATAGTGGCTCCCACCGGGGCTCCAGTGGAGGATTGGGGCCACGTGTACACCCTGGAGATAGTTTCTGATCTGGCCGAGTTTGCGAGGAAGAACGTGGAGAGGGCGGGGTACGGCGACCGCGTCACGGTCATCTGTGGAGACGGCTCAGAAGGGTACCAGAAAGAGGCTCCCTACGACCGCATCTTGGTCACAGCGGCGGCTCCGCGCATACCCAGACCGCTGACAGAGCAGCTGAAGGGCGGAGGGGTCTTGGTCATCCCAGTGGGGGGCATCTACCTATACCAAACCCTCGTGCGCGTCCGGAAGACGGACGAAAGGATCGCCGAGGAGAACCTGGGGGGAGTGGCCTTCGTTCCCTTGGTTGGGAAGCACGGCTACAAGGTCTAAAGCGACGCCCCAAATCGCCGTCGCCAAATTTAAGATTGCTTTCTAAGGTGCTTCAACCTTAAAATTATGATTTGAAGGAATTCGAGTTCAGCGCCGTTGCTTTGCCTCTATGCGCCGAACCACGTATCGAGAGTCGCCTTTCCCTTGATCTCCCGCATGCCCTCGGTCACCTTCCTGAGGGCCTTTCGCACCCGGTCTTCAGAGAAGTCCCTTTGGCGACAGAGGAAGTCAACAACACCCTCCACGTCGGGCTCCCTCCACAGGATTCTGTAACTGTCGGTGACCTCGGGGTGGAGGAAAACCTCCCTTATCCTCCCAGGGTCCACGGGAAACTCGGCCTCCCCTAGGGTGGACAGGACCTTCTCTAGGTTGCCCTGCTCTTTTATGAGTTTGAGGGCGGTTTTGGGGCCGACGCCCTTGACGCCGTCGGGGTTGAAGTCGGTCCCCACTAGTATGCCGATGTCGACGAGCTGCTGGTGGGTGACGCCCAGCTCCTCTAGTACTTGGTCCAGATCCACGGTCTCCGGAAGCACCTGAACATACACCTTTTTCCCGGGAAGTTTCCTTCGCCCCGTGATGGCCACGTTCCGAACGAGCTTGGGGGCCCCGAAAAGAAGAGAGTCATAGTCCTGGCTGGCGCAGTAGTCGGCGTCATGCTTCTTGGCGAGGTGGGCCGCCTGGGCCTCCCCTTCCGAGGGAGCCTGCACCCAGGGAATTCCCATGAGGTTGAGGAGCCTCTTGGAGTCTTCGGTCATGTAGTCCTTGAGGCGGGAGGTGGCTTGGGCGTAGACTCGGGCCTCCTCTATGTCTCCTCTCTGGAGGGCCTCCTCGTAATGGATCAAGGCTTCCTCTTTGGTCCTGCTTCTGCGTCGTATTTCTGCCTCCTTGAGGGCGGGGGGCCTTCCGTCGAAGACATAGATGACTTGGATCTGCCTCTCCACGAGGTTGGAGGTCCGGTAGAGGAGGCCGCTGAGGTGGCTGGTCACGCGGCCAGTTCGGTCCTTGAGGAGGGTTCCGTCGGGCTGCCGGATGATGGCCAAGAACTGGTAGAGGGCGTTGTAAGCGTCTATGGCGATGGATCTGCCTCTCAGGATGTCGAGGCTCACCGTGGTCTTGGGCACCAGTCCTCTCAGGTTCACACCCAAAGCCTTGCACCGCCACTTAATGGATCGTCAGAGGTATTTATCTCTATAAGACCCTCCTAACTCAGGTGAAGGCATGTTCCAAGTGTTATTCGCGGTCACTTCTTCGGTCTGCGGTCTTCAAGAAAGATCTTTCTGCATCCATCCATGATTCCAGATTTTCCGCCCCTGCAGAAACCTACCTGGAACATCAAGGTGAAGGAGGGTGCGTGTTTGAGTGTTCTCTGCCTTCTGTCCACCGTTGACCCGCGAGGGTGTCAAACTAGGAGGGGGCCTCTCTGTCCTTGACCAGCTCCACCCGCCTCCTTCCTCGCGCGAGGGCGGAGACGTGGATCTTACCCTCAATTTCCATCCTCATGAGCGTCATGTTTAGGTCCCCGAAGCCCAGATCTTCTCGGTCTTCCTTCAGGAGCCCGTAGAGTTCCTCGTCCGTCATGGGTCCCTTCTTCTCTAGGAGCTCCACCACCGCCGCGTAGAGGGGACGGGGGTTCCATGTCTTTATGGCCATGTTAAGCCACCGGGGTGGTGGGCTTCCGCACCTGCCTGACTTGGCTTATGAAGCTCTTGTACCAGGCTTCCATGTCCGGCGAGATGCTGGGTCCCTGCTTCTTCATGGCCTCCTCGAAGTCTCTGAGGGTAACCTCCTTGGCGTGGACGTCCTTCCGCAGGGCGTTGAGGGCGGCCTCCCGGCAGAGGCCCTCGATGTCGGCGCCGGAGTAGTTCTTGGCCGTGGCGGCTAGGCGGGGAAGGTCCACGCCCTTCGCTAGGGGCATGTCCTTCGTGTAAATCTTGAAGATTGTCAAGCGAACCTCGTCGTCGGGGTGGGGAACGTAGATGAGGCGGTCAAATCTGCCCGGTCGGAGAACCGCTGGGTCCAGGATGTCGGGTCTGTTGGTGGCGGCCATGACCACCACGTCCTCTAGGGCGACGACCCCGTCCATCTCTGTGAGGAGTTGGCTGATGACCCGTTCGGACACGCCGCTGTCTCCGTAGCCCAGCCCCCTCCTGGGCACCAGGGAGTCGAACTCGTCAAAGAAGATCACGGCTGGAGCCGACATCCTCCCCTTTCTGAAGACCTCTCGGATGGCCTTCTCCGACTCTCCCACCCACTTGGAGAAGACCTCAGGCCCCTTTATGGTGATGAAGTTGGCCTCGCTCTCCGTGGCCACCGCCCTTGCTAGGAGGGTCTTGCCGCATCCGGGCGGTCCGAAGAGGAGGATTCCTTTGGGGGGGTGTATCCCCATCCTCTTGAAGACCTCCGGGTTCTTGATGGGCCACTCCACGGCTTCCCTCAGCTCCTGTTTCACGTCTTCTAGGCCTCCTATCTCGTCCCAGTGGACGGCGGGGACCTCCACGTAGACTTCCCTCATGGCGGTGGGCGTGATCTCTTTGAAGGCGTTCATGAAGTCCTCCATCAGGACCTCCATCTTCTCTAGGACGCTGGGGGGAATCCTCTCCTCCTCTAGGTTGATCTCGGGCAGGTATCGACGGAGGGCCTTCATAGCCGTCTCCCGACCCAAGGCTGCCAAGTCTGCTCCCGTGTAGCCGTGGGTTATGTTGGCCAGCTTCTTCAGGTCCACGCCTTCAGATAGGGGCATTCCTCTCGTGTGGATTTGCAGGATTTCGTGGCGTGCCTGCTTGTCTGGGATTCCTATCTCGACCTCCCTGTCGAACCTTCCCGGTCTCCGGAGGGCTGGGTCCAAGGCACCGGGCCTGTTGGTGGCGCCTATGACAATGACGTTTCCCCTCCCTGTTAGACCGTCCATGAGGGCGAGGAGTTGGGCTACCACCCGTCTCTCCACTTCTCCGGTGACCTCCTCCCTTTTTGGGGCGATGGCGTCTAGTTCGTCTATGAAGAGGATGCTGGGGGCGTTTTTCTCGGCTTGCTGGAACATTTCTCGGAGCCGGGCCTCGGACTCGCCGTAGAATTTGGACATGATTTCGGGGCCGTTTATGGATTGGAAGTTGGCTTCTGACTCGTTGGCCACCGCCCTCGCCAGCAAAGTCTTTCCGCACCCGGGTGGGCCGTGCAAAAGCACTCCTTTTGGGGGTTCTATGCCTAGCCTCTGGAAGAGTTCTGGGTGTCGCATGGGGAGTTCCACCATCTCCCGTATTCTCTGTATTTCTTCGTGGAGGCCTCCTATGTCTTCGTAGGTGGTTCTTGGCATTCCTTTGGCTTCTGGGGCGGGTTCAGCTAGGATTTGGAGGGTGGTTTGGTTGGTCATTCTTACGACGCCGTGGGGCCTTGTCTTGGTGACGGTGAAGGGTATGGCGTGGCCCAGCATCATGACTAGGGTGGTGTCTCCTTCCACGAAGGCCCGTTCTAGGAGCCTGTTTTTCACGAACCTGGTGAAGTCCTCGTCCACGTTCAACCGCATGTCAACCGGAGCTAAAGTGATAGCTGACGCGCCCTTCACCTTGGCGGGGCGGACTATGGCGTATTCGTTGATGGCGACTCCGGCGTTTTTTCTGGTTAGGCCGTCGATTCTTATGATGCCTCGGTTCTGGTCTTCTGAGTAGGCGGGCCAAGCTATGGCTGTGGTGGTTCTTTTGGCTCCGGAGATTTCGACTACGTCGCCGGTCTCGATTCCCAGGTTCTTCATGGTGTCCTGGTCGATTCTGGCGATGCCTCGGTAAGTGTCCCGTTGCCTAGCGTCTCCAACCCTCAGTTGAACCTCACTCACGCCCATTCACCCTTTTTACATCACGGAAGAGGTAACGGTCCTATAAAAGTTTCTGAAGGAACTTAAACATTAGCCCAAAAACTGTAAACCTAAGGGACAGAGGCTTGCAGGCGGTGAGGTGGCTTACAGGTAGAGTAGGTTCTTTAAGGCTTTGGCTGATGAGATTCGGTTGAGGATTGTTAAGCTTCTTGGTGTTCGGGAGATGTGTGTCTGTGAGGTGATGATTGCGTTGGGTTTGACGCAGCCGACGGCTTCTCATCATCTAGGCCTCTTAGAGAATGCAGGCTTAGTCAAGGATAGAAAGAAGGGGAAATGGGTCTTCTACAGCATAGCAAACCCAAAACTACTACACAACATGAAAAAAATAAACCTACTGTAACTAAACAGATTCTCACTTGTCAATACTCCGTTTTGTATGATTTAAGTTTGAATAGCTTGACGAAATCCTTCGGCGTTATATATTCCTCAACTTCGGCTTCTTCGTAGTCTTTATCATAAGCTACAAGATGCTCAAGATTTTCATGCTTAACGGCTGCCAGATTTTCCAAATCTTTCGCCTTAATATTCCCTTTCAGCACACTCATTTCTGCTTTGATTTTGTCTCTTCCCACAATTCGGACAGACAACTCCTCGACAAATCTTCGAGCAGCGTATCCTGCTTGTCTGCTGAAATTTTCCCTGAAGAACCTTTCCACTTCTTCAAGCACCAGTTCGGATGTGACAACTTCAAACTCGCCTAGTTGAGCCAAAAACAACACAAGTCTTGAGTTACACTCTTCGAGTCGACCAAAAATGAAGACCATGGAGTCTAAGTAAGCCCTTCTAGGCTTCTTCCTCAAGCCGTTTCAGAGCCTCCACAATCTCCTTGTGTGTCATCTTTTTGCCAGTTCTCTTGACTTCTTCATCCAACTCTCTCCAATAATGCATGGCTGGCTTGAACAGGCCGAAGTTCTCGCCTAATCTCAAGACTCCGACGCGTATGGCTTCGGATTTTGTGGCGAAATAACCTCTTCTAACGAGTTCGTTCAGAACATCGGCGACTGCACCGCTTAGCCTAACAAGCAGTTTCTCTTCGACCATCACACTCACCATTTTGCTAACAAAATTGTATAAAAACGTTATCTTATAAGTCTTGCTTAAAGACAGATACGCAGAAGGTCGCAGGTTCAAATCCTGCCCGGCCCACCACAAAACTAAAGAAGACAGTTTGACTTTCTGCGCTGGATAAGCCAGCCCTTATATTCTCAGCATTCTTGGTAACAGATAACGTTACCAACTATACATAAAATATAATTTCACCCGCCTGTTTGTCTTCAAGTATTTGGAGAGGCTTGCACACATGGAGGGTTAGACCCCTATAGTTTTAATAGGATACAAATATGCTGGCTACGGGTGCTCAGTAAGAGTCTTATATATGTCTAGGTCTTAGCTAAGAATTCTTGTTACCTCGAAAAGATAAAAAAAAGGAAAAACCCCATGAAATTCAGGGATGAATAGCTAATGTTAGACCTATTTAGGAACGACCCAGACTATAAAGCAATCAAAAACGAACTTGAATCACTGACGACAGAAATAATGAATATTACACCTAAGACTAGTCCTCAATATCAACAATTTAAGAGAAATATGATCGAGTGGAGCAAAAAATTTGATAAAGCGGTGGAAATTGGCGGGAAAGTATCTTCAGTCCAAAAGTTGCAGTTAGTTACCAAGGAACCCAAGCTAATATCAATAATAAAAATGTTCAGGTATCTTGCACTTGTCGAAAGTGTGGGTACTACTTTAATTGATCTGATAATATTATTGTTGACAGCCTGTGGGAAGACTTTTCATATCGAACAAACACACGAACTTCCCAGAGTAGTGCATGCTTCCAGCCTTAGGGATCTTCAGTCACCAAACGTCACCTTAGCTGCTAAACTCGGTTTTTTAGAGAGAAATGGATTAAGAGCAACCTCCAGACTTATTGACAGAAAATTAAGGAATGATATAGCCCATCTAAATTTCAACATAAATGGGGATGGGAAGATAAGTATAAAGAATAAGAACATAAACATAGATCAAAAGCTCAATAGATTCAACAAAATCTTCATGTTCATCACTGTTGTTCTAAGTGAAAGTAGCCTTGGAAAATTCTGGCAAGAGCAACAAGAAAGGAAGACTTAATAAAAACCTACCTCTATCTATTTGCCTTCAATAATATGATAGGTTTTACTCATCTACACAAAAAGTGAAGAATGATTCGACTGCTTGTTGCTACTCACAACTGCTAGTATACCCCCCTCTCACCCGGTTTTATATGAAAAATGTAGAGACTTTGGGTTTAGTAATATTCCCAAACAACTACAACTATTTCACTTATTGCACTACCAATCGTGATTGCGAGATAATATTCTCCAGGAGTAATGTCCATATCAGTTGTCATTGAAGAGAAAGTTCCTACGAAAGTCTTTCTATGTGTGTACTCTGTTCCGTTCGAAAATCTCACAGAAATGATAATCCATGATTCGTGAAAATCCGCCAGCGTGATATAGGAAGCGTCTGCTATCCATCGTATTCTCATCCAGTTTCCTCTGATTTGAAAGTTCTCACTAAAGAAGGTCACCGAGAAACCTGTTCCGTTCTCCTTGAAATACATAGCCTTATGCCAGAGTCCATTTCCTATACTTTCAACTGTTGAATTAAGGCTTGTAACCTCCGATTCCAAGATATTTAATTCACTTTGAAGAGACGTAACAGACGATCGTGTATCTGTAAGAGTTGAATTAATTACGTCAAACCTACCGTTTAAGTTGTTCAAGTTGTTTTGAAGCTTCTGTACTTGTGGTTGATATATTACATATCCTAAACCATATCCTCCTCCTAATCCTACTAGCAAAGCAACAAACAGCAAAGCTACGAGTTTTCTTTCCACACCAAACCACCTCTCTTTTTTGTATATTGATTAATACATGCAAGTTGTACTAAAGGTTTAAGAAAAGATAAGATCCATATAATATTAGACTCACCTGCTCACAACTGCTAAGCATCCCCATATTTGTTCAAACACACGATAGTTCTACACAAATCAACCCGAAAAGTGAAGTATGATTTGGTTGCTTGTTGTTGTCATCAATTGCTAATGAATGTCTATAGACCCCCCCTCCCCTGACTGACATAATATATAAAATAAATAAAATTAGGGGTTCGTTTCTGAACTTTAATGTTGGTTAGATTCTTCTGACCATTAGGGATTCTATCTCGTTAACTTCTTCAATCTTTAAAAGGGACTTCTCAACCTCATCAACTCCACCAGACCTTTCTTCAGGCATAATAATGTGGACTATAAGGGCTGTGAGACCGAAGGCTATAGGCTCCTCAACAAACTTGTGAACAGAAGCAAACTTTGGAAGACCATCCTCAATCTTCCCCTTCAAAACATTCAAATCCACAGAAACGTCAGAAGGAAGAACCCTAAAAGAGACCAAAACCCTAGCCAAAAACGTCACCTCAAGGACCAGTGAAACCACACTTTGGACAACGATAAGGCCTACAGAAATCCCGACACCGAGAACAACGCCAAATCACAATCTCACCACAATCAGGACAAGAAAACCGAGTAGACTCCATGCCAGGAGAGATAACCCTATGACAAGACGTACAAGTCGGCATCACAACCCTCAACTGAACCTCAATCACGCGCTTTTACCCTTTACATCTCGAAACAGTCACGGTCCTATAAGGTTCTGGAGAAATTTTTAGCCTATAAACTGTAAGCCTGAGGCATACAGACTTTTGATGGCTAGAGGATTATCGATAAGCGATGGTTATGCCTATTCTCGCATCAGATTTTCCCTAATGAATTTCGCTATATCACGGAAGACAGGATTTACACTAACATTTATGAATTGAGCTGTAATGTTTGAGTCTTCAAGGTGTAAGTTGCGTTTGTATTCTTCCATTGGTGCGAAAGATACGTGATCCCAATGAAGCCTACCTTCTAGTAACTCTTTCACGACCGACTCCGTCGTCATTGGGTAAGCACTATGCACCAAGGCAACTCCGTCAACCCACTTGATCGGTCCCACAGTAGCTCCAGGCGGCGCACCACCATAGGTTCCACTGATAAGATTTTCAATTGAATCATACCGACTATATTCGTGAATGATCACTTGCTTACGAGGGGCATAAATTACTTCAGGCATCTTTTTTCCTCCTCTACATGGGAATGGTTTCAATTGGTTCGTGTGTTGGGGTGCTAGCTGCATCTGGAGCTTCTTCCCGTTCTCTCCTTGTGGCTTGTCCAGAAATTTCCAAATCAGAAATATAATTAGCTGTAGTAGTAAACCGCATATGGCGAACAGGCGGTCTGAAAGCACCAAGCAATCCCTCAACTACATTTCTCCCAAGTTCACTGACTTCGTAGTAAGAGGTATAAGGCGTAACTTTTTGATCTACAATGAAGTTTCGTATCATACCGGCCGCAAGAAGTTCCTTTAAATGATAGTTCAAATCACCTTTGGACAACTTCATTCGTCGCTTTATTTCTGAATAAGGAAGGCTCCCTACCTCCTCTAGATGAATAAGTATTTGCCTGCGGTGTTCAGAGTTTAGTGCCTCAATTGCAGAAACAACCGGTTCTGCGAAATCCTCTGAGCGATTTATTATCATAGTCATCACAAGACTAATATTTTAGTCCTAATATATATATGTTTTGTAAATGTCTAAGGATATAGATCAAAGTTGAGCGACTGGAGAACCCCTCCCGAATATTTGTTTATTCTTCCTAAATTGAGAATCTTGTTGATGGGTTCCTATCGCGATGGATTTAAAGACAGACTTGAGTCTATGAGAGATCATTTGATCCAAAAGAAAATGATGAACTGTAGGCTTGCGACGGACTTTGATAAGCCGCGTAGGATGCCGGATGAGCCAATAGAAAGCTACAATTTGAGAAAGAGTGAATACTGGGTCACACATGCCGATGTGTTCTTTTTTGTTTTCTTCGACGGAACAGATAATTCGAGCGTAGCAATAGAGCTAAAGACAACTTTGTCTCAAATTCCAGAATCCGCTTGGCGGACTATTTTAGCGTACCAAGAAAATGTTCCTTCTCTGGTAGCTGGCTTAGGTAGACGCTATAGTCCAGAAATCTCAATGATTCCTTTTTCTAATGATGTTGATTTAAAGCGACAAGCCGTTGGTAACATTGTTAGACTTTTAGGACGCTTCTATTTCACAGTTTATAACAGACCCATCGGTGAATGGGAATATTCGTCTGTAATCTGAGCATGCTCAAGGAGCATCATAGCAAGTTGGGGGGATAATGTTGTTTTGTTGGTCTTTGAATGTTTAAGGTGTGGACGTTGTTGCAAGAACCTTATAAAGGAGAGTCAGTTTGGAACATACAGGGGTTTAGTAATTCTTCCTAAAGAAAGGTCATTGTTTCCCAAAGAGTTAATCCTTCCCTTTTTTGGCGTTGGAAAAATGCCTGAAGACAAGTATTTCAAAATCGTGGCATATCAATTGAATGCTGAAACTTGCCCTAATTTGAATTTTAATAAATTGGCAACATGTAATATCCATGAAAAACGTCCCCTGACTTGTAAAAGCTTTCCTTTTCTATGTGTGGGGAGCCCTTTTGAAATGTTAGGACCATACCGCCTTCAGCTTATTGTTAGCAAAGAATGTTCTTTCGTTCAAAAATCAGATGCGGGAAATGCTAGCGAGATTGAGGCACCTAACGAAAAGAAAGCGGCTGAACAAATGGTGTTGAAAATTAGCATAAGAAAAGGGGCGCAATGGTATTATGATTTAAATAGAAAAGAGTGGATTCCCATCGGGGAGATCGAATATTAGATAGTTTGATGTCTGAAGAGTGACTCGGTTGCTTGTTGTTGTCATCAATTGCTAATGAATGTCTATAGACCCCCCTCCCCTGACTGACATAATATATAAAATAAAGAAAATTGACGGTTTGTTTCTAGACTTTTAAGGGTGGGTTAGATTCTTCTGACCATTAGGGATTCTATCTCGTTAACTTCATCAATCTTTAAAAGGGACTTCTCAACCTCATCAACTCCACCAGACCTTTCTTCAGGCATAATAATGTGAACTATAAGGGCAGTGAGACCGAAGGCTATAGGCTCCTCAACAAACCCATGAACAGAAGCAAACTCAGGAAGACCACCCTCAATCCGCCTCTTCAAAACATTCAAGTCCACAGAGACATCCGAAGGAAGAACCCTATAGGAGACCAAAACCCTCGCCAAACGCTCAATCTCCTCAAGGACCAGTGAAACCGCACTTTGGACAGCGGTAGGGCCTCACGAAATTCCGACAACGAGAACAACGCCAAATCACAATCTCGCCACAATCGGGACAAGGAAACCGCGTCGAATCCGTCCCAGGAGAGATAATCCGATGACAAGACGTACACGTCGGCATACTAGCCTTCACGTCCCTGCTCAAACAGGAAACCTCCAAGGAACCACACTATGATCCAACCTCCCATATATAAACTACCTCTCAAAGCCAACCGCAAAACCCTTAACGACACCAGGAACAGCCGCCAACAAGACCCTCAAAATGTCTCCCTTCCTCGCCAAAGCCGACAAGACGCCAGCCTGAAAGTCCAGGTCTCCCACCCTTGAAAGCTCAAACTGGAGACCCCCCTCCATAACAACCTCAAAGACTTTGTCAATGGTCCTGTCAGACAACCGATCCGCCACCATCCGAGCCAAACGCATCACCCTAAACTCCCTCCCCAACCTACCCCTCCACAAACGCTCACACTCACCCAAAAAGCCAGCAGAGAAGTCACTCTTCTTCACCGCCTCCGCCACCACCCTTCCAGCCATCATGGCACAAATGCCACCCAAAACAACCCCGCCGCCCGTGGTCGGCTTCACCTGACCCGCAGCGTCACCCACCACCACCAAGTTGTCGCTAAAGGTCCTCGGAATGGGGCCACAGGTGATGACACTTCCGGAACGAACCGAAACACGGTTGAACCGGCCGAACCGAACTCCAACAAAACTCTCCAATCTTTCACGAGGGTCAACTCCCCTGCAGGCCAAACCCACCCTCGCCACATCACCTCCTAACGGGATCACCCAAGCGAAGAAACCGGGCGCCACCTTCCCGCCCACATAAACCTCAGCGTACGCCGAGTCCACGTCCACGTCAGCCACCTCAAACTGGAGGGCCGGCAAAACACCCTGAGACCCCAAAGGCGTCAAACCCACCTCCTTAACAAGGCGTGAACCCACCCCTTCAGCGTCCACCACCACACCGGCTTCCATCGAACCCCACGGCCCGCTGACTTCAATCCGGCGACCCCGCCTCCTGATCTGCTGAACCCTCGAATGCAACCTGATCTCGGCCCCGGCACGGCCTGCCTGACGCGCCAAGAACTTGTCAAAAGCACTTCGGTCCACCGCGCAGGCCACCGCCTCCTTCCCCTCCACCGTGAAGGAGAGACCGGAGGGAGAGTGGAAACGAGCGCCTCTGAGCCTGTTCTGAATGAAGGCCGCGTCCGGAGGCACCCCTACCTCCACCAAACCCTTAAGGCTCAACAGGCCAGCGCAGTGGCGAGGCACCCCAACCTCCCCGTGCTCCTCGAGAACCGCCACCCTAACCCCTTCCTTAGCAGCCTCCCGCGCCGCGATGAGGCCTGCCGGACCTGCGCCCACAACTACTACATCTGGGTCCATTCTGGCGTGTGCCTCCACTGTGCTTGAGGGGTTGGGTTGCCATTAAGGTTTTAGCCTTAGAAAGTAGTGGCCTTTTGTTCTTTTCTTTGTTTGCGCTTCTGGTGAGGGATACTGTTCTATTCTGCCCAACCCTACTCAGTCATAGTTAATCTCTCTGGTTCCGTTTGTACGTCGATCTGTGGTCTCAGGTGTACGCGCCGACGATGGTTGTACCGGCGACACGGTCGCTAAACTTCTGACGCGGATCACCGCTCGTCGCGAGGCCCCCCACCACATCTAAAAGTAGTAAGACCCAGTGGATTTTGCTGACGTTTCTGATGAAGGCCTTTTCTAGGCTGGGCCTCGCCCCGTCCACCGTCACCACCTTCAAGCCCACGACCCTCTTACCCAACGTGCACCCGTAACCGGCTTCAGCGAAGGAAAAGTAAAGGAAAAATATCAGGCCCATGAACAAACCGAAAAAACCTAAAACCCAAGAAATAAACCCGCCGATCCGAAAGATGGAGGGAAAGGCTAGGATGGGCGTCAGTAAAACGATAAAAAATACGGCGAAGACGACGACTATAACGTCGACCACCAAGGCTATGACCCTGTAAATCCAGTGCTGTTGAAGGGCCCTGTCCGACCCAATCCTCTCCAGCCCCGTCCCCGCCACGTACTCCTCAGGCCCCCAGGGAGAAACCTGCGCGCCGCAGTTGGGGCAGAATCTGTCACCTTCAGTCAGCTCCGCTCTGCATCTCTGGCAGTAGGGCATCGGCTCGCCCCACGTACATTCGCTTTAAACAAGCTTAAATAATGTACTGTCCATGCGCCTGATACACGCGATAGAACGGGCTCGATTTCCTTCATCAGATTCATTTTTAAAACACCCTTACTCTTTTCCTGTGGGGATTTCTCTTTGGGTTACGGGGAGTTCGAGAAACAGGTGGGCGCGGCGGTTTCTGAGTTGAGGAGAGTGATGCCCGGGGAAGTGGTTTTGGTTCATCACGATGATGCTGACGGCCTCTGTTCGGCCGCCGTTACCAAGACTGCACTGGAGCGGGAAGGTTGCGCCGTCAAACTCTTCTGCTTGGAAAAGGTTTACCCGGAGGTTATCAGGAGCCTGCACATGGGCGAGGGAAAGGTCATCTTCTACTGTGACATCGGCTCCTCCCACGGCGACCTCATCTCGGAGAGTAACGGGGGCCGAAACTTGGTCGTCATCTTGGACCACCACGATCCGAGGCCGGCGAGGGACCCTAGGGTCTACGACCTTAACCTGGAGCACTATGGCTTTCGGGGGGAGACCGACTTCTCGGGGGCCACCTGCTGTTACCTCTTCGCCAAGGCCCTGAACGGACAGAACGCGGACCTCTCCTACCTGGCCCTAGTGGGGAGCTGCGAGATTCCAGGCGGCTTCGTGGGCTTGAACAAGGCTGTCTTGGACGAGGCGGTCGAAGGGGGCGTGGTCCGCGTCGAGGGGAAGAAGGTCGAGGCCATAAGGCTTGGGGTCCGCGTCGACAGCCTATTCTCAATGCTCCAGGTCCTTGGGTCGGTGGGCTATTACGAGGGAGGTCCCGAACTTGGTGTCAGGGCCTGTCTTGGGGGGATCACCGAAGAGGTGAGGCTGAGGGTGGAGGAGTGGGAGGAGCGAAGGAAGGAGGCGAACCGGCTCCTTCTTGGGAGGCTTTACCGGGAGAGGCTGAGGGAGACCGACCACTTCCAGTGGTTCGACGCGGGCGACATCTACGCGGGCATGGGCTCCAAGGTGGTGGGCACCTTCTGCTCCTACCTTTCCTTCCAGAGGCGGCTGGTGAAACCAGACAAGTACATCCTAGGCTTCACCGAGATGTCCCCAGAGGTCCCGGGCTACGGAAGGCTGAAGGATGACTACGTGAAGGCCTCGGTGAGAGTTTCCAAGGAGATGCAGAAGCTCATCGACGAGGGGAAGGCACCCTCGGCTGTGGACCTGCTCGTGGAAGCCTCCAAGGACTTCGGAGTAGCCGACGGCCACGCCTACGCCGCGAGCTGCGTGTTGCCCTCCAGCTTGAAGCACAGGTTAATCGAGAACGCGGAAAGACTGCTCCAGAAGAATTGAGGACATCGACGAAACCACGGAACGCACAGATGGACATAACCCAGAAATCAATCCTGAGTGAAATTTTATTAGACTCTGGGAACAGTTAGGAATGTTAAGCGTTTGGGCGTTGGGCCATGTCCAAGGAAGACCTCATGGGCGGTGTCAAAGCCGAGGTCGAGGCCTGTCAGAAGTGTGATCTGTGGAGGCGCCGCCGAAACCCCGTTCCCGGGGAGGGAAGCCTGAACGCTGTGGTCATGTTTATTGGGGAGGCTCCTGGCTACTGGGAGGACGTGAAGGGGCGCCCCTTCGTGGGAGCGGCGGGCAAGCTCCTTGACGGGATGCTGGAGGAAATCGGGCTCTCTCGGGGCGATGTGTACATCGGGAACATCGTCAAGTGTAGGCCTCCTGAAAACCGTGACCCTCAGCCCGGCGAGGTTCAAGCCTGCACCCCATACTTGGACAGGCAGATTCGGATAATCCAGCCTAAGATCATCGTAACCTTGGGCAGACACTCGACCGCCTATGTTCTTTCTAAGGCAGGCTTTGAGGCTCGGGGCATCACCGGGGTCCGTGGAAGGGTTTATGAGGGGAGGCTCCTCAGCCTTGGGGTCCGCATAATTCCTACTTATCACCCTGCAGCCGCCCTCTACAATCCAAAGTACAGAGACTCCCTCGAAGAAGATTTTCAGGTCATAAAGCGTGAACTCAATAAAGTAGGCGGCGGGTAACGGAGGGGCACGGCCTTGCTCGCTCGACCCGGCTCATTACCTAAATACTTGGTCAGGCAGCTTCAAATCCAAGTGGGAAAGGCTAGAATTCCTCGAATCCTCTTGGGAACGTCGCCGTTCATCGGAGCCGGCCAGTTCGGAAGCAGAGCCGCTTCCTACTACGCCCACTTTTACGAGAATCCCGAAAATATGGTGAAGATAATGCTCAAGGCGGCAGACCTCGGGGTCACTGGAGTACAGGTTCTCTCGTATCCCCGGATCTTTGAGGCCGTGAAGGCCGCGGAGAGGGAACTGGAGGAAAGGTTGACCGTGGTAGGCACAGTGGGTCCCAGCGATCCCTTAGGCAACATTCAGGCCCTCCAAAACTTCAAGACCGTGGCCATCCTCCTGCACGGGAGCATCACGGACAAGAGGAACCTACGGGAAATCTCCGGGTTGCTTGACGAGGCTCGAGCGGCCAACTGCCCAGTCGGCGTCGCCACCCACCAGCCCCTCTCGACTTTGAAGTGGCTCTTAGAGACGAAGCTGGACATCGACCTCGTCATGCTCCCGGTTAACCGGCTGGGCATGTTCATGGACGCAGAGCCACCAAAGATCGCGGAGGCGATTGGAAGGCTTCATAAGCCAGTCATTGGGAAGAAGGTTCTAGCTGCCGGTTACCTTAACCCTCAGGATGCGCTGAACTATGTGGCTCTGCTTCGGTGCGTAGACGCTGTGGCCCTTGGAGTCGCCTCTGAACGGGAAGCGGAGGAAACCCTCATTGCCGCTGCTAAAGTGTTCTATGGAGTGTTCGGTGTCTGATTTTTGGCGGTTTGTCAAAGTCCATAAGGAATCTCCATCTTGCCAGTGCAACTCTGAGTGTGAATGCACGTGGACCTGCCTAAATTTAAAATAGGGACTAAGTGAGATTTCTGAGCAGGAGGTAACGGGATTGAAGAGAGTCGGTGTGGGGCTCTTGGGAGCCGGTTTCGCCGCCGAGTTTCACATGATGTGTTATAAGGAGATACAGAACGCGGATGTGGTTGCGGTTGCCTCCAGAACGAGGTCGAGGGCAGACTCCTTCGCCAAGAAGTGGGGGATAGCCAAGGTCTACCACGGAGAAGACGCCACGGAAAAGCTGTGCAAGGATCAGGGAGTCGAACTCGTGGACATCACCTACCCCAACTTCCTCCACAAAGCCGCGGCGATCTGTGCCGCTGAAAACAAGAAACCCGTGATTTGCGAGAAGCCCTTGGCAAGAAACCCGAAGGAGGCAGGGCAGATGCTGGGTTCTGTAGAGAAGGCCGGAGTGATTCACGGCTACGCCGAAAACCAGGTCTTCATGCCCCATCTAGTGAGGGTCAAGGAGTTTGTGGATGGAGGGGCCATCGGAAGGGTCTTCTGGACACGGTCCAGGGAGGCCCACTTCGGTCCCCACTCAGATTGGTTCTGGAATCCCAGCCTAGCCGGAGGAGGGGTGCTGATGGACATGGGCTGCCACTCGGTGGAGGTGGCCCGCTACCTCGTGGGCGGCGACCCTGTGGAGGCCTTCGCCTGGGGGGCCACTTTGGTCCATGAGACGGAGGGCGAGGACAACAGCCTCCTCTGCCTGAGGTATAAGGGTGGAGAGTTCAGTCAATGCGAGAACAGTTGGGCAGCCCATGGCGGCCTCGACCTCCGATACGAGGTGTACGGAAGCGATGGCGCCGTCTTCGTGGACGCCACGAGGGAGACCGGCATCAGGGTGTTCACGGTGGCCCCTGAGGAGAAGGTCGGCTACATCGTCGAGAAGGCGGAGGCGAAGAAGGGTTGGATGCACCCCATGTGGAGGGAGCACGAGGTCTACGGATACCTGTCGGAGCTGCAGCACTTCGTGAACTGCGTAGCGAAAGATGAAGCGCCTAGGGAAACCTTCCGCGACGGTTACATAGTCAACTTGATCCTTGACGCAGGGTATCGATCCATAAAATCTGGCAGATGGGAAGGAATCAAGGTGCCATAAGCGCGCTGCTTTTGGTTCCGTATGTCTATTTTAGAAAAAGAAATAACTAAATACTGTTAGTGTGTGCGTGTATGTTTCGGGCGTGCAGGATGCGGGTTCATAAGAGTGGAGAATTGAAGTAGTAGCTGGGGGCGGGATTTAAAAACAAACTTACCAGTTAACGCAGAATTCATCAATTGATCAAGCATTAGTCGTGACAATCATTAAAAGGGTGTAATAGGTTTCCAAGCTTGAAATGAAATGGATGCGTGTGTTACGTTTTATTTATGTCCATATGCTTAACGTCCCCTCCCTTTCAGCCTTCGTGATTCCCCGTTTGTAGAGGGCTATTCCTAGAGGTATGAGGATGGTGGCGAAGATTCCAAGCGTGACTATGCAGTGTTGGATATGGGGATAAGAGGAATTTGCCCCTAGTATGAACACTTGTCGTAAGGCCTCATAGATGTAGGTGTGAGGGAGGACGGTGGAGATCGTTTGCGCCCAGTTAGGGAGTAGGGAAACCGGGATCACTACGCCGGAAAGCAAGGGAACGAAGACCTGTACAAAGAAGCTGGTTGGAGTTTGCGCGAACCTGAATTCGTAGATGCCAATGAAGGATGCTTCGATCAGAGATAATCCTATCATAGTTGCCACGGTCATCAGGCACACCAATGTTAGCGCAGTTACATCTAAGTGTGTTGAGGGGTGCACGCCCAACACAAACACGCCGAAGGCCAACAAGAGAGCTGTGTTCAGGCCGCGGTGCATACAGTTCCACATGAGTTCTCCGAGGATGAAGGCTTCTAATCCCCGGGGTCTTCCAAGGTAGACGTCTAGACTTCCTTCTCCGTAGGCTCTCATCAAAGATCGAAAGGGAGAGAGATGTAGGCCAGATAACCATCCACTTAAAGTCATCCCTATAACGACGTAGGCCACGTAGTCGCCGCCGTAATCTTCAAGTTGAGGGAGCGGACCGCCACCGGAGACGAACCTTGCCACGAAATACCAGACTAATATCCAAGAGAACCATCCGAGAATGTCTAAGACCCAAGATGACCAGTATCGTGTCCAACGAACGTAATCAGCCTTTACAACGTAGGAGGCACTTCTAAAAAAGTTGCTGAAGCCAACGTGAATTTCCTTTAGGTCATTGTTTCCCATTTTGAGCCTCCTTCACTGGCTATTGAAAGGTAAGCGTCTTCGAGGGTTGGCTTCACCCTGTGAACAGACTTTATCACCACCCCCTCCTTCCTTATGGCTGACACCACTTCATCCAACGCATCATCTGCTTCAATGTGTATCCGAATATCGGCTTTTCCAATGGCTGAATCCAATACAGTGAAGTTTCCCTTAGTTACCCCCTTAATGTTTAAGAGATGATCCTTCAAATGTTGACTTATGTTAACTACTTGAATCAGGTAGATTCTTTGACTCTGGAGCCCAGCCTTCAGTTTTTCAGGAGTTTCCACAGCCAATATTCTGCCGTGGCTCAGTATCGCTACCCTATTGCAGAGCATTTCAGCCTCATGAAGATAGTGGGTGGTGAAGAAGATGGTCTGCCCCTCTCTTCGACTCATCTGCTGAATCAGTACACGAATTGACTGGGCGCCTTGTGGATCAATTCCTATCGTAGGCTCATCCATGAACATGATGGGCACTGAGGGGAGGAGTCCCTTGGCGATGACGAGTCGTTGACGCATTCCGCTCGAGAGGCTTTGAATTGTTTCTCTTTCCCTTCCAGACAGCCCAACAAAATCGAGGGCATTACGAATTCTCTCCTTTTTGTCCTTAACTCCATAGAGCGTAGCATAATACCATAGATTATCCCATGCAGACAATTTGTAATCGAAGATGTACCATGCTGTGGCAGGAACAAAACTTATCAGGGGTTTTACCTCTTCAGCCTCTTTCACTACGTGAAAGCCTTGTATCCAAGCGTCGCCGCTATCGGGTAGGAGAAGGGTGCAGAGAATTTTGATCAAGGTGGTTTTTCCAGCACCGTTTGGACCAAGCAAACCAAATATTTCACCCTCTCTAACTTCCAGATCGACATGATCTAGAGCGGTAAGACGCTTCTCTTTACGCCGTTGAAAAACTTCAAAAAGCCGAGAAAGCCAAGCTTGTGGTGGCAGCCAAGCCTTTTTTCGCAGCCTGAAGGTCTTAGTAAGTTTCTGAACTTCAATAACAGCGTTCCGCAGGCTAAACCCACCTTGTCAAGGTTCCATTCCGCTTAGCATAATTAACGCTCCGCTTGAACGCCCACCAGCCAAACCAGAGCAATAGAAGACTCAGAGGTACAGTGCATAATAGGTCCGTTAAAATGGGATGGAAGGGAAGGATATTATGTATGGGGAGAGTAGGTGAATAGTTGTTTGGATTGAGAAGGGCCCTCCGAAAACCGTCATAAACGTAGGTCTGGGGTAGTGTGAGGCCTATAACTTGGAGCCATCTAGGCAGAATCATGAAAGGAAAGACTAAACCGGTGACAGGGTAAATAAGGAGATTGGTGACGAAGAGTAATGGTACTTCTCCCGTCTTAGCCTCTAGGAAATAGAACGTACTTGTGGCTAAGATTCCATACCCTGTTGTTGCAACAAGTCCAAATAATATGAGTAGAATGATCATGCCGATGTTAGGTGAGGGTGCAATATTCCCTCCTAAGAGGATTCCAAAGACCAGCCAGCCTAGAATGGGTAGGCTCATCCTTATCAGCCCAAAGACTTGAGAGGCTATGAAAAAGGTCCAAAAAGGCGCTGGCGCAACTAGCCACGTTTCAACCTCTCCTTTCCAATATAGCCTCTGGAATTCTTTAGCGGGTTTTCTTAGTCCCGACGTGTCAATAGTGTAGTGAATGGCCATTCCAACCGCATAGAACGCCACGTAGCTTTCCCCATAGGGTTGAAGAGAAACATTCAAAGCCTCTCCACCGAGTATGGAGATGAAATAGAAGGTTAGAACATTCACTGAGATTCCAATCAATTCTAAAACTAATTCTAGTTTCCAGAAATAGAAGCTTTTCAGCCTAAACCATGCCTGACACTTGATTACTTCCAACAGTTGCCTCCAGCCAACCGCAGCTGGCTGGGGGGCCCTCAAGATCCGCTCCATCGCATCGTCACCATCTTTCTTAGGAGAGGAACTCAAGGAACACATCCTCCAACCTTGTTTTCGAGGTGTCTACACCCAGTATCTTCACGTTAAATGAATTCAGAACAGTCATTAGTTTCTGGGTTAACTCTTCAGGTTCTCTGGTCGTAACTCTAATTCTTCCCCTTCCAGTAACAGGCTCATCGATTTCGAGCTTCAAAGAGTCCACATGGTCCAAGCTACGAATTTTTTCCTCCAGCGCATTTACAAGTCCAATAGCAGTTACCTCTATACTCTCCCTTCGCTGAATCAACTCGCAAAGCTCCTCTTTGGTGCCGCATGCAACGATTTTGCCCTTGTTAATGAGGGCTATTCGGTCGCAGAGCATCTCAGCCTCATCTGTGTAGTGGGTGGTTAGAAAGACCGTCTGCCCCTTCTTTTCGTTCAATTCCTCCTTTATGAACCGTCTTATCTCGTGGGCTCCTTCAGGATCTATTCCAACCGTGGGTTCGTCAAGGAAGAAAATCGGAGTTTCGACGACTAGTCCCCTAGCAACCAGAGCCCGTTGCCTCATTCCACTGGAAAGGGTTTCAATTCTTTCATCGGCCTTATCCGTCAAACCGACCAGATCCAAGGATTCCCGAGTTCTTGCCCGAGCCTCAGTTGAGGAAAGCCCACTCAACAAGCCGAAGAGATGCAAATTCTCCCTCATAGAAAGGGCATAGTCGAAACCGATCCATCTCCCACCAGCCACAAAACTGACAGATGCCTTCACCTTATCCCGTTCCCTAACAACATCATATCCGTTAACGAAGGCTTCCCCTCCGTCAGGAAGAATAATTCCACAAAGAACCTTGATCAACGTAGTTTTCCCAGCTCCATTCGGTCCCAAAAGTCCGAAGAACTCTCCACGCTTAACATCCAAATCAACGCCATTCAACGCAGTGACCTCTTTCCTTGGAACACCAAAAGTTAATCGCCTAGCTAATCCTGACCAAGCACCAACACTAGATCCAGGGCCACCAGCCAAGGGCTTTTTATAAACTTTGCGCAATCCACACGTGTAGATGGCGCTCAAAGCAACTCCACTCAACAGAATAGCTTTCATGCTAAATTAAATTTTCGGTTCTGCTGAATAGGTGCGCAGTCTTGACTGCCTAAGGTTTTTGAAGATGGTGTAAAGTATACTCAAGTGTTTGGGAGAAGCTCAAATACTCTATCATCAAATTTAGCCAAAAAGAACGCGGAAACCATTAAAAGGGTCTATGCAATATGGTGCGGGGGGCGGATTTGTGGCCAAGGGTGATAGGTTGAGGTTGGAACCGAGGGTCTATAGGGATGAAAGGACTGGGCGAGAGGTTTGGAGGTTGACGAGTTGGAATGATGCCCATTGCATATCACCATACATGTACTGCAAAGGGTTCTCGGGGGATGAACGCTACATCATCTTTGCGTCAGATAGAACCGGTAAATTCGAACTCTACAGACTGGAGATTGAAAGCGGGGAGACTGTCCAGCTGACAGAAGGCCGATCGAAGGACCCCAGACGCAAGGTAGAGTTTAACGTTCACCCCGATGGAAGAGAAGTCTTCTATCCGGACGGGAAGACCCTTTTTGCCGTGGACATTGAGACCACTCAAGAACGTTTGGTGGCCGACTGCGCCGGCAAGCCTTGGGAGACCCTCCGTGACGAGCCCAGTTTTTCTCCAGACGGCCGAAAGGTGGTCTGCGCCTACGACCATAAGAGAGGTGGTTCAGGGGTTACCATGGCCTATGTCAAAGGCTCCTCTTTTGAAGACTTGTACAGGTTCGACAGACGTTTGAGCTGTGTCCAAATCTGCCCTGGAGACGCCTCCATAATCTCCTTTGCTGCATCACTGGACCACCAGAACATCCCGTATCTACCCGACCATGAGAGAGCTCGAGCATGGAAACTAGACTTAAAAACAGGAAAGGCATCCCCCTTCTTGGTGGTGCCTCCAGGTTTCCGGGCTACTCACGAATACTGGGGTCCTAAAGGACGAAGGCTGTATTTTCACAAAAAGAAAGTTTACAAGAAGAAAGTCCCTCTTGGGATGCCCACATCCATTGCTTCCATTTCAGTCGATGGAGGTGACATGAGGGAGCATTTTTCATCGGAGACGAGGAAACTGGGGCATTCGTGCATAGACCCAGACGAGAAGAAGATCGTAACTGATGTGCAGGACCCGGAAGGTAACGAGCTCATAGCCATCGACCTGAATACCGGAACCTCCAAAATCTTGTGCTGGCCCAACTCCTCTCTAAAGAACAGCTTAACGGGACACGTACATCCATCCTTTGGTTTTTCAGGCGAGAAACTGCTCTATACGTCGGACGCCACTGGAAAGGCCCAAGTTTACATGGTGCTACTCTGGTGATTAGGCGCACGCTTTAAAAGGAATAGTGAGAGACACTGGGGAAGCTCAAATCAGACGGGTGAACCTTTCGGCGTCTTCTCCCATGTACACGTTGTTGAAGAGACAGTAGACCTCCAGCCCCTCCGCCTCCAAGCCTCTACACTTTTCTAGGAGCCACCTCAAATCCCCGTCGGTGTACCTGTAATAGTACATCCTGTCGCCCGGAGGCCTGCCGTGAAGCCTAAGGTAGGCCGTTCCCTTCGAGAAGAAGACGGGTTCCCTGGCGAAGGGGTCCACACAGTGGGTCAAGTCCAACTTCTGGCAGAGGCTCTTGACCTCGCCGTCGGTCCAAGATGCGCCTCTGGGCTCCCACGCGATGGTCAATCCGCCTCTGTCGATCCTTGAGAGGAACTCCCTCATGTTCCGGATGTTGACCTGGACGGCCCTGAAACTGGCGGGACACTGGATCAGGCAGATCCTGGAGTTCAGAACCCTGCAGATCTCCCTGGTCCTCTCCCAAGCCTCGAAAACCTCCTCGGTGGGCCTCAAGAAGCCATACCTCTCCTGTTTCTCAGGGCCAACCTGGACCCCCGCCCGCCTCCAAGTGGGACTCGTGGGCGGATGGGTGATCCCCTGCCAGACCTTCACCGCGAACTCAAAATCTTCTCGGGCCGCGCTCCTCCACCTCTCGGCGGTCTCCACCCTAGGAAGCCTGTAAAAGGTCCCCTGAACCTCCACCAACCTAAACCTCTCGAAGTACCCCTTCATTCCCCCCGGAAACCCGCAACATCCCACTCGGATCATTTAACATCTCCTCCGCCGCAGAATTTGGTGACGTACTCCACGGCCACCCGTGCAGCCTTGAGTAGAGTTTCTTCCGGGATCCCCGGAACTCCGCAGACCAACAGCAGGACGTTCTTCGTTGCCTCGGTTACCTTGGTGTTGTCGGCGTCCCGGTGGGGGTAGATGGCGACGAGCTTCTCACCGTCAGAGATTACTATCTCTCCTCCCTGAAGGATCAACGGTTTCTCCATCCCGATCCCCAGAAACTCTTCGCCCCTCATCGCAAACCTCATCAGGAGGTTACTCTTCAGCTTCCCCGCGTCGAAGGCAGCCAAGGCTATCTCAGTCTGGATAGAGGCCAAGTTGTAGGCGTCCACGAGGGTGTTGATGCAAGGGACGGTCTTTCCTCGGAGGATCCTCCGAATGAGGGCCTCGGCAGCCGGCCGGTTCTTAGTGGGGTCAATACCCACCCTCCAAAAGAAGTCCCGGTACGTCCGGAAGACAGGGAGGTCTCTCAGCGACTCCAAGTCGCACCGTTCCCTAACCTGCTTTAACACTTGATCCTTGAACTTCTCCAGTTCCTTGTTCTGCTTCTCGACCACCACGCCCCTGATCTGGCGGGTCAGAACCCTCAGCTCCGGAAAACGCTCTCTGAGAAGGAGGTCGATTTTTATCATGCTTCCCCCAATCCGGTTACTTAAGACAGGTTTTTATGTATCACAGTCTTCTGCCTCACGCTGCACTTAACCCTTATGGAAATATACGGCTCCTTCTTCCTCTTTCAGGGCAAATCGTGATCGAAACTTAACCCAAAATGTTTTATACTTGATACATAAAAACAACAAGAAGGAGGGAAAAAAGATGGCGACACAAAAAGAAAAGCCTACAACCGCTTTCGTGTTAGCGTTTATTGGAGCAATATTCATCCTGATAGGGGGCATACTTATGGCTGCAGTCGGTGCTCTTGTTGCAGAACTCTTTCCGGTAGTTGGAGCGTTGCTGGCGTTGGGCCTTGTAATCGGCATCATCGTGTTGATTAGTGCAGTTATGCTATACGTTAACCCAGAACACAAGGTGGCATGGGGAGTCATAACAATTGTTTTTTCAATAATCAGCTTCTTTTTCAACATACTTGGAGGCTTCATAGTAGGCATGATTTTGGGAATTGTTGGAGGAGCGCTTGGAATAGCATGGAAACCATCACCGCCAGTAGCACCTAGTCCACCGATAAAAAGAATCTGCCCAAAATGCGGTCGAGTGATTACGGAAGAGGTGAAATTCTGTCCTCACTGCGGGCAAGCTTTAGAATGAAAACAACCTGTTTACCTTTCCCTTTCCTATTTCTAGAGAGGGAAATGGCCCAACGAAGGCGTGGCCACTCAAATCCCTTCCGCAGCGCGCACTGAGCGGCTTCTAAGAGAGCGTTCAGAAGTTCTTCATCGATGTTGCTGATGATGTTTTGCAATTGAACTCGAACGCGTCTAGCCTCAACTTCGCCCTCGACCTCCATTTCGCCAATACTTGGAAATTGGGCCCTTTGGGTCAAACCTCAAAAACTGAGAGTGAGCCGTCTACGCTTTTTCTCGCTTCCTCTCCCGGTACTGGTCCCAGGTCATGCTGAACTTCTTCTCTATCTTGGGCCGGTGGATGCTGTTCATGGTGCAGAAGGGAATGATCCTTCCGTCGGGGACCGCGTAGTGGATGCAGCACTGGTTGACGCGGTCGAGGTCGAAGTTGTAGGGGTCCATGAAGTGCATGGCCGAGATCAGAAGCATCTTCCGGTGGAGGTCGCCCAGGGCATCGTAGCTTCCCGTCCGGAGCACCGGCAAGAGGTACCTCCTCAACAGGCCGAACTTGACGTGGCGCAGACCGCCCATCAGCTGCATCTTGGCCCTCGTTCCATGGCCCTCCGAAGCCTCTTCGTAAACTTCTTCCATCGTCCTCACGAACTTTTCCACGTTGCCGTAACGGGTAATGGGAACCATCTCCCCGTCCTCCACGAAGACGTAGGTGGCCATGCCGCAGTGGGGGTGGGCCGTGAACTCCACGTAGCGCCGGCCCTTCAGGGCTCCGACGGCGCGGGAGATGGGGACCACAGTGGGAACCGGGTAGAAATCGTCCACCTTGATCTTTCCGTTGGTCTGCTCCTCCACGGCCCTCATGAAGTCGGGGATGGTGATGCGCATCTTCTCCCTTTCCCCCTCGGGGACCCTGCCGCAGATGGAGACAGGCTGGATGTTGACGCACCGGACTATGTCGAAGTTGTGGACAGCGAACCGGATGATGTCCCCGAGCTGGTGGTCGTTCACGCCCTTCACCAAGGTGACCACGAGGACGATGCTCTCTAGGCCCGCCTCCCGGCAGTTCTCGATGGCCCTCATCTTCACGTCCACCAGGTCAAGGCCCCGGGTGAACTTGTAAACGTCGGAGGTGAGACCGTCAAACTGAAGGTAGAGGGTGTCCACGTCGGCCTCCTTCAGGCCGCGGCAGTAGTCCACGCTCTCGGCGAGGCGGAGGCCGTTGGTGTTCACTTCCACATGCTCGAAGCCCGCCTCCTTCGCCATGCGTATGAGGTCGAAGAGGTCTTCTCGGATGGTGGGCTCTCCCCCTGAGAACTGCAGCGCCGGGGCGGGAACCGGGTCGTTGCGTCTGAGGTTTCGGAGCATCTCTCCTATCTCATCTTTTGTGGGCTCGTAGACGTAGCCGGTAGTTCCGGCGGTGGCGAAGCAGACGGGGCAGCGGAGGTTGCACCGGTTGGTGACGTCGATGATGGCCAAGGCGGTGTGGGACCTGTGCTGAGGGCAGATGCCGCAGTCGTAGGGACAGTCCCGCTCGGTCTTCGTGCGGGGGTTTCGGAGGCCTTCGCCCTCCTGCCGGAACCGCTCGGCCCGGAGGTACTGTCCATAGTCGGACCAGTAAACATCCCGAAACTTCCCGTGGTCGGGGCACTCCTTCTCCATGTAAACTTTGCTGTCCTCTTCAAAGATGGTGGCGCCCAGAACTTGGAGGCACTCGGGACAAATGCTCTTCGCCTGTTTGACGACCTTCAATTTGACACCACTGAGAGTTGTAAATATTTATCCGTTGAAAAAGAGTATATGAAGGTTTCCAAACGTTGCATAAGGTGAAAGGGGTGATTCTCATATGCCCATAAGCGAGGGAACAAGGAAGACTCTCCGGGAGCTTGGGCTAACCGGGTATGAAGCCCACGCATACCTGTCCCTGCTCGAGAAGGGGACCATGACGGCCGGCCAAGTTAGTGAGGTCGCCGACATCCCTTACTCAAAGATTTATGAGGTCCTCAATTCTCTTGAGGGGAAGGGTTGGATTGAGATCAGGGGAGGTAGGCCCAATCGGTACTACCCCAAATCTCCCTCAGAGGCTTTGGGAGCCGCTAAGCTGCGGTTTGTGAGCATGATGAAGTTCTGGGAGCAGAATTTTTTGGGTGAGCTGCAGCCCCTCTACGAGAAGAGGGAAATCCGCGAGAAACCGGACATCTGGATTATCCGCGGCGAATTTAACGTCCTCGCGAAGCTCAGAGAGATGCTGGGCACAGTCAAGAACGAACTTATGATCGCAACTCCAGTATTGCCGGAAACGCTGGTGGAGACGATTCATCCGGTGCTAACCCACCTGCGGAGCGTCGGAGTAAAGGTTCTATTTATGGTCTCCAAGGACGTTAAGAAAACAAGCATAGAAAGGGTAGCTGAAGTTGCAGAGGTCAGAGTGAGGGATCATATGTTCGGCGGCGGAGTCATCGCGGATGGAAGAGAGGTGGTGCTTCTGCTCGGTGAAGAGGAGAAACCGACCCTCGTCATATGGTCCGACCACATGGGCCTGGTGAAGTTCGCAAAAGACTACTTTAAATACCTTTGGGACGATCCGAAGATAATGACTATGGAAGAATTTATGAGGAAATCTTAAAGCCCATAACATTGTATGCCAAGAGAGACCGTAAAATCAGAGTGTTATTCTTGTGTGATTGAGCCGTCGAGGATTCTGTATGTTTTGTCGGCCACTCTAGCCACTCTTTCGTCGTGTGTCGCCACTATTACGGTGGTTTTCTCTTTTCTGCGCAACTCCGAAAGCAAGTTTATGACTTCGAAACCCGTTTTGGAGTCAAGTTCACCCGTGGGTTCATCTGCGAGGATCAGGGAAGGGTGGTTGGCTAAAGCCCTAGCTATGGCTACCCGCTGCATCTCCCCCACACTCAATTCCCTTGGTCGGTGTTGCAGCCTCTTCGCGAGACCGACCGCCTTGAGGAGCCGTGCAGCCTCTTCCCTTTGTGCGGCCTGAGACTTCTTGGCGAGGGCCATCGGTAGCTCAACGTTCTCCAGGGCTGTGAGGGTGGGTAGCAGGTTGAAGGTCTGGAAGACGAACCCTATGTTTTGAAGCCTGAGGTTCCTCCGTTCTGTATCGTTTAGGCGTGAGGTGTCCTTCTCCATGAAGAAGACTTTTCCTGAAGTTGGGTGGTCGCATAGTCCGATGAGGTTTAGGAGGGTGGTCTTCCCTGAGCCTGAGGGCCCCACAATGGACACTAGTGTGGCCTCCTCGACTTCAAGGTTTACCTTGTTCACGCCCAGGATGGTGGAGGCGCCTAGGCGGTAAACCCGGGTTAAATCCGTAGTCTTGGCTATCAATGTTCTGACCTCAACAGCTCCACAATACTCTTCCTTGCGACAATTATGGCCGGTATAACCCCAGCGACACAACTTACGGCGACGGTAGATGCCAGAATCTCGAGCATCATAGTCGGAGGTACGATGGCAAATATGCTGGGGAACATAACTGACAATGGGACGCTGGAGTAGAAGCTTGATACTAGAAGCGCGGCAACGGTGCCCAACATTACTCCAAGGATGCCGCCGAACAGGCCTATTAACCCCGTTTCGGTGATTACCATGCGGACGATGTAGCTTTTGGAGGCGCCAATTGCATCTAACGTGGCAAGCTCTTTCTTCCTTTCAGAGACGTTCATTATGGCGACCGTCATCACAAGCACCATGCTCAAGGAGAATAGGACGCCCCGTATACCTAGATTCCACATTTCTACGTCACGAAGGATAGGCTCAATGATCGCATTTCTTTCGTCACCCGTCAACGCCGTGACGCCCAGAATCTCCGCTTCGATTCTATCCGCCAGCTCTTCCTCGGTTACTCCTTCCAGCGGCTCGACAACGACCATACCGACGGACATCCCATACCCATAGATTTCTTGGGCTACCTTCAAGGGCATAATGATGGTGCGGGCGAGGAGGACGGATGGTGTGTCGAGGATTCCCACGACTCGTAAATTGTGGTTCTTCAGCCTTATTCCTGAGTTGACTGTGAGGTTATGCAACTGGGCGAGGTATACGCCGATGACGACCTCTTTCTCACTTGAATTTGCTGACGGCCACCTTCCGCCGGGCATGAGAGGCGCATGTCCAACCAGAACTGACCAGTTTCCAACGGGTATTCCAACTGTGATGTTTGAAGGTACAAATTGAGCGATACTCCCGGGTGCGGAGGAGCCGACGACGAACAGCATAGGAACCGCGGTTTTAACCCCCTCCACCTGCCTCACTTCTACAACCGTGTTTTCTTGAAGAGAACTCCCGATCGGGATAGCTTCGATGAAGATCGAGCCCCGGGCGACAACAACTACGTCTCCGGTGTAGAATACGTTCATTTCTTTGATGATGGTGACGTATCTCATGGTGGTCCCGCCTACCGCTAGAATAAACATTATGCCCAAGGCTACTCCGAAGACGCAGAGCGAGGTTCTAACCCTTCTGCGAAGCAGGTTTCGCAAACACATGGAAGTTATCCGCACACAACAACCTCCACAGTAGCTAATTTGGGCTTGCCGATAGTAATAAATATAAGGTATCTTAAAATGAGTGAACAAGGCGAAGTTCTATGAGGAAACTGATTGCGGCTCTCTTGACGTTCGTGCTTGTAATCCCTGTTCTCTCAATTTTACAGGCTCCCACCGTATCAGGTGGGGAGACAAACCCTGACCCACTGGAGAGAAGTGTGGACTTGAGGTTCACCGTTTACCCTAACGGACGGGTGGCTGTGAAGGGGGCGTATTGGGACGCTGACATGACCATCTATCCGTATAACTTTACCCTGTACGAAGCCTTCGGCCTAGCAGGGAGTGAAGCAACTACAAATGTCACTGTCCTACTCCCACCGGAACTCGCATCGGAATTTCCCTATAACGCAACCACCCTTGCTTTACAGGCAGAATATGCGGAAGGCCTTCTGGACACTGGGATCAACTCTACCGTGGTTTTACCGCCAGAGATAGTATCACAGTTTCCGTTTAACGCCACAGACTTCGCACTGGATGGAAGATACTCAGACGGAGACCTTAACGGAAGCATACGATGTATTGTAACAGCCGACCTCACCGATCTGATCGGGGGATATCTAGGTTTAGGGGCGTTAGGCCTCGAAACACCCTTCACGGTGAGCTTAAACTACTCAAAAGGCGAATACAACGGCTCAATCACCCTGCATTTGCTACCAGGCTTACCGATAGCAGACGCTGATATAGGCATCACAGGAAACTTAACGGACGTATGCTTCGACGGAACCGTTTCGGTTATCTACGGCACCTATCCCTTCCCTATCGGTGAAGTAAATGCATCTTTTCTTGATTATATGGAGAATTACACTGAAAATACGTTTAATGCATCACTTTTCGATATGACAGGAGGCCTGCTGAAATGTCCATACATAAACATCGAACGTGAGAACATCACTATAGGAGGAGTGGTCATCGGTTCTAACGTTAATTTTGAGGTTTGCATTCAAGGGAAATTGGTGCTGGCAGACTTGTTGTTGGGATACGGGCAAGGTGCAGGCATGCAGTTGCCTGAGGAACTGAGTTCGCTGATATACTCAGTGTTAAATGAGACACTCCGCAAACTTCAAGACACAAAACTCCGGCTTGTGTACACGCCGGCAGATACGAAACTCGATTTTTCCTTGACCGGAACTATGCATTTGAGAGACCTTGTAGAGCAACTTCTCGTGCTTATGGAGGAAGAACTGGATAAGCAGCCTCTCCCGCCTACAGAGGTAATGTATACTTTGACTGCGCTTTCGATGTTGAATGCAACCCTATACTCGCTTGAAGACGCGAACATCCATGTGGGATATACGCATGATGATGGAAGAGTCAAGTTGAACTGCACGTCTCTTGTCGACATAGAAAGTCTAGAAGAGGGCCTATTGGAAATATTATCTGAGCTCCCGCTGGAACTTCCGCCGGGGATGCCGGGAATACCGGGGAATTTGACTCAGCTGATAGATTCACTTTCAGCCGTCAGGCTCGTGAATGTAACTGCATCCCAGGTTTCGTCAACCTATGTAAACGGCAGGCTCAGTTACATGGAAGTTTCAACCCTTGAAGGTAACGTCAACGTAGAACTTGACTATGTGAAAAGCGTGGTCATCGATTACTTGAGTGATACCATTAGGCCTCTACCTTGGCAGTTGGGGTACCTCAACGACACACAGATAGACATAGCCAATGTGAAAGTCAACCTGAAAATGGACAAGGCCTCAACCGAAGTGAAAGTGGAGGGGATAACGGTTCAACCCCCCGTAGACACCATTAACGCGACCGCCTTCAAACTTGACAGATTCTTCAACCTGACAGCGGATATGCCTTTCCCCAGACAGGGAGAACAACTCAGGGTTACTATTGTTGGAGGAAGCAACGCCACACACAAGGTCGCTCTGTACAATGCAACCGGTGTGCCGGAGCCGGACCTAGTCTTAGTGGACACCGAAAACAGGGCAACCATCATGTCTTGGAGCAACGTAACCCTGACCGACCTCAGAGGGCTGCAGTTCATAACTGTGGCGGGTGCGCAGGCTGGAGACATCATAACCGACCCTGAAACTGTAACCCCCGAAAATCCCTTAATCATAGACGCCACCGAAACCATCGGCATCGCCATAAACGTGACCGGCGTCTCCGACACGGTTGCCATAGTGGTCTCCAACGTGACTGAGCCAGAAGGCGTGAAACCGCCGCCGGGCGCATGGAAGCTCTTGGGCAGCTATGTTCAAATCACCGTCTCGAACGAGACCGTCGCAGTGAACGCCACTATCCGCATGCACTACACGGATGCACAGGTGGCTGAGGCAGGGCTGGACGAAAGTACATTAACGATATACTGCTGGGACGCCACGCTGGGCGAGTGGGTGGCGGTGGAGCCATCGCATGTGAACACGGAGGAAAACTACGTCTGGGCGACCATCAGCCACTTCAGCATTTTCGTACTCATGGGCCAATCACCCCCATTCTGGACGCAGTGGTGGTTCATTGCAACCGTCGCCGCCGTCATAGTCGTCGTAGCCGCGGCCGGCGTCCTCGTAAAGAGGAGACGCTCCCTCTCATAACCAAGTAAGACTCAACATTTTTTTATACCTGAATCTATGCGCTTAAATCCGATCCTGTTGCCACGAAAATCAATGATCCCATGAGACGTGCATTAAAATTTTATGGATTCCTCTTGGATGCCGTCCTTGGTGATGAGGAGGAAATCCACGCCGTCGCCGCTCATGACGTCCCGGCTCACCGCCGACTTCACCGCCCTGACCACTAGGTTCCTCGCCTCCTTCAGGCTCATGCCCTCCTTGTAGCTTTCTTCCAGAACCCCTATAGCTATCTCGGCCCCGGAACCCACCGCGGCGAACTTGTCGGGCAGAACCGACCCCAGCACATCCAACACGTAGATAGCCGCCCCCTCCTCGTCCATCCCCCCCACGATGGTCTGGGTGATCAGGGGAACTAGCCTCCGGTTGAAGAGGAGGTTGGACATGAGCTTGGCGGCGGACTTCACGGGGATGGGCCTCCCCGCGTCCAGCTTGAAGAGGTTGGAGTAGGCCTCCACCTGCCGCGCTAGGATCTGCATGTCGGAGACCAGGCCCGCACAGGCGACGCCGATCCTGTCGGTGATCTTGAAGACCTTCTTCCCGGTTCTGCTGACCACCATGTAACCGTAGGAGACCCTCTTCTCCGAGGCCAGAACCACCCCGTCGGTACAGACCACCCCCACGGTGGTGGCGCCGGGCACGTAGAGAGGCTGAGGCTGTTCGCCCAAAACCATTTTTCCTCCAGGTTAGATGCACTATACCGTAGAGAGGCTTTTAAACTTAACGCGAAGTTTTTGTGAAGGTTGAATCATGTCTAGTTGACGCTGGATTTCACAGTGAAAAAAGCCAGAGGAAGAACTGAATATGCGTAGGGCGTAGTTATCTTCCTTGTCTCTGATCTGTCTCGGTTCATTACGACACGCCAATCTTTACTAGACCCTTGATGCAAAGCCTAAAATGCCATGAGCAACACCGGTGCAGGGGTAGATTCTCGCGCAACAAGGACACTAGGGTCATTCTCTTCTCAGTAGTGCCCATCGATCCCAGCACGAATAGATTAAGGGGAGTCATGAAGTTTTTTTCCTTACTTATACTACTTGAAGAGGTGTTATAAACAAGTTTATATAACATCTTAAGTCAACGGATACTCATGAAAGTTGGATTTCCTAATAACCCAAGAAAAAACATACTTGAAGAGATCGAATGGATTGGCAAAAACAGATTTGATTTTGTGGATTTATTTCTGGAAGAAGATCAAGCGGTTCCAGAGAACATAGAAGTGGAAAAAGTCAAAAAACTTTTACAAAAATATGAGTTAGAGGCTGTTGGGCATGTTGCTTGGTATCTGCCGATTGGTTCTCCGATAAGATCGTTAAGAGAAGCGGCAGTTGAAGAAGCTGCAAGATACTTTGAAGTCTTTAACAGACTCGGAGTTAAACTTGTCACAATTCATGCCAACTGGCCAAGCAGGATGTTTTCTGCGAGGGAAGGAATAAAATTTCAAGTAGAAACTTTGAGAGAACTCGTAGGAGAAGCAGAAAAACATAACCTGAAGTTAATGTATGAACCGATTGATACGCCAGAGGACAATGTAAAAAATATTTCAATGATCTTGAACCAAGTGTCAGGCTTATTCTTGCAGATTGATGTGGGCCATGCTAACTTATTCGGAAGAAGACCAGAACAGTTTATAAAAAGATTTCATGGGAAAATAAAGCACGTCCATTTACACGACAACGATCGAAGCAGAGATTTACACCTGCCCCTGGGCTGTGGAGACATAGATTGGGCGAGAACATTGAAAGTTCTGAAAAAATATTACGACGGGACGATAACATTAGAAATTTTTTCAAGGGATAAGGATTATGTTTTGCTGAGTAAAGAAAAACTAAGGAAGTTATGGGATAAATAAGTCCGTTGGCTCCATTTTCCGCAGTTGCCTGCATCATCTCTTCTCTAGGATGATAGAAAGGTGATTTCAGCGGATATCAAGTTGTTCGCTGTGGTGGTCACCGCTAGAATGGTGGGACCGAAAGACATAACGCAACAATATTCTTACCAGAAAGGAATGAAAGGAAGGATATGAATCGAAGGGATTCAAGGCGAGTTGGGTTACTATTGCCATCTGCATCCTCTCTGAACGCTGCATAGCATACACCCTAAAAAGGACTCCAATCCCTTCTGGAAACAAAGGCTATTCCTCCGGGTAACAGCCATGCAAATTCTTTGAATCCTGATAATGGGGGAATCAGTGCAGCGATATTTCATTTTATGTTAACAAACTTTAAATCTTGCTTCATACATGATGTATTCAGTCAAAAACAATGCAAAATTCAGACGAAAACATCCTCGAAAGCGTTCACGGACCCTGCCAAGCCAGCTTGCATCACTAGGGATAGGCTCTTAGCTCGGAAGGGTTTCCGTGACGCCGAGAAAGAATTACTGAAGAAGTCGTTATCCCGAGAGGACAAGAAAGAGATGGACATTCGGCCCCGATCGGTCTCAATGTCACAGTTTTGCAAGATGCCTTCTATAGTCACGCAGCCCAGCTTCGCGGGGTCTTCTAGGAAAGAGTTAGTCTTCTTCCCCCCTCAGTGCAGAGACACCTTCCACCGTGAAATCTTCGAGAGAGTAGCTGAACTTCCACCTTTTTGCCAACGCGTAAAGCGACCGGGAGATCTCAGTTATGTCTCGCTCGCGACGCCGGTACTCGTTCATGAGGAGTCGGGCGAGTTCGAACGCCTCTTCCTTCGTTCTGGCTTCCACGCTCCAACTTTCGTGTGAGATGGAATCCTTCTTCTCCTTACAATTCGCAACTACCCCTTCCCTTTCCCTACGCTGAAGTATGCCGGGGAGGGTTGACTGGCTTAGAGCTTGGAAAGCCTTGAACACTGCAGATGAGCGGCACATGGGGGCTTGCATTTCAACAACATCGCCGCTTTATAAACATTGTGTCGTTTACCTACACATACATTAAGGACTTTATTCGGGCTGGGCTAGTGTCTCCTTGGTACAAAAAAGGGGAATTTACGGGCGATATCTCACAGTTGTTGAGATTAGGAACGTTCGCTTCTTGGGCTGCCGAAATTTTTCTTATCTCTTGCGCCTCGTACCCGTGGTCTGTATCTTTGGTTCATAATCGTTAATTTTGCCCGGGTTCAGGGTGTCCCTGATGGTGGAATGGACTTCGAGGAGGCTTCCCGGACTCTGGAGAACCTGAAGCACCTAATGGAGGAGATGAGGGAGGACTTGAGGAGGATACGGGAGCTGGAGAGGAGGAAGAGGGTCCTCAAGGGCCTCCAGAGGGTTTTGAACAAGAAGATCATAGATTACGTCGCCTGAGAAGCGGATTGAACAGTTACCTGCCCGCAATGCAGATCGCTAATTTCTTCGGGCTTAAGTGCCTAGCTTGGAAGCTGAGGGCTGGGAAAATGCGTCGGGATCAGTCCTCATAGGGTAGTTTCCTCGCCATCTGGTACGCCGCCTCGCCGTCCGAGTAGTAGCCCCGAACCTTTTGCGTGACTTGGAACCCCATCTTCCTGTAGAGGTTCACTGCTGGTTTGTTATTCACCCGAACCTCCAAGATGCACTCCTTCGCCCTGTAGAGCAGCATAGCCTTCATGACCTCCCGCATGAGGGCCTTTGCGACTCCCCGACGGCGGTGCTCCGGCAGGACGGCGATGGAGATGACGTGGCCCTTCCTCTCAAACCCCATGAGCCGAAGACTGGGCATTCCCATCTCGATTCGGCACATGACATACCCCACCACCCGCCCCTTCTCCTCCGCGACGATGAAGGCAGCCGGAAAATGCTTGTGGAGGTCTATGAAGAAGTGGGGGGTGTAGTTTTCGGGGAGGCACTTCTGGTTTATGTCCATCACCTGTTCAAGGTCCTCGGGCTTGAAAGGTCTCAGCCTGGATGCCAACTGCATCTAGCCCCCACGAGGAGACTAAACTCCGTACAGGAGTTAAATATCTTTTTTGGGAGAGGGGGTTCCAGCGTCTCATCTGATGCGTTGCCACTCAACTAATAGGTTTGGGCGGGTTTCAGCTTTCTCCTTACGGCTGGTCCTGCCAGTTAAAGAATGCACGCTCTGGATGTGTGTCGTCCTCTGTGTTTGCGACGCGCAGCCTGTATTCGGGTATCGTCCACGGAGAAGGATGCGTTTCTGGACTCGGCTCGATGTTAGAGTATATCAGTATTTCGTCCTCATCCACAATTATCACTTCCTCGCGGTGGTCTCCCCAGACATCACTCACATGCGCAAATATCCTCTGTCTGTCATTTGAAGTGTCCGCAGGCGTATACCTGTCACGGTTGTAAAAATCTCCAAAATCTATGCTTTCGGCTGTCCACGGATCGTAGATATCTCCGAAGCTTTTCGGAGAGAAAAATTCATCTCCGTTGGTTCTGTTGCCATCCCAGTCAACGGTGTATCCATCCCTTATTTCCGAAACCGTTTTCAGAAGGGTGCCGTTAGCGCCATATATACACCAGAGATCCTCATTTACCCCACAATCATCGTATACAATGCTTTCGAATCCTTCAGCTGTCGTGTTAATCTGTCCGACACCGACAATCTTTGAGTCGGCTCCATGCGGCCCCTCTTCCCTCAATAGAGTGCCATTTACGTCGAACATGCGGTAGCGGTAGTACTCGTGGCTCACCAACACTTCAAGCCCCTCGTGAGAGGGGTCGATGTCGCCCACAAAGGCCCGGTCTAAATGGTTGTACCATCCCGTGACTATGGTAAAGTGAGTCGCCTTCCACAGTCTTGTTCCATTGTCGTCGAAAACCCAGGTGCCTATCAACTCGTCTTTTCCGTCTCCGTCAATGTCGTAGGTCCATGGAAAGTGGGCATATATATACTGGTGGGTGTTGCCTGTGGTGTCCCAAAGGAGGTTGAACTGGTTATCATAAGCATATATTTCGCCTTTGCTGTCTCTCTCTGTTAAGAACACCAAATCCTGTGGTTCCGGTAGCCCCCGAAAGTTGGCAACAGTCACGTAGAGACGCCATTCGTCTACGTCATCACTGCTCGTCGGGTTAGGATATGTGGTTTGTATGCTTCGCTCGACGACTCCCGTGGCACCGTCCAAGATGCGGAGTTCAATTCCTGAAGACGAGGCGAAAGGCCCGATCACCTCATTCTTACTGTCGTTATCTATGTCCCATATAGTGTATTTATAGTGGTATTTTTTCGGCGGGTCAGGTATGCCGGGGAAACTGTATTCCCATAGAAGGGTGGCGTTGGCGAGGGTACCATTGCGCCCGTTGTAGGCGAAGGCCCTCATGAGTTTTGAGTTGCTGTAGACCAAGAAGTCCGTTATGTTGTCGTTGTTCAGGTCTCCGATCTGTACGTTATGCCTAAAGAACTGGGGAGAATAAGACCTCAGGTCTATATGCGCCACTAACGTTGGCGTTGGCAATTTGTTTCCAAGAGGTTTCACGGCGAAAGGTTTTACGACGTAAACCAAAATGACCAGACATACGACAACCAACAAGGAACCAACCGCTATGTAAACCCTTCGACTAAATCGCCTCATTTTCTCCTCTTCCCTGCTCTTTCGTATATACGACGAATGGTTAAATAAGTGTAAGTTCTTCCATGCGTCAGGGTGTGTACTAGCCTCCGTAGGTTTCTGGGAAGGCTTTGATGCTTTAGATGCACAGGTTTTACCCCGTATTTCTGGTGGCCTCTGCGACTGAAAAACGGTATCATTTTGAGGCTTGAACGGTGGGGAGGGTGAAGCTTCCCTGGGGCATGGTCCAAACCTTGGCCTTCTTTCCCGCGAGGTCGAAGGCTTCGCGCAAGGCGTCGTTCACGGCTCTGGCGGTCCTAAGATTGAAGGTGTTCACCGCGTAGTAGTCTGGCATGACCGAAACCAAGATTATCCGGACCTTCTGAAGGGCCCTCATCAAACGATAGGTTGTGTGCCCCTCGGAAGCGAAGCGCCTCTTCAGTTCCCTCTCCATGTCCTTCAAACCCTTGAACTTAGCCGTCCAATCGTAGAACACCTCAGGCCCATATCCGCCGGAGCACTCGGCCACCAGAACCACCACCCCTCCCTTCTTCACCGCGTTGAGGGCGTGGTCGACCCCCTGAACAGCGTGACAAAGGCTGTCGTCCAAGGGGTCTCCGCCCGGGCTCACGACCACGATCTCCGCCCTCCGCTCGACGGACACCTTGTACATCTCGTCCACGAGCTTCACCCCCTCGCGAAAGACCTGCTCCAAGTCCCCAGCGAAGGCCCCCACCACCTCCCGCCTGCTGTTGGTGACCACATTCAGGGCGAAATCGACTCGGGCGAGCTTCGCCGCCTCCACCATGTCTTGGTGCACCGGGTTGCCCTCCAGCACGCCCACCTCGGCCCCCGGATCTAGGCACCTCCTACGGGTACTCTGAACTGTCCGCGCACCTGAAACTCCGGGCAAAACGCCCTCCCTCCCCCCTCCGTAGCCCGCGAAAGGGTGGAGCGCTACGGCTCCAGTGAGGATTCTCACGTCGGCCTCGGCGAAACTCCTGTTCACGTAAACCTCGGTTCCGAGGGATGTCTTGCCCAGGTACGCCTGATCCTCAGACCCAGGGTTGTGACTCACCGTCGCCACCCTCTTCAGAACCTCCCCGCCCACAAGCTTCTCCATCTCTCCCGGCTCCACCGGCCGGTTTGCGCCGCAGGCAAAGATGACCGTGACGTCATCGTCTCTCACCCCCGCCAAGCTCAGCTCATCCAAGATGGGTGGAACCATCATGAAACTCGGGGCTGGACTGGTCTCGTCGCCCACCACTATGGCCACCTTGTTCCCACGCTTCACCGTCTCACCCAGCGGCTTCGTTCCCAAAGGCTCCTTCAGAGTCCTCTCGATCTCGGCTCTGGGACTCGAAACCCCGGGCTTCTCTCTGACCTCTATGGCGCCCAGGAAGTTTCTGGCGGGAATCCTCGCGCAGACCTCCGTCTTTCCGTAGGGAAGCCAAACCTCCACCATGAGAAGTTCTCCTAGGTGTCAGAAGGGTTTCCGTCGAGGTTCATTTAAGGCTAACGGAGGGCTTCACGTACGGCGGCCAATCGACGACCCTTCGGCTCTGGGAATTCGCGTGGAAACAATTGAGGTGCCCAAGCGTCGCTAGGCTCCCGCTGGAAGGATATGAGATAAGCCCTTCAGGTACGGCAATTTCAAAATAGGCAGAGATTACCGTTTTAATTAAGATTGGTACTCCAACTTAAACTCCTCTGATTGTGAACCCGTTATCAATACTGCTTTACCAATGGCCAACCAAAAAACCTTTAAATCTCTATTTGCGCCAAAAACTGGGTTAAAGTAACTCTAGAACATGGTATGAAAGCCTAGAGCCTGCCCGATGTTTTTATGAGACGATTATCTCGATGAACGCCGCTCAACTGCTTGAACTCTCTCGATTTTTTCCCTTATTGCCGATTCGACGAATTGTTGGCGGTTGTAAGATAGTTCGGGGTGATCTTTGATTATTCTGTTTATCTCGTCCGTCATCGGTTTCGGTATGCGAATGCCCACTCGCTCCACGGCTTTTCGCGCGGTTTTTGACATTTTCTCACACTCCGTCTTTTACCGACCTCTTTCTGAAAGGCTTCAGAAACGATATAAGGGTTTTCTAACAAAAACGGGGAACATTTCCCATTTTTGGGAAAAACACCCCCCGCGATTTCCTATAGTCTTAGAGGAATGCCAGGAGAGTCAGAAATATCCAGAAAGTATTGCCTGCTGGTTGATTTGATAATTGTGACGCCCCAGCCCCCTGTGAACATTGAAGCGTCTCTCAAGGTTTTCTTCCTAAACGACAGTGTGGTCGGCGGGGCCGACGACGGTTACTCCTTTTGGGGGTGGAGGGCTAGTGAGCAACTTGACTTTGTCAACCTTAACAAAAATAAGATAAGATTGCTTAATCATGGCAGGGTTCGGACTTGAACAAGGGCTATATGGGACAGGTTACGGACCGAGATGTCGAGATGGTGAATCTCCTAGTTGAGGAGCCCAGTCTATCTCTAGATGATCTGGGTGCAAAACTCGGGGTTACAAAACAGGCTGCAGCTGAGAGGAAAAGCAAACTGGAAGAGGCAGGCTTCACAAAGAGCTTTTATTTCTGGAACGTAACGCCGAGATTTGAGTGTTCCAAACGGGTTCTCGTGAAGGTTGAAAAAGGTTCCGTGCAAGTTAGTCGCGTCTCGCAGGTGCTTGATCGATTTAATCCCGTGGTCGTTTTCTTCAGAACTGAACCGGAGGAGTTCTTCGAAGGGAAGGCTTCCTCTCTTACCGTGACCGTCAGCGAGGTCGAGGGCATACTACTCTTCAACAATGAGGAGGAAGAGAAAGAGCTAAGGTTGGAGCTTGAGAAACTCGGCGTAACGCTTGTATCTATTGAGCCTGTTCTGCTTTCAAGGCTGCTCGGAGAAGAATGCGACGTAACCCTAAAGACCCCGGAGCAGGTGGAGAAAATAGCAAGGGGTGTCGCCCAGCAGCTTTCATCGGAGGCGTCGGTTAAAGCCGTCCTGTACGAACAACATGAACAACCCGTGGACCAGTTCGACCTAATAGTAATCCGGGATGAGAGGTTCCAGCCGGAGGCCGATAGCTACGAGAGAAGAGTGAAACAGGCGCTACTAGACTACCATTTCATGAACCTTCGATATTTCATGAGAAGAGGCAAATGGCTGAAAAACATGAAAATTGTCTATGCCCAAAATGAAACCTTAAGAAGGAAAATACAAAGAAAAATCAACAGCCTCCAAAGTTAGAAGAGCTGTAAGAGGACAAATAGAGGCCTCTGCGTCACTTGAGGGGCCGCGTTTTAGACCAGAGGGGGAGGCCTGTGAAGCTTTCGCTTCCCTTGCATCTCCAGGTAGATGGGGGTGTAGGGTATCTTGGAAGTGGAGTATTGCTGTTTCTCGCGCAGCCCCAGACCAATCTCCACAAACTCGGGTAAAGTGTTATGTATGAAACTCGGCGTGGGAGCTCCCCACCGTATTCCCAGGCACAGCGGGTCAACGTAGACGAAGAGCCTATTCTCCCCGCGGGTGAAGGACGCTTCGTCGGGCCTGCCGTACTCGGGTTTTCCGTAAATCTTGAAGGGCCAGAGTTTGCATGCTCGGGGCTTCATGGGCTGCAGCCCGCAGAGCCAACGGTCGAAGAACCTGTACAGGAAGAGGCAGGTGCCGTCGGGCTTTTTCCTCAAGGAAAGCCTGTCCACGCGCGGCTCGGTGACCTCCGCCCCGTACGTCCCCAAAATCTTCACCCACTCATTCAGCCCAAGGACTACATCAAAGCCCCTGCAACACCTTCCGCACGCGAGGCAGCTCCAGGAGGCCACATGCCTCCATGGAACGGGGATCATGGGCATCAACCGTCAACGGAAACCTCGGACACCATGACCAACGATACCGTAACGAATGGTCTTTTATAAACGTGATCAGTCATTCGGAAAACTTCAAGCTGCAACCAGGGATGAGGCTCGGGGTCAGAGAGGTAAGCAGGTAAGGTCGCCCAGAATGCTAGACTTTGTAGACGTAGATGGTGTGTGACGGGTAACCAAGCTTCGGGTTCTCGCAGAAGTTGTCGACCTTGAGGGGCCTCCACCCGAGGATCTCGTAGTCGTGGGACACCACCCGGGACCCAGGCCTAAGCTCCAACTCCAGCTTGGGCCTCACCTTCTTGTTAGCACTGGTCGTGAGGTACAGGGTGACGACATCCGCCGGACTCACGTCAACCTTGAACATGTCGCTATGAAGGATTCTTATCCTGTCCTCCAAGTGAAGCTCCGAAACTCTATGGAGAGCCTGCTTCACTAGGTCCTCCCGCAACTCAACCCCCACCGCCTTGGCCCCAAACTCCTGGGCGGCCATTATAACCACCCTTCCATCCCCGGATCCTAGGTCATAAACCACCTCGTCGGGCTTCAGCTCCGCGAGGACGAGCATTTGGCGGGCAACTTGAGGATGAGTGGCAACGTACGGCGCAACGAACAAACTCAACTCCCCGTCCCTTCAGGTTTTTGACGCGCCCCTTATTGCTTTCCATCCATTTAAATCATTTGCTCAGGAAGACAAACAGCCAAGTTGCGTCAGAAGCACATCTACAGGCGCGATTCGTGGTTTTTGCTGCCCCTACAAAAAAGTTGAGGTTGAGGCTAAGAAGACTTTTGAACCGTGGTTCAAGGAAGTTGGCTTCACGGAATGGGAACCTCAGACGAAATATGAACAATTAACAGGCAAGTCGCATGAAGGACACTTTTGGGAGAAGGGCCCAAACTACTTGCTTAAGGTATAGGGCGTCGGGTAAAGCGCGCGCATGCGCAATGTTCATTCTCATTAGACTTTTCCATATTTCCTGAACAACACTATGCCCAAAAGTAGCACTGCCACGCTACAAATTGATACAACTGAAAGGTCCAGCAGTATCGTTGGACTCGACACTGGTGCACCCCTCAAGAACAGCGATGTCAATGCGTCAGTCACATAGTAGCTGGGCACGAACTTGCCAGCTGCCTGTGCAGCCGGAGATAACGCGAACCCTACGAATGTGCCTAGAAACATTTGTGGCATTATGAATATGAATGCCATCCCAGTGGCGGCTCCGGGAGACTTGGCTAGTGTCGCAGTAATTAGACCGAATCCAACGTTGCATAGCGAGAAGATCAAGACGATGCCGAACGCTAAGGCGAAACTGGCTGTGTCGCCTTTCGGACGGTAGCCTACCAGATAGGCCATCGCAAAGACAAGGGCGACTTGAATTAGGGCCGCGATCATGTTTGAAATAGCCTGACTCGTCATAAACTCTGTCGGCGTGGTTGGTGTAACATTGATTCTCCTCAACAATCCATTCTCTCGATCGGTAGTAAACGACTGGGCCACTGTCATCGTGAGGAAGATTGCGGCATAAGCGAATATGCCCGGTGCCATATAGTCAAACATACTGATCTTGCCAACTTGGACCAGAGATGGGCTTCCTATCTGAATCGGCCTCGGAACGGATGTCGGCTGTTCTCCATAGACGGTTACTGCGAGAACCTGCTGGATGATGGGTGGAATCGCCTGAGTTGCGAACATCGATCCGCTATCGAGGTACAGCTGAACCGTCGTGTTCACCCAAAGGCTTGGATCCGTTGGCGCATTCCAGAAGGAGTCGCAACTTTGCCCAAAGTTCTCAGGGACTAAAAGTACCGCCTGGATTTTCCCTTGAATCAGATCGGTTTGTGCGGTTTCATTGACGGAATAAGATTGAATGTTTAGAATTTCCACGTTGGTCAGGTTTCCAATGAAATGCTGTGACCACTGCTGGTACGGTCCCGCTGAATCCATGTTGACCACGCCGATTTGGTACGTGGTTGACTGGGCTCCGCCGATGGCTCCGAAAGAAGTTCCGAATGCTAACGTAAGAATCACAGGGAACAGGATGATCAAGAACAGTGTAGCGGACTCTCTGGTCATTTTCTTTAGATCCCTCTTGACAAGCGCGAAGACTCGTTGAAGATTCAACTCACAACTCCTCCCTTATTCTTCTACCCGTCAGCTGAATGAAGACCTCCTCCAGGTTTTTCGCCCCGAACTTCTCCTTCAACTGCTCGGGTGAACCGAGAGCAATGAGCTTTCCATGATCTATTATTCCAACTCTGTCGCAGAGTTCCTCAGCCTCCTCCATGTAGTGCGTCGTCAGAATGACGGTCTTGTTCTGCCTTTTGAGCTCCCTTATGAAGTCCCAGACAGCGCGGCGGGATTGGGGGTCCATGCCAACTGTGGGCTCGTCGAGAAAGGCCACTTCAGGTTCGTGTACCAAGGCCATTATGAGGTTTAGTCGACGCATCATGCCTCCACTGTATTTTCCTGCGCGCCTTTTGGCGTCCTGCAAAAGATTCATCTTCCCTAGAAGTTCATCTACATTCCTCTTCAGTTTCTCCGTTGGCATTGCATGAAGTTCTCCGAAGAGTTCCACGTTTTCTCTCCCCGTGAGATACGAGAATACTGCTGTTTCTTGTGGGCAGACCCCTATTGACTCCTTAACCTTCTCCGGTTCCTTCTGAACATCATAACCACCTACATTAGCCGAGCCGCTTGTTGGTTCCAATAGACCACAAAGAACATTAATAGTGGTGGTTTTTCCAGCGCCGTTTGGCCCAAGCAACCCGAAGAGTTCTCCCTTTTTAACCTCAAGGTTAAGCCCATCCACTGCAGTGACATCTTCAAACCTTTTGGTGAGATTATCGATTACTATTGCCGCTTCTTTCAAGGTCGTCACCCATCACACGATACTATCTTTAGACATCAAAGAATATTATTCTTTACGTCAACGGGGTTTGGAGGAGGAAAAGTAAAAAACTGCCGAGCGCGATGCTCTAGACTTGTTTAGTTTGATCTGCCTCTCATAGACTTACCAGAATCTCCTTTTCAAGGCGTTCCGCTCGGCTTCCAGCACTAACTCAAAAAAGCGGTCCGTAAGCCCGCCCTCCTCGGAGAGGACCCCCTCCACATCAGAGACCTTCAGTCTTCTGCCAGCGAGGGCCACGGCGGCGGGCTTCCCGTACTTGGACAGCAGTTTGGCGGTCGCCAAAGCCTGGCTCCACAGCTCTCTCTCGCCCTTGGTCAGCTTTTCCCCTTTCTTCTCTAGGATGGGCCAAACTTCGTCTTCCTCCTTTTGGAGTACTCCTAGGGCGGGGGAGCCGCACCTAGGGCACTGGGGCTTGTCCGGTAGGTCCTTCACCCGAACCATCTCCAGGTAACCCATACAATCCCGATTGGTACAGACAAGGGTTTGAACCTCGTTGAGCAAGCGCACCTTGGCCGCCTCCGCCAAGATACGCCGCATCCTCTCCGGGGGGATGAGGTCGGTCTTCATGCTGACCCGTTCTATGCCCACTCGCGCCACAGGGGTGGCGACTCCCCTGTTTTCCAGCTTCACTATCTCAATTTCGCCTCTCCGAAGCTCGTCGAAGACCTGGAGGGTGTGGTTCAGGTCTAGGTCCTTGGTGAGGGTCTCCTTGAGGGCCTCGTCGTAGATAACGGTATCCTCGAAGCTCTTCAAGAGGCTTCGGAGGCTCACCCTGCTGAAGTCAGCCCACCTCTTGAGGGCTCCAACCCTCCGGGCCACATGGACCATGCGACGCTTGAAGAGGCCCGTCTTCACGGCCGCCCGCTGGAGCATGTCCTTCACGGCCGCCTCGGGCGCCTCCTTGATCTTCGTGAGCATCTCAATGATCTGGTCGGCGTGGATTTCCCCGGCTTGGAGGAATATGCGGTAGGGGTCGTGCTGAACTACGACTGCGTACCCCGTCTCTTCTGAGAACACGCTGCCCATCAGCTGGGCTAGGGACCGGTTGGTGAGGGATCCGAAGTTGGCGTGGACGATGACGAAGTCCTCCCAGTCCTCGACTGTGATGCGCCTGTCCGTGGGGACCACGTAGCCCTTCTTCACGTGCTCCACCGTTTCCAACGTGGCCCGAAGGATCGTCTCCCGGTCGGCGGGATACCTTTCGGACAGCTGGGCCGCAATCTCCTCAGGCTCCACTCCGCCCCGCATCCGCTCCTCCACGAAGCCCCTAATCCACCCCACCTCCCTGGCCACCTCGAAGGGAACCGGGATCTCCTCCCCGATCCAGCTGGGAATGGCCCCAGTGGGGTCGTCGACGGCCTTCACGTAGATGTGGTCCTCGGAGACGTTCAGGATCTTCCAAGGGCTGCCGCGGATGATGAACTTGACTCCCGGCTTCCCGTACTCCGCCACGAAGGCCTCGTCGAGGACCCCCACCGCCGTGTCCGAAGCCTCGTCGACGATGAGGTACTGCTTCTCGTATGGGATCATAGAGAGGTTCTCGAAGTAGTACTCATACAGGGCCTTGGTCTGACGGGGCTTGACGGCCAGCATGTCCTCTTGGGAGACCCAGGCCAGCCTCGGAAACCGGGAGTGCATGTAGGTCAAGACCCTCTCCACATCTTTCAGGTCCAAGTCCGCGTAAGGATAGGCCTTCCTGAAGAGGTCGTAGAACTCGTAGAAGTACCAGCGCTTCTTCTTCATCAGAAGGCCGGCGATCTGGTGCGCCATGGCGTCGTAAGGCTTGGCAGGTATCTCCACCGGCTCTAGGTCCTCCTCGTAGGCCTTGCGGGCGATGACCATAGCCTCCAGAGTGTCGTCAGAGTCCATGGTTATGATGATTCCCTCGGCGACCCGCCCGACTCTGTGGCCGCTCCGCCCAACCCGCTGAATGAGGCGGGTGACCTGCCTAGGGCTCATGTACTGAATCACCAAGTCTATCCGGCCCACATCTATTCCCAACTCCAGCGAAGACGTGGCCACAAGCCCCTTGAGGGCACCCTCCTTCAGCCCCCGCTCCGCCGCCACCCTCGAGGGCTTGGCCAGGCTGCCGTGGTGGATGGACACGGGGAAGTCTATGTCCCAGACCTTGAAGCGGCTGGCTAAGACCTCTGAGACGGCCCGGGTGTTGGTGAAGAGGAGGACAGACTTGTGCTCCTCCATGAACTGGCGGATGATGCGAAGTCGTGCAGCGACCTCCGGGTGGGTGAAGAGGGCGGAGGCAAGCTCGTCGTCTCTGGGTCCAGGCTGAGGAAAGAGAATCTTGAGCCTCATGAGCCGCGCCACGGGAACCCTCACAATCTCGACGCTGCGCCCGTTGCCCACGAGGAACTGGGCCACCTTCTCGGGGCTGCCGATGGTGGCGGAGAGGCCGATGAGCTGAAAGTCTCTGCCCGTGACCCACCTGAGCCTCTCAAGGGCCAAGGACAACTGGCTTCCTCGCTTGCTGTCGGCCATCTCGTGCACCTCGTCCACGATCACAAACTGGACCTGCTGGAGGTGTTGTCTCATCAACCTGCCTGGGAGGATGGCCTGGAGGGTTTCGGGGGTGGTGATCAACACGGTGGGGGGGCTCCGAGCCTGTCTTGAACGTTCCCCGGCCTCGGTGTCGCCGTGCCTCACCGCCAGCCTGATGTCTAGGTTGTTGCACCACCACTCGAGGCGCTCCAGCAGGTCCCGGTTCAGGGCCCTGAGGGGCGTTATGTACAAAACCCTAATTCCAAGGAGTCTTTCAGGCGCCTGGATGAGCATGTTAAGGATGGGAAGGATGGCCGCCTCAGTCTTTCCCGTGGCAGTTGGCGATATGAGAAGGACGTTCTTACCCTCCAGGATCATGGGTATAGCCTTCTCCTGGGGCTCAGTCGGCTCCCTAAACCCCTTCTCCTCCACCAGCCGGCGGATAGGTTTAGCGAGCATCTCGAAGGCGTTTCTCTGATGATCCATGGAGCAACCTGCCGTAGGCGAGGAGACAGAGGTGAAACCAATGTAAAAGAGTTTTGTTTTCCACTAGGGCGGGCAAAGACATTTATCCCAAGCCCAAAGAGGTATGCTCTAAGTGTGGAATGGACGAAGGGTGGTGAGTTGGGAGAGAGAAGATATAGAGTGGCGATTACGGATTCTGAGTACGGGTCGCATGAGCCTGAATGGGCGGTTTTGTCGAAACTGGACGTGGAACTGGTGAAGTTTCAGTGTAGAACCGAGGATGACGTCATCAAGAACTGCAGGGATGCAGATGCCCTCCTGAACCAGTACGCCCCCATCACGAGGAAAGTGATAGACCACCTTGAGAGGGCTAAGGTTATTGCCCGTTACGGGATCGGCGTTGACAACATCGACCTGAAAGCGGCCACCGAGAAGGGAATCTTCGTGGCAAACGTCGTCTACGAGATATATGATGTGGCAGACCACACCGTCGGCCTAATCTTGTCTTTGGTTAGGAAGATTCCTTGGGCCAGTCAAAGCACGAGGTTAGGTGAATGGGACTGGAAGAAGTTCCAGCCGGTTATGAGGCTCAGGGGGAAGACCGTGGGCATAGTGGGCTTCGGCAGGGTCGGCAGGGAGGTGGCGGAAAGAATCTGCGGCTTCGGAGTCGAAGTCATCGCCTACGACCCCTACCTGCCCTTGAAAGTCTTCCAGGAAAGACATGTGGAGAAGGTTGACATGGAAACGCTCCTGAAGAGGTCAGACATCATCACCGTGCACGTCGCGCTCACCGAGAAGACACGTCATATGATCGGTAGGGACGAGCTCCGGAAAATGAAGAAGACGGCTATCTTGGTTAACGCGTCCAGGGGGGCTGTGATCGATGAGGCCGCCCTCTACACCGCCTTGAGGGAGAAGTGGGTAGCCAGCGCCGGGCTGGACGTTCTGGAGAGGGAGCCCTTGACGAGGGATAACCCCCTTCTTGGACTGGACAACGTGGTGATAACCCCCCACATGGCTTGGTACTCCATAGATTCCCTCACCGAGATTCAGAGAAGGGCGGCAGAAGAGGTTGCAAGGGTTTTGAGGGGACAGCCTCCGAAGAGCCTCGTGAACAGAGAAGTCCTAAAAACAAAGCAGACTTAAATAAGCACAACCAAAATTGACATAAAAACGAAACGTCTGCGGATTTGCCATTATGCAAAAGTGGAGGAGACGGCTGTGAAGGTGGCCATGTGGCATGGGGGCAAGGATATCAGAATTGAAGACGCACCTAAGCCGAGGATCAAGAGGGGCGAGGCCCTTATCCGGGTGAGGGCCGTGGGAATATGTGGTTCTGAGCTCCATGTGTACGAGGGCATCTCCAAGAGGAGGGTGCCGCCCCTCGTCATGGGTCACGAGTTCTCCGGCGAGGTTGCGGAAGTCGAAGATGGGGCTGCGGGAATCCAAAAGGGCGACAGGGTGGCCGTCGAACCCATCATCCGTTGCGGAACGTGTGAACAATGTGCACGGGGACGGTCCAACATCTGCAGCAACATGAGGCTCATGGGACTACATATGACCGGCGCCTTCGCCGAGTACGTAGCCGTGCCAGCCGAGAAGTGCTATAAGATCCCGGACAACGTCTCCTTCGAGGAGGGAAGCACGGCGGAGCCCCTGTCCGTTGGTCTCCACGCCGTCAACAGGGCTTCCATTGGGCTGGGCGATGCTGTTGTTGTGTTGGGAGCCGGCGTAATCGGCTTGATGTCCGTGCAGGCGGCGAAGATCGCTGGAGCGGCGAAGGTCTTGGTCACGGACCTGTTCGATTACAGGCTGAAACTTGCGAGGAAGCTGGGTGCGGATGCTGTGATCAACGTGAAGGAGGAAGACCCGGTCAAGGTGGTCATGGAACTGACCGACGGTAAAGGGGTTGACGCGATTTTGGAGGCGGTGGGAATCCAGAAGACGATGCAACAGGCCATGACCATGGTCAAAAAGGGAGGAGTGGTCACGGCGATAGGGATGCTGGCGAAGACGATGGAGTTGGAAATGCTGGACGCCGTGGTAAGGGAAACCGAACTCAAGGGCTCCTACGGATACACTCCGGGCGAGTTCAAATCGGCCCTGGGCCTGATCGGCGCTGGAAGGGTTGACGTGAAATCCCTGATAACGCACGTTTTTCCGCTGAGAGATATAGTGAAGGGTTTTGAAGCTCTCTCTGAGAAGAAAGAGGGAGTCGTTAAGGTCGTGATAAAGCCATAACCACATAAGTTATATTAGTTAAAGACGTTAAAAATGTATGGTAGGTGATATTGATGAAGGAACTGGTGATCACGAGTCCTGTGTTTAAGAATAACGGGTTTATCCCTGCAAAGTACACGTGTGACGGCGACGACGTGAATCCCCCTTTGAAAATTGAAGGCATACCCAAAGAGACGCAGAGCCTTGTTCTGGTAGTTGATGATCCGGATGCTACTATGGGAACGTGGGACCATTGGATTGTCTGGAACATCCCTCCTGTGGAGAAGATAGAGGAGAACAGTGTTCCCGGAACGGAAGGGTTGAATGATTTTAGAAGACACTCGTACGGAGGACCTTGCCCACCTTCGGGCACCCATAGGTACTTCTTCAAGGTTTACGCCTTGGACACAAAACTGGATCTCGATCCAAAATCAAGAAAGAGGGATGTTGAAAGGGCCATGGAAAGACACATACTCGCAAAAGGAGAAATCATAGGACGCTATAGCAGAAGATGATTCTGCGAGACATGGCACGCGTCAATTCCAAGCGGAACAGGGAACCGTTCTGAGTGAAGAGAGAAATGAAGGTGCTTGTCTCCTCCAGGTCCTTCGGTAGGCTCTGCCCCGAAGCCGTAAGCCTCATTGAGCAGGTGGCAGACGTTGAAAGGTCGAGTCTGGGAAGGCCCCTAGCCGAGAAGGATCTGGTCGAGATACTGCCTTCCTACGAGGGAGTCATCGTGGGGGTCGATGAGGTCACGAGGAGGGCCATTGAGTCTTCGGACCGGCTGAAGGTTGTTGCGAAGCATGGGGCTGGTGTGGACAACATCGATTTGGAGGCAGCCACAGAGAGGGGGGTGGTGGTGACCTACGTCCCAGAGGCCAACGCCGAGTCCGTGGCCGACTTCACCTTCTGTCTGATGCTTGCCTTGGCGAGGAAGCTCGTGGAAGCCCATACTTCAGCTAAGGCTGGAAGGTGGGAGTCCAGCAAGTTCACGGGAACAGAGGTATACGGGAAGACCCTCGGCATAGTTGGGATGGGCTCCATCGGGGCTAGGGTTGCCAAGAGGGCTAAGGGCTTCGACATGAGGGTTCTCTGTGTAACCGGCCACCCGGAAAAACACCGCCGAGAAGCCAAGATGTACAAGATAGAGTTTGTGAACCTGCCAACCCTCATGAAGGAGTCAGACATCATAACCATCCACTGCGCCTTAACCCCTGAGACCGAGGGCATAATAGGCAGAGAAGAGCTGTCTTTAATGAAGGAGAGCGCCCTGCTCATCAACACGGCTAGAGGCCCCATAGTAGACGAGGAGGCCCTGTTCAAAGCCCTGAAGGAGAAGCGAATAGCCGGAGCCGCCCTAGATGTGTACAGCCGAGAGCCGCCGGGAGCCGACTTCCCCCTGTTCCAGTTGGACAACGTCGTCGTGGCGCCTCACATCGCATCTTACACAACAGACGCCATCTCCAGAGTAGACCTAATCCAAGCAGAAGACCTAGTGAAAGCCCTCCGCGGAGAAAGACCAAAGTATGTAGCCAACCCCCAAGTCTTCAAAAAATAAAGTCAAAGAAATTTTAGTATATGAAAATAATGGAAAAAGGTGAAATCATGGATTTTAATGAGCATGATATGTATCCATATGTCAGGCAGAATTTAAGAAAATGGTATCCAAAATATGGAGGATGGGAGATTCATGGTCCCAGAGATAGATGGTATGGGTATGAACCTGACTTTGTTGTCGAAAGAAGGAGCAGGGATGGTAGAACTGAAAGGGTCGTAGTAGAAGTGAAACCAAATTGCAGAGCATCCTATAATGATGTAGCTCAATTGAATTCATATGTTAGAAACCTTGCTGGTAGAAATGTTAGGATCGTCGAAAAAATGTTGGTAGTGCCAGCAGGAGCAGACGTATCTATCGTCCCGGAAGATATTGTAATCATGTTTCTGAGAAGTTTTAGATGCGAAGATAATGAGATTGTGTGGTATTAATAGACTAAATAAGCAGAGCGGACATTTGGAGATATCTCCCACTCTCTAAATCTTGTCAGAATTGTAAGTTAAAGCAGTTATTTGACATCTTTTGGGAAGAGTTTCTTTGCTTTTTCTGTGTATTCGATAACACCTAGTTGTTTGAAGAAATCTAACATGTCACTGACACTCCACATTTCTACAATCTTGCCATTAACTATGCGGTAGATGCAAACAGCCTCATATGTAACCTTTTTTCCAGTAGGGGCTAATCCAAGATATTCGCCTCTGTTTGTCCCCGTGCCTTTATAACGAACCCAAACCTTGTCCCCTTCAGCCATCATGTCCTCAATAGCCTCATGGTAATCGGGAAAAGCTTTGAGAACCATAGTCACGGATTCTTTCCATTCTTCCCGACTCCGCACCTGAAATCCTCTATGAAAGTAGTCAGGTGCTATTAACTCGTCTGTTATGGCTAGGTTTCGCTTATCAACGGCTTCAAAATAACGTCGAACAATAGCCTTATTCTTTTCCAATGACATAGAACATCACCTCCATTTACATTCAATCCTGACTATTCTCTTTTTCAACATTTAACAGTTGTTGTCTTCATCTATTCTGTTGTAGCCTCTCCCTCCAAGATGGATAGGAATACCGAAATCATTTCAGCAGGTTACTGTTCTAGTGAGCATCTATTTCTCCAGAATGCTTTTCAACTTCTCTAACCCTTTCTCGACATCCCTTTCGCCTATTCCCTTAGCGAACAATTCGATGAACTTTCCAAGAATCCCCCATGGCATTTCATATTCCACCACATATGTGAGTCTAGTTCCCTCATCAGTAGGTTTCAAGATATATGTCATAGGAGAAACTCCTCCGTGCAGATATGTAATCTTCTCGTTTTCGAGACTCTCTGTCACCTTGAAATCAGCTTCTGGATGAGCAGATGGATAAGCAGATGCGCCCACTCTATACTTATCTTCGGGAGTGCTCACCTCTGAAGTGAACTTCATATTCTTCGTATCAAGGAAATGTCCTAAATTCCACTCTGACCACCTGTCCAAAGCAAGCATTTCCCAGACTTTCTCAGGTGGAGCTTTGATTTCGATTGACTTTTCTGTCCTAGTCAAAATATCACCTCCCTATCAAATTTCCTTCATTATCAATCCTAATTATCTCTTTTTTTGGTATTTAAGGTTGTTGCGAAAATACTCCCATTTTTCACTGGCGAACTTGCAGTCTCAAGTCGCCTTTCTCGCCTTCTTCACAGCCTCCATGAACTTGCGCGCCCTCTCCGTGACGACCTCAAATCTTCCTTCCGCCACAGCCTTTTTATCCACTGTATCCTAGGATTCGGCGAGCATGTTGAAGGAGTCTTTGAGCCTTTCATACAAGCTGACGTACACTTTGAACAGCCTGCTGTACTTTTCAAGGTTCTCATCCTTCGGCTCAGCCCTGTCAAGGATCGGGATCATTTGGTCGCTCGCTTGGATTGCGTCCCTGTACAGGCCGACGCCCACACCTGCGAGGATCGCTGCGCCTAGGCATTCTTGTTCCTCGCCTCCGGGCAAGAGTATGGGTTTGTTGTACACGTCTGCCATGATTTGGCGCCAGAGGGCTGACTTGGCTCCTCCACCAACCGCCCTCATCTCTCCGATCTGGACTCCGAGTTCCTTCTCCATGATCTCCATGCGGTGGCGGACGCTGTAGGCGACGCCCTCCATGATGGCCCGGATAAAATGTCTTTTCTCGTGGTTTAGGCTGATGCCGAAGTAGACGCCCCTTGCGTTGGTGTCCCAGATGGGGCTTCTGGCGCCCATGAGGTAGGGGAGGAAGATTAGGTTCCCCGATCCCGGTTCCGCCTTCTGCGCCTCGTCATCCATGACCGCGTAAGGGGTCTTGCCTAGACGCTTCGCCAACTCCGCCTCCTGTTGCGCAAAACCGTCCCTGAACCACCGGTAACAGACGCCGCCCCCTGAACCACCTACTAAGAGCCACTTACCAGCCAAAACGTGAAGGTAAGAGACCATCCTAAACTTCGAGTCGAAGACCGGACGGTCCACGCAAACCACTAAGTCCGAGGCGGTGGCCGTCTTGTTGTACGCCCGCCCCAACTCCACAGTCCCGGACCCCACAGCGTTGACTATCACATCCCCGCTGCCCGCCACTACCGGAGTTCCCTCCGCCAACCCGGTAACTTTCGCTGCCTTCTCGGTCACCCTTCCGACCACCTCTGTGGAAGAGACAAGCTCCGGTAGCTTTTCGATTGGCAAACCCATCTCCTCCAGCAGGTCCACCGCGTACCGCCCCTGAACCGTGTCCAGAAGCCCGCTCGAAGAAGCCAAGGGCCTATCGAGAAAGTATTCTCCTGTGAGTTTGAAACCGACGTAGTCCTTGGGCTGGAGGATCACCCTAGTCCGCTCCAGTACCTTGGGCTGGTTCTCCTTCACCCAAAGAATCTTACAGTACGAGTAGAAGGGATCAACCTTGACCCCGGTGACCCTGTGGACCCTCTCCTCACCTATCCTCCGCCGTATCCACGAAGCTTGGGGCTCAGCCCTCCTGTCCATCCAGACGATGCACGAACGCAGGGGCCTGCCATCATCGCCTATGAAAGAGGGACTGTTCGTCTGTCCGCTGAGGCCCACGCACGTCACCTCATCGGGTGACACCGGTCCCTTTTGAACCGCGCTCTTAACGCTCTCAACTGCGGCGTTCCACCACGTACCCGGATCCTGTTCCGCCCACCCTGTCTTAGGGATGTCCACCGGGTACTCTACATATCCCTTAGACACAAAATTGCCCTTCACATCGAACAGGACGGCCTTGGTGCCGGTCGTCCCAACATCAACGCCAAGCAAATACACATCAGACATCGCTTTCTCAGAGTATAGTGAAAATAAACTATATAATAATTTGATGGCGCTCCTCTTCTTCTTAACGCGCCCAACCAAGCCAATTCTTTCAGATCCATGTTTGCCCCAGGGGCGTTACCTTGAGCGCCAGCTTAGCACCATGGAAAAGTAATAGATCTAACGTAAGTGTTTTTGGTTCATAAAGCATTTCTTACGCCGTTCTTAACGTTTGCTAGGTTGAAATGGGCAATTTCACTGCAAGGTTAGAACTTCCCGAGTTTATTCCTAAAGAACAGATACTGGGAAAGCATGTTTTCGATTCTGAAGTAGTCTGCATGGGGCTTGTTGAAGACTGGACGTATTCCCGTGACGGAGAAATAACTATGGTTGTCAAGGAGAAGAGTAAAGCCAAGGGGACCTCAACCATATTGATTCCCTTTTATGAGATTGATAGGGTGGGACAATTCATCCTGTTGAAGGCGAAAAGAGAAAAAATCATGGAAAACCACAAAAAACAAATAGAGAACCAAGGCGGAAACAAGAAGTCAAAGAACGACGACTTGAAATACTTTAATGAAATTGACGAAAAGGAAATAGACAAACTCGCCAAACTAGTGCCTCAACATAAAAGATAAAGAGAAGCGGAAGTTGAAAAACGAAACAAGGGTGAACGTCTAATCGTACTTTCTGTTTATGACCCTGACCTTAACCCCCGGGCGTTACCCTGCGAAAGTGAGGCCAAAAGGCTGGAGCAAGTGGCCGAGGAAACCTACCGGAGTTACGCCGAGGAAACACTTGCAAAAAGAAAACAACCATTCAAAACTATTGAGGGATGATCCTGTGCGGGCCAAGCTGTAATCTACCCTTACCGCATAGCCAGCCGTAAACCCCACCCAATCCTTTGGAGTTTTGACACAGAAGCCCTGAACGAGATCGCCAAAAGATTTGAAAACAGATCAGTTTTCAACGTCGAGATAAAAGAGAAGACCATTACCTTAAAATTAATTAAGTGAAGATCCCCAAAATCTTAACCTACTAATCAAAAACGTACCGGTCGCATGGCGCGATCCAAATTTTGGCGTGGCTCAAAATTTAAATACATCCTTCGCGTTAGAGGCGATGCTACCAAAAGGTGAGGGCTGATGACTGAGAGGTTTAAACCGGATAGCATTCTGAGAAGGCTTCAGAAAGATGTGAGGCAACGCGTCTTCCACCGCGACTACGGCACATGTGCCAGTTGTGGATCCCGGGAGAGGGTTGAAGCGGCACACATAGTGCCGCCTCCCATAGAATACCTCTTAAGTCATAACTACGAAAACGACGAGCAACTTGAGAGAGATGCGTCTCCCTTCTACCGGCTTGAGAACATGGTTTTACTGTGCCGTAAATGCCACATGCTGCTCGATTACCCACATCTTCTCCAAGAGTTCAGTACTAGACATGGACGCGAGGAGGCGGCTGAACTCGTCATGAAAGCCCTGATCGATGCAGGAGTCAAGCTGGAGGACCTTAAGAGCGGAGGACATAAGCGTGTCATGGAGTCCGTAATAGAACGGATGTTCGACATCTATGGCCGTGATTACCTTGAAATCTTGGAGGAACTTGAGAAGGCTCGACAGGAACATAGCGGCCAGCGTGTTAGAGGCGATGCTACCGAACGGTGAAGGCTGATGGCCAAGTTTGCTGGACCAATGATTTGGAGTGGAAAGAAATGCGCCTTCTGCGGGGAGGAGATCGCCAAGGGAGAATACGCCATACAGGAAGGCTTCTTCCATAGAAGATGGTACCACAACGAGTGTTGGCGCAAGAAACAAGCTGGGAAAGCTTCAGAGAAAGGTGGAGGTTAATGGTCAAGAAGGATGGCCAATTGGGCAAGGTAGAGTTAAAATTTAAATATAATTGGCAGTTATTCCTCCCGGTGAGGTTGGGAGAATGGAAGTCCTTAATATAGACAAGATTGAGGGGAGAAGGATAACGGTTCCTGGAATGACTCGGGTGCTTAAGGATATTCTGGTAACGAATAACATGACTACGCACTTGGGAGTGATCCCGCCGGGACAGGTGACTTCAGAGCATTCCCACCCGAAGTCAGAGGAGATAGTCTACGTGGTTAAGGGCAGAGGGACAGTTACGTCAGGCGGTAAAACGAGAAGCTACGGGCCGAACCACCTAGTCTACATTCCGGAGGGAGTGCTTCACCAGTACCGAAATGATGGAGATGAGGAGCTGCTCCTGTTCGTAGTGTACAGTCCCCCAGCAGAAGTGCCCAAAAGATAGTTTAACTTATGATGACCGATCAATGACGGGCAACTATTGCGGCAACCGATTCCAACTTTTCCGACAGGCATTGTAAAGTCTAGGCATAGCACTGATGTCGTTATGAAACGTCTAAACATGACGATACGCGCTTGTTAAGTCCAACGCCAGATTTTTCTTCCATAGAAGATTTCTGGCAGTATCAATAAGCCTGAAAGAGAAGCTACTATCACAATCGCCCAGTCAAAGGGGTCGTAAATTGGGACTGTGCCAAACAACCCAAGGAAAGGAATAGCCACCGTCAAAAGTGCAGATACAGACACCGCAGCAAGCAGAAACTTGTTAGACCGGAAACTCATTCTAAAGGCATTGCGTCTTTCGGATCGGCAATTCCATACGACAAACAATTCCTGCAACGTTGCTCGCATGAAAGCCATAGTTCTTGCATATTCTAAACGTTCCTTTAGTATATAATATTGCCAATAGAATATGCCTCCGGTCAAAAGAAACTGAAATGTAAAGGTGGTAATTATTGAGGCAAACCTTCCATGTAACACGCCCTCATTTGGGTTGCGTGGAGGACGCTCCATCACGTCTGGTTCGGGAGGTTCCATACTTAACGCAAGGGCAGGTCCTCCGTCGGTGACTAAGTTTAGCCACAGAATCATGCCTGCGACAAGTGGAAGTTCTAAGCCCATTAGGGCGAAGAGGGCTATGATCCCCAGTTCATCGAAGTTGCAACGCATTAGAAAGAACGAGAATTTTCGTATGTTATCGTAGATGGATCGGCCTCCTTCCACGGCGTTGACTATTGTAGCGAAATTGTCGTCTGCCAACACCATGTCCGCTGCTTCTCTGGTTACATCAGTGCCGGTTATGCCCATCGCAACGCCTATGTCAGACTGCTTAAGTGCCGGCGCATCATTTACTCCATCTCCAGTCATGGCAACAATGTTGCCTTCCTTTTTCAACGCCTTAACTATCCGAAGCTTATGTTCAGGAGAAACCCTTGCATAAACTGAGACGTCTTCCACAATCTTCTCGAACTCTTCCTCACTCATGTTGTCCATTTCTGCGCCGGTTAGGACCATGCCGCTTTTCAGCATACCCAACTCTTTCGCTATGGCAACCGCAGTCAGTTTATGGTCTCCGGTTATCATGACTGTTTTTATGCCTGCTTGCTGGCACTTTCGGTTAGCCTCTTTTGCTTCATCTCTTGGAGGGTCTATCATTCCAGCTAAGCCCACAAACACAAGGTCTTTTTCTACACTATCATCACGTATGCTTGCTGGATTTTTAATGGGCAACTCTTTGTAGGCTACGCCAAGTACTCGCAAGGCGTCACTTGCCATTTTTTCATTTGTCTCCAAAATGTTTTTTCTTTCTTTCGCGGAAAGTTTCAGTGCCTTACCACTTCTTAGAATATGGGTACTAAAGTCCAAAATGACTTCAGGCGCACCCTTCACGTAAGCAACGAGTTTTCCTTCTGGCGTCTTGTGGACTGTCGTCATCCGTTTTCTCTCTGAGGTGAAGGGCACCTCATGCACCCGAGGATAAGTGGTTTCCATGTCTTTCTTCGTCACTCCTGCTTTTGCAGCAGCTACGATTAATGCTCCTTCTGTGGTGTCTCCAACTACATTTTTTCCATCATAATACGCGTTCGTGCATAACATGCCGGCTCTCAACAGCAAGCTTAAAGCATCATCTTCTCTCAGTTCTATAGGAGTTCCATCACGTAGAAATTCGCCTTTTGATTCGTAGCCTACTCCGGTCACATCGGTCATTTCGCCGTTAACATAGATTTTGCGTACCGTCATTTCGCCTTTCGTCAACGTGCCTGTTTTGTCAGAGCAAATGACAGTTGTGGCACCAAGAGTCTCGGCTGATGAGAGCTTCCTTATAATCGCGTTGCGTTTTGCGAGTTCTCGAGCGCCGAGAGCCAATGACACAGTTACAATGGCGGGTAAGCCTTCTGGAACAGCTGAGACTGCCAATGCAACTGATGTTTCAAAGGCGTCTATGATGTTTTTTATGGCGTTAGCTATGTGGGTCACCCCGAGAACAAAAATTTCGTATAATTCAAGTGCAAATATGATGGCGCAGACAATTACAATTATGATTCCAAGTTTTTTGGCAAATCGAGCAAGCTTCTGTTTTAACGGAGTTTCTTCCTCCTCCATTGTCTGTACTAACTCAGCAATTTTTCCAAACTCCGTATTCATGCCAGTGGATGTAATGATGGCTTTTCCTCTACCATACGTCACGTGAGTTGCCAAGAAAACCGAGTTCTTTCTATCCGTCAAAGGTGTTTTCTCATCCACAACTTCTATTTTCTTGTCAACTTGCGTCGACTCACCTGTCAAAACCGCCTCATCGGTTTTCAAATCGACAACTTCTAAGAGTCGCCCGTCTGCGGGAATGCGGTCACCAGCCTCTAGAAGGACGATGTCTCCAGGCACAACCTCTCTTGCAGGTATCACTGCTTCGACCCCGTCTCGCAGTATGCGCGCTTTGGGAGCAGTCAGTTTCTTCATGGCTTCCATTGCCCTTTCTGCCCGGTATTCTTGAACAAAGCCGACAACCGAGTTTAGAACAACGATGGCGGCGATCGTGGCAGCGTCAAAGGTTTCTCCGATCAGGAAAGAAATTGCCGTAGCTATCAAAAGCATTATTATAAAGATGTCTTTGAACTGGCCCAGAAAAATTTGTAGGGCTGTTACCTTTTTGCGTTCTTTCAACTCGTTAAAACCAAATTCTTGAAGACGACGCTCAACCTCCTCTTTAGTCAACCCTTGCTGGCGGGTCTTCAGAGTTTCCATAATCTCTTCCGAAGAGATAGCGTGCCAGTTTTTTGAAAGCATCTTGTCCACCGCTAACCTGACTCATGGGAAAAGAGCCATCTGCCCCTTCAGCCCACTCACACCTTCAACTTCACACCCAACATCACGGCATTACATAAAGTTATATTTATTTAAACTTTAAGTACGTCCGATGAATCCCGTCTGGCTTAATTTTGTCGCATGTAAAGCGTTAAATTATTAATATAGTATGAGTATAAGGGACCTACCTTCCCAAGTACATTCCCTTGGGTCAAACTGGAATCGTGAGAACCGTGAAAAAGCTGGAGCGTATCAAGAACAGCGACTTCGTGAAGACGACCATCCTGCTGGCCATCGTTGTGATAGGAGTGGTCTGTTTTCAGCTAGCCCTAAGGGCAATCTTGAGAACCGGGTATCCGCTGGCAGTAGTAGAGTCGCCGAGCATGGTTCCCACCCTGAACATTGGAGACCTCATCGTGGTTCAAGGGGTAAAGGCAAGTGAGATTGAGGTCGGTCCGAACCCAAAAGGCGACATCCTCGTCTTTTACAAGCATCCCAAAGAGGTCAGACGCACATTTCTGTTTTTCAAAGCCCCCGTCCTAATTGTGCACAGAGCCATAAACAAAACCTACCAAGGAGGCATGTGGATTTTTACAACCCATGGAGACGCCAATCCACCAGGGGCTACGGAATCGGTTCCGGAAACGGACGTGGTCGGTAAGGTCGTGTATCAAATACCGTTGTTGGGTCACATTTCCCTCTTCATACAATCTGACGCTGGGACGCTGGTGTTCATCTTATTAATAGCCGCCCTACTGATCATAGGGTACCTTCCCCCGTTCTGGAAAGAAAGTTCTAAACCTAAACCTACACCAGACCAACAAGCCCCTAAGGATTCGGTGCCCCCGACTTCAAACAGCCCAAGCTTCCTGCTAAGGCCCTCAAATTTTTCCTCAAGCGAAAACCGAAAAACTAAGCGTATAGTTTCAGCATTTTCCCGTTTCTTTCTTCACTTGTTTCAGGATAACCCTCAACTGATCCTCGGTGATGACGCCCATCTCCAGCAGCCTCTCAGCGGCCTCACTCACCCTCAACAGGCAGTGCAGGGTGACGCCGACATCCTCCAGCTTTCTCCTTCCGCCCTCCTCTCGGTCCAGTAACACGACGGCCTCGGTCACCACGCCGCCCTCAGCCCTAATGGCCTTGGCGGACTTTCTGAGGGAGAGCCCAGTAGTTGCAAGGTCATCTACCAACAGAACGCGGTCGCCAGGCATTACCATCCCCTCCACCCGGCGCTCCCTTCCATGCAGTCGCACGCGTGGGCGGACGTAGAGGAACGGTTTTCTGAGGCGGTAGGCGACGACTGAGGCGAAGGGTATTCCGGCGGTGGGGATTCCCGCGATTCTGTCAAACTCCTCGGTTCCCAAGTCCCCCTTCACCACGCTCACGTAGAGGTCGCAGATCCTTTGGAAGGCGTCAGGGAAGCTGGGGACGATCCTGAGGTCGATGTAGTAGGGGCTCGTCCTCCCGCTTGTGAGTTTGAAGGTTCCGAACTTCAGGGCCCCTATCTTGTTCAGGACTCGACACAATTCAGCCTTCATTGCCTCCCTTTCCTTACTCGGTGACACTTAGCCTACCTCCCTTACACATCTTGTATATTATTCCACACTTTTAAAATGATACGGTACCCTATCTCGCAGAGTACGCCTGCGCCGCCCTCAGGAGATTTTTGTCGGTTCGGTTACTTTGATTATGGATATCCTCGACTTGTCTTACGGTGAGGGGTAACCTTTTGGCATTCCATGTTCACCCATTTCCCAATAATATAGAAAAAGGTCCCTACACCACTTGTGGGAACGCTCATCTGTTAACCTGAATCCCAGATAGTCAATGCTTCCATCTGTGGTAGGGAAGGCGACTACACCTTCTTTCTCAGACGTGACGAGCCCTACATCAACTCTCTTCAGAGTCTTCATCTTAACGAGCTTGGTTATCTCTGTGGGCTTGAAATCCGGTGGGGGAGTCATGTCTTCTGGCAACATGAGCCTGAATTCAACTCCGCGTTTGACCGCCTTCAATAGGGGTGGTCGGGTGCTCATGAGGATCTGGTCCGAGAGGATCCACACATACTCTTGCGCCTTCTGGATTATGTTCTCCACGCCATGAAACGCCACCATGATGTCACCTTCGAATGTGCAATTTACGAGGTCACCTATTCTGCTCACGAACTCGTGGGGTAGGTGGGATGTGGTGTGGGTGATGAAGTACTCTCTTTGTTTGGACAGAAACAGGAACCCTGAAAGTAATGTCATACAGTGTTCTCCATAGGGTGTGGGGCGATAAAACCCATCAACCTCTTTCTTAATCAACTTTGCATTGCTGAGCCTCAACAGGTGCCTAGAGGTCTCTTGGACGGTAAGACCCAGCTTCTTTGACAGGTGTGTGAGCCGCATTACCTTCTCTTGAAGCCCGAAAAGGATTCTCAGCCTATCCTCGCTGGATAATTCGAACAAGAGATTGCGGAGTCTTTCCAAAGCTAAAAACATCCTCATCATTCTTGAAATTTCATATTCAATACTGAAATTTCAGCTTTTCCCTTCAAGAACCCTTATGAAAGACATCTCTCAAAGACATGTACACTCGTGTGTGCCCGGTGAGAAAATGGCAAGAACACGAAAAACCGTGGAGCGAGTAGGCATTCGCATACCGAAACCAATGACGGACGAGATGAAGAGAATCATCGAAGCTCACCCCGAACTATGTTACAACCGTCAACAATTCGTCGAATCAGCAATAAGAGAGAAAATTGAGAGAATCAAAATGATGGAACGCCCACCAGAAGCGCAATCACCACCCCAGAAGACTAGTGCAACATAATTTTCAAAGATGAGTTCCTAATGCGAATAGGTCTCATAGGAATAGAGACAAATGATTATCGAATAACAGAGAAGGGCGCCAAATTAAACCAAAAGATGAAAATAAAAACATAGAAAAACGAAGTCATAAGTTAACCAAGCCGAAGTTTGAGGGTGCCTTCTAATTGAAGGTCGGTCTCTAAAGGCGCAAAACGATAAAGTAAGGATGGCTTAATCTGTACAATGGGAGAGTGGATGCGTTTAAGAGGGTTATCCTGTTCACGGGCACTCCTGGGGTGGGGAAGACGGCGGTTTCTCGTCTGCTGGCCTCTAGGCTGGGCGGACTATACGTGAATTTGGGAGAGCTTGTGGAGCGGGAGAACTTGGTCAGCGGCGTGGATGAGGAGAGGGGAACCCTGATAGCGGATGTGGACAGGGTCTCGGAGAGGTTGAAGAAAATCGTGGACGCCTCTGATCGGGATGTGATAGTGGACGGCCACTACGCGGTGGACGTGGTGCCGGCGGAGAAGGTTTCTCTGGTCTTTGTTCTGAGGCGAGATCCGGACGAGCTGAGGAGGCTGTTAGAGAGCCGCGGGTTCGAGGGTGAAAAGCTCCGGGAGAACCTTGCGGCCGAGATCTTGGATGTCTGCCTGTGTGACGCAGTGAGGGCCTGCGGCTCCGATAGGGTTTGCGAAATTGACGCCAGCGGCAAAGAAGTCGAGGAGGTGGTGGAGTACGTCGCCTCCGTTCTGGATGGGAAGAAGAATTGTGAGGCGGGGGTGGTGAACTGGCTAGGGAAGCTGGAAAGAGAAGGGCGCTTAGAGGAGTTCTTCAAAGGCCTTTGAGTTCACGTCAGCCTCCGGCCGATCTCCCGCTTCGTGAGCAACGTAACCCCTTGGCGGTTGGCGTAGGCCTTCGCGTGGCCGCTGAACTTCTCCGACACGATGATGGGTCTGGAGAGCCCCACATCCGCCGACGCCATGTCTAGGTTGATCACCATGTTGACCCCTACCGTTCGCTTCCAGTCTTTAACCCAAACCGGGTGGCGCTCGTCGCCTTTGCTCACCACGAGATCGAACCTCCGCGGAAGCCCAGAAAGTCCCTCCATGATCGCGTTTCTCTCTATCGTGTAGCCTCTTCTTCTAAAGTAGGCCGTCACAAGATCGATAAGGGGAGCCCGGCTCATCTGCTTACCTTCTGTTATTGCAGTTAGCGCAGACAGTGGAAAAACTTTTCGCCTAAGCGGGTTTCGCGACGCGAAACTGATACAAGCGTTTTCCGTGTCTGAACCCAGCAGACAAAGGGCCTCTGTTGTGCGCTCGGAGGTTCAGAAATTAAGACCCTGCGCAAACTCCGATTTGGATTTTCGGTTCATATTATTTTTATATAAGTTCATCAGATTACCGGAGAACGGAGGTTCAAGACATGCTGAAAGGAATCGATGTCTCAGGATATGCTGTTCTGTGTGTAGGTGTAGTCCTGCTGGCCTTCACCTTCTACAACGCCTACGGGTTTCTCCAAGGGATACTGGAGATCCCCGCGTCGGAGGAGGGGCTCATGGGGGTCTTCGGCGAGGCGCTGGCTCCGCTCATCTCAACGGCCATCCGAGCCATGTACCTCGGCATCATGGGGTGGATAGGCTCCATACTTACGATTAGGGGAGTTCAGCTCCTCTCGGTTCCCCGCGTAGAGGTCAAACCCGAAGCAAAGCCGGAAGCCGAAGAGGCAAAGCCCCAAAAAGCTGCAAAATCCTCAAAGAAGTCCCCAGAAGCCTCTTCACCCTCCCAGCCTGCCAAAGCTGCCAAACAGGCTAAAAAGGAAAAGGGCAAATGAGGCAAGCCATCCGATTTCTGGGCTTGACGGTTACCATAGTCATGATTCTGATAGGCACTTTCATAGGCGCTGCTGGGTACTCGATGATAAAAACCCTCCTCTTGGATCGCCAGATAAGCTTCGGCCAGTTCCAGTTTGACGCCTCCAACGACACCTTCACCCTGTCCTTCCCCTTCTTCATCAACAACACGGGCTACTTCGACTTCTCCGACATAAACCTAACAACCTGCATCAGAGACCCCCGCGGAAAGCCCATATCGAATTCCACCACGGTCATCCAGGAGATACGCTGGGGCCAGATGGGCAATGAGACTCACAGAATTTCTCTTAACTTGTCGAAGTTGATCTCGGACCTGCCTAACTTACTCGTGGAGGAGGGAAACCTAACCATGGAGGCGTCCATAAGCTTCTGGTACGCCCACGCCTTCTCCTTCCAGTTAGAGATACCGAACATGACCGTGCCTTGGAGGCCTCCCCTCCACAATGTCTCCCTAAGGGACGTATCCCCCCGTTTCAACGGAACCCACTACATGCTGGACGTGGCCTTGGGCTTCGAAAACCAATCCCCCTTCAACGTCACCGGGGATATGCGCCTAGAAATCTACAATGACCGGGAGGAACTCATGGGTGTCGGAGCCATGAGTTTAGACGTGCCCGCGGGACAACCGTGGGAGGACCAGGTGGAGGTGGTCGTTGACCCCTCTAAGCTGACGCCAGGAGGGGCGGTGCACATCTACATCGAGACTCCCCTATTCAGCTTCGGGCCGAGGGTGATGCCCTATGGGTAGCGACCGGGGCGGAAGGGAAAGGGGGCTGTTGAGGAAGCTTCTCCCGAGGATCATTAAGGCTTCCCTGTGGGGATTTATCATGGGGGGAGAGGCTCTGATCATGTACTTCATCCCTGGGGTCAGCGACGTGTTCAAGAGTTTCCTCCCTGTTCAAGAGACGTCCTTCCTGTCCCTGGTAGCGGTGTTCGTCGCCTTCGAGGTCGCCATCCAGATGCTCGCGGGAACCGTCTACCGATACGCCCTCAGCATAACGAGGACGCTGATCTCCATGATTTTCCTCGTCTACCTAACTAACGGGGGCATCATGACCTTGTCCTTCCCCATGGGGGAGACGGCGATCCGCATCGTGTTCAACTTCAGAACGATCCTAGCGGTCTTCCTCATCTTCTCCTTGATAAGCGTCGTGAAGAACCTCCTTCAGACCGTGAACTTCCTCGCCGAGGGGGCGGAGAAGCCCATCATCATACCGCACAAAGACGGTGCCCGCCAGAAGAAGGCTAGGTATTAGTGACCATAGATCCTTTTAGTCGTGGCAGCGTACCCAACTACTTTTTTTGTCAAGCAGCAAAAAATGGAAGGCGAAAATGTGTGTTGGCTTTCAAACAGAAGGCCGTGGCTCTGACCCAAAGTTTTAAGAGCGCGAAGCCGAAATCTTTTTCAGAGGGGGGATACCGGCCATGGTTTATTGTCCCAAATGCGGTGAAAAGAACGAAGAGGATGCGAGGTTCTGTGTCAATTGTGGGGCTGCGCTTTACCCTGAAGAAAAGATGGAGAGACGGCGAGAAATCTGTTTTGGCCGACCGGAAAAACGCGTGGAAGAGGAATGTTTCGGGCTTCCCCACGGCGGAGCAATTTTCGGTATATTCATCGGAGCTCTCATCATACTTTGGGGTTTAATATGGATTTTACAACAAGTGGAGATTCTTCCACCGACTGTTGAAATCTGGCCATTCGCAGTAATATTCATTGGGATACTTATCATTGCAGGCGTCATCTACGGTCTCCGCAGATATAAAGGCTGACGATTCCTTGTTCAAAGGAAACTGCACGATTCTAGGCCGCAAGTCACACATATCTTCTTATGTTCTAGTTGAGAGAGCAATATCCGGGTTATTATCCAATAGACAATCAAGGTTAGAAGATAAAGATCAAGAACGAAGTTGCTGTCTATTTCGTTAACTCCAATTAGAAGAAGAAATGCTCCTAATACAAATAGGACGTTCAGAAAGTAATGAACCGCGCCTCTGTTCACGTCGAAGATGTGATACTGGAGCAAACCGCAAGTAACCCCCACAAACCCCACCCAAAAAACAGGTATGCTCAATTCGCCAACATGAAAACCCGCGAAATACAACAAACTCCCAAGAAGAGACATCACCGCACCTGTAGCCAGTCCAGTGCAACCTGCGCAATAAGTTTTGCCGCCCAACTGGAGAACATGCGAGGAAAAGTTTCCGCAAGGGGGATGATGCCCCTCAAACTTTATGGTTGTCACCCCTGAATTGGTTCGTTCCCTTCTGTGAGAATTTCTGTTTCGACCTCTGAAATGAAGTATTCGTGAACATCTTGAAGGAGAGATTGCCGCCGTTATGCCTAAGAGACAGATTGCTGCGAAAATTGAGCCGGTCAACTGTTTTCGCCAAGGAAAATTTATCATATCCACTGGGATACTGAATGTTAATATGGCGAGGAGGCATAGGCCAAACAATGAAGAACCTATGTAACACAATGAAAGAATGTTGGGGGGCTTTACTGATAACTTCTTCAAAATACATCCCTTAGAGCTTTTAGGATGCCTTGACTGGCCAAGTATCTGTATGTTTTCTTCTTGATGGTGTTGGGGGAAAAGAGGCCTGTTAATCTCCTCTTTGTTGATCCGTAGAAACTTCGATAGCACTTGTACAATTCCCCTTGAAGTTCCTCTCTTGAAAGGTTTTCCGTGGGCATAATTGCGTGAATCATGTCGTAGTTCGCCCAGTTAGTGTCTTCTATCCACCCCTTTCGCTTGGCAACTTCATAGAGGTCGGTTCCAGGAAAAGGCGTCAAAACCATAAAGATCGCTAGGTCAGGGTCCACCTCGTTAACGAACTCTCGCAGCTTTTCTATGGACTCATGAGAGTCTCTTCGTTCTCCTATGATGAAGGTTGCCTGAGCAAATATATCGTTCTTCTTCAGCAGGTCCACGGCCTGTCTGGAGTCAGAGGGGTTTATCTCCTTGCGGAATGCTTCAAGAGTCTCTGGGCTGTGACTCTCTAAACCCAGCAGCATCCAAAGGTTTCCAGCTTTTCGCATTTTTGGCAGGAGATTCCTGTGTTTGGTGATATCGTCGCATCTGGCTTGTATGAACCACATTATATTGTCTGCTATTCCTCGGCGTATAATCTCGTCACACAATTCGTTGGCCCTCTTGCCCAGACCGAAGTTGTCATCGGTGAGCCAGAAGAACCTGCTTCCGAATTCTCTGTAACAAGATTCCATTTCGTCTACGATCCGTTTAGGCGACTTAGCTCTCCAAGTTCCTTCCCAGAATCTCCATTGTGTACAGAAAGTGCAACGGTGAGGGCATCCGCGAGAAGCCTCGAAGAGGGCGTATCCTGTTTTTGCACCCGCCATCATTTTGAAGTGATACTTTTTCATGTGTTCTTCAACAAAGTGATAACCAGGGAAAGGCAGCTCATCTAAGTTGTCGATGAGGGGACGGTTAGGTGTATGCAGTATCTTCCCTTTGTGTTTAAAGGAGATTCCCTTGACCTTTGAAAGAGGTCTTCTTCTCTCCAATGTTTGAACAAGTTCAGCTAATGTTTGCTCGCCTTCTCCGCGAACGATGACGTCAATTTCTGGATACGTTTCGAGGCTTGCCTTGGCTGTGGCAGTGAAATGTTGACCTCCTACAACCGTTATTATATCCGGGTCTACCTTCTTGGCTGTTTCTAACGTTCGAAGCATGGTGTAGACGTTACATGTAGCTAAGGCGCTGGGGGCGACAACGTCCGGGTGAAAGGATTCTATACGCTTCTCCAGTTCCTTCCAGTCAACTCTCTCAGCCTGACAGTCTAGAACCTCTATGTCGACCCCTTTGTTTCGGGTTTCGAGGTAGGCAGCTAGCTCCAGTATCCCTAGAGGCGGAGGAAGATATTCACCCATAACAAACCAAAAATCCTTCGGAGGTTCCACGAATAAGACTTTCACAGATACACATCCCGTCTAAACCGAACTCCCTCAAGTAAACTTATCAAGCCGAGATAAAAAACAATTGCTAAAGCCCATACAAGCACTATTACCTAACCAAAATCTTAATACAGTGTCTAGACTTAAAATGTTAGGGGGCGAGAGATTATGGTTCCTTGTCCGAAATGCGGTGCAGAGGTAAAGGAAGATGACAGATTCTGCCCTTATTGTGGGGCTTTCTTAGCATCTAAAACGAGTAAACCTCTCGTAGAAGAAAAGAGTCTCGCTCGGGAAAGAGAGGCTTGTCTTGGTGCAGGCAGACGTGATAGAGACTATTTAGGTTTGGTTTCTTTGGGTTTTCTTCTTATAATAGTGGGCATTATCTTTGTAGCGAATCCGGATATAGTCTCTGATTTTAGCTCGTGGATTGAACAAATGACAGAAGAACAAGCCTTAAAGAGGCCACCTCTAGGACTGATCACCAGCGCCACAATATTCTTCCTCTTGATAGGATTATCCAACTTCTTTTTGGCGGGCGTTCGGCTTATGTTTGACAAAGTTAGGAGACGAGTCTTGGCCGACATACTGTCCGGAGTTGCCTTGGTATTGTTCGCCTACTTGATACACCTTTATGGCGGGTATGCGCTTGCGTGGCAGATGGTTTTGGCGATAGAAGTAGTAGTTTGTGGTCTGCTCGTAGTATTATACAGCACAATGCGATACGTGTTTTTGAAGGAACCTCCATAATCTTATAGATGGTCCTTACTCAAAATAACAAACATAATACTGAGACTGTTTAGATATATCATATAACTTAAATAACATTTTGATTATAACATTTTGGGGGTTGGAAGGAGTGAAGTACTGTAAGACCTGTGGTAAAGAATTGACAGAGGACATGAGTTTTTGCCCTTCATGCGGCACTTCGTTGAAGGCTGCGAAAGAGGAGTTTTCAGTTTCGTCTGATGAACTGATCAAGAAAATCAAAGAGCTAATCCGTGAAGGAAACGTTACTAGAATCGTCGTAAAAAATGAAAGAGGTGAAACATTGCTTGAGATTCCGGCCACAATCGGCGTTATAGGAGCCATACTAGCCCCATGGATGGCAGCCCTAGGTGTGATCGCAGCAATGGCCACCCGATGCAAGATAATAGTGGAAAAAAGAGAAGAATAAACCGATTTACTGCTTAGAAAACTAATTAATTGACAGATACTGGCTGCAAACGGCGTGAACGACTCTTTTTGTCTCTCTCAATCCGTTCCGGAAAATTGTTTGTGAGATTTGCCAGTGGCGCGCTTTCACACGTTTTCTTTATCGATCGCAGAACAGGTCTATTGTTAATGTGTAAGTGCGACATAAATGTCGAACTGAGGTACATTTGAGGTCGCGTTGTGTAACATATAGGTTCCACGAAAGTTTTAGAACAGTTTGATGGTGGGTTCGGAGCGCACAGGGAAACGTTTATTAAGTATAACAGCGTTATATAATATAACGCCGTAATAAACATCTGTGTGCCCCGGTGAGAAAATGGTAAGGACACGAGAAGCCGTGGAGCGAGTAGGCATTCGCGTACCGAAACAGATGACGGACGAGATAAACAGAATAATCGAAGGCCACCCCGAATTATCTTACAACCGTCAACAATTTGTCGAATCAGCGATAAGAGAGAAACTGGAGAGAATAAGAATGATGGAATACCCACCAGAAGCTGAAGCCGAAGAAGACTTCCTCTTAATCATCAATGAACAGAACCGCAAGAAAGTTGCAAAGATCTACCTCCGAGAAATCCAAGGACTGGTTGACATGGGACATATTCTAAGCCTCCCCGAAGTCCAACGGGTCTTGAGAGACCGGAAACTCAAAATTGGATACAAATAATATCAAAAGCACCAAACCAGCTCAATCGACGTTGTAACCTCAAGCACGCGCATACCAATCCCTAGATTCCCTTCGGTCACGCCGGCATATTAGATTCCCATGCTTCTTAACGGTTTTCACCGATCCACCGTGAACACGGAAGACCGGAAATCTGTACTTTCAGTTCATAAACATTTATCTCGTACAAGGAACTAAGGTAAAGTGCCAAGTCCCCCGGATGTTGAGTTAGGGTGGAGTCTGACGTATGAGGATCGACGTTGTACTTCCATCGGTTCTGTTCTTGATCTCGGCGGCTGCCCTCCTTCTCCACACAAAGTATGGAAAGAGGATCAAAATCCTTCTCGGGGAGAGGAAGCTCCAGGTCCGGGACGCGGTTCTTATGGTTACCGTGATGGGCGCCATGGTGACCGTTGTGGCCTTCATCCCTCAGCAGGCGATAGCGATCCTTTTTATGTTCTCCTATTCCGTGGTTTTGTTCCTGTTCACGTACGTGGTGGCGCCGAAATGGTACTTGGCGGTTTTGCCTCCGCCCCTCTTTGTCGTCCTCTACGTTTCCTGTTGGAACACACACCTGTCAAACTTCTTTGCAGTGATCTTCGCCGTCTCCATCTCCCTCTTCCTGGGGAGTTCCTTCACGTGGAAGTCCGTCGCCGCCTTTGTCCCTTTGCTGACCCTCATGGACGTAGTTCAGGTTCTGGGCACAGGATTCATGGGAACCGCAGCGGAAAAAATACAGGTGCTGCAGCTACCAGCCATGATCGATCTGCCTACCTTCCCGTCAGGAGGACAGGGAATCCTCGGACTGGGCGACATCTTCCTAGTCGGTCTTCTCGCCATTCAGTCCACACACCTGCACGGCAAGAAGTTTGGACTATCCTCCGTCATCGCCATGACGGCCGTATTCTCTTTAACCTGGATAATCCAGATGAACTCCCCTATCAGATATTTTCCAGCAACGGTTCCCATCGCCATCGGCTGGCTGACCGCCATAGCAGCAAAACACTTACTCAGATATCGTTGAAATCAAACTTTTCCTGAGGCGAAAATTGGAAAAATATGTAGAATGGAGGCTTTCGACCGCGTGGGCTGCTCCGAGTCTTTCTGGTGGTAGGTCTTGAACGGTTTTCGAAGCTTCAACCCGATTCACGGCAGAGGGAACTGTTTTTATTAAGCCACATAAACTAAACTATTCAAAAGAGGAAGCGCCATCCATGACGGTGACGGAAGAGGTTATTGGGCACGGCACTTGGTATGACAAGATGGCTGTTGAAGTGGTGGAGAGGGAGCGTAAGCTGGGAAGGGACCTGGGCCTCGTCAGGGTGGAGAGCGGGGTTGCTGCTTCGGGCATCCCCCATATCGGCAGCCTTGCAGAGGTGACTAGGAACCACGCCGTGGCCCTAGCTATTCAGGAGCAGGGTTACAACTCGGATTTCATCGTCTTCTCCGACGACAAGGACGGCTTAAGAAGTGTTCCGGCGGGCCTTCCGAGACAGTTAAACAAGTATCTGGGTTATCCAGTTAGGGACATTCCGGACCCCTTCGGCTGCCACGGGAGCTTCGGGGAGCACATGGTCTCCCTCCTCCTTGAGGCCATAGAAGCCTGCGGGATACAGTACACCTTCATGTCCGGCGCTGAGGTTTACGAGAGGGACTTCCTAAAGAACGAAATCGAAATCCTGCTGGAGAACGCACAGCGGGTGGGTGAGATCGTTCGGGAGGAGACGGGTCAGGAGAAATACTTGGAGGCGCTGCCCTACTTCCCCGTTTGCGCCCAGTGCGGCCGGATATACACCACGAGGGCTTACAAGTTTCTGCCTAAGGAAGAGAAGGTCCTCTACGCCTGTGAAGGAATGGAGGTGAAGGGCCGTTGGCTGGAGGGCTGCGGGCACCGGGGCGAGGCTGACTACACGCGGGGGGAGGGGAAGCTAAGCTGGAAGGCTGGGGAGTTCGCGGCCAGGTGGCGGGCCCTGGGGGTCCGGTTTGAGGGCTACGGGAAGGACATCGCCGACTCCGTGAAGGTGAACGACAGGATCAGCCGGGAAGTCCTAGGCTACGAGCCACCACTCCATGTGCAGTACGAGATGTTTCTAGACAAGAGCGGCCGAAAGATTTCCAAGTCCCTGGGGAACGTGTTCACGCCCCAAGTCTGGCTCCGGTACGGCAGTTCCCAGTCCCTTATGCTCCTTACCCTGAAGAGGTTCGTGGGGACCCGACACCTCTCCGTCACCGACATACCCCAGTACATGGGCGAATTCGACGAGTTGGAGGACATCTACTTCAGGAAAGGGCGTGTCCCCGATGAAAAGGAGTGGGCTAAGCTGACCGGTCTATACATGTACTGTCAGAACCTGAAGCCTCCGGCGAAACCCAGCGTCCACGCTCCCTACAACTTCCTTGTGTACTTGACAAAGGTGGCCCCAAAAGGAAGGGAAGACGAGTACGTGGCGGAGAAGCTTCGAGCCTACGGATACCTGAAGGGAGAGGTCCCCCCAGACCTGAAGAGAAGGATGGGATACGCCCTCCACTGGGTGGAGGACTTCGAGGAGATCACGGAGAAGACCGTGGAACTGACCGACCGAGAAGCCTCTGCCATTCAAGAACTCATCCAAGCCCTCCAAGATGAAACCGACGAAGAAAAGATACAGGGAGCCGTCTTCACAACAGCCAGGAAACACGCCGTCCCACCGAAAAAGCTCTTCCAAACCCTCTACACCATCCTCCTCGGAACCCAAGAAGGGCCGAGACTGGGCCCATACATCGTCGCCATGGGAAGAAAAAACGTGATCGAAGCCCTAGAGAGGGCCCTAAGAAAACGCCAATAGCCAACCAAGCAGGCACCCCCAAACCTTTTTTATCCGACCGTGAAGCTTTATCCTAGGGGCCCGTGGTCTAGCCAGGATCAAGACGCTGGCCTGCGGAGCCGGAGGTCCGGGGTTCGAATCCCCGCGGGCCCGCTACTTTTTGTGGTCACCAAAGACGACGAAAACTACACAGGAAATTAATAGGGCAAAAGTAAGCGATGGAAAGACGCCTTGATATCGGAAGCTTGTTGCAAGTACGAAGCCACTTATTATGGGTCCAAGTGTCTGTCCAACATCCATCATTGTGTCTAAGAAACCCATGGATGTGCCAACCAACTCCTTTCGTGTAAGCTCACTGATTAAGGCAGGTGTGGAAGCAGCTACGGCCGCAAAACCAAACCCGTAAACCATAGTGAGCAAGAGGAGAATCCAAAAGTTGGTGATGAAGGGAATCGCCAGAAGCGGAAGGCCGGAGACTATGCACCCTAAAATTATAGGAGTTCGCCTTCCAATCTCATCTGAAACTCTGCCCATGTAAGGTCTCGCGAAAATTGCGACGCCGATTATGCTCGTAATAATAATGCCGGTCAAAAACTTGTTCAATTTAGCTATTTCTGGCAGATAACCAGCCAAATAGAACTCGATTGCTCCATAAGCATAATATTGACATGCTTGAACAAAGCTTACAATTAGAACCCCTGAGCTTTGGGTGACAGTTCTCCATCCATAAAACATTTTCTTGAGAGTTTCCTTGGTGCTTCCCTGCATAGCAATTTTGGGCCTATGCTGTCTTCTCTCTACTAGAAAAGGCAATGCCATAATCAACGCTGTCACACCTGCCATCGCCACAGCCAAATAGAGTAGATGATAGTTATCTGCGGTAGCAAATAGTATGTAGCCGCCCAAAGCAGGAGCAGCAACTCTTCCAACATAAGTCGCAGATGAAAAAAGCGATATGCGCTCTCCACGTTTTGATGGAAATAACTCCGCTATTGAGGCTTCTGCAACGGGCACAAAGATGGCTGTTGCAAAACCATGATAAAACCGAACTAAGATGAGTTGCCACCAAATGCCTATAAAAAGGTAAAGAAAGGGAGCTGAAGCAAAGACAAAACCCGCTATTAACAAGAACTTCTTTCTCCCCAGAATATCCGAGAGCGAAGCAGCAGGCAAGCTAACCAAAATGCCGGGAATTGTTGAGGCTGAGGCGACTAATCCTATCCACTCGGTTGGCGTGCCAAGGCTTGATGCGAAAGGCTTCAGAACTGGGCTCTTAGACATGGTAGAGCTTAGAATCGCAAAAAATCCCATAATGCAAAGCATCAAAAAAACGCTGTTTTTAGCATTTTGCGGTTTCGAAGTCATCGGTAAGCCTACTTGCAAGATAGAAAATGTTAACTTATTCTTCTTGAATCTTTCTTTTCAAGAATTCTGTTTGCTGTTTTCTCCCCATTCTAGTCAGTTGATTAGCGTATTTTTCGCGGAGCAGTTTGAACTTGCAATAGCTGTATAGTGCATCATAAATGTAAGCGGCTTTCTTCACAGCCTCAAAATCATCTTTCACATTGAACCTAACACCAGTCATTATCGCGTCCAACCCCATTCCTTCAGGCGCCGCTTCCTTGTCACTTGTATCTGCTGAATGGATGATTTTGGCAAGCTCATACAGCACTGGATCTTTAAGATCATATTCTTCTATTATGGTTTCAAAGCTGCATTTTACGTCTCTGTGGCCAAACTTGACCCCAGGCGCATCAAAAGGTATTGCTCCATCTGTTTTTGCAACTTCATCTATTTTTTCTGTTGGCACAAAGATGAATTCCGCTTTTGCGTCGATGAACTTCTTGATAAGCCATGGACAAGCGGTTCTATCAACATGTACATATTCTCTTGTTACCCATTTCACGTTTTTCACCCATCTTCACTATTGTTAGCAACTCTGAATAAACTCTTTTGATTAAGACTTGCCATGCATCTCACACGCTCATAATTCCCTTTTCAAAAATACATTTCTGGTAGTCGAATAAGAAGGCTTTTAGTTTAGGGTTCTGAGAGATCACTTTCCAGATCGCATGGACTTTAGACTTGAACCCTTTTGGGTGTTAGTCTTAGGTTCCATTATTTTTTAGTAAGTTCTAATTCGGTAAACAACTTTTTCACCTTTTTTCCCCAAAAATCGCCTCAAAAAATTTAATAACTCCGTATATAGCAAAAAGCCCAAAAGCAACGGTTCCTATTGCACCCAAAAAGTCTCCTACAGTCTTTGATTCAAGATCTGATTTTATCCATTCTACATGTTTTTCCAGTCTATTTCTCTCTCGCTCATCATTCAGAATGTGTCTATCAAATTCAACCTTTATTTGGGTAGTGCTTGCTGTAACTCCCTTTAGGTTTACACCTCTCTCATAGAAGAGGTAAACCGGCTTATCTCCATAGAATCCCATTGAAGGCTCTTCATAGGTCCATTCAGAAGACTTATACCCATTTACGTAATATCTAGGTGTTAAGATAACAATGACCCCTTTGGCAAGCTTTATTTCATTTTTAGCAATCCTCGCCGCCTCTTCATCCGTTTCCGCATCCACATCAATACCTACCGTTCTCGGGATAATTTCATGCGATTGAAATAATTGTCTAAAGAAATCAACAACACTTTGGTCTTGTTCCCAAAGACTACATGATACAAAAATCCGTTGAAGCAATTCCTTTCACCTTATTTCTTATTCCCAAATAAAATCCAAAGAAGGAGAGCTATGCCTAATCCAATCAATGCACCTTCAGCAATTCCCGAATCGTGAGCTGCTCGTTTTAGCTCTTCTTCCTCTTGTACATGAATTTTGACGTATTTTCTTCTTATTTCTGCATCCGAAAAAACATAATCTAGGAGTGCAGGGTTTTCGTTTATTGTTCTTCTTAGCAAATCTGGGTTTTCCATAATCTTTCTTTTCAATTCTTCCACACTAAGCAAGGCCATGATTTGTCGACCTCTATGTATATGTTGACATTTACGTTAATATAAACGTTTCGGTAGACCACATTTAAGAAAGACTGGCCTTGACGTAGGAATGACCAATATTTGCGGAAAATTATATTTACACTCAATTGGGTTCGAATCCCCGCGGGCCCGCCATTTTAGGACTCTTTCCTGTATCTTTCTATCTTTCGATATCCTTAAATCGCCCTTAAAACCGTTTGTTATCAAACACAAAAAGGACAGAGGGCATAGCGCAGGCATGAGAAGAGCAAGACAAGCAGTAGCCTTCGTTGCCGGGCTGCTCGTGATCGTTGTTGCATATTGGTTAGTGATGAACTTTGTTCGGAATCCTGAAATTTCATCTTTACCCTATTACACGTTCAGAACTCTTTTGAGAATTACCATAGTACTGGGGATTTCTCTAGCGTGGGGTGTATCCTTTGGAATATTGGCTTCTACAAACAAGACGGCTTCAATTGTACTTGTGCCCTTCATCGACTTGCTACAGTCACTTCCGATACTAGGCTACTTCCCTACCGTAATTTTATTTTTTATATCTCTCTTTCAAAGGAGCGAAATTGGAATTGAACTCTCCGCCATGTTGCTACTTTTTACATCTATGGCTTGGGCTATATTCTTCAGCGTTGTTGGCGCAATCAAAGGAATCCCTACGAACATAGTCGAATCGGCTAGGAGTTTTGGACTGACAGGTTCCAAGTACACGCGCCACGTGATTATCCCGGCTATTGTTCCCGCCTTGATTTCTGGAGGCACACTCGCTTGGTGCGACGGGTGGTTCTTCATGATAGCAGCAGAGTACGTGGTGTATCAAGGCGAAACTTATTCGGTCCCCGGACTTGGCTCTTACTTGGCTAAGGCAGCCTACATCTATAACGATCTCAAACTCTCCGTGATGCTTCTGGTTTTGATCACAGCGATAGTCCTCTACCTGAACTTTTTGACATGGCACAGACTCATGGAAAGAGCCAGCGCGGGCACCTACAAACCCACCCTTAAAATAGACCTTTCAGGCATTGGAAAACTCGGAACAGTCGCACCGAGATGGCTACATTTAGGAGACCGTATCCACAGGCCGAAATCCTTGATTCTAGCATCCAAGTGGCTGAAACGATACACTCGTTTGGAGAAGGCTATAGCCCTCGCCTTATCCTTAGTTGCGGTTTTTTTCATCATATACTTTATAGCTGGACAGATTCCCAGCGTGGAAGTTTTTCAGCAAGCTTTTGCAGATCCAGAGTTTGCTAATCTTCCCGTTTACACTCTCTTAACTTTAGGGAGGCTGGGGGTCGCTTACGTGATTTCTCTTGGAATCGCCTTAGGTATGGGCGTTCTAGCTGCGGAACATAAGAAGTTTGCAGCGATTTTTTATCCCCTATATGACATCGGACAAGCGGTTCCGATATTAGCTTTGTTTCCCATATTCTTCATCACGTTTAGTCGAGCTTTTGGCAGAATGCTTGGCCTAGAGATAACTGCAATTGTCATTCTGGTTTTGGACATGATATGGTACATGTTCCTTAACGTCGTTAGCGCCGTGAAGAATATTCCGAGCGAGATTAAGGAAGTCGGGCATCATTTTGGATTTAAGGGTCTAAAACGCATTACTCACCTAGTCATTCCCGCAATCTTGCCCGCCATCGTCACGGGCAGCATTCTGTCTTGGGGAACTGGATGGAATACTATAATTTTCGCCGAGTACATGCCTTACGAAACGGAATTGACTGGTGACCAGCCTCTTACGCTTCCAGGATTAGGGTCGTATCTGGACAAAACCGGTTACTTTCCACCTCCTAAGGGGAACCCTATACGGCTTCTTTTCTTATTAGGTGTAATTGCCGCAATTGTGCTCCTAATGGAAGGACTGGTGTGGAGGAGGTTACTGAGAAAATTCGAAAAATATCGGGTTGAGGTGTAACTCTTGACTGTGCTTGAAATCAAGAATGTAACGAAGACTTTCCAGTTAGAAAAATCCAAAATCTCGGTTTTAGAGGATGTTACTTTTTCAGTTGGCAAAGACGAGTTTGTCTGTCTAGTGGGACCATCGGGGTGCGGCAAGTCTACTCTGCTAAGGATAATTGCGGGTTTGGACAAGGCTGACTCAGGCCAAGTACTTTTTCACGGCCAGCCAATAACGTCGCCGACCCCCAAAATCACCATGATTTTTCAACTATTCGGATTGCTGCCTTGGAAAACCGCCCTAGAAAACGTGAAGGTCCCGTTAGAAGTTCTTGGAATAAAGAAAGAGGCAAGAGAGGAAATCGCCAAGAGTTACCTGCGGATGGTTGATCTGGAAGGCTTTGAAAACACTTATCCGCATGACCTTTCAGGCGGCATGAAACAGAGAGTCGGTATAGCTAGGGCATTGGCGCTTCAGCCAGAAGTGTTGTTGATGGACGAGCCTTTTTCTTCTCTCGACGAGTTGACGGCGAAAACCTTGCGTACGCTGGTGCTCGAAATCTGGCGGGATCCCAGTCTTCCAACGAATACGTTTGTCATGGTTAGTCACAACGTTGAGGAAGCCGTTTACATGGCTGATCGCGTTATTGCTATGTCACCTAGACCTGGAAGAATTGTCGACGAAGTGAGGGTTAATCTTCCACGTCCCCGCGCTGAATATTTGAGAAATCCAGAATATTTTCAGCGTGTCGACGAGGTTGTTGCTATTTTAGAGAAGAGCAAGCGTTAAGTTGAGGCGCATTATGGGGAATTTGAACCGAGGATTTGGATCTATGCGGGCCCGCCGCCTTGCTATGTGTATGTTCAGTCATGTGATTTGAGAATAGGAAATTAGGATTATCTTGACAATCCTCGCCTTTGAGGCGTCTTATTGACTCTTTTAAGGCGTTTTCAGAGACTTTTGAAAGAGGAATGGGTAAAAGACTCTCCAGATCCAATTCCAGAACTAGCCGAAGAATTAAGTTTCAGAAAATTCTATGAGAAAGAGGCTTGAGTTTGAGAAAACATTTAAAGGTCAAAGATCACTAAAAAATTGTGTAACCTATGAAAGACATTGAAGAAATTAAGAGAAAATTGGAAGAGTTGAAACCGTCATTAAAAAAGAGGCTCAAGGTGAAATCTATTGGTATCTTCGGTTCCTATATTAGGGGTGAAGAAAAAGGAGCAAGCGACCTCGATGTTTTGGTTGAGTTTGAGGAGTCAGCAGGTCTGAGCCTTCTGGATTTTGTTGGATTGGAGAATTATTTGAGCGATCAATTAGGAGTTAAAGTTGACTTGGTTGAAAAAACCACTCTAAAGCCAAGGATAGGAAAACACATTTTGGAAGAAGTTGTAAACATATGAAAAGGGAATTTTTAGATTACATCGAAGACACAATCGAGGCTATGGATGATGCTATGAGATTTGTAAAGGGCATGGAATACAATGATTTTGTAAAAGATAGAAAGACTATTTACGCCGTTATAAGAGCCATAGAAGTCATTGGAGAGGCGGTGAAAAAGATACCAGATTCAGTGAAGAACCGCTATCCAAAAATACCTTGGAAAGATATGGCAGGAATGAGGGATAAGTTAATTCATGAATATTTTGGAGTTAATTTGAAAAGGGTTTGGAGGACGGTCAAAAAAGATATTCCCAATTTGAAGCCTTCATTTGATAAAATCTTGAAGGATTTTGAGCAATAGTTTTTCCGCATTCCAAAATTTTATGAGAAGAAGGTTTAAATTTAGACTTGGAAAAGAAGTAATGAGCAATATTTAAGCTTAAAGGTTCATAAGGGATAAAATATGAAAACATTTGAAGAGATAAAAAATGTTTTGGCAGAGCATAAGGAAGAGTTAAGGCAGAAATTCAAGGTGAAAGAGATAGGAATTTTTGGCTCTTTTGTTAGAGGAGAGCAAAAAAAGAGAAGCGATATCGATATCTTAGTTGAGTTTGATGAACCGGTGACCCTCTTTGATTTTATGGATTTGGAAGAACACCTCAGTAAATTGGTAGAGATGAAGGTTGACCTCGTTTCGAAAGGAGCATTGAAACCGAGAATCGGCGAATACATTCTTAAGGAAGTTGTCTACCTATGAGAAAAAGAGATTACAGAGATTATCTCAAAGATATATTTGATTCAGTCGAGGATATCGAATCTTTTACTGAAAATATGACTTTTGAGGATTTTGCAAAGGATAGGAAGACAATAAATGCGGTAACAAGAAGTATTGAAGTTATAGGAGAGGCAGCAAAGAAAATTCCCAAGTTCATCAGGGATAGGTATCCCTCCATTCCTTGGAAGAAGATGACAGGAATGAGAGATAAAATGATACATGAATACTTTGCCATCGAGATTAGCATCTTATGGAGAACAATAAAAGAGGATATTCCCCCAATTAAACCATTAATTCAAGAAGTTTTGAAGAGTTTGGGTGAATAAACAAAGATTTTTCAACTTTCTATAGAAAATGCCTCAGCTTATGCCAGAGTTTCAACGAGGCTGAGGAAGAACTATCCCTTTTTCCAGCCTAAGGCTCAACTTCCTTCTTTATTTAGGTTTTAACGTCTAAAGCGTTCGGATCTTAGGTCTGCTTCTGCTTTGACTCTTGGGCCTATGTATCTCCACAGCCAGTTGACGAACTCTTGGGGGTTCTTTGTCTGTATGTAGACCTCTCCTGGGCCTGTGACCTCTGTTATTAGTCCTTCTCCTCCGAGGATTGTGGATTTTAGTCCTCCGAACATACGGACCTTATATTGGCAGGTTGTGCTTAGGGCGGCCAGATGGAAGTTGTCAACTATTAGGCTTTCTCCCTCGCCTAGTTCATGCTTATCTATCGCTCCAAAAGTGTTGACGAAGAGGTCTCCTTCGCCTAAAGTCTTTATCATGAAGAGGTTCTGTCCAAAAATCCCCTTAGTGAAGCCTTGCCATTCAGTATCCAATTTTACACCTTCACTGGAGGCCATGTAACCTGCGCTTTGAACTATGTAGCCTTTCTCCGGCTGCACCTCCAAACGGGTTATGTCGCCAAGGGGAGCCGAAACGAATCCAACTTTGCCAGATCCGCCTTGAGCAACATAGTCGTTGATGAAGAGGGTTTCTCCCCCTAAAAGGGAGACCTTTATGGTTCCCCAGAAGCCTGACTCTTTCAGCCTTGTGCGGGTTTTAACCTCGATGTTTCTGCTCATGTAGGTCATAGCTCCAGCTTCAGCGGTGATAACTCCGTTGGGTGGTAAGTGAACCTCCAAAAGAGAGTAGGAAGGCCTATACTTTATCTCGTACTCTACTTGTTTTCGTTCATCCTCAACCGTGGAAATCTTGGCACCACACTTGGGACAGAACCTAGCGTCAGACTCGACTTCAGCTCCGCAACTCGGACATCCAACCAAAAGATTCACCCAAACACCATTTTTAGTATCACCTTTAATACTTTTCCAAAGAAGAACCCATGAACAAGGTCTATCAACAATTAATGAATGCTCAGGTCCCGCTCTTTGGACTTTTTGTTTCCAGTGGACTGAAGCTCCGTCGTCTTTTCCGGTCGATCTCTTCTAGCTTGCTCAGTATCTTTCTCGCCGCCATTCTGACTAGTATGAAGGTTGTAGCCGTCCTCGTTAAGGGGTTCCAGCCTCTTGTCGCCACCCATGACCACTTTTCGAATTGTTGGACGTTATGTCTCCAGCACCTGTAAAACAGCTCCCACTGCTTTCTGGTTAAGTCCTTGAGGGTCAACTGTCTGTCCGCCTCAAAATCCACGTGGAGGAGGGGCGCCAGTATGCAGTCCCTCTCGGACAAGTCTCCGACCAGGTCTATGGTATCCTGCACATCCTCGTCCTCCTCTCCGGGCAATCCGATGATGAGGGTTGCGGCCACGTACCACCGGTTGTCGTTAAATATCTTCACCGCCCTTCTGACCACTTCCGGCCACTCCTCAGGGGAGAAGGGTCTGGTCTTAGCGGGCATGTGTTTCCTGATCAACTCCGGGGACGCCGTCTCGATTCCGGGTTGAATCCCCATCCAACCGTCCGGTCTCAGTCCGTTGATCTCTGAGATTTTTTCGATCAATTCTTCGTCGGCTGCCACGGGGGATAGGCTGCAGTGGGTGGGCGCGACACAGTTTATTTTTTCCATGTCCTTCACCTGTGAAAATAGGTCGATGATGGCGTCGCGGTTCGGATAGAAGTCCTTGTTGTCGCACTTGTACAGGAGGAAGTCGTCAGAGTGCAGGGTGGCATGGCTGAAACAGCGGCTGTTAACTCTCACCTCCTCCTTTATCCGATCCAGAGGCATATCCAACTTCCTCCGCATGGTGGGGTCGCAGAAGTCGCACCCTCTGCCGCACCCCCTCATGATTTCCACCAGCGCGTTTAAGGAGGGGCCCCTTATGATCGGGATCTCCTCCACCGACTTGACGCCCCCAAGGTTGATGACCTCCTCCGAATCCCCGTCCACGATTCTGCGGAAGACTTCTGGAGCCCTTTTGTCTAGGTTTCCTATGACGATGTGGTCTATGCCGTAGTCCTTCCTGTACTCCCTCTTGGTGAACTGCCAAGCGCCCGCACCGCCCAGAACCACCTTGAAGCTATGTTTGTGGTTCTTCAAACGATCCGTGAGCTCCCTGAACATTTTCCTGTTGTAGGGTGTGTTAGAGTTGCTTCCGAAGGAGGAAGTGACCGGGCCGATTCCCCGCGGGTCCATGGCACCAATGCCCACAATCTCGGTGCTCTCGCCTATGAATTTTTCCACGTAGTCTGGATGGGCGACGACCACCTCATCCCTTCTGTACTCCTGCAACAGGGAAGCCTCAACCTTTCTCAGCCCATAGGGGGCACACTCAGCCTCTCCGCCTCGTTTGGTTCTGACCGATGGGGCCAACAGATGATCGAAGGCGAACCATGGAATGTGTTCAGACGGACCGCAGGATATGAAGCCGAAAAGGTAGTTTCCTCGAAAGTTGGACATCAACGACCTGTCCGCGGTTAAAACGATGGGGTAACCCTCCAAGGAAACCACCCTTTTAACCTTAAATAGTAGGCTCAAGTACAGGATTATATCTTTTAGGGTCCTCAGCCCCGCACTCCAAATTCGCGCATCGACAACTATGCGAGAACGCCTTAACTTGGGCCATTTGCGCTTCTAATTAGTTCGGTCAGAAGTGGAAGCTTTTTAGTGTGACTGTGACATGACAGCAACATAGCCTTAAATACCGAATGCATAGACGTCAAGAGTAAGTGGTTGCTGTGAGCTGGAAAGAACCACAGCCAGTCATCCCGATAGTAATATCTATCCTCGGGGCAATCGGCTGGCTCGTCTTTATCTTGTGGCACACGTTTTTCTGGTCGACCAGCTTCACCCTCTTCCAGAACATCGTCATAGCCATCTCTTCCTTCCTTGTGGTAGCGGCTCTCATGGGCCTAACGTGGGTGGTCTGGGGCTTCAGAGCTGGAGAGAAATGGTTTAGTAGCGTTTTGAAGGAAGCGGGTATAGATGTGACGGATGAAAACGAGGAGAAAATCGCTAAAGTAATCCACGAATACATCGGGGAATGCGCACGTACAGGCCGCTGTTCATTCAACTGGACGAAAGCAAGCAAAGAGATCGAAGCCGATGAACAGATGAAAAAGGGGTTAAAAGAAAGGCTTCAATCAATAAGCTAATTCTTTCTCCTCTTAAATGATTCCGTATTCGGTTCCATGGGCTGGTGTTGCTTCAAAGATTAGGAATTGGAGTGCTTCTCTTTTGGATTGAAGTCATGTTGATTAAGCTACTACGTCTATCCATTTGGCCAAACAGCAAAATCGCATAGTAGAATGGTTGCTCAACTGACCATTCGTCGCAACCCATTTATTCTCAGGCTAGAAAACAATAGGCTGATGGGGGTTGGCGGCTTGAGGGAGGTGGTGGAGAGGACCCTTGACCGATGCGCCGGGTACAAGCCGGACTTCATGGACGTGAGGGTTTACCGCCGCCTCGGAACCGCCGTAATGGTACAGGATGGGAGGGCCGACAGGGCCTTTACCCATGAGGTTCACGGAGCGGCCATCCGGGCCCTGGTGGGGGGCGCTTGGGGTTTCGTGGCCCTTAACAAGGTCACTGAAGGGGGCCTGCTCAAAGCCGCGGAGGAGGCCGTGAAGATGGCTCGCGTAGCCCTCAGACACCTGAGGGAGAGGGGAGCCGTTGCGGAGGTCAAGCCCGTGGAGGCGAGGGTGAAGGCCAAGGTGAAGGTGGATCCCAGGGACGTTCCCGAGGATGAGAAGATTAGGGATGTCGCTGAGCTGGAGGCCGCGGCGAGGAAAAATGACCCTAGGATAGTCAACACCGTCGTGAGCTATTCTGACATGGTCTCCAAGGAGACCGTGGGGAACACTCTTGGAATCTACGTGGAAGAAGAGAGCGTCAGAACGCTGGTACACATCCTCGTCGTCGCCAAGGAGGGGGATAATCGGCAGAGGGCTAGCGAGGTTCGCGGGGGGCTCGAGGGGTACGAGCTGGTGAAGGGAACCGCTCCGGAGATGTTTAGCGTTAAGGCGGCTGAGAGGGCCGTCTCGCTCCTCGGGGCCGAACCGGCTCCGGCAGGCAGGTTCACCGCGGTCTTGAACCCGGCGGTGGTGGGCTTGCTGTCCCACGAGGCCTTTGGACACAACTGTGAAGCCGACCTGGTGGTGTCCGGGGAGTCCATACTCGCCGGAATGATGGGGAGGAGGGTGGCCAGCGACGCGGTGACGATAGTCGATGACGCCACGGTTGAGGGAGCCTACGGGTCCTATGTCTACGATTCTGAGGGTGTAGCTGGAAGAAGGAGGGTTTTGGTGGAGAATGGCGTCTTAAAGTCCTACCTGCACAGCCTGGAGACCGCTGCTAAGCTCGAAGCCGAACCTAACGGAAGCGCCCGGGCGTACACGCACCAGGTTCGACCGTCGGTGCGCATGAGCAACACCTACATCAAGCCGGGAGACCGCTCCTTCGAGGAGCTTCTGGAGGGCGTGAAGGAGGGCGTCTACTTGAAGGGCGGCTATTGGGGCTACGTCTACGTGGAGCGGGGGCAGTTCGCGTGCAACGTGGAGGAGGGTTACGTGATCCGTCGCGGCGAACTCGGGGAGCACATAAGGAACGTCTCTTTCGGCGGGTTGACCCTGGAGACCCTGAAAACCGTGGACGCTGTGGGAAAGGACTTCGAGCTGAAGCTGCCAGGCATGTGCGGGAAGGTCGGCCCCATATACGTGAACGGAGGCGGACCCCACATCCGAGTTCGAGAGGTTGTGATCGGAGGACAGCGTTGAGGAGGACCTTACGATGGTTTCCCTTTCGGACCTAGTTCAAAGGGCGGTTAAGGCGGCCCTAGGAGAAGGGGCTGATCAGGCCGACGCCCTTGCCCAAAGGGTGCGGAGAGTCGATGTGGAGATTGAGAAGAACGCGGTGAAGCTCTGCACCACCACCCACGACTACGGGGTGTCCGTTAGAGCCTTCAGGCACGGAGGAATGGGATTCGCCTACACTCAACGCCTCCGAGGGGAAGAAGCCGCCACCCTTGGGAAAAGGGCAGCCAAACTCGCACGAGGCGTTCATTCCGACCCCGACTTCGTCACCTTGCCCGGGCCTAAAAGGGCTTCCCCGGTTCCCGGTCTGTATCACAATGAGTTAGCCGAGGTCGGCGTCGAAGAGGTCGTTGAAATAGCCACCCGGATGACCGACGCCGCCAAGGCGGTTCCCGACGCCCTAGTTACGGGGGACGTCAGCGTCTATTCCGAAAACGACGCGCTGGCCAACTCCCTGGGAACCCTTGTGGAGAGCTCTTCAACGGTCATTAACTTGGGGCTCATGGGCATCGTCAGGCGTGGAGGCGATGTCGGCTCCTTCTACGAGTGGGATCAGGGCCGCTCCCTAAGGGACGTGAAGCCGGAAGCCGTGGGTGAAAGGACGGTGAGGGCCGCGGAGAGGTATCTGAAGGCTCGAAAGGTCAAGACAGGGATCCTGCCTGTGGTGTTCGGGTTCATCCCCAGCTTCTCTCTTCTGGCGTCCACGCTGGCCGGAGCCGCCAACGCTGAGAGCGTCCAGCGAAACCGCTCTTTCCTTGCGGACAGGCTCGGGCGGAGGATGGCCTCCGACCTCGTCACGGTGACAGACGACGGAACGGTTCCGGGCGGAGTGGCCTCGTCCACCTATGACGGTGAGGGTGTCCCGAAGCGCCTGCTGGTGCTCGTAGAGAGGGGGGTTCTGAGGACCTTCCTCCACGACAGCTACACAGCCAACAAGGCGGGAGTTGATTCCACAGCGAGCGCGCTGCGGGGCAGTTACGCCTCCCCTGTCGGGATAGGACCTTCCAACCTGCAGATTCAGCCTGGTCGATGGAAGGTGGAGGAGATGATTGAGGACCTGAAGGAGGGCATCTACTTCGAGACGGGGTCCGTCTACGGCGACCCGGTGACCGGCGACCTTTCGAAGCCTGTGGACTTCGGTTTCAAGGTGGAGAGGGGCGAGGTAGCCCACCCCGTGAAGGCGACGCTGATAGGCACCAACCTGAGGCTCCTCCTCAAGGACATCGACGCCGTCTCCCAAGAGTACCGCGAGGAACCAGGCCTCGTCATGCCCGCCGTCCGAGCCCAGGGAGTCCGAGTTGCCGGAGCGAAGTAAAGGCTCCTCCCTTCTTCCGTGAGGTTTTCCGTTAAAAGAAGGTAGATCCCAAGCCCGGTGAAGGGCAGTGATTGGAGGATATCTTTAAAAAAGGAGGAAACCATCGGTTCAAGCAGTGACCCACACCACACGGTGTAAAACAGATGGCCTCAGCCAACCCCTTCGCGGCTTTTCGCAAGGAATGTAAGACCTCCCTGAGGGAAGCCCTAAGCAGGTTGCATCCTCACGTCTCCGTTTCTCCCACCTTTGACTTCCCACCCAGCCCTGACCTCGGCGAGTTAGCGTCCTCGCTCTCTTTTGAGCTCGCCAGGCGTGTCGGGAGGGAGCCGCGTGAAGTGGCTGAAGAGATTGTGGCAGCTCTGGACACCTCACGGTTTCCTTTGGTCCAGTCGGTGGAGGCAGCGGGGGCGGGATACATGAACTTTCACGCAGACCTGGCGAAACTCTCCGCGTTGACCATCGAGTCGGCCAGAGCCCTCGGCACCCAGTACGGGCACATTAAAACAGACGACCCGAAGAGGATCATCGTTGAACACACCAGCGCCAACCCCATCCACCCCATCCACTTTGGAACGGCCAGAAACTCAATTTTGGGCGACGCGTTGGCGCGCCTCTTGGAAGCTCGCGGTCACAAGGTCTTTCGACACTACTATGTGGATGATGTGGGGCTCCAAACGGCGGTGGTCGCCTACGGATATGAAAAGCTGGGGAAACCGAAACCCAAGGGAAAGCCTGATCACTTTGTAGGTTCGGTCTACACCATGACGAGTTGCATAACGGAGATCCGCCGGCTCAAAGGAGAGATCAAACGGGCAAAGGAACGTTCCATGACTGAGGAGGCTCTAAGGCTTCAGACAGAACTGGATGACTGGGTTTCGGCGGCAGCCGATTTTGAGGAGAGGTTTCCGGAACTCTTTAACACCCTTCTCGAAGAAATCGGGAAAGACGAGAATCCCGAAGCTGCGGTAAACAGTCTGATTCGCAGGTATGAAGCCGGCGAAGAGGCGGCTAAAGAGCTGCTCGGGGGGGTTTGTCGGCTGAGTCTTGAAGGTCACCGGGAAACCTTGGAGAGGGCCGGGATACATTTCGATTCGTGGGACTGGGAGAGCACCTTCATGTGGAACGGAGCCACCGGGCGGGTTCTAAGCCAGCTGAGGGAGACTCCCTACGTTTTTGAGGCGGAGGGGGCATTGGAGTTTGACGCCGAGAGGGTTGCTCAGGATCTTAACTTGAAGGAGAGGTTTGGTTTGAGGGAAGAATATGAGGTTCCATCCAAGGTCCTAGTAAGGGCCGACGGCACCACCCTGTACACGACAAGGGACATCCCCTACAGCCTATGGAAGCTTCAAAAGGCTGAGAAGGCTATCAACGTGATCGGGATGGAACAGAAGCTGTCTCAGCTGCAGCTGAAATTGGCCCTCTGCGCCTTAGGCCACGCAGACATTGCAGAGAATCTGATTCACTTCGCCTACAACTTGGTTAGGTTTCCGGGTTACCGCATGTCGAGCCGCAAGGGGCGCTACATCACCTTCGACGAGGCCATGGACGAGGCCGTCAGAAGGGCGTATGAGGAGGTCTCTAAGCGCTCCCCTCACTTATCAGAGGAGGAAAAACGCAGAATATCAGAGGTTGTGGGCGTCGGGGCGGTGAAGTACGCCTTGGTGGAGGTGGATGCCGCGAAGCCCGTGGCGTTCACTTGGGACCGGGTGTTGGACTTCGAGAGGAACAGCGCGCCTTACCTCCAATACTCCTACGCGAGGGCCCGCAGCATCCTGAGGAAAGCTTCCAAGGAGCCCAAAAACCCTGACTACTCCCTCTTGAAAGCCCCCTTGGAGCGCGACATAGTCCTGATGCTGGCCCGCTTTCCTGAGGCCTTTTTGGGTGCGGCGGATGGCCTCCAGCCCAACTCCGTCGCCGATTATGCCAACGCCCTGGCGGACAAGTTCAACTCCTTCTACCAATCGCTGCCAGTGATAAGGGCCGAACCAAAGGATTTGAGCGACGCCAGGCTCGCCCTCGTCAACGCCTCCAGCATAGTCCTCAGAAACGCCCTCCACCTTCTCGGTATAGAAACCCTCGAGAGGATGTAGGCCCCCCATAAGCTGCTGATATTTTCTGGTTTACGCCACGTGACGATGAAAAGACAAGGATGACAACCGCGGATAAGCATTTCAAGGACCCAGAAAGCCCCAGCAGGGTGCACCCTCGGTTTCATCAAGGGTTAGGGAGGGTCGACGTAAGCCTCTTATCTCTTTAAGACTCGCTTCGGCAGGATGTTCTGGGCCTTAACCTCCACCACGGAGAAATGTTTCAGACTCGGCTTGGTGCTGATCTCGTCGCTGAAGGATATCTTGTCATAGATGGTGTCGTAGACGACATACTTCTTCTCCACCGCCTCCTTCACCTCCACAAAGTATATGACGGCCTTCCCAAGCCCCATGGAGGCGGGGAGAAGGTAGATGTGCTTTTTCCCTGCTTTTACGTGGTGGAGGGGCGGCGGGCTCATGGAAGCGGCTATCATCTTCACTAGATCATCCAGTTTTTCGAGTTGAACGTACCTTTCTTTCTCACTCTCACTCACGTGCGTCACATCCCGTTAGGCAAGCAAACACCACAGAGGATTTCGGGTGGGCAGTTAAAGAGTTTTTCGATATTAGACGTCAGCCCTCAGGAGATTGGGCTATGATTCAGGTAATTAGACCAGAGAACCGAATTCCTAGCCTACAAGGTTATAGCTGACAAAACCGTCCACGTATTCAGTGCAAGGGGGTCGCCGTGCATACGTCATCCCTTCTCTAAACGTTTTCTGTAGAGGCACATAAACCTCAATAGTTAAATCCGTATGACGGTTACAAAAAGGGTTAGGTGTCAAGATTGAATGGTAAACCTAAGAAAGCCCTTATAATAGGATTAGACGCGCCTATAGCTCCCAGAGTGTACAAGTATGCCAAGCAAGGGCTATTACCGACGATAAAGAGACTCATGGAGGAAGGGGTCTACGCGGAGAACTATCTGGTTCCGTATCCCACGGTGACCCCTGAAAACTGGACCACCATAGCGACGGGAGCCAACATTGGAACCCATGGGATAATTGGCTTTCAGGTGTATCTGCCCGGTGAAGACTTGGATAAGGCTCGGTCAGCTTTTAACACGTCTCTCTGTAAAGCCGAGTACATATGGGACGCAGCTGAGAGGGTTGGGAAAAAGAGCATCATAATAAACTGGCCGTGCAGTTATCCCGCTACCATGAAGGCTGGTTACCAGCTTGGGGGAAGTGGGCTGGCTATGAATGAATGGAGGACAGAGAAGGTTGGAAAAGAGAGGTTGCTATACAGAGCTGATCTGACCGACGGACAGCTCTTTACAACCGAGGACCTGCCTTTCGCTATCAAGATAACTCTAAAGAAGGCTTCAGATTGGATAGGAGTAGACCCTTCAACCTCAAGTCTGGAGGCTGAACTCAAACTTAACTACACGGTCTGTGTGAAGGGGGGAGAAGATGGGGAGAGGCGTTCGAAAGTCAACTCTCCTGAGAGGTGGTTTATGCTGGTCCAGGATACTAGGGGAGATGGTTACGACAAGGTTTTGCTATCCAAGTCTAAACATGTGGGCGAAGCCTTCGCAGCGTTGTCTCCGGGCGAGTGGAGTGACGCCATCATAGATGAATTCCAAATGGAGGACGGCCCTGAGAGGGGTGCTTTCAAGTGTAAACTCTTAGACCTAAGTAAAGACGGAAGCAGAGTCAGGCTTCTAGTAACTCCAATATGCAGCTTGGAAGGCTACTCCTATCCCGAATCCCTCTCTGCCGAGATAGCTAAGGTAAATCCGTTAGCCTTGCCAAGCCACATAATATTTGACGGTTTCGGCTGGGGCTGGTGTGACGAGAAAACCTTCATGGAACTCGTCGATATGGAGCATGAGTGGTTCGCTGACGCAGCCACCTACCTCATGAAGAAGAAAGAGTGGACCCTACTAACAATGCACATGCACTCTCCGGACTGGATGTACCATTACGCTGTCTCCCCTGAAAAGATGGACCCTTCTGCTAAGGCCTATGAAGGACCTGAAAAAGCCAAGTTTTACGAGAAGATAGAGCTAGAGGTCTACAAGAGCATTGATAAAACAATCGCTAGAATACTTGAAGCCGCAGGGGATAACGCCCTCACAATCATTGTGTCCGACCACGGAGCCAAGCCCAAGATCAATGCCTTTTCTCCCATAGAACCACTAGCCAAGGCCGGCCTCCTATGCCTCAAACAAACGCCCAGCGGAGAATCCATAGACTTCTCCAAATCTAAGGTTATACCGGTCCACGGCCCTTGGATCTACATAAACCTTAAGGGCAGATACAGTCACGGCACAGTCGACAGTGAAGAATACGAAGAGATACAGGAAAGAACCATTAAAACCCTCTACGATTATACCGATCCGACAACAAACAAAAAACCCATAACATTAGCCCTCAAAAAGGAAGATGCTAGGCTTTTAGGCTTGTACGGCGACAGAGTGGGAGATGTCGTATACGCCGTCGGTGACGACTACGGAGGCCATCATGGACAGCTTCCAACGGCTAAGTATGGCATAGGCTCTCTCCGGGGACTTCTGATCATGGCTGGGCCCGGTTTGAAGAAGGGTTATGTACTTAAGAGAACCATCCATGCGACTGACATAGTGCCGACTGTATGCCACCTTACAGGTCTCCCCATACCTAAAGACGCTGAAGGCGGAATCATATATCAAGCCCTACAAGACATACAGGCCGATACGAGAAGGCGCATCAAAACTGTGAAGTTAGAACGGAGACCTGAAACCCCCAAAGAAACGACCTTCGAAACCTTTCAAGTTGAAAGCTGATTCTCTATCTCTTTTTAGCTTTAGCGTTAAAACGCAGACTTTCCGAGGAATAGCTTGGCTTATTGACGGGGCCTCTGCTACCGGAATTTGTTTAAAAGTCCCTTGAAGGAATGCCCAATAAACAGTCTTAGTTAAAGGAGTTATTTGTATTTGGTGGGGCCGGCCGGATTTGAACCGACGACCTCTCCCCGGAAACGGCACACGTCCGCTCCTACGGGTTTCTCACCGCTCCAGAAGCTCTTCATCCCTCAACGGTCCGCAAACCCGTGAGCCACATTCTGGAGCCCTTAACGGCCAGCGTTTCTCACGCCAGTTGTCGTCATGCCTCTCTAGCGGCTCGCTCTTATCAAGCCGCAGCTAGACTACGGCCCCTCCAGAGGATTTGTAGGCTGCAAATAATAAATATATAGGTTTCTGAGGAGGGGAGCGAAAGGTTAATGAGGAGAAAGGCCCCGAAGTTATCGGGGTTGCCGGCCATAGGGCGCGGGACCCACCCGATCCCATTCCGAAAATAGGAGGCATCTGCAAATGGAGAACGTCTATCAAGAAATGCTCGCATGGTCGCTAAACGAGCAAGCTAAATGTATACGCGGGTTCGTAGACGGCGAAGGAGGACCAAGGTTCTATCGTTGGCGTAGCGAAAGAAAGGGACATCATGTGCCAGGAGAACCTCACGTTCGAGCGATAACCATTTCAAACTCAAATAGATGTCTGTTAAATACAGTTCAGCAGATGTTAAAGAACCTCGGGATAAGGTCGCGCATATACCTAGATGTGCGAAAAGGGGAACGAAAGGCTACCGTTGATAGTTGGGTGCTGAAAATCCTAGATAAGGAAAGTATAACCAAGTTCGCCCAAAATATCGGGTTTAGCGATCCTCGAAAGATAGATGTTCTACAGCAGATAATCGCCTCCTATCGGGAACTCGGAAGTTAAACCGCGCTCCGTTTCCGGTGTTAGTGTGGTCTTCGGCCACGTGAAGCCGGGAAAGCTGGCAGCCCCACTCTCTCTTTGGTGGGATTTGTTTGAGGCTCCAAATACTTGGGGAAGAACTCATTCCTCCAGTACTCTCTCTACGTGTTGATACTCTAAAATGAACTTCTCGCCCTTCATGGTTGTTTGATAGAAGTTTGCGCCTTTAATTCTCTTAACCCTTAGGTGTCCCAGGCTGGTGAGGACTTCGAGGTATTTGTGAAGCTCCTTGTGGCTCAGATTACATTTATACATGATGTGCGTCTTTCTGGTCATGCCTTTTTGGCATGACGAGAGGATGATGGACATGATCTCGAAACGGTCCCTTCTCTCGAACTTTCCGGTTTCGTTCAACACTATAACCAACGTTTGTAATTGACTCTCTCTGTGTAAAAGAGCGTTGGCTTTTTTATATACTTTTATGTAAATTTGCTCTATAACTACGCTCTATTTTACTAAAATCCTAGCCGAGTAATAGCCCGCCTTAATCCTAGACCAGTTGAGCGCAAAACTCGTCAGTAGCAAGCGTCTATTCCGATCGTAACGCCCAAAAATCGAATCCACAACTCCGCCGGCACTAGGAACGAACTGAAACGTAACGCCCCTAGTTCTAAAAAGCCTTAAGTGCCTAGCATGGGATTCAATTGTGAACCAGAAGGTCTTCATGACGTGGAGGATCGAGATTGAGCTACGAGGAAATGTTGAGGCGGGTGTACTCGCAACTGCCCCCTGAGGTGTTCGAGCACAAGCGGTTCGAGCTTCCTATGCCGCGCTCCGCCATCGCCGGAGCCCGAACAGTTCTGTACAACTTCAAGGAGATCTGTGACGCCCTCAACCGGAACCCGCGGCACGTGTTAAAGTTCCTCTCCCGGGAGATGGCGACCGCAGGAACTGTGAGCGGGGCGCGGGCGATCTTTCAGGGAAGGTTTCCCGGGGACGCCTTGGAACATCTGATCAAGAGGTACGTGGAAGAGTTCGTGGTGTGCCCCATATGCAGGCGTCCAGACACGAAAATTGTGAAGGAGAAGCGCCTCTACTTCTTGGTGTGCGAGGCCTGCGGGGCTAGGTCCTCTCTGAGACCCGTCTAGCAGCGGGTTCAAACAGGTTATGAAAAACCCAAGGCTGGGAGAAGTCGCCCTTTAAAGGCGGTAGATTGAGGTGAAGCTGGGGTTCCACGTATCCATCTCGGGCTCCATAGACAGGGCGGTAGACAGGGCCGCGGAGATGGGCTGCAACACCTTCCAGATGTTCACGAGGAACCCTCGCGGCTGGCGATTCAAGGGCTTAGACCAGAAAGAGGTGGAGAGCTTCACTAGGAAGCTGGAGGCGCAAAAGATAGATCCCGTCTTCGGCCACATGCCCTACCTCCCAAACCTAGCGTCTCCAAAGGAAGAGGTGTACGAGAAGTCTGTGGACTCCCTCACTGCAGAGCTGGGGAGGTGCGCTCAGCTGGGGATTCCTTACTTGGTCACCCACCTCGGTAGTCATTTGGGCGCCGGCCAATCGGTTGGACTCCAGATGGTCGCCAACGCCATCAACCGGTCTTTTTCAAAGGCGGAGGGGAGGGTGATGCTCCTCTTGGAGAACACTGCCGGAACAAGGAACAGCGTGGGTTCGTCCTTCGATGACCTCAGGCACATCATTGACCGGTTGGTGGAGCCCGACCGGGTCAGGGTCTGCTTTGACACTTGCCACGGCTTCGCTGCGGGTTACGACCTGAGGACGGAGGGGGCGGTGGAGGCTACGATAGAGGAGTTCGATGGGGTTCTCGGCTTGGAGAGGCTTAAGCTTGTCCACCTGAACGACTCTAGGGGTGACTTGGGCTCCCACATAGACCGCCACGAGCACATAGGCATGGGAAAGATCGGGGAGGAAAGCTTCAGAAACATCCTGCGGAGCAGACTGGGGCGGCTCCCCATGATACTTGAGACCCCTGTTGACAGGCGCAAAGACGACTACGGGAACCTCGAGAAGGTCAGGGAACTGGCTAAAACGGCCTGAAACTGAACCCCATTAACCCAATGAAGGGTAGTCTCCCCCGCAAACCTTTTTTATTTTTTTTTAAGAAGTCTATGGGCTTTTTTTGAGAGTTAGAGCTAGGGTCTTCCAGCAAATGTTAAAACGATTTGAGACAGATGAATATTGAAGCTCTGAAACGGGGATTTGAACCCGCTTGCTGATTGCTTTTCCATTACTCTTATTAAATAGAAAAGACATTAATGTTTCAGGAACACAGCAGGTGGAATGTTTGGAGAAAGAACAGTGGATTGGAGTCGCTCTCTTCATGATTGGCTTACTATATTTGATTAGTGCAATCAATGCATTCTGGGGACTCATTGTCTTCTCCTCAGCTTTGAGCGTTTTGCGATATCAAGGTATCTCAAATCCCTTTGGTGGCCTACTTGCTCTTGCAGGGTTAATCGCCCTACTTTCATTCTTTACGGGCATTGTTTCAATTGTCGCTGGAATACTTTTTGCTTCAGGTGCCCCCAAGAGAACTTTGGCCGAAACCACAGCAATTTCCGGACTGCAAAGGACAAATGAGCTTTATGACAAACTTCAGGGAGCCTACATACGTATCTGGGGAGGAGACTATGGAAAACAGAGACTAGACGAAGCAATTGAAAAATACATTAAAGAAGGGTTTACGCGAGAAGCAGCCATCCGAAAGGTAGCCCAAGACGAAGGATACGCATAAAAGACGCGTTTCTGTTAATCCTTCTCGCACTTTTTGTGTCCCTTGCGGAGTTCCTTGAGCGTTATAGTTACTTGAGGCCGGACGGCAAAGAAGCGGAAAGGAGACAGTTGATAGAAAGGTTGAGAAGGTAACGTCCAGGGGACACTGTTAACTTATTTGTCATGACTTAAGCTTTGCGAGAGAGTTAAGAGCTTGGGTTTAATCAAGCTATTACAAATAAGTTAACAGTGTCCCATGAAACTATTTTTTCCTTCTTGTTGGTATTTTCCTTATTGTTAATAGAATGACCGGAAATCCGAGTAACGCTATTCCGAGTAACGTGGTCACCGCTAATCCGAGTAACGCGGTGTAGACGGGATTTTCCGTAAGAAAACTCTCTAGTCGCGCCAGAGAATTAGCATCTAAATTGATGATTGTGACATCATATGTGTCTAGGTCTACATCCGAAGAGGAATTGGACCCAGACATGTTTGTAGATATCACTTGAATAGTGTATCTAACTTTATACACGTTTCTCTCTTCTATAATCGGCGCTCTTAGAGTGAGTTGTTCTGTTTCATTTTTTTTTAAGGAAAAGTTGAGTTGTCCATTCTCTAGAGTCCAGTCTCCGGGAAGGGTGACATTCACATTCACGTCTTCCTTGGCTTTTGCCTTGAAGGCTATGAGTCCGCCCTCGGAAACCATCTTACTGGAATCTATGTCAACCAAGTCCCCCATCTCTGAGTCAGCTTGTACAGTGGAAATGTTAGTAAGCATTATTGCCAATGGAATCAAAATTAGAAACTGCCTAAACCGCGCAGACTTCACCGATGTCTCCCCTTAGATTTTTAATGTGGCTATCCTATTAAGTCTTATGTATATGACCTCATTTGGTTTTCCGTTGGGTTTGAGCTCCTTCTTTCAGCTTTCTCCTATTTCTTTGAAAGCGACGAGTACCACTCGGCCGTGGCTGACGACATTGACGAAGCCAAAAACTGATAGAGACAGGCTTTGAATACGTCTGCACCCATGAAAACCATGCTCTTCAGGAAGCACAAGTAACCACCACTTAACTAATGTTAAAAGATGGTACTAAACTCCATTAGAAATATTAACCCATGCAACCTAACTTTAATCAGGAACAGTCGGCGGGAGCACCAAGAATGAAGGGGCAGAAGAGCGGGTCCCAAAAAAAGTCGAGGCTGGTTTACGCCAACGTGTGCAGGTGGCCCCAAGGCGTGCTCCTCGCCGTCTGTGACGCCGAGCTGTTGGGGAAGGTTCTGCGGGAGGGAAACCTTGTCTTCGAGGTGCGGGAAGACTTTTACAAGGGGTCAAAAATGAGTGCGGGAGAGGCTGTCGACCTGATGAAGCAGTCCACCGTCGTCAACATGGTGGGGCAGCGTATCGTGGGAGAAGCCCTAGAGAGAGGCCTCGTCCACCCGGAGGCGGTGCTGGAGATCTCGGGGGTCCCTCACGCCCAGATCGTCAAGATGTGACGAAGAGAAACATCAATTTGCTCTCTTGAACAGCCTTAGCCACAATGCAAAGTTTAATAGCTCCACTAACCCCCCTTTCTTCCCTAGGAGGCTAATGGTGTCTTTTCGCAGGAAAGTGGAGAGGAAGCTTCTGCGCAGGGAGAAGTCTTACGAGACCGAACGGTTGATGAGGGAGAAGAGGAGCGAGGAGTACGAGGTTTTAGAGGAGGTCTTTGACCGCTCCACCCTCATGACCGTCTACGACCTTCTAAACAAGGGAGTGATAGCCGAGATCCACGGGGCCGTGAAGGCCGGAAAGGAGTCCAAGATCTACTGGGGGAAGGGAAAAGACGGAGGAGAGTTGGCCATCAAGATATTCCTCACCATCTCCTCTGAGTTCAGGAAGGGCATGCTCCCCTACATCGAGGGAGACCCTCGGTTCGCCCACGTCCGGCGGGACACCCGCTCCTTGGTCTACACTTGGGCTCAGAAGGAGTTCAAAAACTTGCGGCGCGCCTTCGAGGCTGGGGTCTCGGTTCCTGAGCCCATCGCAGTCAGCAAAAACGTGCTGGTCATGAGGTTCGTGGGGGAGAAAGGGGTGAGCGCGCCCCTCCTGAGGGAAGCCTCGTTGAAAAACCCGGAGCGGACCTTCCGTCAACTCCTAAATCACGTGAAGAAACTGTATCAAAAGGCCGAACTGGTGCACGCGGACATGAGCGAGTACAACGTCATGATGTGGAAGGACAGACCAGTCCTCTTCGACTTCTCCCAGGCGGTGTCCCTCGAGCATCCTATGGCGGACAGGTTCTTACGGCGGGACCTGGAAAACCTCGGCCAATTCTTCAGGAAGCTTGGGGTCGAAGTTCCCCCGGTGGAAGAGATGCACAGGAGGGCCACCAGTGGCCGGAGCTAGCACATACGTCAAGATCCCGCGGGAGCGCGTCGGAGCCCTCATAGGCCCCAACGGCCGCGTGAAGGGAAAAATTGAGGAGAAGCTCTCCGTGGAGCTCCGGGTGGAGAGCGAGACAGGAGACGTTAAGATAACATTACGTCCTGACACCCAAGACCCCTCCCTCCTCTTCCGAGCCAAGGAAGTGATCACCGCCATAGGAAGGGGCTTCTCACCGGCCCGGGCTTTCAGGCTGCTGGACGACGAGGAGGCGGTGCTGGAGGTGATCGACCTTCGGGAGGTGGTGGGGAGGTCGCCTTCGGACATGAAGAGGCTGAAGGGGAGGATCATCGGGAAGGAGGGTAAGACGAGGGGGATCATAGAGGACCTCACCGAGGCCCATGTCTCCGTGTACGGGCACACCGTTTCCGTCGTAGGAACCTTGGACCAAGTCGGAGTGGCAGGGGAGGCCGTCCGCATGCTGCTCCGGGGGAGCCAGCACCACACGGTGTACCAGTTCCTCCAGAGGAAGAGGAGAGAATTGAAGAAGAAGAGGATGGAACTTTGGGAGGCGCCCTATGAAAAGCTGGAGAAGTAGAAACGGCAGAATTTGTCTCGTTGAGGGCTTGTGAGCGAGAGTTTTGTTGACGCTTTAGTGCTAATATAGGGGATTGTTGTGACTCATTTTACCAAAAACTTTGCACCCTAATTTGCTGCATTTAGCTCCCTATTATGCAAAAGAACTGCTTAAAATCGTTCTTGCACGGGAAAGCTTTTTTACGTAAGTCGATCATCCTTAAGGAGAGGATCATTGACGGTGAAAAAGCCCGATGGAACAAAACCACGGGCATCGGCCGTGTCAATTCGGTGGAATTAACCCATGGCGGAAGTCTTTGAGGAGATCAGCCCGGCGGATTTCTTCTACCGCAACAGGGACATAGCCGGCTTCACCAACCCCGCCAGAGCGGTCTACTCGTCCGTGAGGGAGTTGGTGGAGAACGCCCTCGACGCGTCCGAGATCCTTAGGATACCCCCGGACATCTACGTTCGGCTTTCCTACCAAGGAGAGGTCAAATCAGGTGTCGGTGCCCTCCGGCTGAGAGTGGAGGACAACGGCTCCGGGATTCCCGACCCCCACATACCCTCTGCCTTCGGTCAGGTTCTTTTCGGCACCAAGTACAAGCTGAGGCAGGCCCGCGGCACCTTCGGCCTCGGGGGAACGATGGCCATCATGTACGGGCAGATCACCACCCACGAGCCGGCCTTCGTTGTCTCGAGCACGGGGACTAAGAGGGTCTATGAGTACAGGCTGATGATAGACATCGAGAGGAACCGTCCCATCATTATGCACCGCAAGATCCATGTGAACAAGGAGCGGTGGCGCGGGACCGTCGTGGAGTTCAGTCTAGAGGGCGATTACTTCAAGGCCATGCCCAAGGTCCTGCAGTACTTGAAGCAGACGGCCATGGTGAACCCCTACGCCAACGTCACCTTCGTGGACCCCAAGGGTCGCCTCTACAAGTTCAACCGCGCCACCACAGAGATGCCCGCCCCGCCCAAGGAGATCTCGCCTCACCCCTTCGGGGTGGACGTGGAGACCATTCAGCGCCTCATCCGGGTTACAAACTGCCGGAACATGGCGGACTTCATGCAGACCCACTTCCACAGGGTCGGTGAGAGCACCGCCCACCGGTTCCTAGAGAAGGCCGGGGTGAACGAGGAGAAGGACCCTGGGAGGCTCGCGCCCCAAGATGTGGTCAAACTGGTGCAGGAGATGAAGAATTTCGACGGGTTCCTCCCCCCGGACGCGAGCTGCCTGTCCCCTCTAGGTGAAGATCTCTTGAGGGCCGGTATCCTAAAGGAGCTGAAGCCGGATTTCATTGCGGTCTCCCAGCGGAGGCCCTCCACCTACTCCGGCCATCCTTTCATCGTGGAGGTGGCTATAGCGTATGGGGGGGATATACCGAAGGGGGACGATGTTGTCCTGTACCGGTTCGCCAACCGGATTCCCCTCTTGTACGACGAGGCCAGCGATGTCTCGTGGAGGATCATCCGCTCCATAAACTGGCGGGGATACAAGGTCACCCCAGGCATGCCCATCGCCATCCTAGTCCACGTTTGCAGCACCAAGATTCCCTACAAGACGGTGGGCAAGGAGTTCATCGCGGATAGGCCGGAGGTCAGCAGGGAGGTCCTGAACGGGCTGAGGGAGGTGGGCCGTCGGTTGCGGCGCTTCCTCTCCAAGAGGGAGCACGTCGAGAGGCAGAGGAGGAGACTAGACGTCTTTTCCAAGTATTTGCCTAAGATCGCCCGGTTCTCCACCGACCTAGTCGGGAGGAAGGAGCCGCCGGACATTAGCAAGTTGTTGAGGAGTTTGGAGGGATTTGAGGAAAATGAAGGTTAAAAGTTCCGCGTCGGAAAGGAAGAAGGAGGTCTCAAAAAACCTAAGCAACTTGGGAGCTAGGCTCTATGACCAGATGGAGAAGGGCGCCTTTCCCTGGATCGAGATGCCGAGCCGATCCATTCAGAACATCTTCTACAGCCCGGAGCTGCGACAGTACATCTTGGGCGATAAGACCGTGCGCAGAACCGCTAGGAACATCCGCCACATCCGCCCCTTCACCCAGCTTGTCTGGACGGCCTACTTCGCCCACCAGCTCGCCCAGCAGCGCAAGACCAGCACCCTCAGGGACGTCTACTACTCGGCTCAGGCCTACGAGGTGCCCTTCACTGACCAGTACGAGTCTGACAACATCATCACCGACCTAGAGACCGTGGTGAGCCTCTCCCGCGAGGACTTCAACATCTTCCCTGAGGAGCGGTCAGCCGTCTTCGGCGACCTCACCATAGAGTACACGGCCCCGGGCTTTGAGGGTAAGCGGCTGAACCTGGCCTCCCACCCTGACGGCGTCATGATAGGCCCCGCCCTGACTTACTCTGAGTTCGTTGAGACCAAGGCGGACAAGGTCATCGTCATCGAGAAGGGCGCCATGTTCACCCGGTTCGTGGAGGAAGGAGTGTACAACAAGTTCAACTCTATCCTTATATACACGGCGGGCCAAGCGCCCCGCGCCACCCGGTACTTCATCCAGAGGCTCAACCGAGAACTGAACCTCCCAGTCTACATCTTCACGGACGGAGACCCTTGGGGCATGCACATAGCCATGGTCCTAATCTCCGGCTCAGCCAACGCCGCCCACCTGAGGGAACTGACCACCCCAGACGCCGTCTGGTCCGGTGTCTGGGCCACAGACATTGTAGACTACAAGCTGCCCACCGACCCCCTCACCGACGTAGACGTCAAGCGCCTCCACGAGCTGCAGAGGGACCCCAGATACAAAGACGAGCTCTGGCAGAGAGAGATCAAAACCTTCCTCAAGATCAAGAAAAAGGCGGAACAGGAGGCCTTCAGCCGGTACGGGCTGACCTACATCGTGGACGAGTACCTCCCAGCAAAACTGGAGGTAAAACAGTAACCGGCCCACCCGCCAAACATGTTTGTGGCATGTTTGAAGCC